>Ga0335079_10003484_pt1 | contig 18204 bp, 15 predicted proteins | sample Lox_Sample_33_FD_206719 | JGI IMG/M metagenome (GOLD analysis project Ga0335079, IMG submission 206719) | Soil microbial communities from Loxahatchee National Wildlife Refuge, Florida, United States - Lox_Sample_3.3 | ecosystem: Environmental > Terrestrial > Soil > Wetlands | place: USA... | reverse complement strand
CCTGGCAACGCGCGCCCCGGCGCGTTTGCAATTTGGCTGCAAGCGGTGCGCGCGCCTTCGCTCAGCGCGGCCGCGGTTCCGGTGCTGCTCGGAACGGCGGTGGCGGCACGCGACGGATTTTTTCACGGCGGGCGCATTTTGATCGCGCTCATCGGAGCGATCGCTATCCAGGCCGGTACCAATCTCATCAACGATTACTATGACTACCGCAGCGGCGCCGATTCGCATGCGTCGCTCGGCCCCAGCATGGTGATTCAGCGCGGGCTGCTGACGCCGGAGCAGGTCTGGCGCGGCGGCATCGTCGCATTCAGCATCGGCGCCATCCTCGGCCTGATGCTGGTGTACATCTGCGGATGGCCAGTTCTTGCGATCGGCATCCCCAGCATCGCGGCCGGGTACTTCTATACTGCGACGCCGGTCTCGCTCGCCTACATCGGGCTGGGCGAGCTGACGGTGTTTCTATTCATGGGACCCACGATTGTGCTGGGCGCGTATTACGTCATGGCGCTGACGTTTTCGTGGAGCGCGCTATGGGCCTCAGTTGCGCTGGGATTTCTGGTCGCGGGTATTCTGCATGCGAACAACATCCGCGATATCGATACCGATGCGCTACATGGCAAGCATACGCTGGCGACGATCCTCGGGCGCGCGAATGCGATTCGCGAGTTGATCGCCCTCGACCTGCTGGCTTATGCGACCGCGCTGATCGCGATTATGGCGCGCTCGCTGCCGTGGACCGCGCTGCTGGTTCTGATCACACTTCCCCGCGCGCGCGATCAGCTCCGCATCGTGCGCAGCGAAACCGAGCCGAAGAAACTGAACCTCGCGCTGCTGCGTTCGGTGCAACTCCATATGGAATTCGGCATTCTGATGATCATCGCGTTCGTGGCGGCGACGATTTTCAAATGGTAGACGCGCTGGTTGCGATCGATTCGGTTGCCCGCGAGCAGCTTCGCGATCGCATCGCGGAGGTCGAGCGCCAGCTCGACGCCAAGGTTTATCGTCCCGGCCCCTGGAACAAGCTGCTGAAGGACGCGCGCGCACTGCCGCGCGAGGAGCGCGAGGCGCTGAAGGAGGAATTCTCGCGCGTCAGCAGCAAGCTGCATCGACGGGAGGGCCGCCGGACGCTCACGTTAATGGCGGGCCTGGCTGCGGAAGTCGCGCTGACCGTGGTGGGCGGGGTACTGATCGTCCTCGCGATCCACAATCATTCGAATCTCCTCGCGATCGTGGCGGCTGGTGTCTGGATGATGACGTTTCAGCCGCTGGTGAAGATCGGGTTCGGATACGCGCTCGGCATCGAGTACGAATACGCCTACTTCTACGGCGTCGAGCCGCGCTTCAAGATGCGCTTCGGCGACTACCTCGCGGCGCCGCGCTGGGCGCGCATTTTGCTGCATCTTTCCGGCACGGTCGGATCGCCCCTCGGCGTGTGGATTGTGATCGTATGCCTGCCGACTGATCTGAAAATCGGCATCGACGTATGCTGGGCGATGTTCGTGCTGGTCGCTGCGGTGAATGTGTTTTCGTTCTTCGCTGCGCTGTTCGGGCTATCGCGAGTCGGACGATTCAAAGCGAGCTACAGCAGCGGAGGTTCGGCCGCGCTCGAGCTGCGCGAAGCGCTGGAAATCTGAGTTCGAAGGTCGAACGAACACAACCGTTCGCTGCTCCCGCAGAACCTCAAAGACTGAGCCTCGCCCCTCTTCCTATCGTACAAACCAGGTGAAACAAACAGCTCTATTGCGCTGAAACCTGCGCTTCGAGTTGTAAATCAATCCGATGACGATTAGAGCCTATAGATATTCTGTTAAACAGGCCGCTACACGCAATCGCAGCAGAAAGGTTCGAAGATGAGGACTTTGGTAGCAGTAACTCTAGTCGCTTCGTTGTTAGCTGCCGTCGCCATAGCGGCGAGTTCCGACAACATTTCGTCCAACCAAGTGGTCGAGGGCTTCAGAATCTCACCAATCCCTGAGGCCAATCTGACTTTCAAGCGTCATCAGCGCGCGCTGGTCGGCCTGGGAAGCTATATCGTCAATGGTACCGGCGGATGCGGCGGATGCCATTCGTTCCCCGAGTATCTGCCGGCCGCACCCGGCGATCCATTCACCGCTCTTCCATCGGCTCAGTCACTCAAGACTGTGACTTCTGCGAATTACAACGTCATGCATTATCTCGCCGGCGGCCAATGCTTCGGTCCTTTTATGGCGCGCAACATCACACCCGATTCGGACTGAGCCAGAGCGATTTTATAGCGATGATGCGCACCGGTGAGGACTTCGAGTGCGAGAATGATCCGACCGATCCGATCTGCGCCATCGAACCGCCGACTCCGGTCTTGCAAGTGATGCCGTGGCCCGCATACCACAACATGACGGATCGCGATCTGAAAGCGGTCTATGCCTATCTCGCCGCGCTGCCATCCGCATCGCCGTGTAATACGCCCGCCGACGGATGCCCCGCGGGGTCCGCAGCGTACGCCTATACCGACAGCGCGGATTGCCCCAACCCGGCGCCTCCGCAGTAAGAACCGATCGCTCACGTTATCGAGTGGCGCGCGCGTTCATCGTGCGCGCCACTTTTGTTTTTCACTCCAACCTGATCGATATTTGATCGCGATCGAGTTGCGTCGATGCGGAGGCATCATCATGAAGATAGGAATGACCGCGATCGGGATCGGCAAGGCGGCGCGACCCAGCACCATTCGCGCGGTGGTCGAAAATGCGGAACGGCTCGGCTTCGCGACCTTGTGGGCACCGGAACACGTGGTGCTCTTCGACACGCACGATTCGAAGTATCCGTATCGCGACGACGGCAGCTTCATGGCGCGCAGCAACATCGACCTGCTCGATCCGTTCATCGGACTGACCTACGCAGCCGCGTTCAGCAACCGCATCCGTCTCGCAACCGGTATCTGTTTGGTCGCCGAGCACAATCCGCTCGAGCTCGCGAAAATCATCGCGAGTCTCGACAGTCTGAGCAGCGGGCGTTTCGCGCTCGGCGTCGGCATCGGATGGTCATCGGAGGAATTCGCTGCGCTCGGAATTCCATTCGAGCGGCGCGCGCAACGAACCTGCGAATATCTGGAAGTGATGCGCAAGCTGTGGGGTGAGGAGAAATCCAGCTTCGCGGGCGAGTTCGTGCGCTTTGAGGGCGTGCGCAGCTATCCAAAGCCCGCGCAGGGCGTGAAGCTACCGGTGATCTTCGGCGGGGAGAGCATGCCCGCGCTGCGGCGTGTCGCGCGGCTCGGCAACGGATGGTTCGGCGTCAAGCTCAATCCCGAGCAGGCGGCCGCGAAGCTCGCCATCATGCGCAGGCTGATGAAAGAAGCTGGACGCGACATGAAGGAACTGGAGATCGTCATTTCGCCATACGAAAACGAAGTGACGGTCGAGGACCTGCACGCATACCACGAAATGGGCGTGCATGAGTTTGTGCCCTTCGTGCGATTGCCGGGCGACGATGCGCGCATTCCCGATGCATTGGAGAAGGTCGCGCGGCAATGGGTCGAGCCAGCCGCGAAGCTTCGTTAACCGCTACTGCGAAAGCTGTTCGAGCGTGATGCCGTCGGGCAACTTCGCGGTCGCCACATCGAGGCCATCATTTACCAACGGAAGCGCGATGATTTTGTCGTCGGCGACACGCCATTCGAAGATCGGCGTGGTCGGCTTCGATGGATCGATCACCGTGTGCTCCTCCAGAGCGCCGGAAGCATTGCGCCATCCGTGCTCGGTGGACCAGTCCAGCGCGGCCTCGCGCGATTTGGCCGAGCGCAGATGCACGCGGATGCGTTCGAGCACATCGCCCTCCCCTTCGATCGTGATCAAGCCCAGCGCGGTCTTGTCCTTGCCCAGGACGTCGTCATCGAGCGGCGTCATCGCGAGGTAGAGTGCGATCACGCGTCCTCGCGCAGGTTTGCCAAGTATCGTGTAGGTCGAATTCTTGATGCCGCCGGCCGATACATAGAGTGTCTTCAACGATTCGAGACTTAGCTCGCTCTCCGCACTGTTCTCGACGCAGCATCCATACGCGATCACTGCGACGCCCGCGGGAGAATCGAGCCGGATTTCGTTGCCAGGCAACTCGCGCGAGGCGCTGACGGGGCCGAAGGTCCCATCTTTCTGAATCGGATGAATCGCAAGATGAACGGTGCCGGTCGGCTGAGTTTCCGCGCCGATGTCATCGGAGACGCGCAGGCGGCGCTTAACCGCGCCATCGACGATCACAGTTCCGAGCTTTGCGCCGTATGCGTATTGCGCCAGTTGGTAGCTGTGCGACCGCGTGGCGACGAATTGCTTGTTGCCCTGCTTCTCGAGGACCGCACCCGCGTTGGCGCCAATCGATTGCTCACCGGCAAGGGCAGTTAGTTGCGAAAAAATGATCAGACCTGCGACAAGAATTGATGGTTTGAGGACTGCGCTCATCTAATGTTGTGGCTTCCGCTCTCGAGATTGAAAACTGTGCGCGCGCGAACCAGATCGACGAGCAGGATTCTTTCGGAGACCAATTTCCCATTTTGCGCGCCGAGGATCGCGATCGCGCCGCGAAAACCTCCGCCGAGGATCCTCGCGAGCGCGCGCAAATCGCTCTCCCAGAAGTTATTGCGATCATTGGCGGGGAGTTTGTCAGTCTTCGGAAGTCGCGCGAGGACCGCATCGATGCGATCTTGCGCCATCGTGCGATCGACGAAAATCTCCACCTGTTGCGCCTTCGTATCTGCGGGAGTGAATTCCAGGTCCGGCTTGCCCCACGAGTACTGGAGCTCCGCAAGCGCCTGCGCAACATCGCGTGTGGGATTTTCGATGTATGGCGTTTCGAGCGTCACGCCGAAAGTTTTGCGCCCATCCTCGGCGCTCGAAAACCACAGCTCGAGCGTGCGGCCGTCCTTGAGCACGGTAGTGATGTGATCGAACGGCGTCTCCAATAGCACGCTCGACTTGACGTTGTTCCCCAGATAGCCGCCGAAGTTCAGCTTCATGTGGGTGCCGTAGTCGCCCTGATAGAGGCCCTCGAGTGCTTGATCGTCGAGCGCTTCGGTATCCGAAAGCGGCATATCGAGCGGAACACTCGCGAGCCGCATGCGATCGGCGGCCAGCGCGGCGCGCGCGAATGTCACTAGCGCGATGACGGCGAGCGCGAGAAACGATCTACGCATCGATTTCGATCCACGTCGGCGCGTGATCGCTCGCTTTTTCCCATCCGCGAACTTCGCGATCGACCTCCGCTCTCCGCAGCCGGCGCTTCAGCGATGGACTCAGCAAAAGATGATCGATGCGCAATCCCGCATTGCGCGCGTAGTTGTTCCGGAAGTAGTCCCAAAACGTATAGATGACTTCGCCCGGATGGAGCTCCCGGATCGCGTCCGTCCATCCGTGCGCGAGAAGGTTTGCGAAGGCCGCGCGCACCTCGGGCCGAAACAGCGCATCGTCAACCCATCGCTCGGGTTTGTACACGTCGATCTCGGTCGGCATCACATTGTAATCGCCCGCCAGCACGGTCGGCTCGTTGGTGGCGAGCAGCGCATCAGCATGCGCACTCAGTCGTTCAAACCAACGCATCTTGTAATCGAACTTCGGCCCCGGCGCGGGATTGCCATTGGGAAGATACAGGCATCCGACGATGATGCCGTTCACGCGCGCCTCGATGTATCGGCTGTGGACGTCCTCGGGGTCACCGGGGAGAACGCGACGACTTTCGAGGATGTCGTGGCCTCGCGCCAGAATCGCGACGCCGTTCCAGCTCTTCTGTCCGTGCCAGATGGCAGCGTAGCCCGCTTGGCGAATTTCGGCCTCGGGAAATTTTTCCTGCGGCGCCTTCAGCTCCTGAAGGCATGCAACCTCGGGCTTGGACTCCGCAAGCCAGCGCAACAGCGACGGCAGCCGCGCGCCGATGCCGTTAACATTGTAGGTCGCGATCTTCGTAGGCCGCTGCCGTGCAGATCTAGTTCGTTCGCTGCTCTGGTTCCCCCTTCCCGTGCGGGAAGGGGGCTAGGGGTTAGGTTCCTACGCCGCCTGATCGTACATCCGCCACGATTCGTGGCCGGCCGGCAAATTGAACAGCTTCGCCGCATTCTCGCGCATGATCGCCTGACGCTGATACTCCTCGAGATTCGCGGTATGCTGCGCGAGCAACTGCTGCGAGCGCGGCCACGTCGAATCCGTATGCGGGAAGTCGCTCGCCCACAGCAGTTGCGTGTACGGCATCTGATGCAGCGAATTGAACGCGGTCGGATCGTCCTGGAACGTCATCCATACATTCTTTTTGATGTACTCGCTGGGCAGCTTCGACAGCCCCTTGATGATGCCGCCCTCGGCGTTGAACTTCGCCGCGTGATCCATCCGATGCATATAGTGCGGCATCCATCCGGCGTCGCCTTCCGCGCATACCAGCTTCAAATTCGGATGGCGCTCGAACACACCGCCCAGCACCATCAGACCTACGACGTCCTGCACCGCGCGGATGATGCCGAGGAAGTTGTTCATCTCGTGGCCGCGATGCGCCATGCCGAGGTGACCGTCGCGCGAGGTGAGGATGTGGAAGCAGATCGGCAATCCGAGATCGCTCGCGCAATCCCATAGCGCGTCGTAGTCGGGATGATCGTAATCCTCGTGGATGGGACGCCCGGGCATCATCATGCCGACGAAGCCCATCTCCTTGGCGTGGCGGAAGTCCTCGATCGCGCTATCGACGCTCAGCACCGCGGTCTGCGCCAATCCCAAAACGCGCTCGGGTGCCTCGCTGCACATCGACTGCAGCCAGCGGTTGTAGGCTTTCATGCACGCGTCTTTGTATTCGGGATCGCGATGCATACAGAGCCCCATGCCTACCGAGGCATAGATGACTTCGGCGGCGATTCCGTCCTTATCCATGTAGGGCAAGCGCGCCTTGCCGCCGTATGCCGCGTCGCGAATGTCCTTGAACTTCACGCGTCGGGCGCGGTCGTTGCGCTCCTTGATGGTGAAGCCGGCGCCGTCGATGAATCCGAGCGCGACCGGCTTCTTCATTCCATGAACGATGAAGGCCTCGGTGCCGTCGGGCTGTTCTACGATTCGCGGCGCGATGTCGCGAAACTTCGGCTCGATGTAATCGACGTAGCAGTTGGGCGGCTCACACACGTGGCCGTCTGAAGAAATGATGCCGCGAGGAATCACGTTAGGTCTCCTTTTGTAATTGGTGCGATGACCGTCGTGCCCTTATCTGTACTAAACGATCGTTTAGCATTACTTCATCGAATGTGCCAAACTTGGCGCTGGCGCCATGGCGGCACCGCGACCGCATGCGACGGTCCGGGCTGTACTATAACGATTGGCGATCCGCAACGAGGCTTCAGCACGGAAGATGGACCAGAAGATTAGCGACGACAAGGCATTTATTAAGAGCATGGACCTGGATTTCGATCCGGATGCGCTGCGCGAGAAGTACAACTACGAGCGCGACCGGCGAATCCGCAAGGACGGCAACGCGCAGTACGTCGAGATCGCGGGTAAGTATGAACATTATCTCGATGACCCATATGTGAAGCCGATTCAGCGCGAGCCAATGAAGAAGGACATCAACGTCCTCGTCATCGGCGGAGGGTTCGGCGGGCTGCTGGCGGGCGCGCGTTTCGCCGAGGCTGGCATCGAGGATGTCCACATCATCGAGTCGGGTGGCGACTTCGGTGGCACCTGGTACTGGAATCGTTATCCGGGCGCGCAATGCGACATCGAAAGCTACTGCTACCTGCCGCTGGTCGAGGAGCTCGGCTACATGCCGAAGGAGAAATACTCCTTCGCGCCGGAGATCTACGAGCATTCGCAGCGGATCGCGAAACATTACAAGCTCTACGATAACGCGATCTTCCAGACCCGCGTGCAGGAGCTCAAATGGGACGAGAAAGCTGCGCGCTGGACCGTCACCACCGATCGTGGTGATGAGCTTCGTGCGCGCTTCGTCGTGATGGCGACCGGGCCGCTCAATCGTCCCAAGCTACCTGCGATCGAAGGCATCGAGGAATTCCAGGGCCACACCTTCCACACCAGCCGCTGGGATTATGACTACACCGGCGGCGATCATTCGGGCGGGCTGACCAAGCTCGCGGACAAGCGCGTTGCGGTCATCGGCACCGGCGCGACCGCGATTCAGGCGGTCCCGTTCGTCGGCGAGTACGCCAAGCAGCTCTACGTTTTCCAGCGCACGCCGTCCTCGGTCGATGTGCGCGGCAACAAGCCGACCGATCCGGAATGGGCGGCGAGCCTAACGCCCGGATGGCAGCGCGAGCGGCGCGAAAATTTCAACAACATGGTCATCGGCGTGCCGGTCGAGAAAGACCTCGTCGCCGACGGCTGGACCGACATCTTCCGCAATCTCGGCATTGCAGCGAAGAAGCATCATAAGGAAGAGAATCTCACCAAGCGGCAGGCCGCGATGCTGATGGAGGTCGCTGACTTTCAGAAGATGAACGGCATTCGCGAGCGCGTCGATTCGACGGTGACCAATTCTGAGACCGCGGAAAAGCTAAAGCCCTGGTATCGCCAGTTCTGCAAGCGTCCGACTTTCAACGATCAGTATCTGCCGACCTTCAATCGCCCCAACGTCCAGCTCATCGATACCAGCGCGACTCAGGGCGTCGAGCGCATCACCAAGAAAGGTGTCGTCGCCAACGGCGTCGAGTACGAAGTGGATTGCATCATCTTCGCGACCGGCTTCGAGGTTGGAACCGCGTGGACGCGGCGCGCCGGCTTCGAAGTCGTCGGCCAGGATGGCGTCACCCTCACCGATTACTGGAAGGACGGGATGAAGACCTATCATGGCTTCTCCAGTCACGGCTTCCCGAATTGCTTCATCCTCGGGCCGTCGCAGAATGGCGCGTCGGTGAATCTGACGTCGGTGCTCGATGACCAGGCGCAGCACATTGCTTACATCATCAACCAGGTGAACGAACGCGGCGCGCGCTACTCGCAGCCGACCAAGCACGCCGAGGAAGAATGGGTCGCCGAGGTGAAGCGACTCGCGGTCGTCGCGGCGCGCTTCCTCCAGAATTGCACGCCGGGCTACTACAACAACGAAGGTCATTTCGTGCCGGGTGCCGATGGCTTCGGTGCGAATACCTACTCGCCGGGCATCAACGCATTCAACGCGCTGATGAAGAAGTGGCGCGAAAAGGGTGACCTCGAAGGATTGGAGTTAGGCTGAGAGCCCGCCTAAGTCATAGAAAAGGACGCGCCGCTTCGATATCGAGGCGGCGCGTTTCATTTATGACGATCCCACTCTACTGCAACGCGAAGCCTTCGTAGCCCTTAGCAGCTACTTCATCGCATTTGGCGCGATAGGCCGGCGCAGGGTTGGCATATAAAAGGATGTTGCGTGCCTTGCCCGGGATATTTCCGCCGATGAACCATCCATTCGAGGCACTTAGTAGCGTGCGGCTCCCGACGTCATTGACATGATCCATCCAGGCGTTCTCGGCCTCGGCGGTGGGTGCGATGCTAGAGTAGTCCTTGTCGCGAACGTAATGAATGCAATCCGAAATCCATTCGACGATAGTCTCAGCGCATACGGTGTAGTTGCAGAAGGCGGTGTTAGTGGCAATGAAAAGATTTGGAAAGCCTGCGGTCTGAAGTTGCAAGTAGGTGCGAACTCCATTGGCCCACTTATCCGCAAGCTTTTGTCCACCTTCGCCTCGAATATCCATGCGAGTCAATGAGCCGGTGATGGCATCGAAGCCGGTGGCATAGATGATCACATCGAATTCGTACTCGCGGTCGCTGGTCTTTATGCCTTTCTCAGTGATGCGCTCGATGGGTGTCTCCTTGATATCGACCAGCAGCACATTGTCGCGATTGTAGGCCTCGTAATATTCGGTCTCTAGTGGGATGCGCTTGGAGCCGAAGGGATGATCCTTGGGCACCAGCTTCTCAGCTACGACGGGATCCTTCACGCGCGCACGGATCTTGTTGCGTACGAACTCCGCGAAGTCCTCGTTGGCCTCGCGATCCACCATGATGTCGCGGAAGTTGCCGAGCCACTTCTTGAATCCGGGTGCCAGCCATAGCTCTTCGTAAAATTTGAGGCGCTCTTCCTTGGGAACATCGAAGGTCTTGCGCCCATCGAAATCGTGTAAGAACCCCGCGGGAGTGTTGCGAATCTTCTTATGAATCTCCGGATAGCTCTCCTTGAAGCGCCGCTGAGTCTCCTCGCTAACCAGCGAGTTCCTAAGTGGCGCGCAGTAGTTAGGCGTTCGCTGAAAGACAGTTAGATGTCCCACTTCCTTCGCGATAATAGGGATAAGCTGGACGGCGGTAGCGCCGGTTCCAATAACGGCGACGCGCTTGCCGGTGAAATCGACCTTCTCCTGTGGCCATCGCGAAGTGTGGAACGACTCGCCCTTGAAGCTATCGATTCCTTCAAAAGGAGGCGTATAGCGCGCCGACAGGATTCCTACCGCGGCAATCAGAAACTGAGCGCGGTACTTGCGGCCATCCTCCAGGCCGACTTCCCACCGACTCGATTTTTCATCATAGATCGCCGACGTGACATGCGAGTTGAGTTGGATGTCCTTGCGCAGGTCGAACTTGTCGGCGACATAGTTCAGATAGCGCTCATTCTCGGGCTGCCCGGAGTAATGTTCCTTCCAGTTCCACTCCTGTAGAAGTTCTTTGGAAAAGGAGTACCCATAGGTCTCGCTTTCCGAATCGAAGCGGCAGCCGGGATAGCGGTTCCAGTACCAGGTGCCGCCGATGCCACCCCCATCCTCAAGGCATCGCACCTTAAGTCCTATCTCGCGTAGTTTGTAGAGTTGGTAGAGTCCGCAAACTCCCGCGCCGATAACAATCGCATCAAAGGTCTGTATGTCGTTGTTAGAATCCGCCATAACGTGCTTCCTCGCTGCGCTACATGTCCGCTCTATAGCACCCTCGCGAAAGCACCATCAAATAGATCAGGCGTGATCGCGGCGACCCTTTCGCAACACGCCCCTAAGCAACTGGTCGGTGACGCGTTCGGCAATCCATTCAAGCTTCCAATTGCCACTTTCGCGATACCAATCGACCACCGAATTGGCGGCCCGCAATATCACGTACGTCATCAATTTGGGATCGCCCGAAACGAATACCTTTCTGCTCATCCCGCTCGCCAGAATACTCGCGAATATCTGTTCGATACGGCGGGACAGGCTGCGCAAACGCTTACGGTTCTCCGGGCCGAGAGAAGGTGGTCCGGGCATTAGCGGTTCGTAACGTTCCTCTTTGCGCAGAAACCGCGTGATCAATCCTGAAATCGCTTCGCGGAGGGCCAGTTCCGGATCGTTGTCTGAGTCGCGGGCAATAGGTGTCAGCCGGGCGATTTCTCGCGTCAGAGCATCAACCTTGATTTCGATAAAGATTTCTTCCTTGCTGCGGAAGTAGTGATAGATGTGGCCCTTGGCCAGACCGCATTCACGCGCGATCTGATCCATGTTGGTGGCATCGTAACCGCCATGCGCGAAAGCGCGCGCGGCCCCGCGCAGAATCTCACCGCGGCGTTGCTCCGCCTTTTCGAGGTCGCGGATCCGGTACCCGCGTACGCCGATCGCGATGTCGCCGAGGGTTGCAGCCGCTGCGCGTTTGGATTGCGAAATAGCCATCTTCGATCTCCGGTCGCTTCACTTGACCGACCGAGCGTTTTAGAATATCCGTTCTAAGAAACCAAGAGCAAGCGTAGCGCAGCGTTTTTGTTGCGCAGCAAACATGCGACAGCCTCGATCGAAAGCGATTCCAAAGCTGGCGCGCCCCACGAGGCGCGCGTTTCTCAAAGCGATCGGGGCTGTGTCGATACTCCCGATGCTGCCGCGCCGTCTGTGGGCGAGCGCCGGCGCGAATCTGATCCGCCGCCGCCCTTCCGATACTGCGTGGCCGTCACCTTCCGAATGGAAGCGTCTCAATGATTCGGTCGGCGGCAATTTGATCCCGGTCGATTTCCCGCTCTCAGTACTAAAATCCGATCCCGACAGCGACGCAGCGAAGCAACTGCTCAAGAATCTCAAGAATCCGTATTTTCTCGGCGATACGCCCGGTCTTACCGAATCCACCGGATGGGTCGATGCGTGGGCGACCAAGCCGAGCGTTTATGCGGTGGCGGCGCGCAATGCCAATGATATCGCCGCAGCGGTGAACTTCGCGCGCGGGAATAATTTGCGCCTCGCGGTGCGCGGCGGAGGCCACAGTTATCAGGGTACTTCCAACGCGCCCGATTCGATCCTGATTTGGACGCGGCACATGCACGACATCACGCTGCACGATGCGTTCGTTCCGCAGGGATGCGAGCACCTCATGCAACCTCAACCCGCGGTATCGCTCGGGGCCGGCACCATCGGCTTCCAGGCGTACGATGCGGTCACCACTAAGGCCGGCAAGTATGTCCAAGGCGGCGGATGCTTAACTGTCTGCCTCGGCGGTCTGATCTCCGGCGGCGGCTTCGGAAGCTACTCCAAGCACTACGGTACCGCGGCGGGAAGTTTGCTCGAGGCCGAAGTCGTGACCGCCGATGGGCAGATTCGGATCGCGAACGCATCGATGAATCCCGATCTGTTCTGGGCGCTGAAGGGCGGCGGAGGCGGATCCTTCGGTGTGATGAGCAAGATGACGGTGCGGATGCATGAGCTGCCGCAATATTTCGGTACTGCAATGATGAACGTCAAAGCCTCCTCCGACGATGCGTATCGTGGCCTCATTCGCCAGTTCGTGAGCTTCTACCGCGAGGCTTTGTTTAACGATCACTGGGGCGAGCAGGCTCACGTCAGACCCGACAACGTGCTCGAAATCCAGATGAGCTCGCTCGGACTCAGTAGCGAAGAAGCAAAAAAGGTCTGGCAACCATTTCTCGATTGGGTGAAAAACGCGCCTGGGTGTTCGATCAAAGGCTTGACGGCAATCGGAAGCCTTCCCGCTCGTCATTTCTGGGATCCGCCGTGGTGGAAGGAGCATTGGCCCGAGATCGCGTTTCCGCGCAATAGCTTCCTGCACGAATTACTCGACGACACCCTCCTGCATGTCATGAATCAGCCGGCTGTCGAGTTCGATCCGCGTCCCAATGCGGATCCCAATCACGTGTGGTGGAAAGGCAACACCGGCGAGGCCGGCATTTTCTGGTATGGATACGAATCGCTGTGGCTGCCGGATTCGTTGCTCGCGCCCGATGCGCAGCAGCGGCTCGCCGATGCGCTTTTCGCGGGCTCGCGTCATGCCGGGATCGGATTGCATTTCAACAAGGGCCTCGGAGGCGCGCCGCCCGAGGCGATCGCGCTCGCGAAAGACACCTCGACCAATCCGTCGGTGCTGAGTGCCTTCGCGCTCGCGATTGTCGCCGATGGGCAGGAGCCCGCGTACCCCGGGATTCCCGGGCACGAGCCGCGCATCGAGGAGGGCCGCAAAGCTCGCGAGCGCATCGATCGATGCGTCGATGAGCTGCGCGCGGTCGCGCCCAACGGCGGCGCATACGTAAGCGAGAGCAACTACTTCGAGAAGGATTGGCAGCGCGCGTACTGGGGCGACAACTATCCGCGCCTGCTCGAAATCAAGCACAAATACGATCCGGATGGTCTCTTCATCGTTCACAATGGCGTCGGTTCCGAACAATGGAGCGCCGACGGATTCACGAAGCTCGCCTGAAATACGGAGTGTGGTTATGGATCGCACCTATGTAGTCACCGGCGCGGCGTCCGGCATCGGAGCCGCGACCGCGCGATATCTGAAGGAGCGCGGCGGACGCGTCATCGGATGCGACCTGCGCGAGGCCCAGGCTATCGACGTTATCGCCGACCTCGCGACGCCCGCGGGACGCGCGGCACTGGTCGAAGGCGTGGCGCGCATGTCGGGCGGCAACATCGACGGCATCGTCGCGAATGCCGGAGGAGGTCCACCTCAAACGAGCATCCAGGTCAACTTCTTCGGCGCGGTCGCGACGCTGGAAGGGTTGCGCCCGTTGCTTAAGGCGAGTGCGGCGCCGCGCGCAATCGCGGTGTCCTCGATAGCATCGTTGAGTCCGGTCGATCCGGCTCTCGTCGATGCGTGCTTGAGCATGGATGAAGCGCGCGCCCTCGATGCGGCGTGGAAGTTCGCCGCCAAGGATGGTCCGATCGAATCGCTGAAACCCGAGGAAGCGGGGAGGATCGGCCTCGCGCTTTACAGCAACGCGAAGCATGCGCTGAATTGCTGGTGCCGCAGAGCTGCGGCTTCGCCACAATGGGCGGGCGAGGGAATCATAATGAATGTGGCCGCGCCTGGCTTCATTGACACACCCGCCGCGGCCTACATTTTGTCGAACAAGGAATTAAGTACGTCGATGGAGCGCATGGTGCCGATGCGCGGCGTGTATCCCGCGCGTCCTGAGCAGATGGCGGCGATCCTCGCATGGTGCGTGAGCGCGGAGAATTCTCTGATGACCGGGCAGGTGCTCTTCGTCGATGGCGGGGTGGAATGTGTGCAGCGCGGCGAGCGCGCCTGGTGAGCCATGGAGCAACCGACTTCGAATCGACCGCCGCTCACCTTCTCCACCAACATTCTATATGGCATCGGATCGGTCGCCTTCGGCATCAACCAGGTCACTCTCGCCTCCTCGCTGATGCTCTTCTTCAATCAAGTCATCGGTGTCCCAGCCGCATGGGTCGGCGCGACGATGATGGTGACGCTGATCTTCGACGCGATCTGCGATCCGCTAATCGGCGAATGGTCCGATCACACGCGCTCGCGATGGGGCCGGCGCCATCCGTTCATGTATGCGGCGGCGGTGCCGGCCGCGGTGGCTTTTTATTTCCTCTTCAATCCCCCAATCGGATGGCCCGCGAAGTACTTGCTCTTCTACATGGCGGCGCTACTGGTGCTCACTCGGGTGCTGCTGAGCTTCTATGAAGTACCGAGCTCCGCGCTGGGGCCGGAGCTCACGCTCGACTACGACCAGCGCACCAGCCTGATGGGTTCGCGCTTCTTCTTTGGCACATTGGGCGGCGCCGGCATCTCGATACTTTCGCTGCAGGTGTTTCTGCGCAAAGACGCGACCCATCCGCTAGGTCTGCTGAACCGCGTGGGTTACAGCCAAACCGCGCTGGTCGCGAGCATCGCGATATTTCTTTCGATCATGATCTCATGCGTCGGCACTCATCGCTTCATCGCCACGCTGGTTCACAAGCCGCCGGTGCGCGGCACCTGGCGCGAGAAGTTCCGCGAGGTCAGTGGCACGATCACCAACCGATCATTCATCGCGCTCACGCTATCCGGCGTAGTCGGCGCGATTGCGACCGGACTGCGGCAGGGACTCGACTTCTACATCTCGGCGTACTTCTTCGAGCTGACCCCCGCGCAGATGTCATATCTTGCCGTGGCCGCGCTGTTCGCCGCATTCGCAGGCGTGGGTTTGGCCCCGGCGATCTCGATGCGATGGGGCAAGAAGCCGTCGATGATTGGCGTGTTCTTCGCCTCGCTCTTCTCATCGATCGCGCCGATCGCGATGCGACTGTTGGGATTGATGCCTCCGAACGGCACTCGCGAAGTGTTCGTCATCGTGTTGAGTTTCACCTTCGTAGCCGCGACCCTGGGGCTTACCGGTTTCATCATCGTTACCTCGATGATGGCGGACGTCGTCGAGGATGCGGCAGTCTCGACCGGCCAGCGCTCCGAGGGCCTGCTGTTCGCGGCCAACGGATTGATCTCGAAATGCGTTACGGGCGTGGGCACTTTCTTCTCCGGCCTCATCCTCGCGTGGGTCAGCTTTCCGCAGCATGCGGTACCGGGTCAGGTCGATCCCACTATCCTCCGCCATTTGGGCTGGGTCTTCGTTCCGGTGGTCACGACCTTCAGCGCGATTGCGATCGCGATGCTGATGTTCTATGACATCGACCGCTCCACCCATCAGAGGAATCTCGAGTTGTTGGGAAGCGCAGATAAGATCGATCCCGGAGCTGAGGTTCTGCGCGCTGAAGCGTAAATCATGGCTCAGAAGGTTCGGGTAGGCGTACTCGGATGTGGAGAGATCGCCTACTGGGTGCATCTGCCGACGCTCGGGCGCATGTCCGAAGTTGAGTTGGTCTCCGCGGCCGATCCCGATCCTCGCGCGCGAGAGCAGGCGGCGAGCATATTGAAAAAGCCGGTCCTCGATCGCGGCGAGGACTTGTTCGCACGCGCCGATATAGACGCGGTCGTGATCTGCGCGCCGACTGCTTTTCATTATCCGCTCGCACTCGCGGCATGCGCCGCGCACAAGCACCTCTATCTCGAAAAGCCGATCGCCGCCGATCTGAATAGCGCACGCGAGATCGTGCGTGCGGCCGCTGATACCGGTCTTGTCGCGATGATCGGATTTCATCGGCGGCAACATCCCGCGATTGTGCAGGCGCGGAAGATTCTCGCTTCTGGGGCGCTCGGAAACATCAGCGTGGCGCAGACCGTGCTCAGCGAGCCGATGGGGAGCGGCGCGGCCGAATGGAGAAAGCATCGTGCGAGCGGAGGGGGTGTGTTGCTCGATCTTGCATCGCATCACTTCGATCTGCTGCGATTTCTTCTCCACGATGAGTTCGCCGAGGCCGAGGCGCGAACGGCTTCAGAACAAACCGAATGCGACGCGGCGCGCGTCCGCATGACGACCACCAGAGGCATCGAGGTCCAAAGCTTCTTCTCATGTCGCTCCGGCCTGGCGGATACGATTCAACTTTTCGGCGAGCGCGGGACGCTGAAGATCGATCGCTTTAGCCCCAGCGTCGAGCTGCGCGTTCCCCGACGATTCGGATACGGGCTCCGAAGCGCGCATTTGCTTCGGTCACGCGACGCGATGCGCTGGCGCATCAGCAAATTGATGCGTCCCTCATATGACCCCGCTTATCGCCGCGCGTTGGAAGCGTTCGTCGCGCGCATTCAAGGACAGCCGCGCGAGGTCCCAAGGTTGGATGACGGCCTGCGCAGCCTCGAGGCGGTTCTGGCCGCGGAGCAATCGGCGCAATCCGGCCATGCCGTCACGATTACAGCGCGCTAGCGGATTCGTCTGATTGCGCGAGTATCGCGAGCGCAGCCGCGAGCACTTCTTCGGTCGTCACGTTAGTGATGCATGGCGGCGCACCTTGCGGCGAAAGCTCGTAGCGGCATCGCCAGCGGCATCCGAAGCATTCCATCTGATGCCAAATGGCCTTCGGCAAATGCCCGCCTTCCTCCACGCTCGAGTCATACGGCAATGCCCAGCCGAAGTGTCCGCCCGCCAGCGCGCAGAGGGTCCGCGCGCCCACCGCGGCAGCCACGTGAATGCTGCCGGAATCGTTCGCGATGACCAGCTTCGCGTCGGCGGCGCAGCGCGCGAACTCTTCCAGTGATAGCACGCCGGTGAGGTCCGCGAGCGGCGCATCGGTGAGCTCACGAATCTTCGCGGCGAGCGGTTTCTCCTCGAGCGATCCGCAGACCACGCCATGCATTCCGGTCGCCGCGAAAATGTTCTTCGCAAGCTCTGCAAACCGCTCCACTGGCCAGCGTCGCATCGGACTCCCGGCTCCTGGACAAATTACATAATACGGTGACGAGGCGGCGATCGTTCGCGCCATTTGGTCGAGAATCAACCTCGGCGTGCGAGGGACGAAGTCGCGATGACCTAACGCATGGAGCATCTGCGCGTTAAGTCTCAGGATGTGGCCTGGTTCCACTGAGCGCGGCAACAAACGCGTGTAGTTGCGCGCGCGCCACCATCGCATCGCGCGATCGCCGCGCGCTAGCGGATCGAGTCTGCGCGACCATCCCACTCGCTCGGGGGCGCCGCATGCACCGATGATGCTGTCGGCGACGTAGTAGTCCTGCCATCCGGCGGGATTGAGCGCGAGAGAAAATCCTTCTTCAGCGATCATTCGCAGCATGCCCCATCGATAGCGCGGGCTCTTCGCAAAGCGATCGCGATCGAGCTCCCATACCTCATCGAAGTGAGGCTGCGAACGCACGAGCGATGCGACCGCGGCGCTCGCCAGCAATACGATCCGATGCGCCGGCGATGGATAGAGCTCGCGCAATCCGCGCGCGGCATCCAGCCATAAGATCATGTCGCCGATACGGCATGGATGGACGACCAGGATGTGGCCGGGCTTGACCGCGGCGCGAGGACGCGCGGCGAATCGATTGGTTTGCTGCAGCAGCAGCCATCGAATAAAAGCTGGATACCGCCCCACAGATGTATGCGTCCCCGGTTCGGCGCCTTCATAGCACCTAAATTGGTCGTCCGTCGAGG
>Ga0335079_10003483_pt1 | contig 18205 bp, 16 predicted proteins | sample Lox_Sample_33_FD_206719 | JGI IMG/M metagenome (GOLD analysis project Ga0335079, IMG submission 206719) | Soil microbial communities from Loxahatchee National Wildlife Refuge, Florida, United States - Lox_Sample_3.3 | ecosystem: Environmental > Terrestrial > Soil > Wetlands | place: USA... | reverse complement strand
GCGGTCGAGCAGGCGAAGGAGAATTATCGGATCACCGACGAGCGGTTTCAGGCGGGCGTCACGACGAACACCGAAGTGCTCGATGCCGAGAGTCTCCTGATCTCGGCTCAGGCGAACCTGACCAACGCCGTCTATGATTTCCAGTCGGCCAAGGCCCGGCTGGATCGGGCCCTGGGGCGGCAGGTTCTTTCGGGAAGCGGCGAGGGGGAGGGAAAGCGATGACGAGGGTCCGGATCGTCGCGACCGCGGTCGTCGCCGTTGCGGTTCTGGGATGGCTCGCGGCGCTTCGGTATTTCGATCGCCCTTCAAACGGAGATCGGATCGCGGCCAGCGGGACGATCGAGGCGACCGAGGTCGAGATCGCGCCGAAGCTCACCGGCCGGATCGAGCAAATCACGGTGGACGAGGGCGACCGGGTCCAGAAGGACCAACTCCTGGCCGTGATCGAGCGACGCGAGCTGGAGGCCCAGGTTCGGGAGGCCGAGGCCCAACGGGCCGCGGCGCGGTCCAACCTTCAAAATCTGGAGGCCGGTTCGCGCGAGCAGGAGATCAAGAAGGCCGAGGCCGCCTTGGAGGAGGCGCAGGCCAACGTGGAGAAGAGCCGGACCGACTGGGAGCGGCTGGACCGTCTTCACAAGGACAAGGTGGCCTCGGACCAGGAATGGGAGCGCGCCCGAACTTCGTACGATGTGGCGGCGGCCAAGCAGCGGGAGGCCAAGGAGCATCTGGATCTGCAGAAGGCCGGCACGCGGCGGCCGGTGATCGACGCCGCACGCGGGGAGCTCGATCGGACGCAGGCCGCGCTGGAACTGGCCCAGGCGCAGCTGGACCAGACCCGCCTCTCGGCCCCGCGGGCCGCTACCGTATTGCTGAAGAACCGCGAGGTCGGCGAGATCGCGACGGTGGGTTCGCCCGTCGTGACGCTGGGCGATCTGGACCATCTTTGGGTGACTATCTATATCAAGGAAACGGACCTCGGCCGCGTGAAGCTGGGCCAGAACGCCCGCGTCTCGGTCGACAGTTTCCCCGGCAAGTTCTATTCCGGGAAAGTGACCTATATTTCGGACAAGGCGGAGTTCACGCCCAAGACGATCCAGACGAAAGAGGAACGGGTCAAGCTGGTGTTCGAGGTGAAGGTCGCCGTCGGGAATGCAAACGGCGAGCTGAAGCCCGGCATGCCGGCCGACGTGGAACTGTTGCTGGACGGGGGGCGACCGTGAGCGCGCCGTCGCCGGCCATCGCGGCCGACCGCCTGGTCAAACGATTCGGAGTCGTCGCGGCGGTGGACGATGTCAGTTTCCGGATCGGGAAGGGCGAGATTTTCGGTTTCCTCGGGCCGAACGGGGCGGGGAAGTCCACGACGATCCGGATGCTCTGCGGGATTCTCCGGCCGACCTCGGGAGCCGCGACGATCCTGGGCCTCGACGTGAATCGGGAGAACGACCGCATCAAACCGCTCGTCGGCTACATGTCCCAGAGTTTCGGTCTCTATTCCGACCTGACGGCGGAAGAGAATCTCTGGTTTTATTCACGCCTGTATCTCGATGCCGCGACGGCCCGCGAGAAAACGCGGGAGGTGATCGACTCGCTCGGGTTCGAGCCGTACCGCAAAACCCTGGCCTCGCAGCTTTCGGGGGGATGGAGGCAGCGGCTCGCGCTCGGCTGCGCCATCGTCCACGATCCCGAAGTGGTTTTCCTGGACGAACCCACGGCGGGTATCGATCCGGTGTCCCGGCGGACGATGTGGGACTACTTCTACGGCCTGGCCGAAAAGGGGAAGACGCTGTTCGTGACGACGCATTACATGGAGGAGGCCGAGCGTTGCCACCGGATCGGTTTCATCTGGAAGGGCCGGCTCGCCGCGCTCGACAGTCCGTTCAGGATCCGGACCGAATTCCACGCCCATGAAATCGTGACGGTCCGGACCGGACGGCTCAACGAGGCCTTCCGCAGGATCCGGGGGCTTCCCGGCATCCTCGACGTCAATATCTACGGGGAGGATCTCCACGTGGCCGTGCCCCGCGCGGACGAGGCCATCCCGCGCCTGCGGGCCGCCTTGGAGGAGGCGGGGATTTCGGTGGAGCGGCTGGAGCGGATCCAGCCGTCGATCGAGGATGTCTTCGTTTCGTTGTCGAAAACAATGTAGGGGTGATCAGCGGGTCCTGTCCTTCGACAGCCCCATCCGTCCTCACTGCGTTTAACTTTCCGGTGAGGCCCGCCATCCCCACCCGGCGGGGATTTTCCGTTGCGGGCGGATGGGGCGCCCCGTCTCGGCCACCCGCGGATGATCCAACGTTGTTGTGGATAAAAGGCGGATTCGGATGGGTCCTCTTTGGGCGATCATGGTCAAGGAATTTATCGAGATCCGGCGGGATCCCCGGACGCTGGGGCTGGTCGTCCTGATGCCGGTCCTGCTTCTGATCCTGTTCGGGTTTGCGATCAACCTGGACATCAAGCAGATCCGCACCGCGGTCTGCGATCGGGACCGCACGCCCGAGTCACGAGCGCTGGCCGAAGCCTTCTTCAGCTCCGGCTATTTCAAATCGGTCGACGCGGAGGCCCGCCTGCCGGACGGGCAGGCCTGCGGACGAGAGGCGGAGCTGCTGGACCGGGGAAGGGCCAGTGTCTATCTTGAAATCCCGCCCCGCTTCGGGGACCGGGTGCGTTCCGGGTTTCCGGATTCGATCCAGATCCTTCTCGACGGATCGGACAACAACACGGCGAGCGTGGCCGGGGGTTACGTGGAGCAGGTGCTCCGCGGCTATTCCCCGGATCGGCTGCGCGCCGCCGCCCCGCGGGCGGCGATCGGGGTCGAGAGCCGTGTCTGGTTCAATCCGGACCTGAACAGCACCATCTTCATCACGCCCGGAATCGTCGGCTTGCTGATCATGATCATCGGCGTCGCTCTCCCGGCCATGGCCGTGGTGCGGGAGCGCGAGCTGGGCAACCTCGAGGTGCTCCTGTTAAGCCCGGCCCGGCCGTGGGAGGTGATCCTGGGCAAGATGCTCCCGTACGGGATCATCAGCCTCGTCGTGATCGTCCTAACCGTGCTGACCGGCGTGGTCGTGTTTCATGTCCCCTTTCGCGGAAGCGCGATCCAGCTGTTCGGACAGACGTTGGTTTTTCTTCCGGCGACGCTGGGAATGGGGCTCCTGATTTCCACGATCGCCAGGACGCGGGCCGTGGCCTTTTTCATCAGCCTGATCAGCACGCTCCTTCCGACCTTCATCCTCTCCGGTTTCATTTTCCCGGTCGAAAGCATGCCGTGGCAGCTTCAAGGCGTGAGCTTCCTGATTCCGTCGACCCATTTTCTGATCATCCTGCGCGCGATCCTGTTGAAGGGGGTCGGGGCGGAAGCGGTTTGGCCGCACACGCTGATCCTTCTGGGTTTCGGCCTGGCGGTGATCACGATCAGCATCCGGCGATTCGCCGCGCGGGAAGAGGCCTGAAAGGGTGCGGTGTTTCGGACCGATCATGACGTGAGGCCGACGTGATCCAGCGCATTCTGACCATGGCCTGGAAAGAGGCCAAACAACTCCAACGGGACCCCCGGCTGTTCCCGATCCTGTTCATCGCGCCGGTGCTCCAGCTGATCCTTCTCGGATACGGGGCGACCTTCGATATCAAGAACCTCACGATCGCGGTCTGGGACCAGAGCCGCACGGCCGAAAGCCGGGCCTACATCCGCGCGTTCACGCCGACCGAGTACTTCGTCGTCAGGGACTACGTGAACAACTACCGCGAGGCGGTCGACCGGATCGACCGAGGCCGGGCCGTCGTCGTCCTCGTCCTTCCGCCGGACTTCGGCCGGCGCATCCGGGGGGGAAGGCCCGTCGCGGTCCAGGCGATCGTGGACGGCAGCAACTCGAACACCGCGCTCATCGGCCTCGACTACGTCAACCGGATCACGGAAGCTTTTTCCTCCAATATTCAGCTGACCCGTGTCTATGCAAGCGATGGGACGGCTCTGTCGTCGGAGGGCGACCTGCCTGCCGGCGGGCAGGCGCGAGCCCCTATCATAAACGGCCGCCTGCGCGTCTGGTACAACCCGGACCTGCTGAGCAAGAATTATATGATCCCGGGCGTCATCGCGCTGCTTTTGGTCGTGATCACGAGCATGATGACCGCGCTGGGCATCGTGAAGGAAAAGGAGATCGGGACGCTCGATCAGTTGATCATCACGCCGCTCCGCCGGTCGGAATTGATGATCGGAAAGCTGCTGCCGTTCGTGGTGATCGGGTTCATCGACATCGGCATCGTTCTGCTGTTCGGGATCTTCTGGTTCGACGTCCCGGTCCGGGGGAGCATCCCGCTCCTGTTCGCGTTGGCGGCGGTCTATATCCTGACGACGCTGGGGCTGGGGCTGTTCGTCTCGACGATCTCCAAGACGCAGAACCAGGCCCAGCTGACCGTCTTCTTCATCATGCTGCCGTTGATGATCCTCTCCGGCTTCGCCTTCCCGATCGCCAACATGCCGGTCTTCTTCCAGGACCTGTCGTACCTCTCTCCCGTGCGGTATTTCCTCGTCATTATTCGTGGCATCTTCCTGAAGGGGGCCGGGATCGACACGCTCTGGCCGCAGGTCGTCCCGCTGGCCGTCCTCGCCGTCGCGATCTTCGCGCTGAGCGTGCTGCGCTTCCGCAGGACGCTGGGATAGCCCGCCTTGTCGCGGCCGACTGAAATGACCGGGAGAAACTTTTAATGGAACAGGGATTGACGGGCGCGCAGGCCGAGGAACGACTGCGACAGGTCGGTCCGAATGAAGTGGCGGAGGCCCGTCGTCATCCGGGGCTCGCATTCTTGAGCAAGTTCTGGGCGCCGGTGCCGTGGATGCTGGAAGCCGCCATCGCGCTGCAGCTCTTTCTGGACAAGTTCGATGAAGCCGTCATCATCGCGCTCCTGCTGGTCTTCAACGCCGCCGTCAGTTTCATTCACGAAAACCGCGCCAATCAGGCGCTGGCCCTGCTGCGTCGCCGCCTCACCGTCCGGGCGCGGGTGCGGCGCGACGGCCGTTGGCAGCAGATCCCCGCACGGGAACTGGTGCCGGAGGACGTGGTGCATCTGCGGCTGGGCGATTTGGTGCCGGCGGATATCCGCTTGTTTGACGGCGCGCTGCTGCTCGATCAATCGGCGCTGACCGGGGAGTCGCTCCCGGTCGAAGCCGGTCCCGGCGCCGCGGCTTACGCCGGCGCGGTGATCAAGCGGGGGGAGGCGAACGGCGAGGTGACCGCCACCGGGCCGCGAACCTATTTCGGAAAGACCGCCGAGCTCGTTCGCACCGCAAAAGCCGTCAGCCATCTCGAAAACCTGATCTTCACCATTGTCAAATACCTGATCGTTCTGGACGCGGTCTTGGTGAGTGCGCTGCTGGTCTATTCGGTGGCGACGGGGATGCCCCTGTCGGATGTCCTCCCCTTTGCCTTGATCCTCCTGATCGCCTCGGTTCCGGCGGCCCTGCCCGCCACGTTTTCACTGGCCACCGCCTTGGGCGCGCAGGAGTTGGCGGCGCGCGGCGTGCTGGTGACGCGGCTTTCCGCCATCGAGGAGGCCGCCGCGATGGAGATCCTGTGCAGCGACAAGACCGGGACCCTGACCCAAAACCGGCTGCGTCCCGCGGCGCTGCGCCCCTATCCGCCCCAGACCGAGGAGGAACTCCTGCGCCTGGCTGCGATGGCCAGCGATGACGCGGGCCAGGACCCGATCGATCTCGCGATCCTGGGCGCCGCACGGGAGCGCGGTCTGCTTGCTTCTGCGGGACGACGCTTGGAGTTTCTCCCCTTTAATCCGGAAACCCGGCGGACCGAGGCCGTCTTTGAACGGGACGGACAAAGGCTGCGGGTGCTCAAGGGGGCGCCGCGCGCGGTCGCCGCGCAGGTTCAAAACCCGCCTGACATTGACACGGAGGTGGAGCGTCTGGCGGCGGAAGGCTATCGTGTTCTGGCCGTGGCCGTGGGCACGGATGGGGCCCTCCGCTTGGCGGGGCTGGTGTCGTTGGAAGACCCTCTGCGCGAGGATTCCGCGTCGGTGGTCCAAGGCCTGCGGGAGTTGGGGGTGCGGGTTCTGATGGTGACGGGCGACAATCTAATCACCGCCCGCGGGGTGGCTGCGCGGGTCGGAATCGGCGATCGCATCTGCCCGGCGGAAGCGCTGCGCGGGGAGGACGGCGCGCCGGTTCTGGATTGCGATGGGTTCGCGCGCGTCTTTCCGGAAGACAAATTCCGCCTGGTGCGGGCCTTGCAGCAGGCCGGCCGTGTGACGGGCATGACCGGCGATGGGGTCAACGACGCGCCCGCGCTCAAGCAGGCCGAGGTGGGCGTTGCCGTCTCGGAGGCTACCGATGTGGCCAAGTCGGCCGCCAGTCTGGTGCTCACCCGATCCGGGCTTTCCGATCTGCTCGCCGCGGTGGAAACCAGCCGGCGCATCTACCAACGCATGCTGACCTATACACTGAACAAGATCGTCAAGACGATGGAACTCGCGATTTTCCTGAGTCTGGGCGTGATGCTCACCGGCGTCCTGGTGATTACGCCGTTGCTCATGGTGCTGCTGCTCTTTACCAACGACTTCGTGACCATGGCGATCGCCGGCGACCGTGTGTCCTTTTCCCACACGCCGGACCGCTGGGACATTCCCACCTTGATGCTCACGGCCGGAGCGCTGGCCGTGCCGGTTCTGATCCTTTCTTTTGCCGTGTTCTTCGCCGCGCGTCATTGGCTGCATCTGCCCTTGCCGCAACTGCAAACCCTGATCTTCGTCATGCTGGTGCTGACCGGCCAAGGCATGGTGTATCTGGTGCGCGAGCGCCGTCATTTCTGGCATTCGATGCCCGGATCCTGGCTGCTGCTGAGCACTTTTCTCGATGGGGTTCTTGTCGGTGTTCTGGCCACTCAAGGCATTCTAATGGCCGCGATCCCGCCTGCATTGGCTGCAGGCCTGCTGGCGCTGGTGATCGGTTGTTTGATCGCGGTGGATTTTCTCAAGGTGCGCATCTTCCGATACTTCAAGATGCGCTGAGGAGCTCTCTCGGAGTCAAGCCCATCGCAGACCTTCCAACGTTCCGCCTGCGTGATAAGAGAGGCCTGCACGGACGAAGCCGTCGGGCGAAAAATTTCCTCCCCGCGCGAAGGAAAACACAGCAGGCCGGTGGATGCAACGATCCCGGCACAGGGTGGATGGGGTCATTTCCCCAAGAATTGAGTCAGGGATTCCGATAGAGAGAGGCGTTTGGCCCAGCGTTGAAGATAGGTCCTGTCCAAAGAAGTTTTTTGCATTTGGATGATGTTCTCCACATCCACCCTGTCCTGACCGCGGCCGCTTAAAAGTTTAAGAAGGATAACATCCTCAGGCGAGGCCACCTTGATTTCTTGTTCTTCCCATTTGAGGACAACGGCCCTCTTTAACGATTCACGCTTGTACTCGTCATCCGCAAGGATAAAATCCAGCATGAGAAGCTGGGACTCCGTGCCTTTAAGGAACATCCTAAGCAGCTTCACCTTTTTAAATTCCATGGGTTTGGGATCGAAAACGACGAGCCCCGCCTCGGCGGCGGATTTGATGAAAGAGGGCAGCGTTTCTTCATTAAGGCCGATGACGAAATCCAGATCCACCGTCGCCCGCGGAGCAGTCCAGATGCTGACGGCGATGCCGCCGACGATCATGTAGGGGATCCGATTGCTTTCAAGGAAATGGCAGATATGAAGTAGCTGTTGATAGAAGTTCTCGGGGGCGGGCGAAGTCATTCTTCCGAGAGTCGGATGCGCCGGAAGGTATTAAGCCGTTCGACCACCTTCAGACGCAGTTCTTTTTCCGACAGATCCGGAAAGTCTTTTTTAAGGGACGCCTCAAGCAGTTCTAAAGAAAGAGCCGTTGCCTCCGCCCATTTTTTGAGACGGTTTTGAACGTCCAAACCGGTGAGGTTGGCCTTCATACGGTTTATTGTAGTGAAGAAAGAAATCGTTGTCAAACGGCTCCCTTATTTCCCGGGTTCCCGCCGTTTGAAGAAGGGCTCCAGGAGATCGATCGGGACCGGGAAGATCGTGGTGGAGTTCTTGTCGCCGGCGATCTCGGTCAGGGTCTGCAGATAACGCAGCTGGATCGCGGCGGGGTTCAGGCTAAGGACCGTCGCGGCCTCGGCCAGTTTCTGCGCGGCCTGGAACTCTCCCTCGGCATGGATCACCTTGGCGCGACGCGTCCGTTCAGCCGAGGCCTGCTGCGCGATCGCCCGGATCATGTCCTGCGGGAGGTCCAGGTTCTTCACCTCGACCGCCGAGACCTTGATCCCCCACGGCTCGGTCTGCTGGTCGATGATCTGCTGAAGCTTCGCGTTGATCTCCTCCCGCTTGGCCAGCAGATCGTCCAGCTGGCTCTGGCCGAGAACGCTGCGGAGCGTGGTCTGCGCGATCTGCGACGTCGCGTAGAGATAATCCTCGACCTGGATGATCGCCTTCTGGGAGTCGATCACCCGGAAATAGATGATGGCGTTGACCTTCACCGAGACGTTGTCCCGCGTGATCACATCCTGGGGCGGGACGTCCATCACGATCGTCCGGAGGCTCACCTTGGCGATGCTCTGGACGCCGGGAATGACGATGATCAGGCCCGGGCCCTTCACCTTTTGGAAGCGGCCCAGGAAGAAGATCACGCCGCGCTCGTATTCCTTGAGGATCTTGATGGAGATGAACAGGAACAGAAAAATGACGATGATCAGGCCCGGCAGACTGAACAGTAGCTCTCTCATGATGTACCCCCGCTTGGTTTTTGTGACCGTTTGATGCGCAACGTCAATCCGTCGATGCCGGTCACCTCGACCGCTTCGCCTTCCCGAATCGCCTCGGAGCTGACCGCTTCCCAAATCTCCCCCCGGATGAGGATCTGGCCTCGGGGATGGACCTCGGTGCGGGCGGTCCCCGAAGCGCCAATGAAGCCCTCGATGCCGGCGACCGATTTTTGATGACGGGTCTTCCAGGCCATTCCGACCACCAGCGCGAAGAACCCGGCCGTCGCGGCCGCCGTCGGAAGAATCACCCAGAGAGAGACCTGCATCGAAGGCAGGTCGGTTTTCACCAGCATCAGCGATCCGAGGACCAACGCGATGACCCCTCCGACCGTCAACAGTCCGTAGCTCGGCACCTTGATTTCGGCGATGAACATGACGATCGCGGCGAGGATCAAAAGCAGTCCGGCGTAATTGATCGGCAGCGTTTGAAAGGAATAAAAAGCCAGGATGATGCAGATCGCGCCGACGACGCCGGGGAGGATCGCGCCGGGGCTGTACAGCTCGAAGATCAGGCCGTAGATGCCCAGGAGCATCAGGATGTAGGCGATGTTGGGATCGCTGAGCGCGTTTAAGATCTTGAGCCGGCCGCTCATGTCGACCCTTTCCACCGCGGCCGACTTCGTTTGGAGGGTGCGCCGGCCCGAGGCCGTATCGACCGTTCGGCCGTCCACGGCCGAAAGCAGCGCGGGAAGGTCTGGCGCGACCAGATCGATGATCTTGAGCTTCAAGGCCTCGGTCTCGGTGGCCGAGACGCTCTCGCGCACCGCGTCCTCGGCCCACCGGGCGTTGCGGCCGTGTTTCTCGGCGATCGATTTGATATAGGCGGCCGCGTCGTTTTCGACCTTCTTTTTCATCTCCTTGTCCATCTCGCCGCCCGTCATCGAGACGGGGTGGGCCGCGCCGATGTTCGTCCCCGGGGCCATGGCCGCGATCGGGGCCGCCAGCGTGATGAAAACCCCGGCGGAGGCCGCCCGGGCGCCGGTGGGCGAGACGTATACAATGACCGGCACCTCCGAGGCGCCCATGGCCTTGACGATCATGCGCATGGACGTGTCGAGTCCCCCCGGGGTGTCCAGTTGGATCACGAGCGCTTCCCGATGATTTTTTTCGGCGTCGTCGATGAGCCGGGTCAGGTACTCGGCCGCGACCGGATTGATGATGCCGTCGTATACGGCCACCGTCACCGTGGCCGGGTCGGGCGCGTCCTTGGAATCGGCGGCCGCGGGACGGGTCTGGAAGGATAAATCGGCGCCGGACAGGATCCACGAAATCAGAGCGGCCGGAACAACAATCGCCGGCGCGAGAACAACCGATCGGACCCATCGGGACGGGGGCATCGCTCACCCTTGATGAAGTGAACAAACATCATATTCTTTTTCGACGCGGGGTGTCAAGGAAGCGTGGGGACGGCGCCCGCCGGGCGGGTTCACGGATAGGCGTCGAAGTCCTTCGTGCAGTTCGGGTTGTCCATCTCAACGGAAAGCACGTCCCGCGGATGCCGCTCGAAGAGATAGGCGCATCCGCGATCGGCGTCCGGTTCGGCCTCGATTTCCTCCAGATGCTCGAAGCCCAGAATGGCCGGGGTCCCCGGCCGGCCTTCGAAACACGGCCGGGCGAGCGACCGGGCGGAATTCTGAAACGCGCGGACGATCTTTGCATAGTCGGAGGGTTCCAGCTGCGGCTGATCGACGTGGGCGATGAGCGCCCCGCTCCAGCCCGGCCGCAGCGCTCGCAGGCCCCGTCGGATGGAGCGATGCATGCCCTTCTCGAATTCCGGATTAAAGGCGGCGTCGGCCCCGATCGCGCGAAGTTCGGCCTCGATGCGGTCGGACCGAAAACCGGTGACCACGACGATTTCACCGAAGAGGCCGGCTTCCTTCATCGAGCGGAAGACCTTTGAGAGAAAGCTTTCGCCGTTCCACGGCAGGAGCGGTTTGAACCCCCCCGCCCGGGAGCCCTTTCCCGCCGCGAGAAGAATCGCCGAAACCGGTTTCATCGAACCCTCAAGCCCTCGCCGCGTTGATCACCGCGGGGCTCAAAGGAAGCCGCCGCACGCGGACGCCGCAGGCCTCGAACACCGCGTTGGCGATCGCCGCCGCCGTCGGGACGGAGCCCGGCTCGCCGGTGCCCGTCGAAGGGGTGTCCGGATCGGAGGTGAACACGACGTCGATGGCGCGGGGCGCGTCCCGGAACGTGGCGATGGGATAGTCGAGCCAGGTCTCGGTGATCACCGCGCCGTCGCGATGCCGGAGTTCCTCGAGCAAGGTCCAGCTGGCCGCTTGCTGGATGCCGCCCTCGATTTGATTGAGAGCCCCGTCCGGGTGCACCAGCCGTCCGGGGTCGGCCGCGCACCAGACGCGTTCCAGTCGCACCCGCCCGCTCATCGAAACGACGACCTCGGCGACCTCCGCGATGTAGGTGCCGTGGTAAACCGCGCAGGCGACGCCGAACCCGCGTCCGGGCTCGCGCGGACGCCGATCCCAGGCGCTGCGCTCCCGGACCGTCTCCAGCACCCGCCGGAGTCTCGCGTCCTCGACGAGCCTCAGGCGAAACCCGATCGGGTCCCGGCCCGCGGCGTGCGAAAGCTCGTCGATGAACGATTCGATGACGAAGACATTGGGGGCCGCCCCGAGGGAACGGAACGCCCCGGTGCGGATCGGGGCGGGTGCGACCTGCAAATGCACCTCGGCGTTCCCCAGGCGATACGGCGGCAGGGCGTTTCGCCCGGCGGTCATTTCCGTCACGGCCGCGGGGACGTCGCCCGCGCCGTATAACTGAGGGTTGGTCCGGATACGGCACCGCCAAGCGGCCAAGGCGCCGGCGGCGTCCAGCCCGGCCTCCAGGTCGGCCTCGAAGGCGGGACGGTGCGGGCTCCGGCGGAACTCCTCTTCCCGCGTCCACTGCACCAGCACGGGGCGCCGGGCCGCGCGGGACAGGCGGGCGGCATCCATCGGGGCGTCGTTCATGTTCCCGCGTCCGTACATGCCGCCCATCGCCTGCGGGTGGACGCGGACGCGCCCGGGCGGAACCCCGAGAAGCGCGGCGACCTCGTCCCGCAGTCCGAACGGGCGCTGGGTCGCCGCGTAGAGGTCCGCGCCGTCCGCGCGCACGTCGGCGACCGCGGCGCTCGGCCCGATGGGCGCGTGGGCGATGTGGGGGACGTGGTAGCGGGCCTGGAGGGTTCGCGCGGCGGCCGAAAACGCGGTCTCGACGCCGTCGTCGCGCCGAAGCACGAGATCGATCGGCTTTGCGGCCGCGGCTCCGCCGGGGCTCCATTCGGCAACGAGCGCCCGGACCGCGGCCAGCGCCACCTCGTCCCGCTCGGCCGCGACGCCGACGAAATCCTCTTCGCGCACGACCGCGACCACGCCGGGCAGCGCGCGCGCCGCGCGGTCGTCCAGCGCGGCAAGTCGCGCGCCCCGGGCCGGTGCCTGCAGGACGCGGCCGCGAAGCATCCCGGGGAGGCGCACGTCCGCCGGGTAGCGCGCGCGGCCGGTGACGATGTCGAAGGCTTCGAGGCGGAACGGCGCGCTCTCGTCGGGAGCGGCGGTCCGGGGAGCGGGCGGAGGTTCCGGAACGACGCCGGTCAAGGGCTCGCCGTCGGTCAGTGTTTCGTACGCGATCGATCGCCCGTCGCGCGCGACGACGCGCCCGTCCCGGATGTCCAGCTCGGCGGCGGGGGCGCCGAGGCGCCGGCCCGCCCGCTCGAGAAGCAGCCGACGCGCGTACGCCGCGGCCGAGCGCAGGCTCCGGCCGTCGGTCGCGGTCGACATGCTGCCGAACGTGCCCATGTCCCAAGGGACCCGGTCGGTCTCCCCGAGCTCGACGCGCACGCGCGCGAGGGGCACGGCGAGCTCCTCGGCGATGATCTTCGCGAAGCCCGTGCGGATGCCCTGACCGTACTCGACCTTCCCGGAGCGCGCCACCACCGTGCCGTCGCGCTCGATCACGATGCGCTGCTCCACGCGCTCCGGGGGCCGCTCGCCCCATCCGCCGGGTCTCGGCCGGCTCACGGGATCGCCCTTTTCACGGCGCGCAGTGCGCGAAGGTAAATACCGCAGCGGCAAAGGTTCGGCGCGAGCGCGTCCCGGATCTCGTCGTCCGTCGGACGGGGCGTCCGCGCCAGAAGCGCCGCCGCCGAGATCAGCATCCCGCCGGTGCAGTAGCCGCACTGCATCGCGTCCTCCTCCACGAAGGCCTGCTGGACCGGATGAAGCGTTTCGCCCCGGCCCAGGCCCTCGACCGTCGTGATCGCCTTCCCGGCCGCCTCTTCGACGCCCAGTGTGCAGGCCGCGACGGCGCGTCCGTCCGCAAGGACAAAACAGGCGCCGCAAACCCCGCGGCCGCAGCCGTAGCGGGTCCCGGTCAAATTAAGATCGTCGCGGAGAATGCCGAGCAGCGGGGCGCCGGGCGGGACGTCGACCTCGTGAACAGAGCCGTTGACATTCAAGTAAAAGCGCATCGTCGCATCCGAGGGCCTTCGGGTTGGAGTGGAATTTGTGTCATCCCGTTCATTCAGCTTCGAGGGCCGATCATAACAAATCCGGCGCCGCCCGGGCAAGATGGGCGGGAATCCTCCGCGGCCGGGGGCGAAATAATCCGGAAGGGGCGTCGCCGGTCCGCGGCGGTTAAGACGCCGGGTCCCCGAGTCGAAGGCGATACCCCATGACCGTCAAGCCCGGGGAGGGATGGAAGTCGAGCTCGGGCGCGCGCACGAAGCCCATCCGTTCGTACATGCGTTGGCCGGCCCGCATGAAGTCGCTTGTGTGCAAGGTCAGGTCGGCGGCGCCCCCGCGGCGGGCGCGCCCGATGCATTCGCTCAGCAGCGCGGCCCCGATGCCCCGACCCCGCTCGGCCGGCGCGACGGCCAGCAAACGGACTTCCGGGCGCTCGATCGTGACGCGGGCGCCGTCCGGACGGGAAAAAACGGTTCCGGCCGGGTACAGCAGGACGGCGCCCGCGATCGCGCCGTCCCGCTCGGCCACGATTTGCTCGGCGGAACCGGCCTCGGCGAGCGCGTTCAAAATTCCCTGCCGGTACCTCTCCCAGTGCGCGGGCATCACGGCCGCGTATTCCCGGAAGGCGGCCAGCGTCACGGTCCGGATCGCGTCCCGATCCCCCGCGCGCGCGTCGCGAAGTTGAAGGCCCTTTTCCATTTCATCCTTTTAAATCGGGTTGACTTTTCCCCCTGTCACGGCGATCTATGGTACTCCGGACGGGCGTCAAGATCAACGCCGCGCGGTTTGACTTTCAAGGAAAGGGGTGCCAAAATACGTTTCGTCATGCCGCGCCTACTTCTCCTGACTCCGCCCTTCACCCAGCTGAACACCCCTTATCCCGCGACGGCTTACCTGACCGGCTATCTTCGGTCCAAAATCGACACGGTCTTCCAGGCCGATCTGGGCCTCGAAACCTTTCTGACGCTCTTTTCCCGCCCGGGTCTGATCCGTCTTTTTGACGCGATCGATTCCGTCGCGGCGCGGAATCGGATGTCCGGCCCGGCGATCGAGCGGGCCCTCTTGTTGAAGGATCGTTATCTCGACACGATCGAGCCGGTGATCCGGTTTCTGCAGGGGAGCGATCCTTCCCGGGCGACGTTGATCGGCCGTCGCCGATTTCTGCCGGAAGGGCCCCGGTTTTTGAACCTGGACGACGATCATTGGGCCTTCGGGAGCCTCGGCCTGACCGATCGCGCGAAGCACCTCGCCTCCCTTTATCTGGACGATCTGGCCGATCTCATTCGGGCGACGGTCGATCCCCGCTTCGGGCTCAGCCGCTACGCCGAACGCCTTGCGACCTCCGCGACCTCCTTCGACCCGCTCGGCCAGGCGCTACAAGAACCGCCCGGTCTGATCGACCGGATGCTGGAGGAGGTCCTGGATCGGGAGATGAAAGCCGTCGGGCCCCATCTCGTCGGGATCACGATTCCCTTCCCCGGAAATCTGTACGGCGCGCTCCGCTCCGCCGCGTTCATCCGCCGGCGGTATCCCGGCGTCAAAATCGCGCTCGGAGGGGGGTACGTCAACACGGAGCTGAGGGAGTTGTCCGAGCCGCGCCTCTTCGATTTCGTGGACTACGTCACCCTCGACGCCGGAGAGCGGCCCCTCGAGGCCCTCCTGGAAGCGTTCGACGCTCCGGAGATGGGGCGGCTGTGCCGGACTTTTATTCGCCGCGACGGAGCGGTTCAATATATCGACACGGCGCCGGAGCCGGAGCTTTCCTTTGCCGGGAGCGGGACGCCCACCTATCGCGGCCTTCCGCTTCGGAAGTACCTCTCGCTGGTCGAGATGCTCAATCCGATGCACCGGCTCTGGTCGGACGGCCGCTGGAACAAGCTGACGGTGGCGCACGGCTGTTACTGGAAAAAATGCGCCTTCTGCGACATCGGGCTTGATTACATCCGACGCTACGAGCCGGCGCCCGCGACCCTCCTGGCCGACCGGATCGAGGCCCTGATCGAAGAGACCGGAGAGAACGGCTTTCATTTTGTCGACGAGGCGGCGCCGCCCTCGCGCCTGGCCGATCTGGCGCTGGAACTGCTGGATCGGGGCCGCGCGATTTCCTGGTGGGGAAATATCCGCTTCGAAGAGGCCTTCACCCCCGACCTTTGCCGGCTCCTTTCCGCCTCCGGCTGCATCGCCGTCACCGGCGGGATGGAGGTCGCCTCCGACCGGCTTCTCGCCTTGATGGAAAAAGGGATCACCGTCGCGCAGGTCGCACGCGTCGCGCGGGCCTTCACCGAAGCGGGGATCATGGTCCACGCCTATTTGATGTACGGATTTCCGACCGAGACGGCCGGGGAGACGATCGAAAGCCTGGAGCGGGTCCGCCAACTCTTTGCCGCCGGGATGCTCCATTCCGCCTTCTGGCATCGATTCACCGCCACCCGCCACAGCCCCGTCGGTCTCAACCCCGGCGCCTACGGAATCACGATCACCGGCCCCGCCCCCGGCCGCTTTGCGAACAACGACCTGACCCACGTCGATCCCTCCGGCTGCGATCCGGAACGATTCGGGCCGGGGCTCGCCAAGGCGATCTACAACTACATGCACGGGGTCGGGTTCGACGCCGACGTACGGACCTTTTTTGATTTCCCCCTCCCAAAACCGAAGGTCCCGCGGAATCTCGTCAAAGCCGCGCTGGCGGCCGCGCCTTCCTTCCGTGACGATCGGGAGCGGAGGATGGTTTGGCTCGGCGGGGTTCCGGCGGTTTCAAAAGGCTCCTCGTTGTTCCTCCCCGGCTGGGGAGAGGATCGCAAAATCCGGGTCGAGCCGTCGATCGCCGCGTGGCTTCGGTCGCTCTTACATGAGTCCCGCCCGCGGGGGCGAAAAGGCGCCCCTTACCCGAGGCTCGCGGACGCGGCCCGGCGCTACCCTGCTAAGTCGAAAAAATCGTTTGGAGTATTTTTGAAAAGCAGGGAGTGGAAGGCGGTCCGGGAGGCCGGGCTACTGCTTCTTTAGATTGTTGTTCAGCCCGAAAGAAAAGGGGACGGGCTGAACTACCCCCCTCTTTTACTCCACCGTGAACGTGACCGAAGCGGAAGGGCCGATCTCCTCATGACGCCGCGTGGCCAGCTTCGCGTCGATCCGGTGCGGGCCGGGAGGGAGATTTTTGAGCCGATAGCGGTTCCCCTTTACAATGGCCTCGAAACGTCCATCGACATAGAGATGCACAGCGTCGCCCCGCGCTCCCTTGTCCACGGTCAAATCCAGTTCAATGATCGGCCCGTGAACCGTGGCTCCGTCCGTGGGGTTGGTAATAACCACACTTCCCACGTTCTGGGCCCATGCCGCGGGCGAGCCGTAAATCCAAAGAAATGCGCCGAACAGAATATAAATTACAGCAAGTCGCTTCATTGTTCTTGCCCTTTGTTCACAGCAATCCGTCATCTCGCATAAGCTGGAAATCCGTCCATATCCGTATTTCCGCTCGTCAGATTATTCAGGTAACCTCCGTTCGGACTCACGAGCCAGATATCGAAATCTCCGTCTTGGTTGGATCCAATCGCGATGTATTTGCCGTCCGAAGACCAGGCCGGGGTCAGCTCGGAGTAGACCGTGCCGTCCGAATTCGTCAGTTTGGCGATATCTTTGGTGCCGACGGGTACTTTTTGAAGCTGATAGAACTGCTGATCCCATCGTCTCAGGAAGGCGATTTCCCGGCCGTCCGGACTCCAGGCCGGCGCCGCATCCAGCCAGGGCCTCTGGGGATCACAGGTCACGGGCCCGATGGAATTGCCCGAGGCGTCCATCAGGTAAATCACAAAGCTTGTGGGATTGTTACAGTCCGCCGGATCCGGAGGCCACCGAGTATAGGCGATCCGGCTCCCGTCCGGCGAGAAGGCGGGGTGTCCGTTAAACGAGCCCACGGCGGTCGTATCGATGGGAGGATAGGTATGCGTCAGTTGAACTTCATTGCCGCTTGAGACGTCTCTGGCAAAGATCTCTACCACGGAAAAAATCTGGACGCCGGATACAAATCCTTCAGGCGGTGTTACATCCCGTTCAAAAACAATCTTGCTCCCATCCGGCGACCAGTCCGGCCAGTCTCCTTGCGTGAATTCAGTTAACGCACCGGTGGGGATATCCAATAGATAGATTCGGGGCCCATCGACGGTAAAGGCCAGGGTTTTTCCATCGGGAGAGGGCGCGAGCTTGCTGATCGTGATATTGGGATCGGGATTGTCATAGACCAGTTCCTGGTTGCTTCCATCCGCATCCATTCGGAAAATTTTGTACACGCCGGCCCGCTTCGAGACATAGTAAAGCGGGGCGGGGGTCACGGCCCCGATCACGGCTCCCTCTTCCTGTCCTAACTTTCCTCGAAATACTACAATATATCGCCCCGGTTTGATGTTATCCGCAGGGCGGGGGAAAGAAATCGATATTTCCTGTCCTGGATTCAAAGGGGCTGAAAGAGGATAATCAACCAGATACTGACGGGTAATGTTAAGATCATCGTAATATACCGAGAGATCCCCGATTGTCCCGCCGGCGGCAAGATCAAAATATGAATCCATCGTCTCGGAAGAGACATTCTTGACCTTAAGCCCATCCTGGACTGGAGTGACTTCTATTTGTCCGCGAAAGAAGTAGTCGAGTAGACCGGCGGAGTAGCTAATGGCCATAGGGATGAGACGGCCTGCATACTCTTGGTAAACGTTTGGATCCCTGTTGTATTGCCACCCCTCTATAACTGTTAAAGGTGGAATGTAAATACTCGTGTAAGAAACAGTTGCTAATAAGTTAGCCTGGTAACCATGAACATAATAGACTTGGTCCGTCTGCCCATCTTCTGCGATTTCTTCTTTTAAAATGGCATCAGTAAATTCTTTTCGAGGATGCGGGAAATAATGGGCGTCAGTCTTTGAGAAACGTTCAGTGAATATGGTGTCCTCGCTGAAGAAATTGTAATTAGTGTACTCAGCCA
>Ga0335079_10003479_pt1 | contig 18230 bp, 14 predicted proteins | sample Lox_Sample_33_FD_206719 | JGI IMG/M metagenome (GOLD analysis project Ga0335079, IMG submission 206719) | Soil microbial communities from Loxahatchee National Wildlife Refuge, Florida, United States - Lox_Sample_3.3 | ecosystem: Environmental > Terrestrial > Soil > Wetlands | place: USA... | reverse complement strand
TGAGGAGGGAGCGGCGCAACACGGCGGCCGCGCCGATGGGCCGGTACTTCACGCCCGCCAGGGCGAGCGGGATGAGCAAGACGATGATGATGGCGTTGAAGATGACCGCCGAGAGGATGGCGCTGAACGGCGAGGAGAGGTGCATGATGTCGAGCGGGGCGAGCTGGGGGTAGGCCGCCACGAAGAGCGCCGGCAGGATGGCGAAGTACTTCGCCACGTCGTTCGCGATGGAGAAGGTGGTGAGCGTGCCGCGGGTCATGAGCAGCTGCTTGCCCACCTCCACGACCTCGAGGAGCTTGGTCGGGTTCGAGTCGAGGTCGACCATGTTGCCGGCTTCCTTGGCCGCCTGGGTCCCGGTGTTCATGGCGACGCCCACGTCGGCCTGGGCCAGGGCGGGCGCATCGTTGGTCCCGTCGCCGGTCATGGCGACGAGCTTGCCTCTGCCCTGTTCGCTCTGGATGAGCTTCATCTTCGCCTCGGGGGTGGCCTCGGCGAGGAAGTCGTCCACCCCCGCCTCGCGCGCGATGGCGGCCGCCGTGCGCGGGTTGTCGCCGGTGATCATCACGGTCCGGATCCCCATGGCGCGGAAGCGTGCGAAGCGCTCCTTGATCCCGCCCTTCACCACGTCCTTGAGGAGGATGATGCCGAGAACCCGGGCGCCCTCGGAGACGGCGAGGGGCGTTCCGCCCGCGTCACCGATGCGACCGGCGGTCTGCTCGAGCTCGGCCGGCATGGCCCCCCCCAGGGCGGCCACGTGGCGGGCCACCGCGTCCACCGCGCCCTTGCGGATGACCCGGCCCCCGATGTCGCACCCGCTCATCCGCGTCTGGGCGGTGAAGGGAATGAAGGTGTGCCGGCCGTGGTCCACCTCCCGCCCACGCAACCCGTAGCGCTCCTTCGCCAGCACCACGATGGAGCGTCCCTCGGGCGTCTCGTCGGCGAGGCTCGCCAGCTGCGCGGCGTCGGCCAGGGCCTCCACCTTGACCTCGGGCCCGGGGATGAACTCGGTCGCCATGCGATTGCCGAGAGTGATGGTGCCCGTCTTGTCGAGGAGCAAGGTGTCCACGTCGCCGGCCGCCTCCACCGCGCGCCCGCTCATCGCCAGCACGTTCTTGCGAAGGAGCCGATCCATCCCGGCGATCCCGATGGCGGAGAGCAGGCCACCGATGGTGGTGGGAATGAGGCACACAAGCAGGGCCACGATGGCGGTGGCGGACAGGCTGATGCCGGAGTAGGCGGCGATGGGGACGAGGGTGACGCAGGCAAAGAGGAAGACGATGGTGAGCCCGACGAGCAGGATGTGGAGCGCGATCTCGTTGGGCGTCTTCTGCCGGGCGGCCCCCTCCACGAGTGCGATCATGCGATCGAGGAAGGACTCCCCGGGGTTCACGCCCACCCGTACCACGATGCGATCGGAGAGGACGCGCGTGCCTCCGGTCACCGCCGAACGATCGCCGCCCGCCTCGCGGATGACCGGCGCCGACTCGCCGGTGATGGCCGACTCGTCCACCGAGGCGATCCCCTCCACGATCTCGCCGTCTCCCGGGACCATCTGGCCCGCCTCGATGACCACCAGGTCGTCCTTGCGCAGGGACGAGGCGTCCACGCTCACCTCGCGTCCGTCGACGAGCTTGCGTGCCCTGATCTCCCGCCTCATGCGGCGCAGGGTCGCCGCCTGAGCCTTGCCCCGCCCCTCCGCCACCGCCTCGGCGAAGTTCGCGAAGACCACGGTGAACCAGAGCCAGATGCTCACCGTGAGGGTGAACCAGCCCGGCGCCGCGCCGGCCGGGTGCAGGAGGCGATCCCTGAGCCAGAGCGCGGTGGTGAGGACGCTCCCCACCTCCACCACGAACATGACCGGGTTCTTGGCCACGAGCCGCGGATCCAGCTTCTTCAGGCTGTCGAGCACGGCCTGGCGCACGATGTGCGGATCGAAAAGGGAGAGCTGCTTCACCTTGGGAGAGGCCATGACTAGAAGACCTTTCCGGCCAGAGCCGAGAAGTGCTCGAGCACCGGGCCGAGGGACAGGGCCGGGAAGTACGTCAGGGCTCCGACGATGAGGACGACCGAGACGAGCAGGGCCGTGAAGGTGGGGCCGGTGGTGGGAAAGGTACCGAGTCCGGGCGCCACCACCTTCTTGCCCACCATCGAGCCACCGATGGCGAGCGCCGGGATGATCATCCAGAAGCGGCCGATGAGCATGTCCGCCGCCAGGGTCAGGTTCCAGAACTTGGTGTTGCCGTTCAGGCCCGCGAAGGCCGACCCGTTGTTGCCGGCCCCGCTCGAGTAGGCGTAGAGGAGCTCCGACAACCCGTGGGGGCCCGCATTGTTGAGCGAGGAGGTCCCGAGCCCCACCACCGAGGACCAGGCGGTGAGGGTGAGCACGATGGCCGGGAACACCAGGATGTAGAGCATGGCCAGCTTCATCTCGCGCCCCTCGACCTTCTTGCCGAGGTACTCGGGCGTACGACCCACCATGAGGCCGGCGATGAAGACGGTGAGGACGACCATCACGAGCATGCCGTAGAGCCCGGCGCCCACCCCACCAAAGATGACCTCGCCGAGCTGGATGTTCACCATGGGGACGAGGCCCCCCAGCGGCGTGAAGCTGTCGTGCATGGAATTCACCGCGCCGCAGGAGGCATCGGTGGTGACGGTGGCAAAGAGGGCGCTGCTCGCGATGCCGAAGCGAACCTCCTTGCCCTCCATGTTGCCGGGGGCGCTCGAGACGGCCAGGCCGTGCAGGGCCGGGTTCTCGTGGGCCTCCGCCTGGTAGGTCACCGCCACGCCGACGAGCCACAAGAAGGCCATGGCGGCGAAGATGGACCAGCCCTGGCGCGTGTTGCGGGCCATCTTGCCGTAGGTGTAGGTCAGCCCGGCCGGGATGGCGAAGATGAGCACCATCTGGATGAAGTTCACGAGGGGGGTCGGGTTCTCGAAGGGGTGGGCGCTGTTGGCGTTGAAGAACCCGCCGCCGTTCGTCCCGAACATCTTGATGACTTCCTGCGAGGCCACCGGTCCCAGGGCCACGAGCTGCTTCGCCCCCTCGAGCGTGGTGAGGCTCGCGTAGGCCGAGAGCGTCTGCGGCACGCCGAGCGCCACGAAGACGAGGCCCACCAGGATAGACACCGGCAACAGCACGTAGACCGTGGCGCGGATGAGATCGACCCAGAAGTTGCCCAGGGTCTTCGCGCCCTCTGCCCCGGGCTGGCGGGTGAGCCCGCGCGCCACGGCGAGCGCTACCCCGATTCCGACCGCCGCCGAGGTGAAGTTGTGCCAGGCGAGTCCCGCCATCTGGGCGAGATAGCTCATGGTGCTTTCGCCGCCGTAGTTCTGCCAGTTGGTGTTGGTCACGAAACTCGCGGCCGTGTTGAAGGCGAGGTCGGGCGCGACGGCGCCGAACTTCTGCGGATTCAGGGGCAACTGCGGCTGCAGGCGCAGTATGGCGTAGGTCACCACGAGCCCGAGCAAACTGAAGAAGAGCATGGCCGCGGCGTAGCCCTTCCAACCCTGCTCCTTCCTTTGGTCCACCCCGCACAACCGGCAAAGGAAGCGCTCGACCGGCCCGAACAGGCGCGGCAGGGGCTTTCGCTCGTCCTCGAAGACCCGGTACAGGTACAACCCAAAGGGCTTGGTGAGGGCGAAGACGACGAGCGCGTAGAGGCCGATCTGGATCCAGCCGTTGAGTGTCATGGCAGCCCTCTAGAAGCGCTCGGGGAAGATGAGCGCATAGCCGAGATAGCCAGCGAGCAGCACGGACAGGACGATACCGATGGCGTATTCGAAGTTCATGGCTTCACCTACAGCCGGTCACAGCCATTGACGTAGGCGAGACTCACCACGAAAAAGGCGAGCGCAGCGACGAGGCAGATGACGTCCAGCATCCTGTGGTCTCCCGTCTTGGGGGCGGCCGCCGCAGTTCACCGAACGGCGTGCAGGTGCGGCCCCCGGATGTCGTGAAGGACATTTTCAGGCCCGAAGTGCAGGCGGAGTGCCAGCAGTGTTCCCTTGAAGTCCGCGGCTCTGGCGCACCCGGCGGCGTGCATTCCGCAAGCCTCCACGAGGCCGAGCACCGCAGACCGCAAGAAACCCCCTCCGGGTTCGCCTCCTCGCGAGGCCCTAGGGGGCCGCGCGCAGACTTCCCGCTCTTTCCTCGGGCGGAGACCGAAACAAACCCGGTCTCGCGCCGTCCTCGTGCGGCTCGGGCCGACCGCGGCTCGCGTCCCTCTATCGCGACCCCGTCATGACGCCCCATCTCGGGCCCATAGCTTGGGGGGAAGTGCCTCGATGTCGAGCAGAGCGCTCTTCGAGAGCACCAGAGCGTGCTGCATGGCATTGCGGAGCTCCCGGACGTTTCCAGGCCAGGGATAGTGGAGCAGGGCAAGCTCCGCGCGAGGAGCGAGTGCTGGGGCCTTCCCCGGCCCCTCCTTGAACAGGTGGAGGAAGCGCCGGGCCAAGGGCAGGATGTCCTCGGGGCGATCGCGAAGCGGCGGCACGCGGATCTCACACACGCTCAGCCGATCGAGAAGCCCTCGATAGAACCTACCCGTGCTCGTCACGTCGCCGAGGTCCCGGTGCGTGGTCGCCACGATGCGCACTTCGACCTTGCCCCTCTGGCCTTTCTCGAGCAAGGAGGCCACGGCGAGCTGCAGGCGATCGGGGAGGGCGCTCACCTCCTCCAAGAGAAGGGTGCCGCTCCGCGCCTCGCCGACCCGGGAAGAGAGGACCAAGGCCGAGGGGCGGTCCCCGGCCACAAGAGCCTGGCAGTCGATGGCGACGAAGGCGTTCATCCGCCGGGCCGAAGCCGCGTGAAGCGCGCGGGCGAGGACGCTCTTCCCGGCGCCCCTCTCGCCGTAAAAGAGGACCGGCACATCGTGTGAGGCCACCCTCGCGAGGATGCGCAGGACCCCGGCCATGGAGGCCGCGTTGGACTCGACCGAGGCTTCGCTCGGGCCGCCGCGGTTCCCGATCATGGGCGCGCCGCGTCTCGGCCCGGGGTCATGGCCGCCGCGTGGGGGGCGCGGTGCCGGTGGACCCGCCAGGCGCGCGAGGCGTTTGCTGCCGCGAGGAGGGCCACCATGAGCGAGCGAAACAACGGGCGCCGCCACCTGCAGCCCGGGGGACGCCGTGACTCGAGGGCCGGCCGTTCGCTCGCCGGTGAGGCGTAGGGTTCGACGAGGTGCGCGAGCATCTCCTCGGCGCTTCCGTAGCGATCTTGGGGCTCGCGGGCCAGGGCCTTCAGCACGATGGCTTGCAGCGCGGGGTGAAGGTCCTTCTGGTAGGCCTTGGGGGGCGTCGGCGGGCGGCGGAGCTTCGCGCGCAACAGGGCTGCCGTGCTGGGAGCCTCGTGTGGCAGGTGGCCGGTGAGCATCTCGTACAGGATGACACCCAACGCATAGAGGTCCGTTCGCGCGCTGCCGCGTCGACCCCGGATCTGCTCGGGAGCCATGTAGTCCGGCGTCCCCAGCGTGCCAGAGAGCCCGGCCCAGGTCAGTCGGCGAGCCGAATCGAGCAGCGCGATCCCGAAGTCGAGCAGCTTGACGGTGTTCTCGGGTGGGACGAGCAGCACGTTCTCCGGCTTGAGATCGCGGTGTACGACGCCATGGCGATGGAGATAGGAGAGGGCCGTGCCGAGCTGGCGCGCGACGTCGAGAGCGAACTCCGCCCGGAGGGGCCCGCCCGCGCGAAGGATCGCTCGGAGCGATCGTCCTTCCACGTATTCCATGGCGAGGTAGGTCCTGCTCTTCTCGGTCGCGGAAAGGACCTTCACGATGTTCGGGTGGTCGAGGCGGTGTCCTATCTCTTCCTCGCGCCGGAAACGTTCGTAGAAGGCCACATCGCACTCGTACTGAACATGGGGGACCTTCAGCACGACGGCCCGATCCGAATGGCGATCGAGGGCCTTGAAAAGCGTGGCCATCCCGCTCCGCGCGAGCACCTCGGTGATCTCGTACTGGTCCACAAAGTCGCCTGTCGCGAGGTCGCGCATACGTATCCCCCACTCCGCGTCCCAAGCACGATCCAAGCCATCCCCTGAGGCGCGCGGACCCGTGCGCCCACTCCGCGTCCCGACACGAGAAGTTCCGCCCCGCGCACGCTGCGTCGCCCGGATCGCTTGCAGATGGCATCCCCAAAAAGAGCCTCTCCATGCATTTTGCGATGAGGCGCCGGCAGATCCTGCCTCGACCATTCGCGCGCCACCCGCGCGCTCCTCTCGATCGAGCGAATCCGCGGAACTTGATGACTCAAGTTGGTGCGCGAGGGGAGAGGGCTCACCAAGCGCTATGGCGCCGTCACGGCGCTGGATTCCCTTTCGATCCTGGTGCGCCCCGGCGAGATCGTGGGCTTGCTCGGGCCGAACGGGGCCGGCAAGACCACCACGCCGTCCCTTTTGTCGGGCGTCCTCCGTCCCGAGGTGGCGAGGTCCTCATCGCGGGTCGACCTCTCTCGGGGGACGGCGACCCGGCAAAGCGCCGACTTGGTCTCGTGCCCCAGGACCGCGCGCTGTACGAGCGGCTCTCGGCCCGGGCCAATCCGTTTTTATGGCGCACTTTCCGGCCTGGCAAAGAACGCCCTCAGTGAGGCCTGCTCGGCCGCCTCGGCTCTCTCCGGCTTTTCCGAGTGGGCTGACGAACGGATCGAGGCCTTCTCGGGGGGATGAAGCGACGCCTCAACCTTGCCGCAGGCATCCAGCACGACCCCGACGTCATCCTGCTCGACGAGCCGACGGTGGGCGTCGATCCCCAGACTGCTCGGCCGCGCAGGCGCGAGGACGTGCGGCGTGGCACCGCCGCGGCGGGGCTCGTCATCCCGGCCGGATTCGGCGACGACGCCCTGCGAGCCCTGTTCTCGGGCGGGCAAAAGGCGCGACCCTTCGCGCCAGGCCAAGGCGGCCATGGTTCGCGGGCTCGTCACCCAGCACGGGATGGAGGCGGTGAGCGCGCGGCTGTTCAGCCCGTTTCGTCGCCAACGAGCAGGTCGAAGCCGCCCTCAAGAACCTCGCGGGCTCCAATCTCGACGCGGCCGACCGCGATGCCCTGACCCGCATCCTCACCGGCGTGGGCGAGTACTACGGCCGCCCGGGCGTCGAGCACACTAGCCGCGGCGGTCTCTCCGTTCCGTTCACGCTCCTCGACGAGCCCGTGGCCGCACACCCCGGTGCCCATTACGATGGCTACACGCATGCGTTCGGCGGCATGGCGGTGCAGTTCGTGCTCTTCATGGGACTCGAGGCGGGGCTCGCTCTCTTGCTCGATCGACGCCGGGGCGTATGGGACCGCCTGCGGGCCGCTTCGCTGTCGCGGGCGACCCTGCTCGGTGCCCGGGCGACGAGTAGCTGGCTCCTTTCTCTCCTCGCCTTCACCACCGTGCTCGGGTTCGGGGCGGCGGTGTTCGGCATCCGGGTGGCGGGGAGCGGCTTGGGCTTCGCGGCGCTCCTCTTGGCGACCTCGGCCATGGCCACCACCTTTGGCCTGTGTTTGGCGGCGCTCGGCGGTACCCCGGAGACCGCGCGCGGCCTCGGGATCTTCGCTACCCTCGTCATGGCCATGCTCGGCGGGGCATGGTTCCCCGCCTTCCTCTTTCCGGCCTGGATGCAGAAGGCCACCCTCGCCATCCCGACCCGCTGGGCCATGGATGGCCTCGACGCGATGAGCTGGCGCGGGTTTCCGCTCGCTCCCGCAGCCGGACCCCTGAGCGCCCTGGTCGGATTCACCCTCCTCTTCGGACTCGTTGCCTGGGTACGGTTCCGATGGGAATAGGCCTTCCGTGACCGTCGGGTCGAGAGCGCGCTTCCGGCATCTGCGGGCCGTCTCGGGGGCGAGGGGGGAGCGGTGAGCGCGCCCCGGCCGAAGCCCGGCCGGGAGGACCTCCCGGGGAGAGATCGCCGCTCTGCAGGCGCGCAGTTCCTCTGCGCAGGTTTGGCCGCCGTCGCCCTCCTCTTCGTCCCTGCTCGCGCCCTCGCTTGGGGATGCGAAGGCCACCTCCTCGTCGCTCTCATCGCCGAGCGACATCTTCGCCCGCACGCACGCGAGGTCGCGCGCGAAATCCTCGAGCGCGTTCCGATCGATCGGACCCTGAAGCGTTTCTGCCGCGTATCGGGACTCGACGCCTTCGCGGACGCTTCGACATGGGCCGACGATTATCGGCACGTGAATCCGGACACCGCACCCTGGCACTACCTCGACATCCCGCGCGGGTCGGGGCCGGGAGATCTGCTCCAGTACTGCCCGGCCGCGGGATGCGTCACGCGCGCCATCACCGGGGAGGTCGCCCTGCTTCGCAGGGCTTCTGCGCCTCCCGAAGAGCGAGCGGCCGCCCTGAGGTTTCTCATTCACTTCGTGGGCGACGTGCACCAACCGCTCCACGCCACCAACAACCACGACCGAGGCGGCAATTGCGTACCGGTTCAGTACTACGGGCGCTCGCCTCGCGAGAGGGTCTTGGGCAGCGGCGACTACCACCCGAATTTGCACGCCCTCTGGGACACCGACATTCTCGGGCGGATGATGGGGGGAACGAGCGCCCAAGACTTCGCGGCAGCGCTCGATCGGGAGTTCTCGGCACGGGCGACGGTCTGGCAGGGTGCGCCGAGAGACCCGCTCGCCTGGGCCTGGGAGAGCCACGAGTTTGCTGAGCGGGTCGCCTACGGCCGCCTGCGCCCCAAGATACCGGTCGAGGCGCCTCGGCCCTTGGACAGCTGCGACGACTCGGGGGTGGCGGGGAGGATGCTGCGCTTCCATGAAGTGGTGAGCGCACCGTACGAGGCGGCCGCTCAAGAGGTCATCCGCGAACAACTGGCCAAGGCCGGAGTGCGCCTCGCTGCGGTACTGAACGATCTCTGGCCTTGAAGAGGCCTTCCTTTCCGCTCGCGAAGCGATCCAAGATCGTCGGCGCCGAGCCGGCCCCGACGTCCGAGTTTCTTCCCCCCGCCAGCGCAGACCTCGGCCTTCACCCTGGAGAACCTCATGCCCGTGCACATCCCGGCACCCACGAAGCCCACGGACAAGTGTCCGAAATGCGGAGCGAAGGGTACGCCTCAACAGTCCGTCGGACCCATGACAAGTTACCTGTGTCCGAACTGCGGGGAGCGATGGATGGCCACGCGATGAGGGCGTCCTCCGAGAGCCCACCCGCTCTCAGGACTGCCCTCCTCTCACCGCCGATTCCGTCGCGGAGAGAGTTCAGGAATGCGTCGTTCCGTCGCAAGCCCCTCAGGTACGAGGATGCGCGGCCGTCGAGAGGTTGTCGGGTCCCGCCGGCTGTGAGCCCGAGCGGTCGCGTGCTTCTCTGGATGTGTAGGCTACAATTGGGCGCCCCGTGGGTATGGGCCTCGCTGCCCCGGGCGGCTCATGGACCAGATGTCGCAGGCGCATCAGGAGCCGGCACTTCACCCCGCCGCGGGCATGGTCCTCGGCGATCCCGACGAGGCTGCCTTGAGGCTCACCCGGCTGACCTGGGTTTGGGTCTCCTATCACGGCATGTGGGTGGGCGTCCTCGCCACCCTGGCCCTGGGCGGCTATCCGAGAGGTCGCCTCCTCGCCATCTTGGCCCTGACGGTCCTCTCCCTTCTCTTGTCGATGAGCGTCACAGTCTCGGGGAGGGGAGGCCGGGATGCCCGCCAGCTGCTCGGCACGCTGCGCATCGTCTCCGTGGTCAAGGCGGTCCTGGGCGTGGCCCTGACCGGCGGTCTCCGCAGCCCGCTCGCGTTCACCATGTTCGTGAACTTCTCCACCCTCTTCTCGCGCCAGGGCTCATCCGGGAGGGGCCAGGCCGCCTTCGCCGCCTTCTGTGCCGTGGTGCTCGGGATAGCCCTCGCGCCCTCGGCGCTGCTCGGTCCAAGGGTCGCGGACCCATGGTTCACCCTCGCCACCTGCATCGCCACCCTTGCTACGCTCATCGTGCACCTGCGGTTCATCACCGTCCTGCAACAGAGCGCCAATGACGCGGTGGCACAGGCCTTTCGGGCGCGGGAGGAACTGGCCGATCAGGCCCTGGCGCGCGCCCGCGACCTTGAGCAGGTCGGCTCGCGGCTCTCGCACGAGCTCAAGAACCCGCTCGCGGCCATCAAGGCGCTCGTGCAGCTCTCGCACCGCTCGGCCGCGGATGCGGGGACGCGCGAGCGACTGGCCGTGGCCGAGGAGGAGGTGGAGCGCATGAGCGCCATCCTAGAGAGCCACCTCACCTTCACCCGACCCCTGGACCTCGTCCGTCTCAGCTCGGTGCATCTGGGCGAGCTCGCCGACTCGGTGCTGGCGGCGCTCAGGGCAAGGGCCGACACGAGCGGAGTTTTGCTGCGCCGCAGCGGGGACGCCCATCTGACGGTCGACCCGCACCACCTGCGCGAGGCGCTCTTCAACCTGGTGGCCAACGCCATCGAGGCGTGCCCGGGGGGTGCCGAGGTCGAGGTGGCCATCGAGGCGCTGGGGAGCGACACGCGGGTGGCGGTCCGTGACACCGGACGCGGGATGGCCCCCGAGGTGCTGGCTCGGCTCGGCACGCCGTACTTCACGACGCGAGAAAAGGGGACCGGGCTCGGGGTGGTGTTGGCGCGCGCGGTGTTCGAGCAGCACGGCGGGAGGCTCGAGTACGTGAGCTCTCCTGGGAAGGGGACGACCGCGGTGGGAACCTTGCCGAGCCCGCCGCCCCCGTGAGGAGGCTCCTCAGCTCTTTCTCGCCCCCTCGGCGGCCGACTCACCGGGGCGCGGTCGGGCCCTGAGCCAGCTCCCGAACAGGAGCTGCTCCTCGAGACGGCACGACCAGACGAGCTCGCCATGGTGAACGGTCATGTCCGGACAGCCGTCGCACATGGACGTGCGGCCGTCGGCGGTCATGTCGATGGGTTGGATGACCATGATGGACTGAAGGTAAAGGGGCCGAGCGGCGCGCCACGGCCGCCGGCCGAGCTTGCCGAGCCACCGTCGGGCCACCTCGCGCAACCCCGGATCGAGCAGGCCCAAGGGGAGCAGGGCCTTCGCGCACCCCATCACCTGCGGATCCACGTAGCCGAGATAGTGGCCATGAACGAGGTGATGGGTCACCTGGGAGAGCTCGACGAAGCGAGGGCCCACGCTGCCCAGGATCTCCTCGCCATCGTTCACCACGAGGGACAATAGCCACTTCAGGCTGTCGGGCGACTCGGTGCCGTTGAGATAGGCCGAAGGCGCGTAGTTCGGAAAGCGCGCGGCGATGGCGGCAGCGATCTCGCGCGAGCCGATGTCGATGCGATCGGGGCGCCCACCGTGGTAGACGAGCTTGCGGGTTTCGACCTTCTCCTCCCCGGCATAGTAGTCGAAGCGTGTGTCCTCGGTGCGGAAGGCGATGAAGACGAGGACCTGGACCTTGGCGGGGTTCTTCTCGGCCCAGGCCACCACCTCCGGGACGAGGGGCAAGGTCGCCTCGTAGACGGTCGCGTTGAACGTGCAGGAGATTCCTCCCACCTCGGCCGTCATGTCCGCGAAATGCTGGCGGAGTTCGTTCAGCTCCACCTCCGTCTTGCCCTTCCACCGCGGGCGGTTCTGCAGGCTGTCCACGTGGAAGGTGACGCCGCGCAGGCCGGCCGCCTTGAGCTTGTGCAGCAGCTCGGGGGTCATGGCGAAGCCGTTGGTGTTGACGACGGGCTTTAAGCCGCGGCGCGCGACGAGGCGCACGACCTCCTCGATTTGCGGGTGCGTGAGTGGATCGCCGCCCGCGATGGAAACGGCGTCGGTCTTCCGGTACCGCTCGAAGAGGTCGAGATCGGCGCGGATCTGATCGAGCGATTTGTGGCTGCCGGGCCGGTTCGCCGAGTAACACCCATCGCAGGCAATGTTGCATTGCTTGGTTGGCTCGAGCCACGCGATCACGTTGTCCGTGAGGTTCCAGGGCAGTCGGTAGAGCTTGCGGTGATCGAGATCGAGTTGGGCCAAGAGCACCTCCTAAGACCTCGGCGGCGCGGCACCCGCCGCGCCCGCGTTCCTTTCAATGGACATGCCAAGCTCGCAGAGGGCGGACGCCTTCGCAAGGAACCGGACCAGAGCCGCCGACATGTCACAGGACCGTGACCCGAGGTGTCGGAAACTAGCACAGGCTCGGCAGTCCAAGTGTTTCTTTTTCCAACAGTCACCCCCTCTTGGCAGGACCACTTCCCGCTTGGCCCGGGCCTTGCTTTGAGGTCACACCGTCAACGAAAACGTGCGATCGTGGAGAGGGAGAGGAGGTCCCGGCCGATGGCGCGCGTACTGCTCGTCGATGACGAGCCGAGCATGCTCTTCGCGCTCAAGGCCTTGCTCGACACGCGTGGTGACGAGGCCGTCATCGCACGGGACGCGACCGAGGCGCTCGCCGCGCTCGAGCGGGTCGACGCCGTGGTGTCCGACTTCGCCATGCCAGGCATGGATGGCCTCGAGCTCTTGGGCGCCATCCGCGAGCGCGACGAGTCCTTGCCGGTCGTGCTGCTGACCGCCCACGGCTCGGAGCGCATCGCGGTGCAGGCCATCCGGAACGGCGCTTACGAGTACGTCACCAAACCCTTCGACATCGACGAGATGTCGACGGTTCTCGACCGTGCGCTGGAGACGCGCGCGCTCCGCGTGCAGAACCGGCAGCTCGCCGCCGAGCGGCTCATCGGGCGGCGCATCATCGGACAATCCCCGGCCATGCAGGAGCTTCTGGGTCGCGTCGCCCGCCTGGCTCCGAAGGACATCACCGTCCTCGTGCGTGGCGAGACCGGCACCGGCAAGGAGATGATTGCCTCGCTCCTGCACGCGCAGAGTCGCCGCGCCGAAGGCCCCCTCGTCCAATTCAATTGCGCGGCCATCCCTTCCGAGCTGGCGGAATCCGAGCTCTTCGGTCACGTGCGCGGGGCCTTCACGGGCGCCGCGCAGGCGAGGCGTGGCTTCTTCGCGCGGGCGGACGGGGGGACCCTCGTCCTCGACGAGGTCGGCGAGCTTCCCGGAACCGTACAGGCGAAGCTGCTGCGCGCGCTGCAGGACGGCGAGATCCAGTCGGTGGGCTCGAGCCGAGTGGAGCGGGTGGACGTCCGGGTGGTGGCCTCCACCAACCGCGACCTGGAGGCGGATGCGCGGGCGGGCCGCTTTCGCCAGGACCTCTACTACCGGCTGGCCGTGGTGGAACTCTGGGTGCCCCCCCTGCGCGAGCGGCGCGGCGACATCCCGGCCCTGGCGGCGGAGTTCGCTCGCCGGTACGCCGAGCGCTTCGAGGTGCGCGATGTCCGACTCACCCCGCCCCTCGTCGAGCGGCTCTCGCGCGCGGATTGGCCGGGCAACGTGCGGCAACTCGAGAACTACGTGGCCCGCCGGGTGGCGCTGAGCCGGGGTGGCGAGATAGGGCTGGAGGCGTGCAGCCCGTCTCCCGGGGTTCCTCCGATGGCCGTGGAACCTGCCGGGGAACCCGAGAGCGCCTCGGACGACTCCCTTTCGCTTCGCGAGCACCTCGACGCCTTGGAGCGCAGCCTTCTCACCCGCACGCTGGCAGCGACCTCGGGTAACCAGTCGGAGGCCGCGCGCCGCCTGGGCATCAGTCGCAGCGCCCTCATCGACCGCATGCACAAGTACGGGCTGTCGAGCTGAAGCAGACCCGGACCCGCCAGCGCCGGGCGCGAGTCCTTCCGAGCCGCGCCAGCCCGCGAAAGCCCATTCCGGTGTCCGGGAAGGCGATGTGCGCAGGCGCGCGTCCCTTTCCGTCAGGGGGCCCGGGTTCGGAGTTCACGCGCTCATCCTGGAACCCCTCGCTGCCCCCTGTTGGCGAAACCGGCGACAGGGTGCGGGATCCGCGGCCAACCAAGACGGTTCGGACGCGTGCGAGGCCGCTTAGCCCGCCGCCACGAGCGAGGCGAGCGCAATGGCCCGCCGACGCCACGAGACCCCCAGGCCTGGTGCGCCGATTGCACTCCATGCGGCGAGGGACGGGCCTCGGCCCGCAGCCCGGCGAGCGACGATGGTGACCTGCCCCTCGCACGAATGGAAGACCTTCTCGTCGCTCGAGGCCTACGTCCTGCCCCACGTCATCGAGATCAGCTCCACCACCTCCGGCTTCGTCACGCGCCTCTTCACGCGGGAGGGGGAACTCATCGTGAGGGGCCAGGACATCCTCGAGATCGCGCCTGCGCCCGAATGGGAACAGGCGGACCCGGCCGTGCGGCTTCGAGGACAGGCGGACCCTTCGTCCGCGATCGACGGCCGAGAGCGGCTAGGCCCTTCCGTCATTCTGAGGGCGTCGGCCTCGGGCCTGGTCTGGCGACTCTGGGTGCGGGTGGACGGGCCCGTCCGTCGATCGCGCAAGGTCCTGTCGCTCATCCGTTCGGACGACGTGCTGGTCCTGGCGCACTTCGATCGGGCGGTCGCTCGTCATCTCGGGCGGGCCAGGCTCGCCTGGGTGCGCGCCCCACAAACCTCCGACCGGCTCATCCCGGCGAGGATCCTCCGCGTTGGCTGCGGCCACTCGGATTCTCAAGGCAACGGCCGGGAGGATCTCGAGCGGGTCGTCGTGCAGCTGCGGTCGGCACCGGCCGAGGTGCTGTGGCCGGGGAGCGACGCCGTGGTCGAGATCACCTGTGCCGCCGAGGGCGCCCATGACCTTTGAGGTGACGGGGAGCTTTGCCGCTTCATGGGACCAGGGCAATGTCGAAGGAGGTCGCGATGATGGCTCGGGTCTTGGAGAGGGTTCGACAGCGGGCGGCGGTGGAGGTGGCCGACTGGGTCCTCAGCTTGAAGCCCCTGCGCCGTTACGCGCTCGCCCGGGGAGACGCGGCGCTTCACGACTTCTACTGCGTGAAGCGCTTCGAAGGCTTGCCGCTCGGGGTGCAGGAGTTCCGCTACCGCGCCATCACCAACCTCTTGCACGAGATGGAGCGCGCCGTCTCGGATGGCCGCATCTCCAGGCGGGCTCGCCAGGGGCTCCTGCGCGTGTTCGTGGCTAATCTCGTCATGAATGCACGCAGGAACGTCGCCCCATTCATCGCCGAGCATGGTTTCGAGCCGCCGGCCTTCGTGGTGGTGAGTCCGACCCAGAAGTGCAACCTCTTCTGCTCCGGCTGCTACGCTGCGAGCTCTTCCCGCGCCACCGCAACACTTTCCTACGAGGTCTTCCGAAGGATCCTCGCCGAGAAGCGGGACCGCTGGGGCTCTTACTTCACGGTCATCTCTGGCGGCGAGCCCCTCCTCTACGAGAGCCAGGGCAAGAGGCTGCTCGACGTGTTCGAGGAGTTCAACGACACCTACTTCCTCTTCTATTCCAACGGCACGCTCATCGATCACAACCTCGCCGAACGGCTCGCCCAGCTCGCCAACGTCACGGTGGCCATCTCGGTGGAAGGATTCGAGCGGGAGACGGATGCACGCCGGGGCTCGGGCACCTACCGTCGCATCGGCCGGGCGATGCAGTCGCTGCGCGAGCTGGGTGTACCGTTCGGCGTCTCGTTCACCGCGACGCGCGAGAACGCGGACACGCTCCTCTCCGAGGAGATCATCCGCCACTACTTCGACGAGCAGGGGGCCCTCTACGCCTGGATGTTCCACTACATGCCCATCGGGCGCAGCTACACCGTCGACATGATGGTGACCGCCGAACAGCGCAGCCGGATGCTCACCCGGCAACTCGAGCTCATCCGCAACCGCGGCCTGTTCTTCATCGATTTCTGGAACGGCGGACCCATGTCGGGAGGATGCCTGGCCGCCGGGCGACCGGGAGGCTACTTTCACGTCGACTGGAACGGGGACATCTCGCCTTGTGTCTTCATGCCGTACGCGGTCGACAACGTCCACGAGATGTATCGCCAGAAGCGCGATCTCACCTCGGTGCTGAACCACCCCGCCTTCCAGGCGCTGCGCGCCTGGCAGACGAGCTACGCCGGCCGCGATGGCCGAGGGCCCACGCACAACCTCTTCACTCCTTGTCCACTCCGTGACCACCACGACGAAGGGCGGGAGATCCTGGTCCGGTTCGGCGCGCGACCCATCCACGAGGACGCCGCGCGAGCCCTCCGCGACGAGGAGTATCGTCGCCGGATGGTCGAGTACGGCAAGGAACTGAGCGCGCTGCTCGATCCAGTCTGGGAGCGAGAAGTGGGAGAACGCGGGCCCGAGCCGGGTGCCGTTGCGACCTTGAGACCGGCAGCCGGCGCCGGCCACGGCCACGGGCTTCGTCCGCCGGTCCGGTAGACCCCACGGGCCCCGCCTCAGCCGGGAGCTCGCCACGCTGGGTGGAGGATTGCGTTCCGCCCGGTCACCTCGCGAACTCGCACCCCGGTCCTCGCGGAGGGCTTCTCCTCACACGGCGTTCGCGAGCTCGCGGTTAGCGAAGACTCACCCGGCCGCGACGCGGCCCGGTCGCCCTCTCGCTCCGCTCGACGCCGGCTGACCGGAGCCTTCGCCCCATGAGCCGAAGCACTGCGGGGCGAGGCGGCGAAGGCGCACCTTTTCCGCCAAGAGGACCGCGCCACGCTATGCTCTGTTCCGAAACAGGCGGAGTGCGGCAAGACGGACATCGGCAATTTCTCGATGCTGTGGCAAACCGACCGCCGACGGCGGACGAGGTGCGTCGACGCCGGGCGGAGGCCTGGTATCCTCCGGGCGCCGCTGCGAAGCGGACGAGGATTCCTACGAAGCGCTGAGGGTCACGATGGGAAGCTACGATGTCATCATCATCGGCGGGGGCCCGGGTGGCTACGTGGCCGCCGAGCGGCTCGGTCACGCGAAGAAGAGGGTCCTTCTCCTCGAGAAGTCCGCACTCGGCGGAACCTGCCTCAATGTCGGCTGCATACCGACGAAGACGCTCATCAACTCGGCCAAGATCTATGCCCATGCCCGCGAGGGCGAACGCTTCGGCGTGAAGGCGGACCTCTTGCGCTTCGACTGGCCGACCATGCAGGCCTGGAAGCGCGAGGTCGTGGAGAAGCTGCGGGGCGGCATCGCGGCCACCGAGAAGAGGCTCGGGGTGGAGGTGAGGGCGGGCGCGGGGAGGCTGCTCGGCTCGGGGCGGGTCGAGGCCCGTGCGCCGCAAGGTGCCGTCGAGGTCCACGAGGCGCCGCACGTCATCGTGGCGACGGGATCGGCCCCCGTGCTGCCCCCCATCCCGGGCTGCCGGGGCAATCCCAAGGTGGTCGACTCCACTGGCCTCCTCGAGCTCCCCGCGATGCCGAACCGGCTCTGCGTGGTTGGGGGTGGCGTCATCGGCGTCGAGTTCGCGGGCCTGTTCGCCGCCCTCGGGTGCGAGGTCGAGGTGGTGGAGATGATGGACGAGATCGTCCCCTTCATGGACAAGGAGCAAGCGCCCATCCTGCGCAAGGCCTTGCGGGGTGTGACTTTCCGCCTGGGATCGCGGGTGGAGCGGATCGAGGGCTCCACCGTCCACTACACCGCGAAGGAGGGCCGCTCAGCCAGGGCCGAGGCCGATCTCGTCCTCATGGCCGTGGGCCGCAGGCCGGTCCTCGATGGCTTCGGCGCCCGGGAGGCCGGCCTCGACGCGCCACCCCAGGGCGTGGTGGTCGACGAGCGCATGCGCACGAACCTCCCCGGGGTGTGGGCCATCGGCGACGTCACCGGCCGTAGCCTTCTCGCCCACTCCGCCTCCCGCATGGCCGAGGTGGCCGTTTCCGACATCCTCTCAGGCCGGGAGCGGGCGCGCTCGAGGAACGTGATGCGCTACGAGGCCGTGCCCTGGGTGGTCTACGGGATGACCGAGGCCGCCGGCGTCGGACTCACCGAGCAGGAGGCGGTCGGGCGAGGTCTCGCCGTCAAGACGGCCAGCCTGAGCCTCAAGGTCTCGGGACGCTTCTGCGCCGAGAACGGCTTTGCGACTCCCGGCGCCGTGAAGGTCATCGCCGACCGCTCGAGCGACCGGATCCTCGGGGTCCACCTCGTGGGAAGCTACGCCTCGGAGATGATCTGGGGTGCGGCCGCCCTCATCGAGCAGGAGCTCCGGGCGAGCGACGTGAGGGAACTCATCTTTCCACACCCCACGGTCGGCGAGGCCCTTCGCGACGCGGTGTGGGAACTCGCATAAAGGGAGAACGACGGATCATGCCCAAGTCGATGGTGGTCGACCCGCGCGTCGTCCGCAAGCCGGGTGGGATCGAGATCTCTCGGATCGCGGTGAACCAGTACCGGAGCGACCTTGCGGCCGAGCTCGGGCGGTTCGGGGCCGCCGGTCTGAAGCGGCTCTGGGTCGACATGGTCCACATTCGAGAGTTCGAGACCATGCTGAACGCCATCAAGCTCCAGGGCAGCTGGAGA
>Ga0335079_10003478_pt1 | contig 18230 bp, 19 predicted proteins | sample Lox_Sample_33_FD_206719 | JGI IMG/M metagenome (GOLD analysis project Ga0335079, IMG submission 206719) | Soil microbial communities from Loxahatchee National Wildlife Refuge, Florida, United States - Lox_Sample_3.3 | ecosystem: Environmental > Terrestrial > Soil > Wetlands | place: USA... | reverse complement strand
GAAGAGCTTCGCGATGCCGCCGCCGGAGAGCGGATTGACAATGAACATATGAGCCGTAGCGGGTGATGCATTCGTCATGGGTGTGCGATCAACGCCACGTTCGAGTTTTTGCAGGGCATTTGCAAGGGAAAGCGGTCTCCCGCAGATATGAGCTCCTCCTTCATCAGCGGCGAATTCTCTCGAGCGTGAAATGGCAAGCTGGACAAGAACGGCGGCAATCGGGGCGAGTATCATCAGTGCGAGATCTGAAGCACCGCCGCCGTTTCGCCGGTCCCTGCTCCCCGCACCGCCGAACATCATTGCCCATCCCGCCATACGCGCAACAAACGTGATCGTTCCGACCATTGTGGCAACAATCGTCCCGGTGAGAATATCCCGGTGCTTGATATGCGAGAACTCGTGCGCAAGAACTCCCTCCAATTCATCATCAGTGAGAAGGTTGAGGATACCTTCAGTCGCGGCGACTGCAGCATGTTGAGGTCCCCGGCCCGTGGCAAAGGCATTGGGTGTGTCTCCCGGAATGATATAGACACGCGGCATCGGCAACTGTGCCTCGCTTGAAACCCGGGCGACCAGCGAGTAAAGACGCGGAGCTTCTGCTTCCGTGACCTCTTTTGCGCGATACATCATCAACACGATTCTATCGGAAAACCAGTACGAACCAAAATTCATGAGCAGTGAAATTGCCAGGGCCATGATCAGACCCTGAGATCCACCAAGATATTCACCCAACAACATCAACAGTACCATCATGAAAGTCATGAGAAATACTGTCTTTAGCGTATTCATATCATCCAAATCCTTTCTTCACATCAAAATAATCATTAATTATATGGAATTTTTGTTTAATTTTCAAAGTTATTATTATTGAATGCACCCCGGAAAGCGTCCCTGAAACCAGAGATTGGGCGTCACTCCCGGTGGGGCTCATCATTCTGAACATTTTTTATGAATTCTAAGTTCTTGCTCATCATTACGAAAGAGCGTTCATGATCATCAAGAAATCCGACGACATCAGATCTTCTGAGATCACTCCCGAAGACCACTACCGCAGCCGGCGGAGGTTTATGCGGACTGCCGGAGCCGCACTACTCACGGTAGCGGCGGGAGGATTCCCGGGTGCGCGAATCCTCTCGAACTCTTCCACTCCGTCGGATGACCCGGTCATCAAACCCAAAGGACCGTACGACACCGACGAGAAGCTCACTTCCCTCAAAGACATCACCACGTACAACAACTTCTACGAGTTCGGAACAGACAAAGAAGATCCTGCAATGAATGCGGGAGAGTTCAAAACGGAGCCGTGGTCCGTTTCGGTTGAGGGGTTTGTGAAGAAGCCGCGGGAATACACACTGGAAGAGCTTGTGAAGCCGTATACTCCTGAGGACCGGATTTACAGAATGCGCTGCGTCGAGGGATGGTCGATGGTCATCCCGTGGCTGGGTTTTCCGTTGAGAGATCTTATCAAGCGGCTTGAGCCCGGCTCACAGGCAAAATACGTGGCGTTCGAGACGCTCTACGATCCAAAGCGGATGCCCGGCCAGGAGTCGCACGTTCTCGACTGGCCCTACGTGGAAGGACTGCGGATGGACGAAGCGATGCATCCTCTCACCATCCTGGCAATCGGTCTCTACGGAAAACGGCCTCTTCCGAACCAGGATGGAGCGCCGATCCGGCTTGTCGTACCGTGGAAGTACGGTTTCAAGGGTATCAAGTCGATTGTGAAAATCCGGTTTGTCGATAAAGAGCCGCCGACGACCTGGTCGATTGCTTCACCGAATGAATACGGGTTCTACTCGAACGTCAATCCGGAGGTCGACCACCCCCGTTGGAGCCAGAAGACGGAACGGAGGATCGGAGAATTCTTCAAACGGAAGACTCTGATGTTCAACGGTTATGCCGACCAGGTGGCGGGATTGTACGCAGGCATGGATCTCCGGAAGAATTTTTGATCCGGGAGCGGGATGAAGCGGAAGTACCTGAAGCCCATTCTTTTTGTCCTCTCACTTTTCCCTCTCTTTCTGCTGGGGTGGGATGCGTATACGGGATCATTAAGTGCCAACCCGATCAGCGACATCACGCATGCGACCGGGGACTGGACACTCCGATTTCTCCTGATTACGCTGGCCGTCACACCGATCCGAAAGATCACCGGCTGGAGCGAAGCGATTCATTACCGGCGGATGTTCGGGCTTCTCGCCTTCTTCTACGGCTTTCTTCACCTCATGACGTATGTCTGGCTGGATCAATTCTTCGACTGGGGGTCAATGCTGCACGACGTCGGAAAGCGACGATTCATCTTCGCCGGGCTCACGGCATTCGTTCTTCTCATTCCGCTGGCAGTGACTTCTACAAAACGGATGGTTCGATGGCTTGGAGGGAAACGCTGGCAGTTACTGCACCGGTTGATCTACCTGTCGGCAATAAGCGGTGTTGTCCATTACTTCTGGCTGGTTAAAGCGGACCTCCATCTCCCCATACGATACGGAATTATTCTTGCGTTATTGCTCGGATTTCGACTCTGGATGGTGATCCGGAAACGCATGACAAGGAGGAATGTCGTCTTAGGCGGGGTCCTCGCAGAATCGGACTAATCCATTCCGCACATACCTCCGCAACATCCTCCTCCACTGCTCTCACAATTGCTATCCTTGCATCTCTCTGCCGAACCGCTTGAAACAGACACTGATGGGACGGAAAAGAGCTTCTTATACTGCATCGAAGAGCAGTACGGACAGCTGATGTCGGCGACGACTTCACGTACCTTGTGAAGTACTTCATACCTCTTTCCGCAATCCACACATGAATATTCAAATACCGGCATCTTCAGTCTTTCCTTTCCCTATGATTTTTTCAGAAGAGAACGCAGGACATACTGCAAAATTCCATCGTTCTTATAATACTCAATTTCCATCGGCGTATCGATACGGCAAATCACCTCGAAGGATTTTGATCCGGATTGTGATCGAACACTAACGCGCATCTTTTTTCCGGAAGTCAGGTTATCGGCGACGCCTTCGATGTCGAACACTTCAAACCCGGTCAGCAAATAAGTATCCCGGTTTTCTCCGGGCATGAACTGCAGCGGTAATACCCCCATACCGACAAGGTTGCTGCGGTGGATCCGTTCAAAACTCTCCGCAATCACCGCGCGGACGCCGAGGAGCCGCGGCCCTTTGGCTGCCCAGTCACGTGACGAACCCGATCCGTATTCCTTCCCTGCCAGAATAATCAGAGGGATACCCTCCGCTTGATACTTCATTGCCGCATCAAAAATACTGACCGGCTCTTTTGATGAAGGATGAATTGTTACACCGCCCTCAGTACCCGGAGCCATCAGATTACGCAAACGGATGTTCGCGAAAGTTCCCCTCATCATGACTTCGTGATTTCCCCGACGGGCTCCATACGAATTGAAATCCTTCGGGTCGACGCCATGTTCGATGAGATACTTTCCAGCGGGCCCCTTTGCGGGAATTGAACCAGCCGGTGAGATGTGATCAGTTGTCACCGAATCACCAAGGACGGCAAGAACCCGCGCTCCGGTGATATTTTTCAATGCCCCGGGAACTACCGGAAGCCCCTCAAAAAATGGAGCCGCCTTGATGTACGTCGAGTTGCTGTCCCACGCATACTTATCCCCTTCAGGAACAGGGAGTGAACTCCACTGTGCGCTTCCTTTGAACACTTCCCCGTATTCCTTCTGAAACATCGAGGATTGGACACACTTCTGCACTGTCTTTTCAACCTCGTCCGGGCTCGGCCAGACGTCTTTGAGATAAACGGGTTGACCGCCCGTGCCTGAGCCGATTGACTCATTCTGCAAATCAATGTCCATCGTGCCGGCAAGGGAGTACGCCACAACAAGAGGAGGCGAAGCAAGGTAATTTGCGCGAACACCGGCATTGACACGACCTTCGAAATTTCTGTTCCCCGAGAGAACAGAGACGGTGACGAGATCGCGCTCCTGGATTGCCTTCGAAATCGGTTCCGGCAGTGGACCGCTGTTACCTATACACGTCGTACAACCATAGCCGACGAGATTGAACCCGAGCTGTTCGAGGGGTTTCATCAACCCCGCGGCTTGCAGATAATCGGTCACCACTTTCGAGCCCGGTGCGAGACTTGTCTTTACCCAGGGTTTTGCTTTCAATCCCCGCGCTACGGCGTTTCGCGCGAGGAGGCCGGCCGCTATCATGACAGAGGGATTGGATGTGTTCGTGCAACTCGTGATTGCGGCAATAACGACATGGCCGTGGGCAAGTGAAAATTCCGAACCGTTTTTCCGAACTTGAACAGGGCTGAGAAACTCAGTTCCGGCTCTATCTGCGCCGCCAGCGATCTTACTCTTACCGGCTTCAGCAATCCATTTTTCTGCCGAGGCCTTGTCCACCTTTTTTCCCCTGCTTTCAAGATTCTCCACGAGAGATTTCCGGAATGAGACTTTGGATGAGCTCAGCGCCACACGGTCCTGCGGCCTTTTCGGCCCGGCAAGACTCGGCTCCACAGTACCAAGATCGAGTTCAACCGTATCCGAAAATTCCGGTTCCTGCTGCGAACTGTCGTGGAACAGTTCTTGTGCCCTGCAATATTCCTCGACAAGACGGACCTGGTCATCCGAACGTCCGGTAAACCTGAGATACTTGAGCGATTCATGGTCGACAGGAAAATATCCCATTGTTGCACCATACTCCGGTGCCATATTCGCAATCGTTGCACGATCGGCAAGAGAAAGTGCGCGAAGGCCATCACCATAGAACTCAACGAACTTCCCCACGACGCCTTTCTTGCGGAGCATTTGCGTCACCGTAAGCACGAGATCGGTGGCAGTAGCGCCGGGGTTCAGCGAACCGCTGAGCCGGAATCCAACAACCTGCGGAACAAGCATCGAGATCGGCTGACCCAGCATTGCAGCTTCTGCTTCGATTCCTCCAACCCCCCAGCCGAGAATCCCCAACCCATTGATCATCGTCGTGTGAGAATCCGTGCCGACGAGTGTGTCAGGATAGGCGAGCAGTTCACCATTCTGCTCCGATGAGAATACGACCGTTCCAAAATATTCCAGGTTCACCTGGTGAACGATACCGGTGTCGGGAGGTACGACGCGGAAATTCCGGAATGCCTGCTGCGTCCACCGAAGAAAGGCATACCGTTCTTTGTTTCGCTCGAATTCCTTCTCCGCGTTAAACCGGAACGCATCCGGGGTTCCAAAGGCATCAACCTGCACGGAATGGTCGATCACAAGATCTACCGGCTGTAAAGGATTAATGCGGGCCGGATTCCCTCCCATCCGTACGATCGCATCCCTCATTACCGCGAGGTCGACCGCGCAGGGCACACCGGTAAAATCCTGAAGGAGGACACGCGCCGGCATGAACGAGATCTCCCTGTCCGGCGTCGCCGTCGGTTTCCATCCGAGAATCGTTTCGATATCCTGCTTCCGAACCGATACCCCGTCTTCGTGACGAAGAAGATTTTCGAGAAGGATCCTCAGTGAAACCGGCAGCTTGCGGAGGCGCGATTGATCCGGGAGCTTCGCGAGCGAAAAGATGGCGTACGATCTGGGACCGAGACGGAGGATAGTTTTGGTACGAAAGGAATCAGGATTTGGCATAGAACATTCAAACTTTCAAATGTGATCTCATCAACTATTGTATTGAAAAATCAGGCCGACGGAAAATCCGCAGGGTTCCGTGGGGATTAACTCATATCGAGCATCCGCTGAATCGGCAGAGCTGCGCGGCGGATGAGATCGTCACTCATCACGATTTCCGGCGATCTGTCCTTCATGCAGAGGTAAAGCTTCTCCATCGTATTGAGTTTCATATATGGACACTGGTTGCACGCACAACTTTCTTCGGGTGGAGCGGGAATGAACAATTTGTCGGGACAGGCCTTCTGCATCTGATGGATGATGCCCGCCTCGGTGGCGACGATGAATTCCGAAGCATCCGGCTGTTGCACGAATTTCAGCAAACCGCTTGTTGACCCGATAAAATCCGCCCGGTCCAGGACCTGCTCTTCACATTCCGGATGGGCAATGAGTTTTGCCAGCGGATAAAGAGCCCGAAGATGAATGAGCTTCTTTTCGCTGAACGTCTCGTGAACGATGCATGTTCCCTGCCACAGGAGCATCTTTCTTCCGGTTTTCCTCATCAGGAATGAGCCGAGGTTGCGGTCAGGAGCGAAGATGATCGGTTGATCCGGAGGAATCTGGCAAATGATTTTTTCGGCATTGCTGGACGTGCAGATGATATCGCTCAGCGCTTTCACTTCCGCGGAACAATTGATATAGCTGATGGCAACATGGTCGGGGTGCTGTTTCCTGAATTGCTCGAATGCCGGAGCGGGGCAACCTTCCGCAAGCGAGCAGCCGGCCTGAAGATCGGGAAGAAGTACCTGCTTTTTCGGATTAAGAATCTTCGCCGTTTCTGCCATGAAATGAACACCCGCAAAGACGATGACATCCGCATCCGTGGAAGCTGCACGACGCGAAAGTTCGAGACTATCCCCCACCACATCCGCCAGATCCTGGATTTCTGATTCCTGGTAATAATGTGCGAGAATAACGGCATTCATCTCCGACTTCAAATAAAGGATGGAGTCCTCCAAATTCATCGGCAGATCGGGGATTCCCGGATGGACGTGCTCTTCAGTTTCCATTTGCATACTCCAAGATACTGAGGAATCGAACAAGAATCAACGGGGGAAATTTCTTGAATCGAGGATTTCCACGACCATCAGATCGAGCGTTGTGTTCACCTGTTCTTCGGTAATGGAATTGATGTCGCCGTCTTTCGACTGTATGAACCGGTTTTTCTTTCCGACGGGGGCCCACTGGAGAGGATCCGTCGGGCCAAAGAGTGCAAGCACTTGCGTGCTGACGGCACCGGCGATGTGGAGAAGACCGGTATCGTTCGTGATGAACAGATCGAGTTCGTTGAGAATCGCGGCAACGTGCCGTATAGGTTTGTTTCGTACGACCCCATTCGGGCATCGTACCCGGGCCAGCATATTTTCAAACGGGATGTCGTCCATTGGTCCTGCGGTGATGAATATTCCCGCATGGTGCTCGCTGAACAGACGGTTGGCAACTTCGGCAAAATGTGAGTCATGCCAGCGATTCGGTGGTTTTCCGGCTCCGGGATGTAATCCGACGAGAAGGTCGAATCGCTCCTTCATCGGTCTGACGAATTCCCGAGCCAGCCGCCGCTCCTCCTGCGTCAACCCGAGCGTGCAGCTCAGCGATGCCTCACCGATATCCAGCGGACGCAGAACCTGAAGATTTCTCAATGTCTGGTGGACATGAGAAGTTACTTCCCATTTCAAATCGATGCCGATCGAGTGAAATGCTGCGGCAGGGTTTGCAAGACCATTCAAGCTCGATGCGCCCACGATGTATGTTGCCCCGCTGAACCGGGCAATGAGATCACTCGTCACGGAGAGAGAGACAGTGACCGGGACGACCGCCAGATCAAACCGGTTTTTTCTCAGCTTCCTGACAAAACTGAAAAACGCCAGAGGGTTTTTCCAGAACACCTTCTTCTGATATGCCACGACTTCATCCACGGAAGGATGATGGAGCATGATGTCGTGATTGACGGGGCTGGTGACCAGAACAATACGCGATGCCGGAAATCTCTTACGGAGTGCGGAGAGGAGCGGACTCAGGCAGATCATATCTCCCAGCTGGTCATGCTGGCGCACGACGAGAATGCTCGAGAAGCTCCTTCCAAGAAGGCTCTGGACAGGCTTTTTTCGGAACAGGGGTGTGAGAATTTTCAGGAGTTTGATCTTAAACTGATCCTCAATACCGGCGTGGTCCACAGCTCTCCCGGGAAATTATTGTGCGGGTTTATCGGGAGAGTCGGCTTCCGGCGGCACTTCCGACGATTCATCGGGAGTCTCTTTGGTCAGGTCTTCGTACTCCGCTTCCTCGATATTGATAAAGGGTGGTGCCTCATGTTCTTCTTCCCTTCTGGAACGTCCGATGTTCATGCTGATCCGGACGATTTTCCAGACGATAAAGAGAAGAACGAGCCAGAGGGCAAGACGCAGCATACCTGTTCCCTACCGTGGAGCTGAAACGGGATTGTAATATTCGACCGGGGCTTTGTTGGGGCGAAAGATCTCCGCTATGAGATCTTCGAAGTGTTCCTTATTGCCGACAAAATCGATATCCGATGCATTGACGATGAGCAGCGGTGCAGTTCGGTACCGGAAAAAGAAATAATTATACGCTTCATTCAGGTCACGGATGTAGTGCTCGGACATATTACGTTCGATCTCCCGTCCGCGCTTCCGGATATTCGCCATGAGCCGGTGAATGTTCGACTGAATGTACACAACCAGGTCCGGGACAGGCACCGACCGTTCGATCGAGGTCAGCACGCTTTCATAGAGCTTCAACTCGTCATCGGCGAGATTGAGGTACGCGAAAATCTTGTCCTTCTCAAAGATATAATCGGTGATCAGGAACCGGTGAAAGAGATCGGCCTGGGCGAGCTCCTGCTGCTGCTTGTATCGGCTGAGGAGAAAGAAGATCTGCGTCTGGAACGCGTACCGGTCGGGATCTTCATAGAATTTTCCGAGGAAAGGATTTTCTTCAAACCGTTCGAGCACCACTTTCGCGGAAAGTTTTTCTCCGAGCATCTGGGCGAGGGTCGTCTTCCCCGCGCCGATAACACCTTCAATCGCAATGTGCCGGATTTCGGACTGGTCGATGAGAGAATCGAGACTTTTCCGGGCTGCCATATCAGTGAATCGCGGGAATTCGTTGGAGTTGGAGGTTTGTGCGCACTACGCGATGGGTATCCCTGCACAGGCGGAGAAGACTTGCGATCGTTTTCTCCCGGGCCGGATGGACAGCAGTCGGAGCGATCTCCGCCAGCGGCTCGAGTGCAAACCGGCGGTGTTCGAGCATCGGGTGCGGCACGCGCACGCGGTGATCCTCGTAGGCAAGTCCACGGTAGAGAAGAATATCAATATCGATGATCCGCGGTTCCATATGTTCACGGGCCTTCCGCCCCATTTTCTTTTCGATCGCCTTCAATTTTGTGAGAAGGAGAGGAGGGTCATCCTGCGTCGAGATCCCGATCGCCATATTGTAGAAATCCCCGGCATCCTCCATACCGACAGGCTCCGTTTCGTAAATGGAGGAAACGGCGTGAACCGGGAAAATTTCGCGGATCGCTTCGACTGCACGGGAGAGATTATCCAACTGATCCCCGATGTTCGAGCCGAGACCGAGGTAGACATTATACATCGTACTTATCGCCTCTTCTTCGTAACAACTACTTCAACGTAATCGACAACACCCTTCACGGGCGGATGGGGTTTCCGGACAGTAACCACAGCGCCATCGACACTTCCAAATTCCCTGAAAATCCGCTCGGCAATGGCATTACCAAGCGTCTCGAGTAAATAATATTTCCTCTCCGTAACCGTCCGCTGTGTGAGAGCATAGACCGCTTCATAATCGATCGTGCTCTTCAGACTGTCGGTGTGGAATGCGGCGGAGAGGTCACATTCAAGTTCCAGGTCAACTTCGAACTTGCCGCCCAGATTCTGCTCATCGCTGGCGACGCCATGATAAGCATAAAACACCGCGTTCTTGATTCGTATGATGTTGCCAGGCATGGAAACTCCGGTGAATATACCAGTTTACCGAGCGAGAGTCAAGACGTGTGAACTACCAGATCAGAAATACCTCAGGCTTTTTCGATCTTCGCCCACGTGTCACGCAGCGTGACGGTGCGGTTGAAGACAAGATGCTCCTTCTTCGAATCATGATCGACACAGAAATATCCGAGCCGCTCAAACTGAAACCGCTGCTGAACGACTACATTCGCGAGGAACGGTTCCATCTTGCACCCCTTCCGAGTCTCGAGAGATTCCGGATTCAAGTGGCGTGTCCAATCATCTCCACCCGGATCTTCGACATTGAAGAGGCGGTCGTAGAGCCGGACTTCGGCCTCGAGTGCGTGTGCCGCAGAAACCCAGTGAATTGTCCCTTTTACCTTCTTCTGGCTTGATCCCGTGCCGCTTCTCGTATCGGGATCATATGTGCAACGGAGCTCCTCAATTTCACCGGTTTTTGGGTTTTTCACAACATCCTTGCACATGATGATATAGGCATACCTCAATCTGACTTCTTTTCCCGGTGAAAGGCGGAAGTATTTCGGCGGAGGAATTTCCCGGAAATCATCCTGCTCGATATACAAGACACGGGAAAATGGGATTTTCCGGGTTCCCATCGAAGGGTCTTCCGGATTATTCACCGCTTCCATCTCCTCGACTTTTCCTTCGGGATAATTTTCGATGACAACCTTCAGAGGTTTCAGAACCGCCATAACTCGCTGTGCGCGCCGATTCAGATCGTCACGTATGCTATGTTCGAGCAATGCAACATCAATGGTGTTACCTCTGCGTGCAACGCCGACTTTATCGGCAAAATACCGGATCGATTCTGGTGTATAGCCGCGGCGCCGGAGGCCGGAAATGGTCGGCATCCTCGGATCATCCCAACCGCTGACCTTGTGGTCATCGACCAGCTGCAACAGTCGGCGCTTGCTCATTACCGTGTACGTAAGATTCAGCCGCGCAAATTCGATTTGCTGGGGATGATAAACCCCCAGCTCATTCAGAAACCAGTCGTAGAGGGGACGGTGGTCTTCAAACTCTAACGTGCAAATTGAATGTGTAATCCGCTCTATCGAATCGCAGAGCCCGTGTGCCCAGTCGTACATCGGATAGATGCACCATGCATCGCCGGTCCGATGGTGGGTTTCGTGAAGGATCCGGTACATGACCGGATCACGCATATTGAGGTTTGGTGAAGACATATCGATCTTCGCCCTTAACGTCCTCGACCCGTCGGGAAATTCTCCCCCCTTCATACGCTCGAAAAGCTGAAGGTTTTCTTCAACGGAACGGTTCCGGTAGGGACTTTCTTTCCCGGGTTGAGTGAGTGTGCCCCGATACTCGCGGACCTGATCTGCCGTCAGGTCACAGACAAATGCTTTTCCCTTCCGGAGCAGGTCCAGGGCGTAGTCATAGAGCTTCCCGAAGTAATCCGAAGCGAAATATTTCCGCTGCTCCCAGTCAAAGCCGAGCCATCGGACGTCCTCCTGGATGGAATCCACATACTCGACATCCTCTTTGCTTGGATTGGTATCATCAAACCGCAGATTGCAGAATCCATTGTACTTCCGGGCGAGTCCAAAATTCAGACAGATAGACTTTGCATGACCAATATGGAGATATCCGTTGGGCTCAGGAGGAAATCGGGTCTGCACCCGGCTGTCGAATCTGCCGGTGAGGTTGTGTTCGTCAATAATCTCTTCGATAAAGTTCTTTCGTCCGAAATCAGCTCCCGAACTTGTATCTTCCTTCTTGTCAGTCGTTTCACTCATGATAATAGATTTTGCATAAAGAATCTTGTGCTAAGTTTCTATGCACCAATTGTTTTTATTGCGTATTTAATTCTTTTTATTGATTCGTTTTTCCCAAGGATCGAGAGAATATCGTACACTCCAGGCCCTCCTCCAGTACCTGATACGGCGAGTCTAACGGCATGAATGAGATCCCCGTTTGATATCCCGAGGGACTTAGCCGTCTCCTGTAGGGTCAACTCATACAGATCCTTTTCCGGACTCTGCAATTGCTCAAATGCTGTTGCAAGCGTATTCAGATGCTCCCGCGTTTCCGGTTTCCATCTCTTCTTCACGACATCTTCATCGAATCGGTCGGGAGCAGCAAAAAAGTATGCTCCTTTCTCGGTGATGTCATGAATGAAGGATATTCTCTCCCTCATGACGCTTATGACGCGCACCAGGTACTCATCAGAATACGCATTATTCTTGTACGGAGTGCCCTCCAGCCCCTTCCTGAGCATGGTGAGCATCTCTGTATCGGGCTTCTTCCTGAGATGCTCTTCATTCAACCATTTGAGCTTTTCGAGATTGAACACTGCACCCGCTTTGTTAACCCGGTCGAGTGAAAATTGACCCACAAGGTCGTCGATCGTGAAATATTCCTGCTCAGTTCCCGGATTCCATCCTAGAAGGGATACGAAATTCACCAGTGCCTCGGGAAGATAGCCCTTCTGGCGATAATCCTCCACCGCAACATCTCCCTGACGTTTGCTCAATTTTGTCCTGTCCGGATTGAGAAGAAGCGGGAGATGAGCAAATGTCGGAATCGTCCAGCCAAAAAAATGGTACAGCAACAGATGCTTCGGCGTACTCGACAGCCACTCTTCCCCGCGAATGACGTGCGTGATTCCCATCAGATGATCATCCACCACATTTGCGAGGTGGTATGTCGGGTATCCATCCGATTTCAAGAGCACCTGATCATCGATCAGATCGGATGAAAATTCAATCCGCTCACGGATAACATCATAAAAAATCACGGATGTCGACTGCGGGACCTTCATGCGCACCACGGAAGGCATTCCGGCCCGGATATTGGACTCAATTTCTGCTTTCGTGAGTGCAAGGCACCTGCGGTCGTATTTTGTCGGCGCACCCGATTTTTCCTGCGCCTTACGCATGGCATCAAGACGTTCCGGAGTACAGAAGCATCGATATGCGAATCCGGAATTCAGCAGGGATTCAACGTGCTGCCGATATATCGACAATCGTTCAGATTGAACGTACGGGCCATGCTGCCCGCCAGCTTCCGGACCCTCATCAAAGCTCAAACCGGCCCATCGGAGGGTATCGATCAGATTTTCGACAGCACCTTCCACGTAACGCGAACGGTCGGTATCCTCGATGCGCAAGACAAATACTCCGCCATGTTTTCGTGCAAAGAGAAAATTATACAGCGCCGTCCTCAACCCCCCCACATGGAGGTACCCTGTCGGGCTTGGTGCAAATCTGACTCGTATATTCCGCGGCTTCGCCATTATTCACAAAAAAAAATCCCCTCGTCTGGGGATAAAGAACAATTCGCATTCGGCCGGATCACAATATCTTCCCTGTTCGACCAGATAACTCGCTTATTCAGCGTGACTTACGGATGATCAAATATACTTAACTCCTTCCTGAGATGCAACGGGTAGCACCAATGCCACCGTACTCAATACTCAAGTCGGTACGCTCAGTCATTTTTTGGATAGATGTTTTCCATAGAGTAGTTCTTTGCAATCCGGACAGATACCATGAGAGAATTGCGCTTCCGAGTGTTCCGCTATGTACAGTTCGATCGGATGCCAGACATTCTTTTCATCACGGATCTTCTTGCAATTCGAACACACCGGCAGGAGGCCTGTTAAGGTCTTCACTTCAATCCGGAGAAGCCGGATCGCGTACGACAGACGGGAAGCAATCCAGGAAATCAGGACAAGGACGACCATCCGATCCGCCATGTTAAGCAGGTTGTATGATGTTCCCCAGACGTGTTCCAGAAATGTTGCAATCAAAAACCGTGCGCCGGGAAGAAAGATGGATATGACAATCGCCCATGCGAAACCGTTGAACCATGCTGCGAGGAAGACAGGGATGACGAAGAAAATGCTCATCATGACCGGGGCTGGGGTGGCGACGTCGACCAGGATGATTGCCACAGCCGTGAGCAAAGGAATCGAAACGGAGAGACGCCGCTCACTTTCGATAAAAGACTCAAGAATCATAACTTGCTCGCTTATAAGTCCAAGAATCAGACACAATGTGCGATCTTGCCGTATTTGACCGGCGGGAAATTACGAAATGATGCGGCGATATGCAAGCTGCTACTTCACGCAATCGATTATGTATTTGCGATATGCACTGTGCTGCAGCTTACAATCCGTAGCGAGGGAAAGAGGCCCCAACCGCGTCCAGTCAGGGCATTTCATCTGAGCGTCTGCCTCCAGGTCTTCTGATGCGTCGAATTAACGCATGAATTACTTACTCTCTTCTGACATTGAAGAGGTCGTTGCCAATCGATCTCTCCCTGAGATCAGGATGCTATCACCCGGGACAACCAGTGTGTCTGATTGAAGGCTGGAGGTTACCCCGGAAGCAGGATTCTCCAACTGACCCTGGATGTTGGATTTTGTGGCACCTAAGGCCTTCTGACTACGGCCCTCCAGAGATGTTCCGAAGATGATGACGACTAGTGTCAGGAGTATTCCGAGAAGGACAATCATATTCTGTGATGACAAGCCAATTCTTGACAAGATCCGTTTCATTCATTCCTTTCTCCATTGCGGGAGCGCGGTCGCCTTCGCAGACGCCGCGCTCACCGTTGTGGCGAGAGTTCGCCATGATCGAAAACCAACTCATCTCACGAGGTGTGTGGCACAATGCGAACTCCTGGATGTTAATGCAGAGAACGGGAATCACACCTGCCGGCTCAAAGCGTGTTCAGCGCTTCGGCGACCGCAGTGGATTTCTCGACTTTTGGATTGCCGGCGTAGACCAGCGTGAAGCGGTCCGGTGTTTTTTCCGCAGGGAGCGATCCACCCTCGATCGGCGTCAGGGAGATAATCGAATGCCCCGATTGCGCTCTCATGAATTGCATCGACTCGCGCACGATCCAGGATCCCTCCGGTGCTTCTGCGAGATCGTTCAATGTGACTTTATCGCCGATTTTGAATGACTGTGTGTTTGACATAGATCTACCCATTCCTTTCCGTGTTCAAGAGATTCAGAATTTCATTTGGCTCCCGCATGCGCGGACATGGATCGCGTCTCTGTCCGCGCAACGAACGGGAGGATGACTCTCGTACTGCCATGAGTACGGAGGTGTTGCCACTTGCTGAAAATTGCCCGAGGTTCAGATCAGAGGCGGATCTCTCGGTTTCGGAATGTAGTGCGGTGAAGAAGTTGGTGGTGAGGGAGCAAGTGAACTTGCTGGTTCGGCGAACTCTCCGAATTCCGGGAAGAATCCATTCTGCCCCGAAATTCCGGGAAAGAACCTATTTTCGTCATCCGGCGGAAGAAACCTCCGGCTATCCCAGGTAAGTGCACGCGTTTGGTGAGAAACGATATGGCTCGGCGGGGTGTGTATTGCCGGGGGTTGGGCAGCAAATTGAGATAAGGGCCGCGACCCGGTACCTGCAAAGCAAAGGACGATAGCGGCGAGTAAGCAGTAGTTCAGTTCGTGATCCTTGATCCCGAATTTGCGCTTCAATATCATTGGTGGCGTATCACCTGCGAGAGCCAGTGAATGACTTCAGGGTAACCAGTCAGCAGTTCCGACATTTTATCTGACCGGCATCTACCTAGTTAACAGACGTTGGAATGAAAAAGTTTCGCCCCGGAAACTTTTAATCTTTCGGGCATACAGGACACCACTGGCCGGAAAGGCAAGGAAAGTTTTGAACAACACGTATGGCAATCCCCATGCCCGGTCAAAGGACAATTGTGGGGTTCCATTTCATCGTAACGAAAATTGAAATCCCAGGCCTCGCCTTCAACTTGAGAGGACGGTATTCGTCAAAGCTTCCGGAACTCAGACTACTTCACATGAACCCAGGCCCCGACATGAGGAAATGCCTCTGGCGTCTTTCCATACTTGAGGAGGAGTTGCTGGAGTTCTTCCGTGGAAGCGATGACGAGAAGGTCACCTCCGGTATCCACGCGAGGCACGGCAAATGTTGGATCTTTGGATATCCCCTTCAGCCAATCACTTTCGAGTTCCGCTGTTTTCATCGTATCCCCGTTCAGCCAAAGTTGCGTAATCATATGTGTTCGGATAAGGTGGGCATCGAACTCTCCTTCGGGATACGAATCAAGGAACCAGCATTCACCAATCTTGCCAAGGATGACTCTGTATTCAACACTCGGTCCGTCCTTGTCGAGAAGAGTCACTTGGTAAGAATTATCTTTACGGGCAACAAATCTGATATAACCCCCATCCGTATTAGTCCAGCCGCCCACGAGTGACTGGTTCATCACAGCATCCTTCGCCATGAACAGGGGTTGGAGTGATGTGGCAGGACAGCCGAGCAACAGTAAGCCGCAGGCAGCAATAATGATGAACAGAGCGTATTTCATGAGGCCTCCAAGAGATGGTTGACAATCAAGAATTAAAAAGGTAAAACTAAAACACTCGCTGGTGCTTCACGTCCCGACATTCCTTTTCTCACTTCTTCATTCTTCCTTTACAACTGCTTCTGCAGATTGTTCCTCAGCAGTCGGAAAGATATTTGCGCCGATTGCAATCCCTGCTCCCACCGCCAACCCGATTGTCACGCCGTAGAATGCGCTCGTAGAAGCGGCCGTAGCAATTGATTCATTAAAGGATTCCAATCCCATCGTTCTGATAATCAGCAGATCAAGCGACCCTCCGATGATCGTTGCGACCGCGTAGGTTCCTGAAAACGTGAGCGCATTGAGACAGTTGAACTGTTGTCCCCTTTTGGTAATGTTATGAAAAAAGAAAAGAACGGCCGCCCCGATGGCGGCTACATAGAATATATCCCGGAGAACATAGACAGCCCTCGTCGATTGTGTGGTAACGAACGTGAGCATCAGCAGAATGATAAGACCGAGATACGCATCGCGCGGGCGAAGGTAAACGAGAAGGTAATAAAATACGGATGCCACGATGGCGCTCCAGAGGAACTGGAATGCTGGGTATTCAGTATAGAAAATGTGATTCCCGTAGAAAAGAAAACCGATGATTGCCGAACAGAGAACGGGCAGAAACGCGAGGAGGAGAAACTGCTGCACTTTCGAGCGGGGGAGCTTCATGAATGTCCTTTCGATTTGAATGACAAGTGCTCACGTGCAATGCATCAGGATCAATATCGACCCTCAGGCGATTGCGTTATGGCGTTTTCAAAAAGGAAAGAACAGCGGCGCGTGATGGTTTTCTGCAGATAATATACGGAGGAATGCGACGAGAGTCAAAAGAGATCAATAGACTCCTGGAATGAGCTTTTTTGTCGAAGCGCAATAATGTCGATACTCATCCCCGAACGCGCCGAGGAGCGCTGATTCCTCGACATGGATTCTGTAAAGAAATACAGAACAGATCGGGAGGAAAAGTACTGGAAAACTGAAATAGTTTGGAATGGTGAGCCCGAGTCCGAAGAACGAGAGTAGTGCTCCGGTATACGAAGGGTGCCGGATGTAACGGTAAATTCCTCCTGTGATGAGACGATGGTCTTTTGTGATCGCGACATCAACGGTAAACTGGCGTTTCAATGAGAATATGGCAATCCACCGTATGATGATGCCGATGGCAATGAGTATGATTCCGACGATCCGGAGGACATTGAACTCCGAACGTATATGTCCGAACTCCTGATACCCAAGGTACGAAGCCAATGTGATCGAAACGGCGATGGTGGTCCAGAATGAAAGGACCGATGACTTCTCGACCTTCTTGTCACCCGGCTGTGAGCGTTTGATGATGGCAAGCAGGATCTCTGACGCAATCCAGATGAAGCAGAGGAGTCGGATAAATGTGCTGAAGGGCATGGTGAGAAGTTGTCTTATAATTGAGAACTGAGCATGAGGTAATCAGCGACAAAGAATGATCCAGATGGCAGAATCCGCAACGATACCGTAACGATTTGTTGATTAGGATCGAGAGGCATCCATCAGTATCTTGGTACCGAACCGCAGCACACAAAAAGAGAAGCCCGGCCGCCTACCACGACCGGGCTTTTCGATTTTGGACATTTGCATGATTCTGTTGCGGGAAATACAAAAGGCGCCCCCAATCTGGGACGCCTTCATGCGGAGAGGGAGAGATTTGAACTCTCGGTACAGGTTTACCCCGTACGACGGTTTAGCAAACCGTTGGTTTAAGCCGCTCACCCACCTCTCCGGGTTTCGTGCTTAAATGACACCTCAAATGTAGACATTTACTTTCTTAGTTGCAATACCTACTGCTTCCGCAAAATCCTTTCACGGAACTCCACAACAGGCGTATACACATATACTGTCTTCGTCCAGTGCTGCTTCCTGTTCGGCACCATGCTGATCACCAGAGAATCGGATTGCCACATGATCGACGACGAGTCCGAAGATGCGTTCGTAACGGGCGCCCCGATCATATCTTTCAGCTTTCCATTGAAAAATCCATAGTCGATGTCCAGCATCTCGTTGTACGTTACTTTCATCGCATGAAGGGTGTCTCTGGTAAAGGTGAAGACAATTCCATCGATACCCTTGAATCCGTGCTTCTTCTGGTAGGAATCGGGCCTCCAGTAACATATCCTGTCACCAAGATAATTCTCCGAGCAGGTCAATGGACGCACCCGGCTAATCACTTCGCGGTAGCTC
>Ga0335079_10003476_pt1 | contig 18233 bp, 8 predicted proteins | sample Lox_Sample_33_FD_206719 | JGI IMG/M metagenome (GOLD analysis project Ga0335079, IMG submission 206719) | Soil microbial communities from Loxahatchee National Wildlife Refuge, Florida, United States - Lox_Sample_3.3 | ecosystem: Environmental > Terrestrial > Soil > Wetlands | place: USA: Florida... | reverse complement strand
CCGACCCGTTCCAGTTCACTACAGAGGTGTTGAGGAAGCCGGTGCCGTTGACCGTCAGGAGGAACGCCGAGCCGCCCGCCGTCGCGCTGGATGGCGACAGGCTGGTGATCGTGGGCACGGGGTTAGCGGCGTTGATCGTGAACGATGCTGCCGTAGAGGTGCCGCCGCCCGGCGTCGGGTTGAATACCGTCACCTGGGCGGTGCCCGCGCTGGCGATGTCGGCTGCCGATATCGACGCCGTCACCTGCGTCGCGCTGACGTAGTTGGTGGTCCGCGCCGACCCGTTCCAGTTCACTACAGAGGTGTTGAGGAAGCCGGTGCCGTTGACCGTCAGGAGGAACGCCGAGCCGCCCGCCGTCGCGCTGGATGGCGACAGGCTGGTGATCGTGGGCACGGGGTTAGCCGCGTTGATCGTGAACGATGCTGCCGTAGAGGTGCCGCCGCCCGGCGTCGGGTTGAATACCGTCACCTGGGCGGTGCCCGCGCTGGCGATGTCGGCCGCCGATATCGACGCCGTCACCTGCGTCGCGCTGACGTAGTTGGTGGTCCGCGCCGACCCGTTCCAGTTCACTACAGAGGTGTTGAGGAAGCCGGTGCCGTTGACCGTCAGGAGGAACGCCGAGCCGCCCGCGGTCGCGCTCGATGGCGACAGGCTCGTGATCGTGGGCACGGGGTTAGGCGTGTTAATGGTGAAGGACACTGGCGCCGAGGTGCCGCCGCCGGGCGCCGGGTTGAACACCGTCACCTGGGCGGTGCCCGCGCTGGCGATGTCGGCCGCCGCGATCGCCGCCGTCACCTGCGTCGCGCTGACATAGCTCGTGGTTCGCGCAGACCCGTTCCAGTTCACCACCGAGCCGTTGACAAAGCCGGTCCCGTTGACCGTGAGGGTGAACGCCGAGCCGCCCGCCGTCGCGCTCGATGGTGACAGGCCCGTGATCGTGGGCACCGGGCTGGTCGCGTTGATGGCGAAGGCTGCTGCCGCCGAGGTGCCGCCGCCCGGAGTCGGGCTGAACACTGTCACCTGTGCCGTGCCCGGGCTGGCGATATCGGCCGCCGTGATCGCCGCCGTCAACTGCGAGGCACTGACGTAGGTGGTGGTTCGCGCCGACCCGTTCCAGTTCACCACGGAGCCGTTGACAAAGCCGGTCCCGTTGACCGTGAGGGTGAACGCCGAGCCGCCCGCCGTGGCGCTCGATGGCGACAGGCTCGTGATGGCGGGCACGGGGTTATCGGCAACCACGGTAACCGTCGCCGTCACGTCCGGAACGTTCGTGGCGCTGGCGTGGATGGTCGTGGTACCCGGGGTGACCGACGTCACCGGGAGCAGAATCGCCGGTGCGTTGCTGCCGTCCCAGATGAAGATGCCGGTTGCCTGGATGGTGGCCACCGAAGGATCACTGGAGGTGAGGTTGACTGTCAACCCGTCCAGCGGCGCGGTGGCATTGAGCCGCAACTGAAGATTTCCCGTCTTGTTCAGACCCGTGATGGTGATACTAGGCGTGACCCACGTGATGGTCGCGTTGACGCTTACCGCCAAGGGGGAGGAACTGTTGTAGCCCGTCGCAGACGCGGTGATGTTGGCCGAACCCACATTGACTGCCACAACCTGCGGCTGAGCGGTCGGGGTGGTGGCGCCGGCGGCAACGAAGACACTCGCCGGCGAGACGTTCACCTTTTTCGAATCGGTGGTGGTTAAATCGACCGTCACACCATTTCCGGGCGCGGGGGTGGATAACGTGACAGTAAGGTTCCCCGTGGTACTCAGTCCCATGCTGCTCGCACCGGAGAGCAAGATCGACCCTGGAGGCTGGACAGTGACGGTGGCCGTGGTATCCGGTATGCCAGTCGCACTGACATGAATTACGGCCGAGCCCACCGAGACGCTGGTGATGCGCGTACCGATGCTGGACGAGGTCGCGGTCATGGTCACGCTTGAAGGGACGGTGGCCACGGCGGGATTACTCGAGTACATGTTGAAAGTGATTCCGCCGGCGGGCGCCTGGCCGGCGATCATCAGTGTAAGAGTCGCGGTGTTGCCGTTCCCCAGTATGGTGATGCTGGTCGGAGTCAGGGTAAGCGCGTATCCGACGGTAACGTTTGAAGTACCCGGGCTGAGGCCCGATCCGGTCGATTTGGCAGTGATGGTTGCGGTGCCCGCCGCTACGCCGGTGACTTGGGGCTGCGAGGAAGGCTGCTTTTGCCCGGCAGCGATCGTGACTTGCGAGGGCGAGATGGTGGCTATCGTGGAATCGCTGGTAGTCAGGTCGATGAAAAGGTTTGACGTGGGGGCGGTCGCCACGCTCACCGGGAAGGCCGCAGTGTCGCCCGGCGCAACGGTCAGAGTGGCGGGGACGATGATGCTGCCTCCGGCGCTGACGGTGGCGGTAGTGCTTGTCCCGGTGACATTCGGATTGGTGGTACTCGCCGTAATCGTGGCGGAACCCGCAGCCACACCGGTGACCGGCACGGTCACCTTGCTGGCGCCGGCAACGATGGTGACGGTGGCAGGCACGGTCGCGGCCGCGGTATTGTTCGAGTTCAGGTTGATGGACAGGCCGCCGGCGGGCGCGGGTGCTGAGAGGAGTAAGTCAACATTTTGTACCCCGCCCACACCCACCGACACGGCCTGAGTCGAGAAACTGAGAGTTGCTGTGGAATTGACGGACTGGCTGGTAGCGGCATAACCCGGCGCGGATGCCGACACCGTTACGGTGCCGATGGCCACCCCGGTCACTTGCGGCTGCGGAGACGGACTGGTGGCGCCCTGGGCAATGAAGACACTCGGCGGGACCGTCAGAACCGTAGAGTCGCTGCTGCTGAGGGAAACCGTGACGCCGTTGGCGGGCGCGGCGGTGGACAGCGTGACGTTGAGGGGCGCAGATTGCCCGACCGGCACCGAGACACCCGAGGCCAGAGTGATCGAGCCGAGGCTGGCGACCGTCACCGTGACGTTACCCGGTTGATATCCCGAAGCGCTGGCCGTAATCGACGTGTGGCCCGGCGCTACCGGAGTTACCGTGACATTGGCGCCGGTCGAGTTCTGTGGCACCGTCACCGAGGCCTGGACCGAGATCACGTTCGTGTCAAAGCCCGTCAAACCAACCGTGACGCCGCCCGACCCGGCGGGAGCGCTAAGGGTCACGGTCAGCGCGGCCGGCGAGTTGTACAGGTTCAGGGGATTTGGCGACAGCGTGATGGTCATCGTGCTGGCGGAAATCGTGACCGTCGCCGGAGCGCTGTTGACAAAACCGTCGTTGACAATCAACTGCACCACGTAGGTGCCGGCGGCATCGGCGACAAAGGTCGGCGACTTGGTGTTGGCACCCGACAAGGTCGCGCTGCTTCCCGGCGCACGGCTCGAGAAGGACCAGGAGTAGGTAAGCGGATCGTTGTCCGCGTCACTGGATTTGCTGCCGTCCAAAGTCACGGTAGCGCCCACGTAGACACTCTGGCTCTGCCCCGCGTCGGCAACCGGCGCGGTATTCGTGGTGGTGATGGTTACGGTGGACGGAGTGCTCTGGACATACCCGTTGTTGACGATAAGCTGCGCCACATAGGTGCCCGGCAGATCGGCCTTGAACGTGGGGTTGGGAATATTCGTCGAAGAAAGCGTGGCAAGGCTGCCTGTGGGACGCGTAGTGAGCGACCAGCTATAGGTCAAGGTTAAACCTTGAGGATCCGTTCCAGAGCCGCTCAGCGCGACGGTGGCGCCGTGGACCACGGTCTGATTAGGGCCTGCATTAGCGGTGGGCGCCTGGACGACATTCGTCGTGATCGTCACTGTCGAGGGCTGGCTATCGACCTTGCCGTCGTTGACAATCAACTGGGCCACGTAGGTGCCTGCCTTATCCGCCGTGAAAGTCGGGTTCACCGCGGCAGGGTTGCTCAGCACGGCCGCGCTGCCGGTGGGCACGGTGTTGAGTGTCCATTTATAAGTGAGCGGGTCGCCATCCACATCCGTCGATTTCGATCCGTCGAGTTGCACCAGGGACCCCACGGGCACCGTTTGGTTGGGCCCGGCATTCGCTACCGGGGCGCTGTTCGTGGTTGCGACGCTGACGGTAGAGGGGGCGCTGTCCACCTTACCGTCGTTGACAACCAATTGGATGACGTAGGTTCCACTTTTATCGGCGACGAAATTGGGCGTGACCGACCTGATGTTGGAAATCACGGCGCCACTGCCTACCGGACGGCTGATGAAGCTCCAGTTATAGATCAGGGAATCGCCATCCACGTCGTAGGAGGCGCTGCCGTTCAGCGTGACCACGGAGCCGACAGCCACGGTTTGATTCGGGCCGGCCTTGGCAACAGGGGGCGAATTGACGGTACTGACTCGAACCGTAGCCGAGTCGCTCGCCACACCGTTGCTTACCGTCAGTTGCACTGTGTAGGTTCCCGGAGTATCGACCGTGAAACTCGGGGAAACCGTAGTGCTATTCTGAAGCGCGGCGTGCGAGCCGGAAGGCAGGGAGAGCATCGCCCAACTGAAGGTCAACGAGCCGATGCCGCTAGGATTGGTGGACCCGCTTCCGTTCAGGCTGACGATAGTGCCGACCGGGACGGTCTGGTCCGGACCCGCGTTGGCCGACGGATTCAGGAACGACCAGACCAGGTAGCTGAAATCAAACGGAACGGAGCGGTCTACGAGGATGGTGAACGTGTCGGAGCTTGTGACCGTGCTGTTCGCCGCCACCGGTCCGAAGTGCAGCGCACCCTGGCCGGTAACCACCACTACCGACGTGGCGGCGCTGGTCACCGTCGCGGTGACCCCCGAGTGGGGCGCACCGGTGTTGACTAAATCCGCCTTGTAAGTCATGTACCATTGGGTCCGCGTATACCGCTCTTCGCTGACCAGCTGGTAGTTGGTAATCGAGAGGCCCGGGGATCCGCCCTGTGCGGAAAGTACGGAAGGAGCCAACATCAGGAAGGCAACCGCCGCGGCGGCGCTGGAAGACACGTATCGCATAATGACCTCGATCGAGCTCCGAGCAGACGAATTCGCTGCAACTACACTGGGCCGCCGCCGAGAAGTCCTCGCGCGGCCCGCCAAACGCCGCCTGCAACCAGCATCATGCCGGAGCGCCGAACGCCAGCCGCTGCTCGCGCCGCGTCCAAAGCGTTCCGCCAGGCGGCGTAAACTTCATTTCAGGGAGCTACGTCTTCCCGCCCCCCGAAGACCAGGGTCGCTGCCGCTTTCGGCTTACTGGTGCGCGGGACCGTTGGCTGCTCTCGTGGGTACTTTGGCATCCATCGAGCTCAGTTCTTCCGTGATCACGCTGCGCACGCGTTCGTACGTGAGGGCGCCGCTGACGTACCGCCCGTTGACAAACAACGTAGGTGTACCCTGTAGTCCGAGAGATTGTGCCTCGGAGAGCTGGGTCTTGACCACATCGGCTTTTTCGCCGCTGTCGAGACACTTATCGAAAGCCGCCGCATCGAGTTTGAGCTGATGGGCGTAGCCTTTCAGGGAGGAAGGATCCAGGGGCTTCCCGCCGCCGAGCATGTCGTGATATTCCCAGAATTTGCCTTGGGCCTCGGCGCAATGGGCCGCCTCGGCAGCCTTCTGCGCGTTCGGGTGCATGGCCAGCGGATAGTCTTTATAGGCAAACGCCAGCGTTCCCTTATATTCGGCTTCGATCCGTTCCAGAACGGGTCGGATCTGTTGGCAGTACGGGCATTCGTAATCGGCAAACTCCAGCAGCGTAATGTGCGCCGCCTCTGGGCCGCGCACCGGCACTCCTTTCATCGAAATCGGCGCCCGTTGGGGCGCGAGCAAAATGATCACGCGTGCCTGGCTGCGGAGTGATTGCAGATATGCAGTCTTGGCTTTTGCCATGCGCCGCTGGCGCAACGAATCGACGATCTGATCGCGCACCTTCTCATAGGGCTCGGCGGTCTCTACACCTTCGTAATAAACATGCAAGGCCTCTTCGGACGGGTCCTTGGGGAGCACGCTGTTCACATGCTTATCGAGGAGCTGCGCGACGGTAAGACCTTCTTTGCGCGCCTGCTGTTCGAGAAGGACTTCATCCGCGACGTCCTCGATCGTCTTGCGCTGGGCCTCGTAGAAACTTGTGCGAGCCTGGTACAGAGCAGACGGGCGCCTTTGTTCAACATCGGCCATGGTCAGGGACACGCCGTTAACTTCGATCACCACGGCGTTCGCGGCGGGAGTTGCGTCCCGGTCCGCGCCGGCTGCCGCCAGACAAAACACTGCGGCGAGGGCGCTCGCCGCAGTTCGAAATAGAATATGTGATGCCATAACATTCCTCTCAGCATTGTGGGGTGGTAAGTCGTGTACTAAGTCTGACTACGGTCAGCCAAAACAGACCGGGTGCCCGTTGACTTGGGTCACCCGGTCTTGCTCAGGTAACTGCAGTGCGGGTGTTACTGCTTGGGAGCACCCAAGCCGCCGGCGCGGCAGGACGCGCAGATGCCGAAGCCGCTGCCGTTGCCGATGATCGCCGTGCAACGCCCGCCGATGCTGGCGAGTTCGCCGGCGCTCAAAGTCGCAGGCGTAAACGCCGTCTCGACTGTCGCGTAGGTTCCCGCGACTGGAGTCGCATGGATGGTCGTTCCCCAAGCGAGCAGTCCGGTCGCCAGGGTGGCGGTGGTAACCGTTGCTGCGGTGTTGTTGCAGCTGGTTCCGGAGCCGCCAGTGCCGGCTAGAGTCGCGACCAGTTTCACGACCACCGAGGTGGGAATGACACCAGTGAGGGTCTTTGACGTGAGGTCGCGGTTCACACCGAGGTTCACGAGGCCGTTCGGCGTTACAAGGCAGGAGCAGCAGGAAACCAACTGCTCATCCGGCGAGAACGCATAGACGTTCACGCAGATATTGCCGGCAGCGCCACCGAACCCCGGGCCGTTCAGCGGAGCGCCATTGGCACCGGAGTTGCTGATGTCAATGTAGGACTCCCCGAACTGCAGGTTGGCCGCGTACCTCACCTGGAAGGGCGAGTCCGCGGAGATAGGGTTCTGAGCAAAGGCGACCATCGCAAGAACGAGAGTCGCCAGAATTACGTTTCGCAGGTACATGTGGATAGGTCCTCCGTTGTCGAACATTATCATCGGTTAAGGAGGGCTACAATTCCCTAAATGCACTAGCCGAACGAATTAGCCTCCCATCGTTCGATGCACGGCTCCAGAAAAGCGGTTTGCCTTATTGCGTCAATATGTTGCATCTATATTATTGCCGCCTGCATCTAGCGGAGGATAAGGAGTTGTCTATATATTGAAGCGAAGGCGCATCGCGAACCTAGCTTCTAGACATCTTTTGTATAGCTGTTTGGTTATTGTGCTAAATCCCTTGACAATCGGAGACGAGTATCCTAAACTTCCCAAGCGTGACCGGGTTGCCAACGGCACGTAAGCTGATAAGAGGCAAAAACGCAATAAAGTCATAGCGGTAACAACCGTACTGGTCCGCTTTTTGAAGTACGGTTAAACGGGGGACGGGTCCTGGGGAATCGGCATCGCTCAAAGCGGACCGGAATTGGAGCCCGAGAATGGTGGTACTCAAACGCAGATCTAGGCTGGTTACCTTTCGTGTTTCCGCGGAGGAGTACGACGATCTTACACATTCCTGCGTTCAATGCGGTGCGCGGAGTGTGGCCGAGTTCGCAAGGGCCGCCGTTCTCTTAAAGGTGCAGATGCTGCGGACCCCTACTGGTAATCTTAGTGGCGACTTAACCACTCTGAGCAAGGGACTACGGGATTTGGACCTTATTCTAGACGACACGCGGAAGCGGATTCACCGTGTCCTGGGTCCGGGGAGTACTGGGCTGACTGCCGCCAGTGGTGAGTCGTCAGCCATGAGATCGGAGGACTGACGGGCTATCGTGCCGACGCCGCCTGGCGCCGGCACGGAGCCCGTTAGCGAGAAATAAACCTCCGTTGGTTTCGTGAACGGTTTTGGAACGGAGGCTACATGAGGTTGGTTTGGTCTAGTTGGGCAAGCGGGCAGACGCGTGGGGCTGCGCCTCGTCTTTGGTCCATCGGATGCGCGCTTTTGCTCGCGGGCGCCTTGGCTCCTGCGGCAAGGGCCGGTTTTATCGGGGCTTACGCCTGCTCGAACTTCACGCTTACAAACAGCGCGGAGGCAGACGGGTCGGCTACATGCCCCGATGACGCGACCCTGGTGATCACGGGTCCCAACAACGGCAGCGGTCTGGATGGTACGACCGACTTGACCATGCCGTCGCCGGCAAGCGGGGTGCTTCAGTTCGACTATATATATACGTCGCTCGATCCCGATCCGGGGTATGATTATGCCGGGTATTTACTGGGCGCCGACTTCTTCCAGGAAGCTGATACCTCCGGGCAATCCGGTACCGTGATCCTTCCGGTACTCGTAGGACAAATAATTGGATTTCGTGTAGGAACTTTCGACAACTTGGGAGAGCCAGGTGTACTTACCATCACTAACTTCTCGGGGCCTTCCTCGCCCGAGCCGGATGGTTTTGAGTTAGCGGCGATTGGGATTGGCAGCTTTGTGGCGAGTTGGATTTTCCGACGGAGAAAACGGCTGCTGCTCAGGCATGGCTTTGTCTCGATACCGGTCATATTGGCGATTGCGGCGAGTGGAGGTGCGCTCCAGGCGCAGCAGATTTACTACAGCGGCTCTCCCGTGACCGGACTCGTCCTGGTGCGCACGGTCAACATTCAACAACAGCTACTGGCGGCCTCGACGGCGGCTTCCGCCTCGCCGGTGAGTGAAACGAAGCCAAAGATGCCTCCACCGAGGCTGCGGCCTCCGGTCATCCCCACGCTGCTCAACACGAGGACAACGGGTACAGCAGAGGTGCTTACGGTGGTGCCGGCGTCGGGTCTCACCGCATTCAACGCGTTGTCGCACACCGACCAGAGGCTGGCAGATAACGGCAATCAGTGGAGCATCGAACCACCGAATCAAAGTATCGCGGTCAGCAACGGCTATGTTCTGGAAGGCGTGAACGACGGTGTCCGAATTTTCAACACCTCCGGCTCGCCGAGCATCGCCACGGTTGCGTCGAATCAGTTGTTCGGATTGGCGCCGACGATCGACAGGAACACGGGCATCAACGGCGTCTACCTGACAGACATGCGCGTCTACTACGACCAGGGCATGGACCGGTGGATGGTCGTCCAGCGCTCGCAGGACAACGACGCTGCGGGAAACGCGCTCAACCAGTCTCACTTGTATATTGCGGTGAGCCAGACCGCCGACCCGACGGGCACTTACTACATATACTTAATGGACACAACGAATCCGAATCATCCAGGATGTCCGTGCATAGACGACTATCCGCAAATCGGTTCCGACCAGTACGGATTTCATATTGCCTGGAATGAGTTCTCCGCGCCGTATCTAAATTTCAACGACGCGACGATTCTGAGCATTTCCAAGGCTTCGCTCGCCTCCGGCGCTTCCACACCGACGGCTTTTCAGTTTTTCATCGCGCCCACGACGGGGTTCGAGTTTGCCATCCAGCCGGCTTACACACCGCCCGGTGCATCCAACTTTCTGGCCAGCGGCGGCATGGAATTCTTCGTGAGCACGTTCTACCAATTCGGGTACGGGTCCCAGGTCGCACTGTGGGCCATGTACAACACGAGTTCGCTGGCCACCACCTCTCCCAATCCGGGCCTGACGCGGATCACTGTGAACACGCTTACGTACACGAACCCGGACGTAGCCACGCAGCGGCCTGGTCCTCTCCCCTATGGCTCGACCCTCATACCGCCGGGACAGCTTGCCTACCTGGACGGCGGGGACATACGCGTCCAGGCGCTGACGTACGCGGGCGGGCGTCTCTATCTCACGCTGCAATCCGGCGTAGTCGATCAGAACGGGCGCGGGGTAGTCGGAGGGGCCTACATCGTGCTCTCGCCGACTTATCGAAACGGGATCCTTGCCGCTTCGGTTCTGAACCAGGGATATTTGGCGGTCAACAGCAATCACCTGCTGCGGCCGGCAATCGCCGTCAACGCGCAGGGCCACGGTGCGATCGCGGCAACGCTGGTCGGTCCGGACTGGTATCCCAGTGCCGCGGTGATTCCCTTCGACACGTTCTCGACGCCATCGACGATCCAGGTCGCGGCAGCCGGATCGCTGCCTGAAGATGGATTTACCGGGTACCCCGGCGGGAGCGGTGCGGGAGTCGCGCGTTGGGGTGATTACAACACCGCGGTGGTCACGAGCGACGGCGCGATTTGGATGGTGGTGCAGTATATCGGCTCCTATCCGCGGACGCAGTTCGCCAACTGGAATACCCTCGTGATTCGGAAACAGCCATGACCTCGAATCGATCGGGCAGGGCCAGTCAGAGAGGAGCCCAATGAAACCTCAAATGATGCGACAGACGACCCGGGAGAGTACGGGGGCGTCATCGGCGGCCGAAGGGGTGGTCCTGGTTGACCTGGATCTCAAGCCGATTGCGCTGGATAGCGGCGCCGAGGCTATCCTGGCGGACCTGAACGGCCCGGGCGGCATCGAACCCGCCCTCCCGGCCGATGTGCTGAATCAGCTTTCGGCGGGTTGCCAGGGCGGACAGGTCGCTGGGAACCCCATTCACCTGGCTTCGGCTCGCCACGAGTACAGTTGCCGTGCGTTCCTGGTGAAATCGCGGGACTCGAATGTCGGGCCTATGCTGGCTCTGCACCTGAAGAAGGAGATTTCGGTGGTCGATGCGGTTCACCAGGTGGGTATCGATTACCATCTGACGGACCGCGAACAGGAAGTCCTGATCGGGGTGGCCATGGGGCTGACCAGCAAGGAACTCGCCGGGCGGATGGACATCAGCCCCAACACCGTCAAAGCCTTTCTGCGCCTGATCATGATCAAGATGGGCGTGGCCACTCGTGCCGGGATCGTCGGCAAGCTGTTGGGACAGAACGGCCGGGCCGGGTCGTGATGAGGCATCACCCGTCCAGTACTGTTAGGCGTAAGGCCCCAGCCTGTATACTGTGAGTGCGGTCCTGGCTGTCGGCCTCAGGATGCAGGTACATCTCGGGGAGTCCTCCAAGACTGTGACTCCAGGGCCGCCGGATGGTGCTGTTTCTCACTCTTCGACGCTCCGTCGGGCGAAAACCAGCGCGCGTCATTTCGGCTATTCCAATCGGCTAGGCACTTTAGAGTCTTGTGTCTGCGGCCAAGGCGTCGTACGTTTCTCAAGGAAGGAGTCTCCCCCGAAACCGAGAGATGCCCTACGTCAAGGCACGCAGTAAAAGGGACCGTCGCGAAGCGGATCTGCTGCTGAACGTTGTACTTGCCCACATGGCATTTCACAGTGCGAAGGATCTCCGTACGCGCCGGTTGGAACGCGACCGATTCACCGCCGCTGTCCAGATCTTCCACGAGTTTGTGATGGCTACTAATGGGGAAGCGGCAACGCTCGACATGGCGCGATCATCGTGAGCGTTCGGTAAGCAGCCGCACACATCGCGCGCACGAGGGAAAGTTTCGTGGAGGCCGGGGGGAAGGTTGCCCCCCGTCCGAGAGAGTGCTACGCCGCGTCGCTGACGTGGACAATCGCCTGCTTGCCGAGGGCGCGGAGGGCCGCCTCGATCTGGCCCGCCTTGGTCTCGTGCTTCGGGTTGAGCATTTTCCGTACAGTCAATTCCGCGACTCCCAGGCGATGCGCCAGTTGGCAATCGTTGATCCGGGCTCGCTGCATGGCATCGCGCAAGGCCAATTTGGGGGCCAGATACATGGCCACCGGAATTCGCCGCTCTCCCCGGCGCGGCCGTGAGGGCTTCGGGATCACGTCGTGCCGAACGAGGCGCCCTGCCAGGGCCTCCTGAAGACAGTCGGCCGCTTGTTCAATGGCATCTGCCATGTCGCGACCGCTGCTGATGGCTTCCGGGAGATCCCGAAAACGGACCATCAAGCTTCCGCCGTCATCGCTGGCAAAGTGGGCAGGATACGCGAATTCATGCATGACGCACTCCGTCAGGTCAAACCAAAATCTCCGGCTTGGAGCCCTTAACTGATCGATCATAGCGCGAAGAGTCCCAGTCGGGATTTCGCGTTTCAAGTCCTGAACGGTGGCTTTGCCGTTCGTACCGATGTACAACGTTCCGTGGCTAGCTTTGCCATGTGAAGGGACCCAGCGGTAGTTCAGGTTGTTCGATCGAGCGGCACGGCGTGCCTTCCGCAGAAACTCGGAACCCTTCACCGGTTGAGTATCGTGCACTCGTGCGCGGGCGAGGGTCAAAGATCGCGCCGGCCGAAAGATTGGTGGAGGCGGGGGGAGTTGAACCCCCGTCCGAGAAAGCCCGCAATGAAGAGCCTACGTGCGTAGCCGGCTCAGAGTTTTCGGTTGCCGCTTCAGAACCGGCGAGAGCGGCGGCACCCTAGCCCGATTGGGTCTCAGCCGCCGGCTCCGGACCGAAGCCATTGGCCTATCCCGCAAGATGACGCTCACTCACCGCCGCGCGGGCTCAGCGGCTGGAGCGGCTACCTAATTAATTAGGCAGCGTATGCAAACTGCGTATTGGCAGTTATGGTTTCCGATCGTTTTACGGGAGCTCGGAACCCGGCACGCCTCCCCACCACGATTCAATCCCGTCGAATCCGTTGCGCCCCCATCCGGTTGCGGCATAGTGGGTACTACGATTTCATTTTAGCAGGCGCAGGGCGAACGGGAGCAGCCCCGGCGCTTTATAATTGAGGCATGCCTGAATGGGGAAAGACGATGCGAACTGTGCCGATCTGGGCGACCGTGCTGGCCGCCTTTGCGCTGACGGCTGCCGCCGCTCCCATGACCAAGATCAACATTCTGGTCAAAAACCAGGTGGGCAAGCCCGTCGACCGGGCAAGCGTGGTGGTTCGATTCGTGGAGGGACACTCGGTCATCAAGCTGGGCAAGGCCATCCGCACGACGTATGAGATGAAGACCAACGAGGAAGGCGAAGTCCAGATTCCCTCGATTCCGCAAGGCAAGATCCGGATTCAAGTGATCGCCAAGGGCTACCAGACCTTCGGAGAGATCTACGATATCACCGACGAGGAAAAGACCGTCAACATCGCGCTGAACCCGCCGCAGCAACAGTATTCGGCGCACTGAAGCATGGATGCCGCCGAACCGCGAGAGGCCGGAACGATCCCTGCTGGTGCGGCAGCGGGAAAGAGTACAAGAAGTGCCACCTTGCGGCAGACGAGGCGCGGTAGCCCTGTTGCGTGCGGCTACTTGAACGACACTCCGACTCCCGTGCTGTACAGAAAGTCGTTGGTTTTGCGGCCTGGCAGCGGATTGCTCAGGTAGCGGTCGCTGGCGGCCGCGTTCCAGGTAAGCCACTTTCGGAGGGTAGTGGCCAGGCGCAGGTCGAAGTTCACGCGGTATTCGCCGGTATTGGAGAGGTTGTTGAACATCCGGAAGGATTGAACCAGCGCCACGGCCTTGGTGAGCTGCAGGCTGTAATCGTCGCCCCAGTTGAACTCGCCGCTGGCCCGGTGCAGGCCGGTAGAGAAGCTCTCGTGAGCGTAGTCGGGGCCGGCGCTGAGATCGAGGCTGGCACGCTTGCCCTTGACCGCGTGAAAACCGAATCCGCCGCCGGCGGTAAAGCGCAGATCGAGGTTCTGGAAGCGATCGTATTCGTCGGTATTGAAGGCGGCAACAAAGAGCCTGGCGCTGACGTTGTGCTCGTAGGCGATGCCGCCACGCACTGCGCGCGCCGTTTCGGCGTTGATCCCATTAGTGGTGGCCGAAGCATCGACGGCGGCGAAACTGAGCGTGATTTTGTCGTTGCGGGTGGCACGGACCCCGGTAGCACTGGTGGCAAAGGTCTGAGTGCGGGCGTTGCCAACGGCGCCGGCCAGGCTGAGCGTGCCGGTGGCGGTCCAGAGTTCGGTCAGGCGCGGATGCTGCAGGCGCTCGTAGGTTTTTTCTTCGTCGGCGTTGCGCAGGACCTGGACGTCCGCAAGATCAGCCGAGACCTTGGTGTCTTTGGTGGCCACATCGACTTTGCCGGCCGAGGTCGCGAGCGTGCCTTCGACGGTCTTACCGTCTTTGAGCACCACAGTGAGCGGCTTGTCGGCGGTGATGGCTGCGACCTGGTCCCACGGTGCGGTGATTTCACCGAACGCATCGCTCTTGATGGTGATCGCCTTGTCGTCCTTCTTGACGATGGCGCCGGTGACGCGATCGCCATTCTTGAGGGTGAGCTGGTCGCCGTAGCCAACGAAGACGATACAAGGCAGCAGCAGGTATTTACCGCGCATGGTTCCTCCGATGCTCTGGTGCTGGCCAAAGGCCTATTTTTTTGTTGATTAACACACTCGGGCCCGGGGGCCCGTGTTACGCCAGGTCGAATTTTTCCTGGTGGAGCTGGTGGTCGCTTTTCACGAACACAGCGCGGCCGAGGATCTCTTCGAGCTCCTGGAGATACGTGTTCTGGTTCGACTTCAGGAGCTTGGCAACGTCGGGAGAGACGCGCAGCATTACGTCCTTGGTGTCGATGGCCTTGGCGATCTTCTGCGCTTCCTGCAGGATCTCGCCGACGACGGTTTGCGGGCTCTTCACGTAGCCCGCGCCCTCGCAGTACGGACAGGGAGTGCACAGTGTCCGTTCCAGGCTTTGCTTGACACGCTTGCGGGTGATGGCGACCAGTCCGAAATCGTTGAACTGGAGAATTTTATAGGGAGCGCGGTCGGCCCGCATGGCTTCCTCGAGCGCCTGCATCACCTTCTGGCGGTTCTTGCGCTCGTCCATATCGATGAAGTCGACCACGATGATGCCGCCGAGGTCGCGCAGCCGGATCTGGCGCACGATTTCCTTTATGGCATCGGTATTGGTTTTCACGATGGTGTCTTCGAGGCGCGCAGACTTGCCCACGTATTTGCCGGTGTTGATATCGATGGCTACCAGTGCCTCGGTCTGGTTAATCACGATGTAACCGCCGCTCTTGAGCCAGACCTTGGGGCGCAGAGCCTTTTCGAGCTCCGCCGTGATGCCGAACTCGTCGAAGATCGGCGTGGGGCGCGTGTACATGCGCACGCGATTCACGAGGGCCGGCTGGAAACGCTGCACGAAGCGCAGCACTGCCTCGTAGACTTCTTCGTTATCCACCCAAACGCTCTTGTAAGCGCTGGTGAGCTGGTCGCGAAGGATGCGCTCCACCACGTTGAGATCGTGATGAATAAGCGCGGGCGCGCTGCGGCGCTCGGCTTTCTGGCGCAGATCGAGCCAGAGATTGTAGAGGAAGTGCATGTCGGCGCGGAGTTCCTCTTCACTGCGGCCCTCGCCGGCGGTGCGGACGATGAATCCGCCCGGAATGCCGGTGCGGTTGCCCTGCAGGACGCGCTTCAGGCGCTGCCGCTCTTCGTCGCTGGGGATCTTGCGGGAGACGCCGATGTGATCGACGGTCGGCATGTAGACCAGGAAGCGGCCGGGAAGCGCGATGTGCGAAGTAATCCGCGCGCCCTTCTGACCGAGGGGCTCCTTGGCGATCTGTACGATGATTTCCTGTCCTTCTTTGAGGAGATCGGAGATGGACGGAGCGGCGGAGCGCTCGGCCCTGGTTTCCTGCGGACCGCGGCGATCGGGGGCGGAGCGCTGCTCGACGCGACCTTCGCCGGGCAACTGCTGGCGTGGCTGGCCTTCCTGCGCAGGGCCGCGGTCACCGCCGCGGCCGCGGCGCCTGGTGCGGCGCGAAATGCGATGCAGATGCCGCTGGCCCTGCTCGCGAAGGGTGGCGGTGAGGCTGGTGGGAATGCGAGCGGGCTCAGGGCCTTCTTCTTCGATTCGGGTCTCGCCTTCGACCGCGGCTTCGGCGGCTACCGAGGCGGCTTCGGCGTCGGCGGCTTCCAGAACCTCGACAGCGGCGGCGAGCAGATCGATCTCGGTGTCCGGCGTATCGTACGGAGTCTCGTCGGCGACGGGCTCCGGCTCGAGTTCGGCTTCGGGAAGGGCCTCCACCGCCAGATGCTCTTCTACCGGCACCGCGGCGGCTTCTTTTTCCAGGACCGCCTCGGCCGCGGCCTGCACACCTTCTGCGCGGGCCTCGGCTACGGCTTCGCGGACGAGCAGATCGGGCATCGGCTCTTCCGCCGGTGCGGCATCCTCCTGCAGTGCGGGCTCGGGAGCCGTGACCGCTTCCGGCTCGGCTTCAGGTTCAGCCGAAGCGGATTCCCCGGACTCAGGCTCGGGCTCCGCCTCGTGAGCGGGCCAGGAGGCCTGCTCCACATCGTCAGCTTCGGTGTACTTGGCGAGCGATTCGCCGGGAAGTACCAGGAAATCATCCGCCTCCCCAGTGTCCGCGGCCGGGGGTTCAGCCGGTGCTACTTCGCCCTGTGCGGGCGGCGGCTGATAGCGATGTTCGCCTTCCTGTCGCGGGGAGTAGAACTTGGAATCGGGCAGGCCGCGGCCTCTATCGCGTCCTCCCCTGCCACGGCGCGAACGTCGTCCACGCCGGTCTCCCCGGCGGTCGCCTGCGGGACCGTGCATCGCGCTGGCGGGCGGCAGCAGAGCAGGCGAGGGCGCCTCGGCGTCGGGCGGCGCGGTTTCCGCGGCGGCAGTCACCGGTGGACCTTCTGCCGGATGCTCGGCGGCGTTTGGCGCGGGTTGAGGCGGGGCGGCAGGACGGTCGAGTTTGGCAACCCGCTCTTCGGCAGCGGTGACTACCTTGTCGTATTCTTCGTTGTCTTCGAAAAAGTCGGAGACGTACAGAAATGCGTCGCGGCCCAGGCCGATATCGACAAATGCCGATTGCATCCCGGGCAATACGCGCGTGACGCGGCCCTTGTGAATGGAGCCAGCGAGGGAATATTCATTTTCGCGCTGATGGTAGACCTCGACTAACTGATCGTCTTCCAGCACCGCCACGCGCGTTTCATGGCGATTGGCTGAAATCACTAACTCTCTTGACATCTAATCCTCCCCGGGAGGTTGGAGAGGTAAAGGATGGGGTCTCCTTTTTTTCGGAGGGACAGGCCGGCCTGTCCTGCATGGGCGGCGGATGGAGTAGAACAACCTCGACACCCCCGCGCAAAGAACCTTTTCCTCAACCCGGGTGAGCGCCCAGGCACCCGTTTCCCCGGGGGAACCTCTGTCAGCTCCCGATTCCATCAGTTCACAAAGCGTCTGAGGCGAACATTGTTCACCAGCCCCAGAGCCATAAAAAACGTCCAAATACTGGAACCGCCAAAACTCATGAAAGGCAGCGGAATGCCGGTGACCGGCATCAGGCCCGCCACCATTCCCACATTGACGAGAATGTGGAACAACAGCAGAGCCGCCACCCCCATACAAACGTACATTCCAACCCGGTCCGCCGCTGTCTGTGCATTCTGAACGATTCGCATGAGCAGCACGAAAAACAGCGACAACATCACGGCGACACCCGCGAACCCATGCTCTTCGGCAAAGGCCGAAAAGATGAAGTCCTTATGGGGCACCGGCAAAAACCGGAGCTGCGTCTGGGTCCCCTTGGTTACTCCCTTGCCGAACATTCCGCCCGATCCAACCGCAATCTGCGATTGAATGAGCTGATATCCTTTGCCCTGCGGATCGCGCTCGGGATCCAGGAAACTTTCGATGCGCCCCTTTTGGTAATCACTCAGGAAATGCACGCTGATCGGAAGCACGACCACCGCTACTACGGCAATGGCGGCCACATACTTCCACCGCAGCCCGGCGAGAAACGAACACGCTACCAGAACTGCGAGATACGTAAGCGCCGTTCCCAAATCCGGCTGTTTGACTACCAGCGCGGTGGGCACCAGCACCAGGCCCGCCAACTTCAGCATTTCCCGTATTTCCAACTCATCACTGCGCAGATCGGTCAGATAGCGGGCTACCAACAATATTATCACCAGCTTGACAAATTCCGATACCTGCAAATGAATCCCGTACGGCAAAGGGATCCACCGGGTAGACCCATAGGCCTTCTGGCCGACGAAATATGTAACCAGCAGCGACACCACCGCCGCCGCATAGAGCACCGGTACCCAGTGAAGCGCGCTGTGATAGTCGATCGACATGGCGATCCACATGAGGGCCAGCCCGCCAATCACGTACACGATCTGCTTCCACCAGGCAGAGGTATAGTCGGTGTCGCGCGTGGCACTGTATATCTGCAGAACGCCCACGGCACAGATCAGCAGCGCGATCAGCAGCATGGTCCAATCGATATCGCGAGTAGAAAGGTAGGTGGACATTAGTTTGGGGGCCGGGAAGACGGGGGTGGGGGGGGGGGGGGGGGGGGGGGGGGGGGGGGGGGGGGGGGGGGGCGGGGGGGGGGGGCGCGCGGCG
>Ga0335079_10003474_pt1 | contig 18237 bp, 20 predicted proteins | sample Lox_Sample_33_FD_206719 | JGI IMG/M metagenome (GOLD analysis project Ga0335079, IMG submission 206719) | Soil microbial communities from Loxahatchee National Wildlife Refuge, Florida, United States - Lox_Sample_3.3 | ecosystem: Environmental > Terrestrial > Soil > Wetlands | place: USA... | reverse complement strand
CGAGCAGCGCGCCCATGCCGGAGACCGCCCGGTTGTTCTCGGAGTCGAAACCATCTTTGCCCGGCACCAACACGTGCTCGAGGAATGGTGGCGGCGCGAGATCGACGAGAACGAATTCCGCGAGCGTATTCGCTTCGATGCCGACTGGGGATACGAATGGAGCCCCTTCTACGAGCTGCTGGTCACCGCCCGCGAGCATGGTGACGCCATCTACGGTCTCGATTGCATGCCACGCGAAGATCTGCGCAAGATTGGCGCCCGCGATCGCCACGCCGTGGATAAAATCGTAGACATCCGCGAGCGCCATCCCCGCGCCGTGATCTTTGTTCTCTTCGGCGAGTCCCACTTCGCGCCCTCACATCTTCCACGCCACTTGCGCGAGCGCCTGCCAGACGAACACGTGCTCACCGTTCTGCAAAATGTGGACGCACTCTACTGGCGGGCCACTGCGGAACGCCAGGACCGCGTGGAAACCGTCCGCGTAAATGACACCGTAGTCTGCGTGTTCAATTCGACCCCGCTGGAGAAATACGAAAGCTACCGGCTCTATCTTTCGCGCTGTCAAGGCGAAGCCGGACAACCGGACCTGGTCCCGACCATCTACAACTTCATCGATAGCTTGCTGTCGTTTCTCGATATCAACCGCTACGCCTCGCACAACCGCACCCAACCGAAGTTTCTGGTGGACTTGCTTCCCGAGGTCTATTGCGGATCGACCGATGGACGCTTGCGCCAGCTCCTGACGCGGGCCACCTACGAACCCAAGCAGATCGAAAACATGCTGCAGCATGTCGAAGCACGTGGCTGCGTGTATTTGCCCTCCATCAACGCATTCTACGTGCGCGAATTCAAAATGCTTCACGCCGCCGAAGAAGCCGCCCGCTTTCTGCATCACGCCTGCCGCGGGCTACCCTTGCGCCGTAACGGCCGCCCGCCAGCCGCTCCCGGACCGTCTGACCGCTTTTACATTCGCGCCATCGAGCACACGCTCGCTTACTTGGGATCGCGCGTGCTGTATCCGGCGCGGCCAGCCGAACTTGCATTCGAGGGTTGGACGCTTTCTCCTCAAACTTGCAGGAAGCTCCTGCACGACGCTCTGCGCGGCGAACGCGCCCAGTTCGATGCCGTTGCCCAAAAGCTCGGCTACGCCATGGGCAGCGAACTTTACGATGCTTATCTCCGCGGATCGGTCAGCCCCGCCGTGCTGCGCCATCTGTTTCTGTCGCACATCGAAGAGCCTGGAAAAGCAGAAAAAACTTGGGGAGAAATCCTGCACAAAGCCCGCTCCACGCGCAAGAAGCCCTGTGGCTGGGCGCGCTGAAGGCAGGCAGCACTCAGCATTCAGCCTTCAGCCCCTTCGGAACTTGCCGGATGCTAAGCTATCCTGTCTTGGCTAGATGCCAATTGCTGAATGCTGACGGCTGAGTGCTGAGTGCTCCCGTGAACTCCGACTCCATTCTCAAACTCTTCCAGCAAGTACGGCGCGGGAAACTCTCTCCCGATGAAGCCGTAGCACGCCTGCGCCACCTGCCGTTTGAAGATCTCGGCTTCGCCAAGCTCGACCACCATCGCTCGCTGCGCGCCGGACTGCCTGAAGTGATCCTCGGCCAGGGCAAAACCCCGGCGCAAATCGCGGAGATTTTTTCCCGCCTCGCTCAACACGGAGGCAACATCCTGGCCACCCGCGCCAGCCGGGAACAATTCGCCGCGGTCAAGAAAAAAGTCCGCAAAGCTGAATACCGCGAACTAGCCCGCGCCATTGTGTTACAGCGAGATCACAAGATGTATGGAAAGGGCATCATTGCCGTCGTGTCCGCCGGCACCAGCGACATTCCCGTCGCCGAGGAAGCCGTGGCCACCGCTGAAGTCATGGGCAACGACGTCGAGCACCTGTACGACGTCGGGGTCGCGGGAATCCATCGCTTGCTGGCCAATCGCGAAACTCTGACCCGCGCCCGCGTCATCATCGTCTGTGCCGGCATGGAAGGCGCGCTGCCCAGCGTAGTCGGCGGACTGGTGGGAGTACCCGTCATTGCCGTTCCCACCAGCGTCGGCTACGGGGCTGCGTTCAAGGGCGTGGCTGCGCTACTGGGTATGATGAACTCCTGCGCTTCGAACGTCAGCGTGGTGAATATCGACAACGGATTCGGGGCGGGATACGTGGCGGCGCTGATTAACCGGCTCTGAATAAGCGATCAACTCTCTCTGCGTCCTCCGCGGCTTCCTCTGCGATCTCTGCGTTCCAAGACTGTGCTTTTGTCTCGCCAAATCCTAAAACGCAGAGGCCGCTGAGAACCACCACAGAGTGCGCGGAGAAACCGCATCGCAGGAAACTGCGCTAAAAAAAGGCGCGGCTTGCGCCGCGCCTCACCTCCGACCCAACCCACCTCTTATGACTTCTTCGCCACTTCCAAATTGTTCTTCACGCTGAACGCTCCAAACACCTGGTTGGCGCGAATGCCGGCCACGTTCTTATCCATCTGCGTGGCCACCACCCCGTCCAGGCTGATGTGGCCATTGTTGACCAGAATCCGAATCGGACGCGCTGGATCAATCGCGTAGCGGCTCAATACCGGATCGCGATAGATGGCTCGCAAAGCCTTCACTCTGATCTGGTCGTCAAAAATTGAGGTCGGCGCGACTCTGATGTCATTGAACACATCCTTTACTCCCGGCATGCGAGCAGCCAGCGCCAACGCAGAGTCGCTCGCCACCTGGGTCCGGGCATCGCCAATCAAGGTCACGTTGCCGTTCTCAACCGACGCCGTAATGTAGTTGAACGCGACGTCATAGCCCACGCGGTCGTAGTACAGCTTGCGATCCAACTGTGCCGCCAGCTCCGCGTCGGAAACGCTCTCGCCTTGAACCGCAATCAGGTTTCGCACGCCTTGCACTTCAGCCGTCTTGCGCGCCTTCTTCGCCGCATCCAGCTTTTGCTGGTACAGCTCCACGCTGCCGCTCAGGGTGACGATTCCGTCTTCCACGGTGGCCTCAACATTGCGGAACTCGTCCTTCGCTGCCAGTTGCTCTGCAACCTTGGTTTGAATGGTCTGGTCATACCGTCCCGCGCCCGCAGTCTGCGCCATCAAACCGGCAGTCAACGCACCAACTGCCAAAAACAATCCCATAACTCGAAACACGGTCTTCATGTCCTTTTTCTCCCCTGATCTATAAACCCCACAGCCGCGAATTAGTTTCATCTAACCATTTGGTTAATTGATTAGATGCATCCCGGCCCCGCCGAATTGTAAACATTTGTGAATTCCCTCACGATTCTTGCTATAACTTGAGTTCACCGCCGCGGATATTCTGAGGAGGCACTCATGAGCAACGGGACCGACCTGCTGCGTTCCTGGGGAATTACTCTGCTGCGCGTTGCCGTCGGCGTGGTGTTTGTGGCGCATGGCGGCCAGAAATTCTTTATGGGATTTCACCAGGTAGCCGAATTCCTGGGTAGCCTGGAGATACCCGAACCGACTGCCGCCGCCATCATCCTGACCGCGGTGGAGTTCTTCGGTGGGCTGGCCATGATCTTCGGCGTCCTGACTCGCTATGTCGCCATCATGCTGGCCTTCGACATGGCCGTGGCCATCATCACTTTTCACTGGCGAAACGGGTTCTTCACTGCGCAGAACGGGATCGAGTTTCCCATGGTGTTGCTGGTCGCGAATTTGACCCTGATACTCACGGGCGGCGGCGAGATAGAACTGTTCACTTTCTGAGGAAGGCCGGACGGCTATCGCGCGGACTTGGCCCGGCGAGCCTTGCCCGCTGTGCGCTCCGGGGTGAACACCCGGGCGAAAATCTTGTCCACGTTCCTGAGCTGGCGTTTTAAATCGAAGGCGCGTTCAATCTGTGCCCGCGGCACCCGGCCGGTGATGGCTTTGTCTTTGAGCACCAGGTCGCGAAAATTCAGGTCTTCCTTCCAGGCGCGCATGGCGTGGGCCTGCACCATGCGATAAGCATCCTCGCGCGAGACCCCGTGCTCCACCAAATCCAGCAAGAGCTGGCCGCTGAACACCAGGCCGCCCGTGCTTTCCAGGTTCGCCAGCATGCGCTCCGGATAAACAAACATGGTATCGATCAGATTGGCAGTCTTGTGCAGCATGTAGTCCACCAGGGTGGTGGAATCGGGAAGGATGACTCGCTCCACCGAGGAATGCGAGATGTCGCGCTCGTGCCACAGCGCAACGTTTTCGAATCCAGCTTGGGCGTTAGCCCGCACCACCCGTGCCAACCCGCTGATTTGCTCGCAGGTCACGGGATTGCGTTTATGCGGCATGGCGGACGAACCTTTTTGTTTTTCGCTGAAGAATTCTTCCGCTTCCCGGACCTCCGTCCGCTGCAGATGCCGGATCTCGGTCGTGATCTTGTCCAGCGTCGACGCAATGACCGCCAGTGTCGCCAAATAGTATGCGTGGCGGTCGCGCTGGATCACCTGCGAAGATACCGCGGCTGCCTCTAATCCCAGACGGTGGCAGATTTTTTCTTCCAGTTCGGGGGTCAGATGGGCCAGTGTCCCCACCGCTCCGGAAAGCTTGCCCACTCGCATCTCTTCCGCCGCGCGTCCGAAGCGTTCGAGGTTACGCTGCGTCTCGGAATACCAGTTGGCCAGCTTGAAGCCGAAAGTGATCGGCTCCGCGTGAACGCCATGGGTGCGGCCGACCATGGGCGTGTCCTTAAATTCCCACGCCCGGCGCTTAAGCGCCTCCGACAATCGTTCGAGGTCGGCCGCAATAACCTCTGACGCCTGACGGATGAGTAATGCCTGGGCCGTATCCACCACGTCGTTCGAAGTCAGACCGTAGTGGAACCAGCGGGCATGCGGGCCAACGATCTCTGCCACCGCGGTGGTGAAGGCGATCACGTCATGCCGCACCTCAGCCTCAATCTCCTGAATCCGCTGCACATTGAAGTCGGCACGCTCACGAATGGCTTTCGCCGCATCCTTGGGGACAATGCCAACTTCGGCGAGAGTCTCGGTAGCCGCCACCTCCACCGCCAGCCAGGCGCGGAAGCGGTTTTCATCGCTCCAGATGCGGCCCATTTCCGGGCGGGTGTAGCGCGCAATCACAGATTCACCCTCTTTCTTACGGGAAACTCCAGCCGGGTAAGACGCCCAGCCTCATCGTTCAATGATCAGGACTCTGGATTCTAAACGGTCAGCGACTTCCGTTGCCAGTCCCGTCGTAATCTATCGTGCTACGATATATTTATGATGACCACAGCGCTACCCGACTATGAGTCGCTGGCCGAGGTCCGCTATCAGATCCGTCGCTTTCTGCGTTTCAGCGAACGGGTTGCCCGCGCCGCCGGCCTGGAGCCGCATCAGCACCAGTTGATGCTGGCCCTGAAAGGTTTGCCCCAGGGAGCGCGTCCTCGCGTGGGCGAACTGGCCGAACGGCTGCAAATCCAACACCACAGCACCGTGGAACTGGTAAACCGGCTGGCGGCCAAGGGCTACGTCCATCGCGAACGCGGCTACCCGGACCGCCGTGAAGTCCTGCTCACCCTCACCCCCAAGGGTGAAAGGACCCTCCGGGAACTCTCTTTACACCATCGCGCCGAACTCCGCACGCAAGGCCCCATTCTGATTGCCGCCCTCAAACGTGCCATTGCGCCGCACCGTCTTCCACACAAATCCACTGCACGAACCATCCGGAGGAGCATTTGAACCAATCTCCTCGCGCTCGCTCTGCTCCCGCTACTTTCGGAGCCTCTGGCACTCAAGTCGGCGACGTCCGGCGGGCCGAGCCGGCGCAGTTTCGCATGCTTCTGATCTCCTTTCTGGCAGCTGGCGTTGGCCTCCTGGCAGGCCTTATCGCTTACGCCCTGTATAAGCTGATCGGCTTCTTCACCAATATCGCCTTCTACCATCGCTTCAGTGCCGAGTTCATCAGCCCGCGCCACCACCAGCTCGGCTGGTGGGTGATTCTGGTTCCAGCGATCGGCGGCATCATCGTCGGTTTCATGGCCAAATATGGGTCCTCCAAAATCAAAGGCCACGGAATTCCCGAAGCTATGGAAGCCGTGCTGGTCAACCGCAGCCGGATTGAACCTCGGGTTGCCATCCTGAAGCCAATTTCCGCCGCCATCGCCATCGGTACCGGCGGACCCTTTGGCGCAGAAGGTCCGATCATTCAAACGGGGGGCGCCGTCGGCTCTCTCATCGGACAACTGCTTCACACCACGGCATCGGAGCGCAAAGTGTTGCTGGCCTGCGGCGCAGCCGCCGGCATGTCGGCCACATTCAACACACCCATTGCAGGGGTAATTCTAGCCATCGAACTCCTGTTGTTCGAATTCAAGGCGCGATCTTTCATCCCCCTTGTCATTGCCAGCACTCTGGCTACCGCAGTGCACATGCAACTGCTGGGCGCAGGCCCCATGTTCAAAGTGGCGATGATGGACTTCGGCATCCCCCGCGCTCTGCCGTTCTATCTGCTGCTCGGCGTCGTCTGCGGACTGGCCGCCGTCGGCTTCAGCAAGCTGCTCTACTGGACCGAAGACCAGTTCGAAAAGCTGCCCATCGACGAACTGTGGTGGCCGGCAATGGGCGCGCTGGGTCTGGGAATCATCGGCTATTTTGTGCCCCGGGTGCTCGGCGTCGGCTATGACACCATCGGCGACATACTCAATGCCAGCCTCGCCTGGAAACTCCTGCTCGTGGTCATGTTAGCGAAAGCCGTAGCGCTGGTAATTTCGCTGGGCTCCGGCACGTCTGGCGGTCTGCTCGCCCCCATGTTCATGTCGAGCGCGGCCATGGGTGGAGTGTTCGCCCTGGCAATCAATCGAATCTTTCCCTCGGCGAACCTCTCGGCGGGAGCTTTTGCGTTAGTCGCCATGGGAGCGGTCTTCGGATCAGCCTCGCGCGCCACGTTCTCATTCATCATTTTTGCCTTCGAAATCACCCGCGATTACAACTCGGTTCTGCCGCTGATGCTGGTGAGCGTGATTGCCGACGGCATCGCCATGTTGCTCATGCCGCGGGCCTCCATCATGACCGAGAAACTCGCGCGGCGCGGCCTCTACATCCACCAGGAATACGAAACCGACGTGTTGCAGCAGGTTATGGTTTTTGAGACGATGGACAAAGATATCCCCGCCCTATCCCCCAACCTCAAGATCGGCGAATTATCGGATCGGATCAGCCGGCACGATCCCGAGGTCAGCCGTCACCAGGGTATGTTCGTTCTGGATGCGGCTGGCAAGCTCGCCGGCCTGCTTACACGAGGCGACTTGATGCGGGCTTTGGACAAAGATCCCAGCGGTAACACGACTGTACTTGACGCTGCCAGCCGCAACCTCATCGTCACCTATCCCGATGAGTCCTTGCACGAAGCTGCCGCCAAGATGCTGCGCAGCAATGTCGGACGCTTGCCGGTGGTGGATCGTAACCAGCCGCAGCGCGTGGTCGGTTATCTGGGCAGATCAGGGATCATGGCCGCGCGCCGGCGCCGCTTGGACGAAGAGCATGTGCGTGAGCCCGGCTGGGTACGAGGATGGAAGGCGAACAAATAGTTATCTGGGGTTCCTGAAACTGAACCATCCGCTCCAGTGACGAAACCCTCCCATGATGGTCAGCAGGAAAGGCATACCAATCGCCGCCTGCAGCGCCAGCAGCAGGAATGCAGTCGTCCGGGTGGTCGGATCTTTCAGCTTCTGCAGGGTGTTCATACCGAGGTTCACTTCTTCTCTGCCGCGGCAATCAGCGGCCGCAGCGCCCGCACCGAAACTCCCAGCGTGCCGCCGGAAAATCCGTCGAGATATGCAGCGTTGATCCCAATCACTTCGCCGCGGGAATTGAACACAGGGCCGCCGCTGCCGCCATGGGCCGTGGGCGCGTCGTAGATCAGTTTGTCGCCTACCACGTCTCCCAAATGTCCGCAGGTCGCCGAAGGCCGAATCAGCGAGAGCGCAGCCAACTCATTGGCCGCTCCGATGTCGTCACGACGGAAAGCCAGCCTTTCATAGACCGCCGGTGGCGATTTCGCCACCATCCCCAGCACCCCCATGGGATAGCCCACCACCGAAACCAGTTCACCTGGGTTGGGAATCACGTCTGCCAAGGGCAACGGCCGCAGTTGGCGAACCACTTGCGAATCTTCAATGCGCAGCACCGCCAGATCGCCCTGAGCTGACAACACTGCCGGCGTGATGTTCACCGGCGCTGGTTGCCCCGGAAAGAATGCCAGCAACTTTTCCAGCCGCGGAGTCGCGCCCCGCCGCAAAAGCACGGCAGAATCCGGGTCCTCATACCAGGGCTCGGCGACGTGACGATTCGTGGCCAGCAGTCCGTCCGCCACCACAAAGCCGCTTCCGGATATGCGCGCTCGCAACGCCGGAGCCTGACCCGCAAACCCAACCTGATACACCCCGAAGATGTAGCAAATGGAGTTGCGGTAGCGATTCAGGACCACAGCTGGCATCGCCTGTTCCTGCTTCAACAACTGCACTTCGCGCACCAGCCCGCGCACCTGCTGTTCCAGTTCCTTGTTCCCGTCCGCAGGATAGTAACGGGCTAGCAGGCCCACCGCGACCACCAGAAACACACCCAGCGCGCCTTGCAGCGTGCGTTGCCAGGCGCTGCAGACTGGTTCTTCCTGGGTTTTTAGAGGGTCTTCGGCCATGAATCTTCCATGCTCTCGCGGTCGGAAAAGGTTTCCTAGGGTACGGAAGACGATGGCCGTGCGGAGTGGTGTATGTCATTGCAGAGACGTGGCTTGCTACGTCTGTTGGCTACGGCCTGACGCCCAGGCGCTTGGCCATCTCGTCATAGAGAAAGCCTTCACCCGGGCGGTAGGGCTGGACCCATTCGCCGTCGATGACGAATTGAGGTATAGCACGCAGGCCAGTGTGCTTCACCACTTCCTCCGCAGCACCCGGCGTGGTTTCGATGTCAATGTCTTTGAACGGAATGTTGTGCTCCCGCAGGAAGCGCTTGGCTTCACGGCAGTCCGGACACCAGAAAGCGGAATAGACAGTCAATTCCATAGCCCCACCTGGATACAAGCTCAGGAATATCGGTCGCAGCTGGACAATACGAAGGTCACCGGATGTTGGCCACTCCCGGCACGGGATTGGGAAACTTCGCGAAAACTGCCGGATCGTGTCCGGGAACGATGAACCCGGGCCGGGTCGCGATTTGCTTCATGCGATCTTGCGCCCGCAGATTCGATGCCGCATCAAGCGTAGCCGCGATCGGCGCATGCCGTTCCAGATTCTCATACAGGTACATATTGTCGCTGGCCAGCACTACCGTGCCCACGGCGGTTTGCACGCCTACATATTGCGACTGATACGTATGTTTGCCGCCGGTGTAGCAGGTGACTCCGGGAATAATCTCCTGGGCATCGCCATTCACCATTCCCACCCTCCCTTGCGTATTCAGTTTCACCAGCGTGAGCACATCCTCTTCATCAATGCCGCCGTGAGTGTCCTTCGCTTGCCAGGCTTCTCCCGCGTAGTATTCGAGTTCTTCTTTCTGAATCCAGATGCGGGCGTTCGGAAACAGGTCCATGCCGTCGGCGTGGTCCCAGTGCATGTGCGTAATGACCACGTCGGTGATGTCCTCGGGCTTCAGCCCGACTCGCTGGAGCGTCTCCGAGGGCTTGGTGAAGTCCTTCACCTGCCAGTCTTTGAAGAAGCGCTCGTGATAGAACCCGGAGTCGACCAGGATATTGCGTCCATTGCCCCGCACCAGCCAGACCATCATAGCGATGTCGAGCTTGCGCCCCGGCTCCGCGCCCGCCACCAATTCCGAAACCGGGAAGTCGGGAAGCGTAGCGTAGCGGATGGCATAAATCTCATACTTGGGTGTCGATTGCCCCACAGCACCGAGTGACGTGGCAAGAAGCAGCAACAAGGGAGCGATTTTCATTGTCATCCTGAGCAAGCGTTTGTTGCGCCGCGAAGAGCCTGCCCTGAGCGAACTCCGAGCGTCAACGAGGAGAAGTCGAATGGGATCTGGGCAAGCCGCGAAGCGTCGCGTCGGGGCGACCCGGTCATCGCGCGTTTGGCTCGCATCCTTATCCAGCCGCCCTTCAAACCCGCTCCAACTCCCTAATCGTACGCTCGTTCACGACGTTGCCGGTATTCAGCGTCCCGGCCGGCTCAAACAGCAGGAGCCAGCATTCTTCGTCGGCCACAGGCCGGTGCTCGACGCCGCGAGGCACGACGATGAACTCGCCCTCTTCGATCCACTCCTGCCGGCCGCGAAACTCCATGCGAAAACGGCCTTTGACCACCAGGAACATTTCGTCTTCGTGCTCATGATGATGAAAGACGAACTCGCCCTTCAGCTTGTCCAGCTTAACGTGCTGCCCGTTGAGCTCCGCCGCGATGTAGGGTTTCCAGTATTCCTTGATATGGCTAAACTTTTCAGCGAGGTTGACTTTGTCCATGGCCCATACGATGACATCTTGATCCCGAAGGTCGCAAGGAAAATGCAGCGATACCGGAACCGGGCAGCCCTTGCCCACCCGCATCAGACTTGCCCAGCCAGTCTGTGCCCGTCTGCTCTAACCCCTGTGACGCGGGTGAGCTAAGGCCTTCAACACCAAGCTTTTGATTGTACGATTTTCTTCCGTTGAGACTGGCGTGCAGATTGCGACAGAGTGCATGGGAGCAGCAAAACCCGCGCTCGGCAGCAGCCGATTAGAAAGGGAGACGTAAGCCATGTCCATAGCAGGCATCCTCAGCAGCAGTCTTTTCAATTCCAACAGTCAAGCCGTAACCAGTTCACAACAGCAGTTCCAGAAGGAGTTCCAACAGCTCGGTCAGGCTTTGCAGTCCGGCAATCTTTCGGCCGCCCAGTCGGACTTTGCCACCTTACAGCAGAACTCGCCCTCGTCGAACCTCACCGCATCCACATCCACCAGCAATCCCATCGCGCAGGCCTTTAGCCAACTCGGTAAGGACTTGCAGTCGGGAAATATCTCAGCCGCGCAACAGGATTTTGCGACTATCCAGCAAGACACGCAAAGTCAAAGTACCCAAGCCTCAGGCCACCACCACCATCATCACCATGGGGGCGGAGCAGGAAGCGGTGAGCAATCCAACATCACCCAGGAATTCGCCCAGTTAGGCCAGGACCTCCAGGCCGGGAACCTGTCCGGCGCTCAACAGGCGTATAGCGCGGTGCAACAGTCATTCGCGGCCTTCGGAGCGAATAGCGCTCTGACCTCCGCACCCACGCTCTCCAGCGTGGCCTGACAACAAGTACGCCACGGATCGCACGGATATTCACGGATAAAACGTAACCAATGAAATCCGTTTTTATCCGTTTAATCCGTGGCTGGCTCTTTGGGTTTGACAATTAGTGCATGGATATATATCATGATATATACCATGCCGCGTACTGCCAAGCTGTTTCGCAATGGCCGTAGCCAGGCCGTCCGCTTACCCTCCGAATACCGCTTTGAGGGCTCGGAAGTCTACGTCCGCCGCGATCCCGACAACGGCGATGTCATCCTGTCGCGCCGGCCCGAATCCTGGCGCGACTTCTTCCAACTGCTGAAGACCCTCGATCTGCCCTCCGACTTTCTGGCGGACCGCAAGGACACGCCTCCCCAGAAGCGGAACCTCTTCTAAATGGCTGTCCGCTATCTGCTCGATACCAACACAGTCAGCTATGTGATCAAGGGAAATTTCCCTCGTGTGCGCGAACGCCTGCTGAAGGTCCCGATGGCCGAGGTCGGAATCTCGGTAATCACCGAAGCGGAATTGCTGTTCGGGCTGGCCCGGAAGCCTGAAGCGTCAAATCTGAGGCTCGCAGTCGAGGAATTCCTGCTGCGTGTCGAAATTCTGCCGTGGGATTCCGATGCCGCCAGCCACCACGCTCGCGTTCGTGCAGCTTTGGAAGATGAGGGCGAACCCATCGGCAACCTGGATCTCATGATCGCCGCCCAGGCGCTGGCAGCGGAAGCGGTCTTGGTCACACATGACCGCGTGTTCCGCCGAGTGAAAGGGCTAAGCAACGAAGACTGGACCAAGCCCTGATCCGTTCAATCCGTGGCCGGCTTATCTTCCCTAAGAACGATGGAACTGTTAATCCCACCACAGTTCTTCGCCGGATCGTAGGTCGCGTCGCCTTCGCGGTTTCCCTGGACACCGTGAAAATACAAAATGCCGCCTTTCACCTTCTGTGGCAATCCTTTGAATTGAGTTTTGCCATCCACATTGGTGGCCGCCTCAAGATCAAGCCGCCGAACTCCGGCAAATCCATACGCGATCTTGACTCGAATTCTCGCGTCATAAACCGGCGCTCCCTTTTCATCGGTCACGGTGAAGCTGACGGAGCAGGGGCCAGCTTCTCCATCCATCACAGGGACGGCGTGGGGATCGGGAGTCTGGGCAAATGAAAAAACCGCGGAAAACAGCAGACTCGCCGCAAAAGCAAAGAACCATCGGCCAGACATGAGCGACTCCTCGCATTACTATACATCGTGGATTTTGCGGTAGGGGCGAGGAGAAGCGGCCCCGGTTCTTAATATCATAACCTAACCATCGCTTGGGTTATAATAGATTATGGTTTCGCTGCGGCTTGGCGGAGTCCGATTCGTAATCTATTCGAACGACCATCCGCCGCGGCACGTTCATGGCTTTCGGGGCGAAACGGAGGCAATTGTGGATTTGAGACGAAACCGTACCGTTGCTTTGGCAAATCGGGACGACGCTGTTCGCCCCGCAAATGCGAAAAAGTCGGATGTGATGAAGATTCTAAAGGCGGCCGCGGAGCGCTTTGACGAGCTGTCAGCTCTATGGGAGGGCCTGCATGGGGAAAAATAAGTTGATGGATACGACCGGACGAGCCAGGGTCGTGGCCACGGGCGCCGAAATCGACCGCGCGGTCGAGCGTGCGCGGCGGCTACCAGATGAGCCGCATGTCACCCAAGTGGAATACAGACCGGGACCGGGGCTGGATTTACTTATCCTGAAACTGGGCGATGGCCGGCGGCACATGATCCCTCGAGAAGACTTACAGGGGTTGCGGTCGGGCACCAAGGAGCAGCTTTCGCGTATCGAGATCATCGGACGTGGGACGGGCCTGCATTGGCCCGATTTGGATGTGGACCTACATGTCCCCAGTTTGCTTCGCGGCCTCTATGGGACCCGGCGGTGGATGGCGAAGATTGGACGGCGAGGCGGACTTGTAACCAGCCCGGCGAAGAAGAAAGCCTCGCGAGCGAATGGGAGGTTGGGGGGAAGACCGCGGCGGGATGCGGCGGCGGGTGACTAATATACGGGGAATAAGCAGTTGGCTCCGAGCGTCATTAGGCGGAGCCGTCTGGCGTAAAACTACGCGTCGGTGCTCAAGGAGGTGGCTTTGCTCGCGTACGCATGTGTGTACCGCAATTATCGACCGAGCGCCAAGGAACGTGCGCACGCGGAGAATAGCGCCGCGTCAAAACGACTCCTCCGGGGCTTTCTAACCCAGTATGAGGAAGGCTACTATGACTGGGGTGATGCCCCTGGGTTCTTTGCCGCCGAGAATCCGGCCATCGCCGAGGCTGTTCGTAGGGATAAGCGGGAGCGGGAATCGACTGACCAAGCCCGCCGAACTTCGGTAAAAAAGCCGCCAGCTCTGGGCTGACGGCTGAATGCTGATTGCTGAATGCTTCTTCAGCTATTCTCGTAAAGCAACACGCCCTCGGCCTTCTCCGAGTCCACCGGGCGGTAGAACAGCTTGTTGTCGTCGAGGAAGACCTCGATGAACGCTGGCCTCGTGGTTATCGTCCCCTGAATCAACGCCTCCGACAGCGGGTCTTCGATATATTTCTGCAAAGCCCGGCGCAGCGGACGTGCGCCATAGCTGCGGTCGCCCAGCGTCTGATTGAGGACCCACTTCTTGGCCTCGTCGGTCACCGTGACCGTGATCGACTTCTGCGCCAGGTTCTGGTTCAACTGCGTCACCATAAGTTCCAGAATCTGGATCAAGTCGCTCTCGCCCAGCGCACTGAACAGGATGATTTCATCCAGCCGGTTCAGGAACTCGGGATTGAACGTGCGCTTGACCTCATTCTTCACCAGGTCTTCGACCTTTTCCGAGACCATGTCTTCCTTGCTTGACTGGAAGCCCAGACCTTCACGGCGCTGCAAATGCCGCGCCCCGATGTTCGAGGTCATGATGATGATGGCATTCTTGAAGTCCACGGTGTTGCCCAGCCCGTCGGTGAGCTGGCCGTCTTCGAACACCTGCAGCAGGATGTTGAACACATCCGGATGCGCCTTCTCGATTTCGTCCAGCAGCACCACGGAATACGGCGCGCGCTTCACCCGTTCGGTGAGCTGCCCGCCTTCTTCATAGCCCACGTATCCCGGAGGCGACCCGATCAGCTTCGAGACCGAGTGCTTCTCCATGAATTCCGACATATCGAAGCGCACCAGCGACTTCTCGCTTCCGAACATGAACTGCGCCAAGGTGCGCGCAACTTCGGTCTTGCCCACGCCAGTGGGGCCGAGGAAAAGGAACGAACCAATGGGCCGGTTCGGACTCTTCAGGCCCGCCCGCGAACGCCGGATCGCCCGCGCCAGCGCAACGATGGCTTTGTCCTGCGAGATGATGCGCTTGTGCAACTCTTCTTCAATGCGCAGCAGTTTGGCTGATTCTTCTTCTTTAATCGAGGTGACCGGAACCCCGGTCCAGCGCGATACCACATCCTCGATGTCCTCCCGACCGACAACGCCGGTGGAGGATTCATCGAGGTGGTATTTTTCGCGAAGGGCGCGCAGGTTCTCGCGCTCCTTGCGTTCTTCGTCCGAGTAGAAGCGCGCCTTCTCGAACTCGTGGTTCGCGATAGCGTTCTCCATACGATGGACGATGAACTTAATGCGCTTCTGAACTTCGGTCAGTTCTTCCGGCAGCGAAGTCTGACGCAGCTTAACCCGGGCGCCGGCTTCATCCACCAGGTCAATCGCCTTGTCCGGCAGAAAGCGGTCCGGGATGTAGCGGTTGGAATGGGACACCGCAAAGTTGATGGCTTCGTCGGTATAAGTAACCGCGTGAAATTTTTCGTAGCGGTCTTTAATCCCAAACAGAATCTTGGTGGCGTCGCCTTCGCTCGGGGGCGGAACTTTCACCGCTTGGAAGCGGCGCTCCAGTGAGCGATCCTTCTCGATCGACTTGCGATACTCGCCCGGAGTGGTCGCCCCGATGCACTGAATCTCCCCCCGTGACAACGCCGGCTTCAGGATGTTGGCCGCGTCCAGTGAGCCTTCCGCCGAGCCTGCGCCCACCAGCGTGTGCAGCTCATCAATGAAGATGATGGAGTTCTGCGACTCCATCAGTTCTTTCATGATGGTCTTGAGCCGCTCTTCGAACTGACCGCGGTACTTGGTGCCGGCCACGATCAACGACAGATCCAGCGCCAAAATCCTCTTGTCCGCCAAAAATGACGGAACTTCTCCGTCCGCAATGCGCTGCGCTAAGCCTTCCACGATGGCGGTCTTGCCCACGCCCGGCTCGCCGATGAGCACCGGATTATTCTTGGTACGGCGGCACAGAATCTGCACCACGCGTTCCAGTTCACCGTCGCGCCCGACGAGCGGGTCCAGTTGCGTATCCATCGCGGCCTGCGTCAGGTCGCGGGAAAACTCGCTCAATAAAGAAGATTCGCGTTGCCGTTGGGGCTGGGCTTTTTCCTGGCTGGTGCGGGCCAGCTCTTCGCGGATGGTCGATAGCCGCAAACCGCGCTCGTGCAGAATCTCGGCGGCAAAGCACTTTTCTTCTCTCAGTAGACCCAACAGCAAATGCTCGGTGCCTATGTGCTTGTGGGAAAGCCGCTCCGCTTCTTCCGCGGCATAAGCGAGCACCCGCTTACACTCGTTGCTCAGCGGCAAATCCACCGAGGTCGAGACTTTCTCCCGAATGGTGGTATGCCCTTCGATCTGCTTGCGAATGGACTCCACCGAGGCATGGGAACGCAGAAAGCGGTTGGTCAGGGCTTTATCTTCGCGCAGCAACCCGAGCAGCAAGTGTTCCGTCTCAATATATGGAGACCCGAACTGGCTGGCTTCATAGCGCGCAAAAAAGATGACGCGCCTGGCCTTCTCCGTATAGCGTTCAAACATAGTGCCCTACCCCCTGACTTCTCGCCGAGGCTGCCGGGCTAGACTCCACGGCCTCAGCCCTCCCAAAAATCATAGTCTGGTTGACATTGCAATCAGCGGGCCACGCTCTACTCAAACCTATCGTGACTCTGGTCCTTCCCTTTGAGTTACCAAAGACATCCCGCCGTCGTTCCCCACTGCAAGAGATTGCAACTTCACGTATTCCAGGTTGCGGTTCTCTTAATCTACCCATTCCGTCATGCCGTTCCATAAATGTCAATCGCCACAACGTGCTATACCCGTAGCGTTTCGGGTGCCACTTCCTCGATCTTCCCATCCTTGAGTCGCAACACCCGCTGGCACCGCCGGGCAAATGCAAGGTTGTGGGTGGCAATCAGGGAAGTTAACTGACACTCGCGATGCAATCTCGCGATCAGTTCGAAAATCGAGTCAGCCGTGTGGCCATCCAAATCACCCGTCGGCTCATCCGCCAGCAAAAGCTTCGGCTCGGTGATCAGCGACCTCGCCAAGGCCACTCGCTGCTGTTCCCCCCCGGAAAGCTCCCCCGCGCGATGCTCCGCACGTTGCTCCAACCCCACTTCGCGAAGCCAGCGTCCCGCTTTCTTCTGCGCCTCCTGCCAGGGACAATCCCGCAGCAGCAGCGGCATGGCGACGTTCTCCAGCGCCGTAAACTCCGGCAACAGATAGTGGAACTGCCACACAAAGCCGATTTCGCGGTTGCGAAACTCGGCGGCTGCGGCCTCAGACAGCGAATTCAAGCTCCGATGCGCGCAGTATACGTCACCCGCAGAAGCCCTATCAAGAGCGCCCAGGATGTGCAAAAGGGTACTCTTTCCCGCTCCCGATTCGCCCACGATGGCCAGCATCTCGCCTTTCGCCACCTGGAACGACAGATTTTCAAAGAGCACTACTTCCGACTTGCCGGATCGAAACACCCTCTGGAGGCCTTCAATCCTGAGCATACCTACATCGCTTAGATGCACCGGCTGCTCTCCTCGTCACATGAATCTAGGGCGACCTATTGCTCGGGACTTTTCATCCCATCGCCGCTCTTTCATTTAAACACGAGTTGGAGGTCGTCTGTTCTTGCCAGCTTCGACAATTGTGCCTCTATCTAAACCCCTATACCACAATTCACAAGGCGGCGACGTGACGGGAGTCACTTATCGTGGGAGACCCGCGGTCACTCATAGCGCAAGGCTTCCGCGGGCAGGATCCGCGCTGCCGACCATGACGGGTAAATGGTGGCAACCAAGGAGATTGCAATCGCCACCAAAGCCACCAGCACGCCATCCACCGCCCGCGGCGCGAAGGGCACATAATCAATGGAGTAAACCTCAGGAGCCAGGGTCAGCAGATGGTAGTGGCCTCCCGCCCACGAAAGTGCGTAGCCCAGCACCAGACCGGTCGCAGTTCCGATCACTCCAATCAGCACTCCCTGGGACACAAATATGCGGCGCACTTGCGACCGGCTCGTGCCCAGCGACATCAGCACGGCGATGTCCCGTGTCTTTTCCATCACCATCATGGTCAGCGAAATCAAAATGTTCAGCGCGGCGACGAATACGATCAGCCCGATGGTAATAAACGTCACCAGCCGCTCCAGCCGCAACGCCCGGAAGATGGCCTTGTTCTGCTCCATCCAGTTGGTGGCCATGAAACCCTTGCCCGCGGCTTGTTCGATTCCCTTCGCAATTTTTCCCGCCTGGTAAATGTCGTCAACTTTGAATTCCAGCACCGAGATCTCATCGCCTAAACCGAAAAGCTGCTGCGCATCGCTCAACCGTACGAACGCCCAGGAAAAATCGTAATCGTAGAACCCGGAATTGAAAATTCCCGCCACGCGAAAGCGCGAGTACTTCGGCACAATGCCAAATGGCGTCAGTTCCCCTTGCGGGCTGGTCACTAGAACAATCGATCCCACCGTCGCTGCCAGTTCCTCTGCCATGTCCTTGCCCAGAATAATTGGAGGCATGACCGCCACACGTTGTTGTACCGCCTCAAGCTCATCCGCACGTGTCGCGCGGGCGCCCTCGCTCGCAGGTCCCGCCGGTGTAGCCGCGGACGTCCCCTCCGTGCCCTGTTCCTCCAACACCTCCGCCGACCCCGCCTTCACCGTATTCAGCAGATCGCTGACTTTGCGTTCGTATCCCGGAATCAATCCTT
>Ga0335079_10003470_pt1 | contig 18247 bp, 15 predicted proteins | sample Lox_Sample_33_FD_206719 | JGI IMG/M metagenome (GOLD analysis project Ga0335079, IMG submission 206719) | Soil microbial communities from Loxahatchee National Wildlife Refuge, Florida, United States - Lox_Sample_3.3 | ecosystem: Environmental > Terrestrial > Soil > Wetlands | place: USA... | reverse complement strand
GCAGGTTGCTGCACAATTTCCGTGGTTCCACAACTGCGTCCTGCTCGACAAGGTTGCCGACCGTGACGAGCGTATGTGGTACGCTCGGGTCGCCATCCATCACGGCTGGAGCCGGGCGATTTTGGTCCACCAGATCGAGAGTGATCTCCGCCGACGCCAGGGGAAAGCCATCACCGACTTCAATCGAGCGCTCCCGCCGCCGCAGTCCGATCTCGCGCAGGAAGTCACGAAGGATCCCTACAACTTCGATTTTCTGATGCTCGGGGCAGAAGCGCACGAGCGCGACCTGCTGGAACATCTGCGGAAGTTCCTGCTGGAGCTGGGAGTCGGATTCGCATTCGTCGGCAGCCAATATCCCTTGACGGTGGGCGGTGAGGACTTCCGCATCGACCTGCTCTTTTGTCACCTCAAGCTTCGTTGCTACGTAGTGATCGAGCTAAAGGCGGTTCCCTTCCAGCCCGAGTTCGCCGGCAAAATGAATTTCTACCTGTCTGCGGTGAACAACCTGTTACGGCACCCGGACGACCAGCCCAGTATCGGCCTTATCCTCTGCAAGACCAAGAACCAGGTGGTTGCCGAATATGCGCTCGAAGATTACAGCAAACCGATGGGTATTTCCGAATACCGATTGGCTGAAAGCCTTCCCGAGAAGCTGCAGGGTAGCTTACCGACCTTGAGGAGTTGGAGAGTGAACTGGGATCGGCGGCTGAGGAGCCATCCTGAACGCGCTTCTCTCCGTGCGGTACCAGGGTCTGGTGGGCGGCACGCGGAACAGAATGGAACAGTGCAAACTCAGTGAGGTCAATGAGCGCATTCGAGAAGCGGCCCAGCAAGCTGCTGCGGTAGACGGCTTGTCGGTGCCGGTTGTCGAACGATTTCTGCGAACGGGAGATGAGACGTGGGACGGAGCCGGATCCGGCCGTTTCACTCTCGCCCAGTTCAAGGAGGACGAAGCCTACACGCGGGCGGCCAAAGCCGGCCTGCGGACCTTGTTGCACCTCCTAGCGAGTCTTCTTCCGACCGAAGCTCAATCAGCACCCCAGGTGGCCCCGGACATGATTCGGCGACGCATCGAACCGATGGTAAAGGGTCTTGTGCAGGAAGATTGGCAGGAAGTTGCCTTGCGCGAGATCATCGCGCGAACCTTCATTTTGAACTTCCAAGGGGCCAAGGCGGCCATAGACGCAGAATTGTCGACGTGTTTCATGGGCTCGGCGTGGCGGATTCTATGGGCCCTGTTCGGGGATCATGGGCTCAAGCCAGAAGATGTTGAGGTAGGATGCGACGGCCTCGCGGGAGACTTTGCGCACGTTCGATGGTCCGCTTACGAGACCAATGATCCCTACAGTGACGTAGTCGTACACGAAGGCGCGCACATGCTGCACTATCTGAAGCCCAGCCATTACGGATTGCACGTGCGGCGCGGCCAGGAGAGATTTGTAGACACGGAATTTCGCCATCGTGAGTTGTTTGCGTATTCCTGTGAGGCATATTCCCGCGTGGTTCTCCACGGCGAGCGCAAGTCACGGGTCGCCTTCGCCGATAAGATGCAGCGTGAGGCATTCTCTTTTCCACGAGACCAGATCGAAGAAGTGGCCGCGCTGGTTTTCGAAGCTGCTCGCGCTCGGAATGGCTGGCGGGTAATCCGTGAGGCGACGGTGATCCACAGAGTCCGAAGGCGAGCGACGGTCGTAACCTGACCCGCGTTGGAAACCGGACAACTCGTTTCAAAAAGAACAATCCTCGACAGCCTCCATATTCCACATAATCTAATCCGGTGGCAACAAGCCTGGGATGGGCGATGCACACCTGCATTCCTGCCTTCAGTTCACGCTCATACCAGGCTTCCCGAGCCTCGGGCGGTACTGCGGTAGTGAGGACTTCGACCCGGATGCCTTCGCGGCTCAAGATGTCCTTTAGCCGCTGGGTGACGTCGCGCTTCTGCGTATACACGGCGAAGATCTGCACTCGTCTTCCCTGGCGAAGTTCCGTCTTGACCTCTTCCACCAGCCGGCGTTCTTTCGCATAGACGAACTCCTGATCCAGGTCCGCCGGCTCCGAAATTACAAACCGCTCGCGTTCACCGGTTTCCGGGTCCGTAGCGTAACCATACAGGGTTCCAAGCCCGAAGGGGCGATCGCCGTAGAGCATTAGCGCATTCAGACCAGTACTGACGACAGACGAGTTGCCACGATGTTCTTCGAGCGCTGCCTTGATATCCTCCTCGAGGCTCTGGTAAGCAGCAGCCAAAACCGGATCCATCTCGACGTTGATCACCTCCTCTTCGTATGGAGGAAGCGCATCCGAAATATCTTCGAGCGAAACAAAAGCGCCGAGTTCCATGAGGAACCGGCCGAAGAGCAAGGGTGAAGCGCCCGGACGCCGCCGTACTCTTGTGGTTACCTTCGCTTTGTCCGAGCAGGCGTTGTCGGCGGGCGTGATGGTTGTGACCTTTTCGAGAACCCCATAGGTTTCCGAGAATGCGCGCACACCGGCGTCGCCGTGCGCGAATCCTTCTTCGAGCATCTTCTTCGGGTGGAGCCGAAAGAGAATATTGAACAATTCGTCGGCATATCCACCGTTTAGGGTGCCGGTGAGTATGATGGTGCGCTTCGCGCATGAAGCAAGCGTCCCTAGAGCTGCTCCTTGGGCCGTGTCACCCTTCAATTCGTGAACCTCGTCCGCGACACCGTAGTCGAAAAAGCCCTTCATGTGCAAGCCAATCACGTGGTACCTGTCGGAGCCAAGAGGTAACGGTGCAATATCCCTGGCACCCGCTCTTCGGCTCGAAATTGAAGCTCGTTAAAACCGCTACGATCACCGGTCTCGAGGAATTGCACTGCGAAGCGCCTGACGGGATCGTCCTCGGCATCCCGCGCTGGATGACGGAAGCGGGGCGCTGTCTTTCGATGGAGATTGGTAATCCGGTCGTCGGCCTGCCGGCGTTGACGGAACTGCGTACCCTGCTTGATGGTCTAAAGTCTCGGTGAGCGCGTTTTCAGAGACGCGAACTTCCTTTTGAGGAGACATCATGCTGAAAAAGACCCAACCACCTCCGCGGCAATTGTCATTGCTGCCTCAATTCGACGACTCTATCCCAGTTCCCGTAGAGAGACAGCGGGAGCTGGAACAGGTTTTAGCAGACCTTCTACTGAGCGTTGCCGAAGCTGAGCGGCCCCAGCAAGGGAGGAAACTGCCTTGACCAAAATCACGCCGGATCATCTCCGCCGCCGCGCCATAGTATACGTCCGGCAATCCACGCCCATCCAGGTTGTGCACAATCTCGAAAGCCAGCGACGCCAATATGGGCTCGCCGACTATGCCCGCGAGCTTGGCTTCAATGACGTCATTACGATTGATGATGACCTCGGGAAATCGGGGTCGGGCTTGGTCGAACGCCCAGGCTTTCAACGCTTGGTCGCGGAGGTTTGTGGAGGGCAAATCGGAGCCATCCTCTGCATAGAAGCGTCGCGCCTGGCGCGGAATGGCCGGGACTGGCATCATCTGATCGACCTGTGTGGACTCGTCGGCGCCATTGTCATCGACCCGGAAGGAGTTTACGATCCACGCTCACCGAACGACCGATTGCTTCTCGGTTTGAAGGGGACGATGAATGAGTTCGAGCTTCATTTGTTCCGACAGAGATCTCTTGAGGCGATGCGCCAAAAGGCCCGCCGCGGCGAATTTCAGTGCAATTTGCCGGCGGGATACTGTTGGGCCCCCAGCGGTGAGATCGAGATTGATCCGGATCGCCGGGTCCAACAGGCAATCCGCTCGGTGTTCGAGCGCTTCGCGGCCCTTGGCAGCGCCCGTCAGGTCCTGATGGAGTTTCGCAGCCAAGGAATTCAATTGCCTGTCCATCACCCTGACCCGTTCGGTTCAAAAGTAGAGTGGAGAGCGCCGGTGTACCACACGATCCTTCAGGTTCTGGTCAACCCGGTATTTGCAGGCGCATACGCGTTTGGCAAGACGGAATCCCGAACCACGGTCGTCAACGGGAGAGCGAAGAAGACCGTCGGCCACCGAAAGCCCATCGGAGAATGGGGCGTTCTGATAAAAGACCACCATCCAGGCTATATTACCTGGGACCAGTTTGAACGAAATCAGAAAACTCTCAGCGAGAACAATTTCATGCGAACAGGGAGTAACCGGAAAGCTGGCCGCGGGGGCCACGGATTACTGACCGGCCTCCTGAGGTGCCGCCGGTGCGGCCGCATGCTGTACACCTACTACAGTGGCCGAGGCGATCTCGTACGTTACATGTGCAGAGGGTTAAGGATCGTTCACGGAGGACGGCCGTGCATCTCCTTCGCTGGGACGAAGCCAGAACAGCGAGTTGTAGCCGAGATACTCCGGGCCGTCGGGGGGAGCGCAGTCGAAGCCGCTCTTCAGGCAGCAGAGCGCGCCACAAATCAGCAACAGACCCGGTTACAAGCCCTTTCGCTCGAACTGGAACAGGCCCGTTATCAGGCGCGCCTCGCCGAGCGGCGCTACGAAGCCGCCGACCCTGAGAATCGTTTGGTAACAGGGGAGTTGGAAACAAGATGGAATGCGTCGCTACGCCATGTCGCCAGTCTTGAGGAGGCTCTCGGATCCGTAGAGAGCGCGTTTAATACGACACCGATCCCGGATCAGTCTTCACTGATGCGCCTTGCCGATGACCTGGAGTCAGTTTGGAAAGCGCCGGGAACGGATCTGCGCCTCAAGCAAAGGATCCTGCGAACGCTCATCGAAGAAATGATTGTCGATGTCGACCAACCGACCAACCAAGTCGTCATGCTGATCCATTGGTCGGGCGGACGCCACACAGAATTGCGTGTCACGAAACCGAAGACAGGGGAGCACGGCCACAAAACTGCCGCCGAGGCCGTGGAGGTAGTAAAGCAAATGGCCGGCCAGTATCCAGACGATATCATCGCCAGCACGCTGAACCGGCTGGGGTTCTCAACGGGTTGTGGCAATACTTGGAAGAAACACTTGGTGTGCTCCCTGCGCAGCAAGCTTGACTTGCCGACCTACAACCCCAACAACACGCAAGCGCCAGGCGCTCTCACCGCCGAACAAGCTGCTGAGCGGCTCGGCGTGAGCATGCGGACCGTGCGGGAACTGCTCCGGACGAAGGTGCTTGCCGGAACTCAGGTCGTTAAGTTTGCGCCGTGGCGGATCCCCGCGGAAGCCCTGAATGCCGCGAGCGTTGTTGAGCGCGTTGCTCGCATTCGCGCTGGCAACTACTCACGAGCGCTGTGGACTCCAGATGAGACCACTCCTCGGCTTCCCGGCATGTGATAACGACCAAGTCGACAAGGGGCGCGTAGAGCTAAAGAACGAGGGGTCGTTTCGGTGAAACTTGAGAGCACGTTCTAGGTTGGCGTTGCAGGCTACGAACGCTATGATTTATGGTGAGCTGACCATAATGTTAGAGCCTTTTTAGACCGGCGACCCGGCGCACAACGACTCGGGGCAGCGGGAAGTGTGGTCGCTGCGGCCGTGGGCTAAAAATGGTCTGCACTATTCCGGCCCCGAAATCGGCGCAATACATCCGCTGTTCACCTCGTGCCAGCGGGCGCTGATGTCACCCTGATTCGAAGCTGGCTGGGTCATGCGCACCTGGACCCGACCAATGGCTATGCTCAGGCCAACCAGGAGACGAAGAGGAAGGCGCTGTAACAAGTGGACCCGAATTTGCGGCAGCCAAACCGCCGCGATGGAAACAGGATGCGGATCTTCTCGCCTGGCTCGATTCGCTTTAGGTCCCTGAGCCGCGTGTTAACGGCAGGAATCGCCGTAGTGACGCCGGTACCCAATCTCGCGCCTTACTGAGCCGTCAGAAGATCAGTTTTAGCGCCAGTTGCGCCGAGCGCGGCCCGCCGATCTGGTACAGCGGATTGAGGCCGCCGCTATCGCCGCCGGCTCCCATGGACGCCCCCAGCATCTGCGTAGCCTGCCCGAACAACGGAGAGCTCATATAGTTCACTGGCGGCCCGAAATTGGGGTGATTGAACACGTTAAATAGATCAGCGCGCGCCTGCAGCGAGAGACGCTCCTTAAGTCTGAATTGCCTGCGCAGAGTGGCATCGATCTGCGACGCTCCGAATCCGGTCAGTGCGTTCCGCCCAAGGTTCCCCTGCAAGGTCCCGACCGGCTTACTGAACGCGGCCGGGTTGATTCGCTTTCGGTCCGCAACATTCGGATCGGCAATCCACAGCGGCACCCCCGGAACAAGATCCGGACGCTGCACGCTGTTCGCCGCCGCCACTGAGATCGGGAACGGATTCAGTCCCGTAGTCACGTTTACCGGCGGCGACGTCCGCGCATAAACGATCGAGTCCACCGACCAGTCTCCAGCGATCGCCTTCGGCAAGCCCCTTCGCGGCGACGGAATGCTATACGAGATCGCGCCGGAGAGGGTCTGCCGGATGTCGTAGTCCGAAGAACCCCGGTTCGATAAGGTCGTGACGCCGGGCGGCACGTTCAGGATATTCGCGCCCGAGGAGACATCGTCGATCGAGTGGCCCCACGTGTAAGAAAGCAGGCCCTGCACTCCGCGAGAGAATCGACGCCGGAACTGCGCCTGGAGCGCCTGATAGCTTGACGAAGCGCCGTTTCTTGCGACGTCAAATGGCCCAGAGATAGCGGGATTCGGCGACGAGTAGTAATCTCTCCGGATTAGCTTGCGGCCCGCCGCTCCAAGGTAGGTCACCGTCATCGAAGTTGCATTGCCGAAACTTCGCTCGATCGCCGCGTTCCATTGATACGTTCTCGGCAAGACGTGGTTCGGATCGATTACAACCATATACGCCGCCGGTGGCGCAGTGGAGAAGGGCGGCGGCGCGAGATCGGCAGTGCTCATTGGGAATGTCGTGTTCAGGACGACCTTCGAACGCTGGTACGGCCATGTGCTCATTCCGCTAGCCACGGCCGAGTATCCCAGGTCGTAGAAGATGCCCGCGCCGGCACGGGCCACCAGATTCGGCGCCGGCAGCCACGCCACGCCGAGCCGCGGTGCGAAGTTGTGCTTGGTCGCATTCCATAACGGAGTCCCCTGCGGCGCGATGGTCATGGTCCGCAGGTTATCAATACCGATAACCGTGAACGGAAGCGTGCCGTTGGGCGAAGTAGGAGCGCCGTTGTACTCCCATCGCACCCCGTATGTGACGGTCAGGCTGCGCGCCGGCTTCCACGTGTCCTGAGCGAACGAACTCCAGTTCGCGATCACAAGTTGGGTGTTCGGCGTATAGGCGACAACCGATGCCTGAGGCACGCTGTTGGTCAGGACATTGGCGAGGGAAAGGAAGCCATACGTCCAAGTGACCGCTTGAAAGGCCGCCGTTGAATGCAGGCGGCGGTAATCCAGTCCGAATTTGAGTTGGTGCGTGCCGGCGGTGAGAGAAACATTCTCCGTGACGTTGATCTGTTCCGTGACGTTGTCCGCAAAGCTGCCCGTGAGCCAGCGGATGCCGTATGACGTGGAGTCGGCAAAGAAGACGAACCGCGAGTCCGCCGGCGAGTAGCCGCCGGTAAACAGCAGCGAGTCCGGCGGTGGCGTTCCGCCGCCGAAGTTATCGAGCGAAAAGGTGCTGTGGGATCTGCTCCGGCTGTAGTTCAATCGGAGTTCGCTAATGACGCGCGGAGTCAGTGTCTGGTTGCTCCCTACGGTCGCTGTCTGGGTCCGGTACTTGTACGACTCTTTCGTGTTGTAGGCATAGGCCGTTGGGGCTCGCAGAACCAGGTCCGAAGGAGCGATGCTGTACCGGCCGAAAATCGTCACTCGTTCCCACGGCCTGTAATCCATGCGCACGCCGCCCGAATCGAGCGAAGAGGGGTCGGAGTACGAGGCCGCGAACGCGGCCGTGCCGTTGGCGAAGTTCTCTCCGGTCGGCAGCGGGAAAGCATTCAGCAGCGGTTGAACCACGGCCGGCGCGCTCTGCCGCGACAGCAGAGAAGGCACATAAGTGTTGGCGACGTGCGGCTGCCGCACACTGATGCGTTCGTAAGACCCGAAGAAGAAGAGCTTGTCCTTGCGGATGGGGCCGCCTAATACGCCACCAAAATCGTTCTGCCGCAGTTCCGGTCTCGCCAGTGCATTACGGTTGGCGAACCAATCGTTCGCATCCAGCTTGTCGTGGCGGAAGTACTCGAACGCAGTGCCGTGAAAGCCATTCGTGCCGGACTTCGTGACGACCGAAATCTGAGCGCCTGGAGTGCGGCCATATTCCGGCGCAAAGGTGGAAGTCTGGATGCGAAATTCTTCGAGCGCGTCGAGCGACACCAGGTTGCTCATCCCGCCAAACGCGTTCGTGGCGGGAAGCTCGCCGGCGGCGCTCTGGCCGGTCCGGTTGCCATTACCAGCGGGGCCTACGTTGGCGCTCACGCCATCCATCATGAAGTAATTGGCATCGGGGCGCTGGCCATTTACGCTGAACTGGCCCTGTTCATATAAATTTGAGGGCGTCAGCACCACTCCCGGCGCCAGTTGGATTAGCGAGCCGAAGCTGCGCCCGTTCAACGGCAGGTTCGCCACAAACCGGTTGCCTATCACGGTGCTCACGGATGCATCGGACGAGTTGAGTATCGGCGCGCTTCCCTCAACTGTAACGCTTTCGGTTGTGGGGCCAATGGACAAGAGGAAATCTAGCCTTGCGCGCTGGTCCACTTCCAAGACGATTCCATTCTGATGAATCGATTTGAATCCGCTCGCTTCCACTGTGAGGTCGTAAGAGCCGGGCGAGAGAGCGGGTATGCTATACAACCCTTCCTGGTTGGACGCGACTTCGCGGGTAAGGCCCGTCGCCTGACCCATTACGGTGACCTTCGTGTTGGGCACGGCGAGACCCGAAGGGTCGGAGATGAGTCCCGAGATTTCGGCACTCTGGCCGCTGAGCGGTGCCGCGGCGAGTAGCGCAATCACCATGGCATCCGCCAAAATCGGCAGACCGATTCGCATACGGTATTATACGCTCCACTCCGGCGATTTGTGCCCACTTTCGAGGGACTGGCCGGCATGAAGATCGCGCCATCAGCAGCACGCCCGTAAGGGGCGGCCTCCTGCGCCCGGATTTTGCTATTTCGGCGTCACCTGCATGTGGGTTCCGCATTCGCGCCATTGGCTTCATTCTGGAATTACATTTCTTGAATCCGGTGACAGCAATGACTTCTGAGAAAAAGAGAGTTTACGATTCTGACATCAAGATTAACCCGGAAGCCGTCACTTCCGTTTATGAGGGTGGCGTAGTGATCCTCGACAATACCAAGGGGCGGCTGTACAGCTCCGGCCCCGCCGGCGCGTACATCTGGCGATGCATCGAGCAGCGGCTCTCAGTCGACGCTATTGCCGAGAAGCTCCACAACGATTTTCAAGTGGGGGTGACAACGGCCCACGAGCATACGTCGCGGTTTCTCGATCAGCTTCAGCGCAACGGGCTCATCGAACGGAGGGCCGCATGAGCGGTACGCAATACGTCTGCCTGGTATTGAGAGCGCTCTGGGAGTTCGCGCGCTACGACATCGTCCTCAGGCTGTTTGGGTTTGCCTACGTGCAGCGACAGGTCCGAAATTGTTCCCGGGCGCCTAAGCCGTCGTGTCCCGATCTGGCTAGGGAGTTCTGCGACGCCATCGAACTGGCAACCTGCCTCTACTGGAAGCCCGTGCTCTGCCTTCAGCGCTCCGTCTGCGCGGTCCGCCTGCTGCGCAAGAGCGGGGCCTCCGCCAAACTGGTGGTCGGCTATCGCCCCGCACCCTTCTTCTCCCACGCCTGGGTAGAGGTGGATGGCAAAATCGTGAACGGCTCGCCCGCCTACCAGAGATTACAGATTTTATATTCGCTGTGACCGTCGAGGGTGCAATATGCAATCAAAAGTTCAAATAGCCACGCTCGACTCGCGTCCCACGAATGACGGAAGCGTCGCCGCCGAAACACTCTTCTGGAACGGCCGCCTCGATAACCGCGGCGACCTCCTCTTCCGCCTGGGCGCCTCTCTGCGTGACACGCGCACTAACGCCGCACTCGCGACCGCTGCTTACGACTATTGGGGTGCGGACGGGCTGGTGCACCTGATCGGCGACTGGAGCACGGTCATTCGCGACAGGCGCAGCGGCACGATCGTCCTCGCCAGCGACTTCGCCGGCGTGCGTCCCCTCTATTACTTAGTCGAGGGGAGGCGTATCCTCTGGTCAGGCGATTTGCAGGCCCTGGCGGACGCAACGGCTCCCCAAGAACTCGACGAAGAGTATGTCGCCGGTCTTCTCTCGTACGGGAGGTGCCCAAACCGCACGCCGTACCAGGGCATCCTCTCCGTTCCTCCCGGCCACGCCGTGTGTGTCTCGGCGAGTGGCACATTCATCCGCCGTTTCTGGGACCTGCCGGTCGTCGATCAGATCCGGTACCGGGACGAGCGACGTTATGAGGAGCAGTTCCGGTCGCTGTTCGAGGAGGCCGTTGCGGTTCGGCTTCAGGGCGGTTCGCCGGTCCTCGCCGAACTCAGCGGCGGCCTCGACTCGTCGTCCGTCGTCTCAATGGCCAGCCGCCTGATCCGAAACGGCGCGGTCGCAGCGCCCTCGTTGCAAACCGTGAGCTACCTCTGGCGCAACTCATTGGACGAGCCGTTCGTTCGCGAAATGGAAGCGTTTTGCGGAGTTGAAGGTTTTCACATCTCGACACACGACGCCCCGGTGATCTCCACTGATCAAGTCGGCCATGCCCAGCCGGAGCAGTTTGCGCCGGTCCGCAGCGCGGCGGCAAGGGTCGCGGATCGCGTCGGAGCGCGCGTCCTGCTTACCGGACAGGGCGGCGATCTTCTGATGGGAAACTGGTTCGACGATTCGCTGCAGGTCGCGGGTCATCTGCGGCGCTTGCGGCTCGGCCGCGCCTGCAGCGAAGCGCTCGCGTGGAGCAGGATTCTGGCGCTGCCGGTCTACTGGACGCTCTGGCGCGCGTTGCGGGGAGCTTTGCCGCCGTCGCTTGCACCGGTGGGCGTCTACACGCTGCCCGATGGCTCATACGTCGCGAAAAGCAGCGAGACATCGCTCGTGCCGGCGTTCGTGGAACGCACCGGGCTCTCCGGCGCGAGCCGCTTCTCTTCGACCGAGTGGATGCACGCCCCACCGGAGCGGCGGAAACACTTTCAGGCGCTCTCTTCGATGCTGGAGCAGCGCACGCTGAAAGCGCCCGAGCCATTTCAGCATCTGGAGTACACGCATCCCTTTGTGCACCGGCCGCTGGTCGAGTTTCTCATGTGCGTGCCCGCCGGCGTGCTCTGCGGTCCCGGCGAACCCCGACGGTTGATGCGCCGGGCGCTTGCCGATCTCTGGCCGGCGAAGTTGCAGAAGCGCCGCTCCAAGGGCCTGTTTGGCGCGCCATGGCAGGAGGCATTGCGTCCGATGGCCCGCCAACTTCTCCAAGCGGGCGACCTGGAAGTGGTCCGGCGCGGATTCGTCGACCGCACGAGTTTGCTCTCGCGGCTGAACCGCCTGACTGCGGGATTGGATTGCAATGCGTATCAGTTGCAGCAGATCGTGCTGCTCGAGTTTTGGCTGCGCGGGCGATGGCCAGAGGCCGATCGCCGCGTGGAATGCCGGGCCGCTTAGCGACGGCTCTCCTCAGACTGGGCGGAAGGAGGTGAAATCAAAATGCCGAAATATGAAATTCCCGAATTGACGCTGATCGGGCAAGCCGAAGAGGTAATCCAGGGCTTTCTGCCTGGCGTAGGCGACGTGGATGCCGATGCCGCTGGAGACTTCGAGTTCCTGCAGGACTAGGCGACGCTGTCCAACTTGGAAGGGGCGGCAACACAGATGCCGCCCCCAGCGTCCCTAGGTAATAATGAGTGCTAGTGGGCACAGAACACACTCGTGGCATCGTCGCGACTCTTCCATGCAATGGAATCGGCGCGCTGGTGCTTGCGTTCGGTGCATTCTGTGCGCCTGTGTTCGCTCTGAACCCGTCTCTGGACATCAACCAATACGCGCATACCGCGTGGACAATCCGTGACGGGCATTTCAAGGGCACAGTCTTCTCGATCGCTCAAACACCCGATGGTTATCTGTGGCTGGGCACCGACTTCGGTTTAGTCCGTTTCGACGGCATGCACTTCAGCGGCTGGCAGCCGCCGAATGATCAGCCGCTTCCGTCCACGAGCATTCTCAATCTTCTCTCAGTGCGCGACGGGACGCTCTGGATCGGCACCAACAACGGCCTTGCGAGTTGGAAGGGCGGCAAGCTGCGGATCTACCCGCAACTGGCGGGACATCGTATTTTCCGTCTTGCCGACACTCCCGGTGGAGTTGTATGGGTTGTTGCCGATACTGTCGGATTGTGGAAGGTCTGCGCCATACGCGGCGATGCGGTCGAATGCTATGGACGGGATGCAGCTTTCGGCGGCATTCACTCCATGCACCCCATCGGAGAGGACGTTTGGGTGTTAGCCCAATCCGGCCTCTGGCGCCTCGGAGGCGGATCGTGGAAGCAGTACCCAGGTTCGAGCCGCTTGCGGGGTGGAGATCTGAATGAAACCTCAGACGGACATCTGATTGTTGCTACTGTCGACGGGATCAGGGAATTCGTCAACGATCAGTTCCGGCCCTACTCGCCTGGCGTGTACATCGAACCCGGCAAGCCGAAGAACCTGCTCCGGGATCGCGATGGTGGACTATGGCTTGGCACCACCGACTCCGGGCTCTTCCACATCCACCAGGGCAGTACGGACCGCTTCGCGCGTTTGGATGGCCTCACGGGCGATTACGTCTTAACCAGCTTCGAAGATCGCGAAGGAAACGTTTGGGTCGCGACTTTAGCGGGGCTCGACAGGTTCCGCGAGTTCGCCGTGTCGACGATTTCCTCCAGGCAGGGCTTGTCTGGCGACGCTGTTTGGTCCGTCGTGGCGTCACGCGACGGCGGCGTCTGGGTTGGTGGGCAGAACGGATTGAATCTTTGGAGGAAGGGGCAAGTTACCACCTTCCGAAAGGAACCGGGGCTGCCCGACCCGGTCGTGGAATCCATGTTTGAGGGCCACGACGGCCGGCTTTGGCTCTTCACGCGTGGCGGACTTGTCTCCCACCAGGATGGCCGGTTTACTCGCAATAGCGCCGTGACCGCCGGTCAAGTGCATGCCATCGCGGCGGACGGCAGCGGCAACGTGTGGCTATCCGAAGATAGCAGTCTTTTGCACCTTCGGGATGGGGAACTCGTCGAGGAGGTGTCTTGGCCTCAGCTCGGAGCCAAACGCACCGCCATCAGTCTAATGCCCGGCATCGAACCAGGAGGCCTCTGGCTCGGCTTCAGTTTCGATCGCGGCGTCATCTATTTCAAAGATGGGCGGATCAGGCAGTCGTATGCGAAACGCGAGGGAATCGCGGATGGGCCAATCTATAGGGTGAGCGTGGATCGCGACGGTACCGTGTGGGCCGCGACAACAGGCGGGCTCAGCCGGATTGCCGATGGCCGCGTCACCACACTCAACAGACATAATGGATTGCCGTGCGAGACCGTGCACTGGTCAATGGCGGACGACGATGGTTCGTTGTGGCTGAACACATCGTGCGGTTTGGTGCGCATCCCACGCACTGAATTGGATGCGTGGATTGCGGACCCGGAGCATACGGTGCACTTCGGCCTCTTCGACGCCGCCGACGGAGTGCGATTGTCGGCCGACGTGACCTCCAGGTACAGCCCGCGCGTATCGAAGGCGCCCGACGGGGGAATCTGGTTCGTGACCGCAGACGGCGCGCAAGTCCTCGATCCCCGACACATCCCGGTCAATCACGTACCGCCGCCGGTCCACATCGAGCGCATCGTCGTAGACGATCAACCCTACGAACTCAAGCCCGGAATGCGCCTGCCGGCCAACCCCCGCGATGTGACCATCGATTACACGGCGCTCAGTCTCACGGTTCCGGAGAAGGTCCACTTCAAGTTCAAACTGGAAGGGCAGGACCCCGGCTGGAGGGAAGTGATCAACGACCGCAAAGTACAGTACTCGAACCTCCGTCCGAAGACGTACCGCTTCCGCGTCAAGGCCTGCAACAACAGCGCCGTCTGGAACGAAACCGGCGACACGCTGGAGTTCTCCATCGCCCCGGCCTGGAATCAGACCTCTTGGTTCTACGCGTCGTGCGTAGCCGCGTTTCTGGCCGTGCTCTGGGGGCTGTACCGGCTGCGGCTCTACCAGATCCGGCGGGAGTTCAACGCCCAGTTGGACGGGCGCGTGGACGAGCGGCTGCGCGTCGCGCGGGAGCTGCACGATACCATGCTGCAGAGCTTTCAGGCTGCACTGATCCAGATGCAGGCCGCACGCAACATCTTTGCCCGCCGCCCGGAAAAAACCGAGGAAAGCCTCGACAAAGCCATCAACACCGCCGCGGGCGCGATCGCCGAGGGGCGCAGCGCAATCCAGGACCTGCGCCTCCATCCGGCCGGTGGGGGTGATCTCGCGGAACTCATCACGACGGCCGGGCAGGAACTGGCGCGCTCCGAGGAGGCGTCGGGGAATCCGCCGGTCTTCGCCGTGACGGTGGAAGGAGCGCGGCGGGATGTGGCGCCGCTGATCCAGGACGAGGTCTACCGGATCGCGCGGGAATTGCTCCGCAACGCCTTCCACCACGCCCAGGCCGGCCGGATCGAGGTGGAGATCCGTTACGACAGCCGACAGTTCCGGTTGCACGTCCGCGACGACGGGAAAGGGATCGCCTCCGAAGTGCTCAAGGCCGGCGGGCGTGCCGGACATTATGGGCTCCCGGGGATGCGGGAGCGCGCCAATCGATTTGGCGGCAAACTGGAGTTCTGGAGCGAAGCGGGGGCGGGCACCGAAGCGGTGCTGACCGTGCCGGGCGGGGTGGCTTACGGCGGTTCCAATGGCGGCCGCTTTGCCTTCCTCCGAAGAAAGCTGTGGATTCATGAGCGCTGAAACCAAGACGATCCGAATCCTCGCCGCCGACGACCACGCGCTTCTGCGCCAGGGCATCGCGTCGTTGATTGAGATCGAACCGGACATGGAGTTGGTGGCGCAGGCCGCGACGGGGCGCGAGGCGATCGAGCAGTTCCGGCGCCACCAGCCGGACATCACTCTCATGGATCTGCAGATGCCGGATATGAGCGGCATGGAGGCGATCATCGCCATCCGCGGGGAATTCCCGAATGCCCGGATTATCGTGATTACTACGTACCTCGGCGACGTCCAGGTGATGCGCGCGCTTAAGGCGGGCGCGCGTGGCTACCTGCTGAAGGGAAACGTACATACGGATCTGCTGCAGACCATCCGCGAGGTGCACGCCGGACGCAAACGCATCCCGCCTGAGGTCGCGGCCGAGCTGGCCATGCATACCTCCGAGGACCAGCTGACGGAGCGCGAACTGGAGATTCTCAAGCTGATCGCCCAGGGGAACGCGAATAAAGAGATCGCCGCGCAGCTTTCGATTCGAGAGGATACCGTGAAAAGCCACGTCGGCAACATTCTCGAGAAGCTGGACGCGAACGACCGCACGCACGCAGTCACCATCGGGCTCAAGCGCGGAATCATCGAGCTGTAAATCCCCCAAAAGTGGAGTATGGGCCCTGCGCTATCGAATGTTTCAAAGCCGTTGCGACTCCCGTAAGCTGAAATCGGGATACATGTGCAACGGCTGTTCTCCACGTTCGCGGAGGGTCCGCCAGGCGCCGGGCTTTTGATTCAGCGACTGCTGGTCGGCACTGCTCTGCTGTACTGCGGCCTTGCGACTCCCGGTCGCACGGCTGCAACGCCGCAACTGATCGGAGCTCTGGCCGGCGTCCTTCTCATTGCCGGTTTGTGGACGCCCGTCGCCGGAGTTGTCGCCGGGTGCGCCGAAGCGTGGATTGCCTTCTCGTTGCGTGCCCATATGTGGGATTGCGCCATGTTGGCGGTGTTCGCCGTGACCCTGGTGCTGATTGGACCCGGTGCATGGTCTATTGACGCCCGGCTCTACGGCAGGAAGCACTACGCGCCTCCGCCGCTTTAGTGCGGTGGGGCCGCATTTTCCCCTAAAAGTGGTATTGGCGCGTTGAACCATCCAACCACTTCCGTCCCCAACTAAATGAGGTTTTCGGCGGGGAGAAGAAGCGGCAGAATCAGACATCGAGGTAAACACCAGATGGCAACCGCAGCAGTGATCGACTTCGGGTCCTTTTCCAGCCCTTTTCGTTGCGAGCCGGTTCAGCCGGTGTTGGTATCGCGGATCGAACCAAGCGAGCTCGTGGCGTCTGAGGGCAACCAGGATTCGAACGGATTCGAGGGAATCGTAGGATCAAGCGAGGCGTTGCGCGCCGTCCTGGATCAAGTTCGCCTGGTCGCGGCCACCGATGCCACGGTGCTCATTGGAGGCGAAACCGGTACCGGCAAGGAACTCATCGCGCGCGCCATCCACATGCACAGTGACCGGCGGCGCCGGCCGTTTGTAAAGGTGAACTGCGCGTCTATTCCGGCGGAACTGCTCGAAAGCGAGCTCTTCGGGCATGAGAAAGGCTCGTTCACAGGAGCGATCGCGCAGCGCATCGGCCGCTTCGAGGCGGCGCACGGCGGCACGCTTTTCCTCGATGAAATCGGCGAATTGCCCCTGCACCTGCAATCCAAGTTACTGCGCGCGGTTCAGGAGCAGGAGTTTGAACGCGTGGGCGGCAGCCGGACCATCCAGGTCGACGTGCGCATTGTCGCCGCTACGAATCGGGACCTGAAGGCCATGGTCGAGGAGAACAGGTTCCGGGCGGACCTGTATTACCGGCTGGCGGTCTTCCCAGTGAACGTTCCCGCCCTACGCGAGCGGCGCGAGGACATTCCGTTGCTCACCCGCTACTTCGTCCGGAAGCACGCGGCGCGCATGGATCGGAACATCGAAAGCATTCCGCCGTATGCGTTGGATGCGCTCACCAACTACGACTGGCCGGGCAATATTCGGGAACTGCAGAACGTGATCGAGCGGTCGGTGGTCCTGAGCGACGGGCCTGAGCTCCACGTTGCCTTGCCGGAATTCGAGGGCAGGCCCGGCGCAGTTGCGTTGCAGGTCCGCGCTTCGAATGTGACCGACATTTCCGAGCGGGCCCGCATTCTGCAGGCCTTGAAGGAAACGAAGGGGATGGTCGGCGGAGCGGATGGGGCCGCTGCCCGCCTCGGACTGAAGCGGACAACACTTCAGTCCCGCATGCGGAAATACAACATCGCTCGCCAGTTCTGCTGAACAGGCGCGGGAACCTGATTTCGGCGCGTTCCAAATCGAACGCTTTTTCGAGGGGAGGGGAAATGAAAAAGCTGTGGGCTAGTTTTGCGGGCTCTCCGCACGAATTGGTGAAAACCCTCAAATATCGGGGATTCAGTGAGGGGGCGTTTCTCGGTACACTCGACAGTTGACACACAAGGAATGGACGGCGATTCTGGCGTGGCCTGGGTACCGGGTGTATCGACATGAACTGGACGAAGAGGCCAAGACGTTGAAACTATGGGTGCGGCGAAAACCTGTTCATCGAGGGTTTGAGTGTAGCGGCTGTGGTCGTCGCCTGCACCAGGTGCAGGATGTGCGAGAGCGGGAGATCCGGGACCTGCCCTGGAGCGTATATCGAGCGACCGTGGTGGTGGAGGTGCATCGTGTGCGATGTCCCGCCTGCGGGGTGCGGGTGGAGAAGATCGAGCAACTGCCGTCCAAGGCGCCGTTCAGCAAGCGATTCGAAGAGGCTGTGGGGGAAGCCTGCGAAAGCGCCGCGGCCAGCCAGGTGGCGCGCCGTTTCCGCCTGCCGGAGACAACCGTGCGCGCCATCGATGTGCGGTGCCTGGAACGGTGGTCCGCGCGGCGTCGCAAGCCGGCGCTCAGACAGATGGGGGTGGATGAAATTTACCGGGGGAAAAGTGACAAATTTCTGACGGTAGTAAGCAATCTGGAAACCGGCGAGCCGCTGTGGTTTGGAAAGGATCGGAAGAAGGAGACGCTGGATGAGTATTTCCGGACGCAGCTCAGAAGCGGGCAGCGCCAGCGGATCGAGGCCGTCTGTGTGGACATGTGGGAGCCATTCCGGCTCAGCATAGAGGAGTGGGTTCCGGGGTGCCGCATCGTATACGACAAGTTCCACATTCTCCAGCACGCCAACGATGCGGTGGACGAGGTCCGACGGGCCGAGTTCTTCCGCAAGGGCAAGCAGATGCGCGATGTCGTCAAAGGGAAGAAGTGGCTGCTGCTGAGCCGCTGGAAGAACCTGGCCAAGAACCAACGCGGCGTTCTGAACCGGGTGTTCCATCTGAATCGGCGGGTATTCAAA
>Ga0335079_10003468_pt1 | contig 18248 bp, 14 predicted proteins | sample Lox_Sample_33_FD_206719 | JGI IMG/M metagenome (GOLD analysis project Ga0335079, IMG submission 206719) | Soil microbial communities from Loxahatchee National Wildlife Refuge, Florida, United States - Lox_Sample_3.3 | ecosystem: Environmental > Terrestrial > Soil > Wetlands | place: USA... | reverse complement strand
TGTGACAGAGAGGTTGCGGAATCGCTTCTAAACGGCACCACGCAATTCACCGCGAGCCAGAACGATTGGGATTGGCTCGGATCCGGCATCTACTTCTGGGAAGCCAATCCTCTGAGAGGGCTGGAGTTTGCCGAAGAGCAAAAGGCGCGCGGCAATCTGGCCGATCCGTTCGTGGTGGGTGCCGTTCTTGACCTCGGATACTGCCTGGACCTTACCTCCTCGACCGGCGTCGCCCCTGTAAGAGCCGCCTACATCAACTTTGCAGAGGTGACCGCGAAGGCAGGAAAGCCCATGCCCAGGAATCGCGGCGGATCGGACGCATTGCTCCGAGAACTGGATTGCGCCGTCATCAATCACCTTCACCAAATCAGGGCGTCAGCTCAGCCTCCGCTTCCGTCATTTGACTCCGTGAAAGGAGTTTTTCTGGCGGAGGGCGGCCAGATTTATGAAGGTTCGGGTTTTTACAACAAAACCCACATCCAAATATGCATCCGCAATTTTTCCTGCATAAAAGGTGTTTTTCGCGTTCCGAAGGAGCAATTCTCCGGAAGTTAGGCCCTGGTCGCAGCTGCTTCTTTCGATAGGCCGAAGACCCTCATCCCTTCGACGGCGCAAGCGGCTACGCGATCTCTCTGAACGCGGGCAGCGCCTCGCATTGCGCGGCATGGGCTGACGGCCGCTCGGGGTTCGCTCTGGTCAATCCAGCCAGGTAGTGATAACTCTGTACGCATTCTTAGATTGCACCACTCCCAACCACCACGGGAGACCGGCCGCGACGAAATCGTCGTTCGGGGCGATCGGCCCTCTCGTTCCATTGTTTGATGTCGGCTGACCAGATCGGGTTCGGCCTGAAGATTTTAAAATGAACGTTTTGGAGCATCCACTATGTCCGATTCCAGAGACGCGACTCGATCCCGGGCCGGTTTGAGCACCGAGCAAGCCACGTGGCTTTCCATCTGCCTCGCGCTCCTCGCCGGCTTCGCGCTGCTCAGCGCGATGATGGTCATCCCGAATGCAATCAACAAGGTCCAAGACGACAGGGACACGCTCGAAGCCACCCTGAAAACCATATCCGGCGCAAAGGAGCGGTCGGCGGCACTTGCGCTGGCCAATTCCGATCTTCAGGCCGGAATCGCCTCGCTGGGTTCGGCAATCGCCGCGATTAGCGATCCCAATGTGAGAGGCACCCTCCAGCGGGAATTCGGGCCGGTTTCGGCGAGCGCGCGACGCATCGATGCGATTGCGGCGTCGATCACAGAAACCTATCAGCGCTTCGGATCAGCGACCGAGCGATCCCCGCGCTATGCACAGGGGGTCGATCTATTCAATGCGATCGTGCCGGCGGCAAGGGCCGCGCAGAAAGGAGGCGGCAAGGGCGGCAGCCAACAAGGCAACGCCTCGATCGATCTACGCAAGAAGTACGAAGATACGGTGCAGCAAGAGCAAAAAATCCGATTCTTCGAGCGAACGTTTTACGGTCTGGGGAGCTTGGGGGTCATCCTCATCTTCGCCACGATTTTTGGACCGGCTGCAACGAGGGGGACATTTGTCGAGATCGTAAAGATATATCTCCCCTCGCTCCTGTCTTCATGGGGCACGTTCATGGCGGCAATTTCCATTTGAGCAACCTGGCGGCAGTTCACCCCTTCGGTGGCGCAAGCGGCTGCGCGATCTCCTTGAATGTCGGCAGCGCCTCGGATAGGGCTGAATGCGCCGCAAGCGCCGGATAGCGCGCACCCTGATAGAGCTGCGGATGCGCTTCCGCGGTGAAGCGCAGCACGCAGGCAAGCGCAATGTCGGAATGGCCGATGCGCTCGCCATAGAGCCAGGGCGTCGTCGCGGCGGCGCGCTCCTTCTCCAGCACGTCGAGCGCGCCGGCTATCTGCGCCTCGCAGCGCTCGACCCAGAGTTTCAATTGCTCCTTGCGCAGCACGCTCTCGTAGACCAGGCTCACCGACTTGTCGCCTAATCCCGTGGCGAGCGCGCAGATGCGCAAGTGCCGCCGCCGCTCCAAGCCGCGTGGCGCGATCATCGCCTTTTCCTCGCCGACAAGCTCGTCGAGATAATCGAGGATGATGAAACTCTCGATCAGCGCCTCGCCGTCGTCGAGCACCAGCGTCGGCACGCGGCGCAGCGGATTATACGGCGCGATCCTGTCGGCATCGCCGAAGGTCGACCACGGCTTGTGGTCGAATTTGATGCCATAAAGCCGCATCGCGATCGCGACACGGCGGACAAAGGGGGAGTCGTATTGGCCGATGAGGAACATGACTTCTCCGTTCGTCATGCCCGCGCTTGTCGCGGGCATCCACGCCTCTCCTCATGCTGGAACAGACGTGTGGCCGGGCCTCCGCCGCGCCGAAGGGGCTTCGGCCCCGCAGGCGGGACGAGCCCGGCCACGACGTCAGAGTACGCGCCAGCCCCACAGCCCACCACCACAATTGCGGAATGCTGGATCATCCGTTTTCAAGGGTTCTACAACGAAGCTACCGCTTGCCCGCCCATAAATAACGAGTTTGAGTGGCACCGGCGGCGCCGGCGGGGCCGCCGAGCGGACATTATGTCGCTAGTCCCCGGCTTCCGGTGTGCTAGCTTCAGCAGTGCCTGCCCTTGGCGGCAGGCAAGTCGCGGTTTCAATCGTCAGAAGTGCGGCAAGCGCGGCCGGTGGCTACGAGATGCAATCGCAGCGTTACGGCCCAATTGCCATGCGCATGTCCCGGTTTTTTGGGGATGGCAGCATGAAACGACGTGAGTTCATCACATTGATCGGTGGCGTGTCGGTCGCTTGGACGATGGCGGCGCACGCCCAGATTTCTCGTCCGGCAACCAGGATCGGCGTGCTGATGGGCATCGGCGATACGGACCCGGAAGCAACAGCGCGCGTCGAAGCCTTGCTGAAGGGGCTTCAGGAACTCGGCTGGAACGAGGGAAAGAACATTCATCTGGATTATCGCTGGACAGCCGGCGATGTGGACAAGGCGCAGCTGTTTGCAAAGGAGATCGTCGACCTCAAGCCGGATGTCATCGTGGTCCACAGCAGTCCGGCGGTCGCCGCCCTGCGGCGGCTCACATCCCAGATACCGATGGTCTTCGTGCTGGTCGCGGATCCGATCGGAAGCGGTTTCGTCGAGACCCTTTCGCATCCGGGCGGAAACATAACGGGGTTCATGAATGCGGACGCGCCGATGGCGGGCAAATGGCTCGGTCTGATCATGGAGATCGCGCCCAATGTCAGGCGGGTTGCCCTGATCTACAATCCTCGCACATCGCCCTATGCATCGTTCCTGCGTGCATTCGACGCCAGCGCCAGGCAGATCGGCCTCGAGGCCATTCCGACGCCGGTGCTGGATGCCGATGAGCTCGAGCGCGCAATCGCGGAACTTGGCAAGACGCCGAACAGCGCGTTCTTCGTGGTGCCGGATGTTTTTGTGCAGGTGCACCGCGCACTGATCGTAAGCCTCGCCGAGCGGCATCGCCTGCCGGCGATCTATCCCTATCGTTTTTTTCCGACCAGCGGCGGCCTCTTGTCGTATGGATTCGATACTGTCATCGTGTTTCGGCAGGCGGCATCCTATGTCGACAAGATTCTGAGAGGGGCGTCGCCCGCGGACCTTCCCGTGCAGGCTCCTGCGACCTTCAAGATGGTGGTAAACCTGAAGGCCGCGCGCGCCATCGGGTTGAACATCCCGGAATCCTTCCTCGTGCGTGCCGACGAAATCATCGAATGACCGTGCGGTCGCCCAACCCTGCGTGCCGACCAGCCGTCTCGGCTCTCTCGGCTGCGGGGCGTGGATCGGATCGCGCCTAGCCCTCCCCCTCGTCGCTTGCGAGCACGCCCTTCACCGCGCACGCCCAGCCCCTCAGCTTGCGCTCGCGCTCAGCCGCGTTCATGTTCGGCTTGAAGCGGCGCTCGAGCCGCCAGCTGTCGGCAAAGCGCTGCGGCTCGGGATAGACACCGGCCTGTAGCCCCGCAAGATAGGCTGCGCCCAAAGCCGTGGTCTCCTGGATCGCCGGACGGTCGACCGGCGCATCAAGGAGATCGGCGAGCCGCTGCATGGTCCAGTCGGACGCGGTCATGCCGCCATCGACGCGGAGCACATTGGCCGCCTTGCCCTCCGGCCAGTCCGCGCGCATGGCCTCGCGGAGGTCGTAGGTCTGATAACAGACGCTTTCCAGCGCGGCATGCGCCAGCTCGGCTGGGCCGGTGTTGCGGGTCAGCCCGAACAGCGCGCCGCGCACGCGCGGATTCCAGTAGGGCGCGCCGAGACCGACAAAGGCCGGCACCAGATAGACGCTTTGCGAGGCGTCCGACCGGTCGGCGAGCGGGCCGGTGTCGGATGCCTGCTTGATGATGCCAAGCCCGTCGCGCAGCCATTGCACCGCCGAGCCCGCGACGAAGATCGAGCCTTCCAGCGCGTAGGTGCGCTTTCCCCCGAGCTGATAGGCAATGGTCGTGAGCAGCTTGTTCCTGGACGCAACCGGGCTGTTGCCGGTGTTGAGCAGCGCAAAGCAGCCGGTGCCATAGGTCGACTTGATCATCCCGGGCATGAAGCAGGCCTGGCCAATGGTCGCGGCCTGCTGGTCGCCGGCGATCCCTGAGATCGCGATCGCGCCGCCGAGCAGGTTCGGGTCGGTCTCGCCGAATTTCGCCGACGAGTCCTTGACCTCCGGCAGCATGAGCCGCGGCACGCGCAGCATGGCGAGCAGCTCATCGTCCCACTCGCCGCTGTGGATGTTGAACAGAAGCGTGCGCGAGGCGTTGGTGGCGTCGGTCGCGTGCACCTTGCCGCCGGTGAGCCGCCAGAGCAGATAGCAATCGATGGTGCCGAACAGGAGCTCGCCTTGTTCCGCGCGCGCCCGCGCGCCGGGAACTTGATCGAGGATCCAGGCGACCTTGGTGCCGGAGAAATAGGGATCGAGCAAAAGCCCGGTCTTCTGCGAGATCAAGGGCTCGTGGCCTTGCGCCTTGAGCTTTGCGCAGACGTCGGCGGTGCGGCGATCCTGCCAGACGATGGCGCGGTGCACGGCCTGCCCGGTCTTGCGGTCCCAGACGACGGTGGTCTCGCGCTGGTTGGTGATGCCGATCGCGGCGATGTCCTTTGCTTTCAGGCCCGCTCTCTCCAGCGCGTCGCGGCAGACGATGACGGTCGAGGTCCAGATATCCTCCGGCTCATGCTCGACCCAGCCCGACGCCGGGAAATGCTGCGGAAACTCCTGCTGCGCAACTGCTGCGATCGAGATGTCGCCGCGAAACACCATCGCGCGCGAGGACGTGGTGCCCTGATCGATGGCGAGAACGAAGGACATGGACGTTTCCCGAGCGGTTCGTTGTGTCGCTGCTCAAGGAAAGGGGATTGGAGGCGCGAGGTCAATACTCCATCGCAGCCGCAAACTCCGCTGTCGTCCCGGCCTTGAGCCGGGACGACAGTCGAGCTACACCGCGGCGGTGGTGACGCCGCCGTCGACGACGATGGTCTGCCCGGTCATGAAAGTCGAGGCGTCGGAGGCGAGATAGGCGACCGCGCCTGCGATCTCGTGCGGCTCGCCGATGCGGCGCAAGGGCGTGGTGGCGCAGCGATGCTTCAGCCGCTCCTCGTCCTCCCACAGCGCGCGCGCAAAATCGGTCTTGATCAGGCCGGGCGCCACGCAATTGACGCGCACGCCCTTTGGGCCCCATTCGCCGGCGAGGCTGCGGCACAGCGCGAAGTCTGCCGCCTTCGAGATGCCGTAGGCACCGATCACAGCCGAACCGCGCAGGCCGCCGATCGAGGAGACGATGATCACAGAACCCTTGCCGCGGGCGGCCAGCTGCGGGATCGCGCCGGCGCAGAGCCAGAGGTTGCTCTTGACGTTCGAGCCCATGATCTTGTCAAAGGCTTCATCCGATATGTCGAGCAGCGGGCCGTAATAGGGATTGACCGCAGCGTTGCAGACGAGAATGTCGATCTTGCCATAGTGCCTGGTGGCGCTTTCGATCAGCGCCTTGACTTCGTCGTGGCGCGAGATGTTGCAGGCGATGACATGAGCGTCGCCACCGGCCTTGACGATGCCGTCGGCGACCTCCTTGCAGGCCTCGGCCTTGCGCGAGGAGATCACGACTTTCGCGCCGAGCCTTGCGAGCAGTTCGGCGCAGGCGCGGCCGATGCCGCGGCTCGAGCCGGTGATGACGGCGACCTGGCCTGTGAGATCGAACGGGGTGGTGGTCATCGGGGATTGCCTCTTGCATTCACGCGGCAGGACTCAACACACTCGTCACGCGCGGGCTTGACCCGCGCATCCATCTTTCGAAGCGGATGGATTGCCGGGTCAAGCCCGGCAATGACAACCAAATCAAACCAGCCCGCCGGCGTCGGTGACGCGGCGCAGGTGATAGTCGGTGTCGCCAAACGTGTTCTCGATCATGGTCAGCCGCTTGAAATAATGGCCGATCTTGGCCTCCTGGGTCATGCCGATGCCGCCGTGAAGCTGGATCGACTGCTGGCCGATGAACTTTCCGGACTTGCCGATCTGCACCTTGGCCGCGGCGACCGCGGTGGAACGCTCCCTGGCGTCGTCGAAGTCGGACGCCATGGTTGCAAACATCGACATCGAGCGCGCCTGCTCCAGCGCCACGAACATGTCGGCGGCGCGGTGCTGCAGCGACTGGAAGCTGCCGATCGGCACGCCGAACTGCTTGCGGGTCTTGAGATACTCGACCGTGGTCTTCAGCGATTCATCCATCGCGCCGACCGCCTCCGCGCACATCGCGCTTCGGGCCTCATCGACCACGCGCTCGATCAGCGGCAAGGCGTTCTCGCTATCGCCGATCGCGGCATCGGCGCCGACCTCTACGGCGGTGAGGGTGATGTCGGCAGCGTGCAGCCCGTCCTGGGTCGGATAGGCCTTCTTGACGATGCCCTTGGCATTGGCGGGGACGAGAAATGCGCCGATGCCGGTCTTGTCGCGCTGGCCGCCTTTGGTGCGCGCGGTGACGATGAGCGTATCCGCGTTCTCGCCGTTGATGACGACGAATTTCTCGCCGTCGATAATCCAGCCGTCGCCCTTTTTCTTCGCCGACGTCGCGACGTCATGGAGGTCGTAGCGCGAGTTCTTCTCGAGCTGCGCAAAGGCAAAGGTCTTGCTGCCATCGATGATGCCCGCGATATGCGCCTGCTTCTGCGCGGCCGAGCCGCCATGCCGCAGGAAACCGCCGCCGATCACGACCGTTGCGAGATAAGGCTCGAGTACCAGCGCGCGCCCCATCGCCTCCATCACGATCATGGTTTCGACTGCGCCTGCGCCAAAGCCCCCGTCGGCCTCCGCGAAAGGCAGGCCGAGCAGGCCCTGCTCGGCGAGCTTGCTCCAGATGGCCTTGCTCCAGCCACCCTTCTCCTTCATGTATTTCTTGCGCTGCTCGAACTCGTAGGCGTCGGTCAAGAGACCGTCGACGCTCTCTTTCAGAAGCCGCTGCTCCTCGGACAAATCGAAATCCATTTTTTCTGTTCTCCCGGTCTTTAAAGCTCGTCATGCCCGGGCTCGACCCGGGCATCCACGCCTTTCTTTCTCTCGGCGAGACGTGGATGGCCGGGTCAAGCCCGGCCATGACGACGGTGGTTGTGGCCGCGTTGGTGCGTCTTACAACCCCAGCACCGCCTTGGTGATGATGTTGCGCTGGATCTCGTTGGAGCCGCCGTAGATCGAGACCTTGCGGTTATTGAAGTAGCTCGGCGCGATCTGCGCGGTCCAGTCCATCGCCTCGTTCGAGCCGTCCTCGCCATGAATGTCGTAGGGGGCCGCGAACGGCCCGATCACCTCCATCAGAAGCTCGGTCGTGGTCTGCTGGATCTCCGAGCCCTTGACCTTGAGGACGGACGAGGCCGGATTGGGCTTGCCCTTGCCGTGCTTGCCTTCGTCGGCGACCACACGGAGCTGGGTCAATTCGAGCGCCTTCAGCTCGATCTCGCAGGCCGCGAGCTTCTCGCGGAAGGCGGGATCGTCGATCATCGGCTTGCCGCCGGACTCGACCATGGATGCCAGCTCCTTGATGCGGCGGATGCGCTCCTTGGAGACGCCGACCCGCGCAATGCCGGTGCGCTCGTTGCCGAGCAGGAATTTGGCGTAGTCCCAACCCTTGTTCTCCTCGCCGACCAGATTCTCGACGGGCACCTCGACATCGTCCAGGAAGACCTCGTTGACCTCGTAGCCGCCGTCGATGGTCTCGATCGGCCGCACCGTGATGCCCTTCGTCTTCATGTCGACCAGGATAAAGGAAATGCCGGTCTGCTTCTTGGCGGCAGGATCGGTCCGGCACAGACAGAAGATCATGTCGGCATATTGCGCAAGCGTAGTCCAGGTCTTCTGGCCGTTGATGATCCACTTGTCGCCCTTGCGCTCGGCCTTGGTCTTGAGCGAGGCGAGGTCGGAGCCTGAGCCGGGCTCGGAAAAGCCCTGGCACCACCAGTCGTCGACATTGGCGATGCGCGGCAGATAATGCTTCTTCTGCTGCTCGTTGCCGAAGGTATAGATCACCGGGCCGACCATGCTGACGCCGAAGGCGAGCGGCGCGGGCGCCGGATGCATCTGCAGCTCTTCGTTGAAGATATAGTGCTGCACCGAGCTCCAGCCGGTGCCGCCATATTCCTTCGGCCAGTGCGACACGCCCCAGCCCTTCTTGTTGAGGATGCGCCACCAGGTCACCATCTCGTCTTTCGACAGATGACGGCCCTCCTGCAGCTTGCGTCGCGTGTCGGGCGGCACGTTGTCGCGGAAAAACGCCCGGACCTCCTCGCGAAACGCCAGCTCTTCCTTCGTGAAAGCGAGATCCATCGGATCCTCCTCTGGGTTATCCCATCAAGCCGTCATTCCGGGTCTGCGCCGAGAGGCGCATTCCGGAATGACGATCGATATCGTGGCGCCGGTCATGAATGGCGTCCTGCAACTTGCTGTTGCTTGGCGAGGGCCGGCTGCTGCCGGCGCAATTCATGGCGCGACAATTTGCCGACCGCCGTGCGCGGCAGCTCGCTGACGAATTCGACCGCGGCGGGCAATTCGTGCTTGCCGAGCTTGCCCGTCAGAAACGTGCGCAGCTCCTCGAGCGAGAACGGCTTTGCGCCCTCGCGCAATGTGATGAAGGCCTTTGCCGCCTCGCCGCGGTAGTCGTCGGGAACGCCGATCACGATCACCTCGTGCACTGCGGGGTGCGTGTAGATCGCCTGCTCGATCATCTGCGGATAGACGTTGAAACCGCCGGAGATGATCATGTCCTTCTTGCGGTCGACAAGATAGAAATAGCCGTCCTCGTCCATATAGCCGATGTCGCCGGTGAGGAAGCGGTCGCCGACGAAGGCTTCGGCGGTTTCCTGAGGCTTGTTCCAGTAACCCCTGGTGACGTTCGGCCCGCGGATGCGGATCTCGCCGACCTCGCCCGTCGAAAGCACCTTGGTGGGATCGTCCAGCGACACCACGTCCATCTCGATGCCGGGCAGCATCACGCCGACCGAGCCGGGCTTGTCGGGCCCGTCTTCGGGATGCGCCGTGCCGGCCGGGCAGGTTTCGGTCATGCCCCAGCCGCTGCGGAGCTTCTTGCCGACCTTGTCTTCGAAAATCCTTGCGACTTCCATCGGCAGTGGCGCACCACCCGATCCGGCGTTTCGAAGCGACGAGAAATCGCGCTTGTCGAGATCGGGCAGCGCCGCGATCGCAATCCACATCGTGGGCACGCCCGGGAAATAGGTGGCGCGCTTGACCTCGATGTCGCGCATCACCGCCTCGACGTCGAAACGCTGGTGCAGCGAGATCAGATTGCCGCGGCGAATGCACGTCAGCATCACCACGCTCAGCGCAAAGATGTGGAACAGCGGCAGTACGCAGATCACGCGCTCGACCGCGTCGCCGCGCTGCTCGCGCGTGGGCCTGCCCCAGATGTCGTAGATCGAAACAGCCGCGGTCAGATTGCCGTGCGAGAGCATCGCGCCCTTGGGCAGACCGGTGGTGCCGCCGGTATATTGCAACAGCGCGACGTCATCGATGCCGATCGAAGGCCATTGTGCGGGCTTCACCGCGCCCTCGACGAATGTCCGATAGGTGATGATGGCGGGATGATCGGGCAGCGGCACCTGCGGCGTGCCGACCTTGCCCCAGCGGTCGTCCTCGCAGACGATCAGCTTCTCGATGAGGCCCTTCTCCAGGAATTTCAGCGCGGTCGGCAACAGCGCCGCGAGATTGCTGGTGACCAGCACGCGCGCATTGGAATCCTTCAGCTTGTGGGTCAGCGCGATTTCGCCGTCGAGCGGCGACAGATGTACAAGCCGCGCGCCCGCCTTCAGCGCGCCGAAGAAATTCGTCGGATGATCCGGCGTGTTGCCCAGAAACAGCGCGACCGTGGTATCCCTGCCATAGCCCGCGCGCAGGTATGCCGCGGCTGCGACCTCGACCATCTCTTCAAGCTCGGCATAGGTGATTGCGCGCTCGCGGAATTCGATTGCCGCACGCGGGCCGTAGCCATGCGCCGCCTCCGACAACAGGTCAGGCAGCGTGCCGCGCTCGATCGGCTCGTCCCAGCGCACGCCTTGCGGATAGAATTGTTCGCCGGGATGGGTCATGGGTAGCCTCGCCCGACAAAAAGTCTGCCATTCCGGGGCGCCGCGAGGCGGCGAGCCCGGAACGACGAATGGAGACAGCCGCGCCCCATCACGCGGCCTTCGATGCCGCCGCCAGCGACGCGAACGTCTTGCCTTCGGCTGCCAGGCGCTTCAACAACGGCGCGGGCTCGAGCGAGGGATCGCTGGTCTCCTTGGCGTAGTACGCCAGGCGATCGGCGATCTTCTGCAGCCCGACACTGTCCGCCCAGAACATCGGGCCGCCGCGATAGATTGGCCAGCCATAGCCATAGAGCCAGATCACGTCGATGTCGCTCGGACGCGCCGCGATCTTCTCATCCAGGATTTTCGCGCCCTCGTTGATCATCGGATACATCATGCGCTCGAGGATCTCGTCGTCGGAGACTGTGCGCTTCTTGCGGCCGAGGCGGGCGAGCGTCTCATCGATCAGCTTTTCGACCTCGGGATCGGGCAGCGGCGACCGCGAGCCGCCTTCATATTTGTAGTAGCCCTTGCCGGTCTTCTGGCCGAAGCGGCCGGCCTCGCAGAGCGCGTCCGCGATCTCCGACTTGATGCCGCGGTCCTTGCGCGAACGCCAGCCGATGTCGAGGCCGGCAAGATCGCCCATCGCGAACGGTCCCATCGGCATGCCGAATTTCGTCACGACGGCGTCGACCTGCTGCGGCAGCGCGCCTTCGAACAGAAGCTTTTCGGCCTGCTTGCCGCGCTGCGCCAGCATGCGGTTGCCGACAAAGCCGTCGCAGACGCCGACCACCGCCGGCACCTTTGCGATCTTGCGCGAGATCGCGACCGCCGTGGCGAGCGCGTCGGGCGCGGTCTTGGCCGCGCGCACGATCTCGCACAGCTTCATCACGTTGGCCGGCGAGAAGAAGTGCATGCCGAGCACGTCCTGCGGACGCTTTGTTTCCTTCGCGATCTCGTCGATGTTGAGATAGGAGGTGTTGGACGCCAGCACCGCGCCGGGCTTGGCGTATTTGTCGAGCTGGCCGAACACCTCTTTCTTCACCGCCATGGTCTCGAACACCGCCTCGATCACGAGGTCGGCATCCCTGACGTTCTCGAGGCCGACCACGCCGTTGATCAGCGCCATGCGCTTGGCCGGCGCATCCGCCGGGATGCCGCCGCGCGCGGCCGTCGCCTCATAGTTCTTCTGCATCACGCCCAGGCCGCGCTTGAGCTGCTCCTCGCCGGTCTCGATCAGGGTGACGGGGACGCCTGCGTTGGCAAACGACATCGCGATGCCGCCGCCCATGGTGCCGGCGCCGATGATGGCGACACGCTCGACATTGCGCGGTTTTGTCCCTTCCGGCACGCCCGCGATTTTCGCGGCCTCGCGTTCGGCGAAGAAGGCATAGCGCTGCGCCTTGGACTGGTCGCCGGTAACGAGTTTTAGAAATCCCTCCCGCTCTTTCTTCAAGCCTTCGTCGAAGGGCAGGTCGATTGCCGCACCCACGGCATCGGCCGCGGCAAACGGCGCCTCCAGGCCCCGCGCGCGCTTGGTCAAGGCGGCAACGGCATTGGTGAAGATCGAACGATCGGCCTTCGCCGCCGCGAGCTTGGAGTCGTCATCGCGCAGCCGGCGGAGCGGACGCTTCTCGGCGATGAGCTTGCGCGCAAAGGCCTCGGCGCCCGACGCAGGTCCCTCGACGATCTCCTCGATCAACCCGTTCTTCAGCGCCTCCTGCGCCGAGATCGGATCGCCGCTGACGATCATCTTCACGGCAAGCTCCGGCCCGACGGCGCGCGGCAGGCGCTGCGTGCCGCCGGCACCCGGCAGCAACCCGAGCTTCACCTCGGGCAGGCCGAGCCGCGCGTCCTTGACCGCCACGCGGAAATGGCAGGCGAGCGCAACTTCGAGGCCGCCGCCGAGCGCGGTGCCGTGGATCGCCGCCACGATCGGTTTCGGCGAGTTGTCCATCTCGGTCAGGACGTCGTGAAGGCCGGGTGGCTTCGGCGGCTTGCCGAATTCGGTGATGTCGGCGCCGGCGATGAAGGTGCGACCCGCACAGGTCAAGATGATCGCCTTGATCTCGGGATCGGCGATCGCCTGCTTGATGCAGTCGAGGATGCCGCCGCGCACGGCGGCGCTCAGCGCGTTGACCGGAGGATTGTTGACGGTGACGATGCCGATGACGTCGTGACGTTCGAGCTTGACCACTTCGTTCACGCTACGCTCCCTGGAGTCGTTCTTGGTTTAGTCGCTCTTGATTTAGTCGTTCTTGGTCTAATCGTTCTTGGGTTCGCTTCTTCGATGCGATGAGCAGCTCTCCGCTTGCGTTCAGGAGCTATGCGCCCGCCAGTTTCGCAGTGCGGAATTTAATTCCACATCTTGACATGGAGGGTTATTTTGAAGCACGTCCGTTGTCAACGAGGTTAGTTCCTGACAACGGCAGGCCATGAAACGCTCAGCCAAGAAGGTTGCGACCGATCGCAGCTTCGTCGTCGCGCTGTCGCGCGGGCTCGACGTGCTGCGTGCATTCCAACCCAATGACGGGCTTCTCGGCAATCAGGAGATTGCCGCCCGCACCAATCTGCCGAAACCGACCGTGTCACGGCTGACCTACACCTTGACAAAGCTCGGCTATCTTACGCCGGTTCCGCGCTTTGAGAAGTATCAGCTTGCCCCATCGGCGATGGCGCTGGGTTATGCCGCGCTGGCGAACCTCGGCCTGCGCCACCTGTCCGAGCCGTTCCGCGAGGAGGTGATGCGCCAGACCGGCGGGGCGGTCGCGGTGGGCGGGCGTGACCGCCACAGCATGATCTATTTCGGCCAGAGCCGAAACGGGCTGACCCTGGGGGTTCAACTGGACGTGGGTTCACGCATACCCATCGCAACCACCGCGATGGGGCGGGCCTATATCTGGGCGCTGCCACCCGACGAACGCGTCACATTATTGCGCGAGCTGCGCGAGCATTACGGCAGCCGCTGGCCAAAAATGCGTGACGGCATCGAGCGTTCAGGAGAGATGATGGCCAAGCACGGCTTCGCCGTGTCGGCGGGTGAATGGCAGGCTGACGTCGCAGCCGTCGGCGTCGCCCTAAGGCTAAATGACGGAACGGGTCCTTATGCCTTTAACTGTGGCGCGCCGGCATTCCGCTTCACGGAAGATCGGCTGCTCAACGACATTGGACCTCGTCTCGTGGCGATGGTAAGGAACATCGAGGCGGCCCTGGGTGGCGTCGCGCCGCATACGACACAATCAAACAAAAAAGAATCCAAGAAAATGAGATCAGGAGGGAGAGTTGCACGTGTGGTCGAGGGGATCAGGTAGGCTCCGGCGTCGGAATTGGAAGCAGCCCCCGCCCGACCGGTTGGACCCGGCGAACCGCGCGGGCCGGACCATATGACGCAGGCACAGCTCGCGCAGGGGCACGACCCCCTGCTTGCGGTTCGCGACGTCAGTGTCGTGTTCGGCGGCATCGTCGCATTGAACGGCGTGTCCTTTGACATGCATCAGGGCCAGATTCTCGGCCTGATCGGTCCGAACGGCGCCGGAAAGACCACGCTGTTCAATTGCCTTTCGCGGCTCTACCAGCCGAGCTCCGGCGACATCCTGATGGAAGGCGTCAGCATCCTGTCGCGGCCGCCGCACCGGATTGCCGAGATCGGCATCGGCCGCACCTTCCAGAACGTGGCGCTGTTTCCCAACCTTTCGGTGCTCGACAATGTCCGCGTCGGCACCCATTCCAAGACCAACAGCGATATCGTCTCGGACTCGCTGAGGCTCGGCTGGGTCCGCCGCGGCGAAGCCGCGATGAACGAGAAGGTGCACGAGATCCTCGGCTATCTCGACCTCGAGGAGGTTGCCCACACCACGGTCTCGGGCCTGCCTTTCGGCACCCAGAAGCGCGTCGAGCTCGCGCGCGCCCTCGCCTCCGACCCGAAGATCCTGCTGCTCGACGAGCCCGCCGGCGGCCTCAACCACGAAGAGGTCTATGTGCTCGGCGACCTGATCCGCAAAATCCGCGGCGACCGCAAGATCACCGTGCTCCTGGTCGAGCATCACATGGGACTCGTGATGTCGATCGCCGACCACGTGGTGGCGCTGAATTTTGGCCGCAAGCTCGCCGAAGGCACGCCCGCCCAGGTGCAGGCCGACCCCGATGTCATCAAGGCCTATCTCGGGAGCAAGGACCAATGACGGCGATGCTCAACGTCAAGGATCTGCGCGCCTATTACGGCCAGGTGCAGGCGCTGCACGGGCTGAACTTCTCGCTCAACGAAGGCTCGCTCACCACCCTGCTCGGCGCCAACGGCGCCGGCAAGACCACCACGCTGCGCGCAATCTGCAACATGGTGCGCTCGACCGGCGCCGTCGAGTTCGATGGCCGGCCGCTTGCGAGCCGATCCACCGAAAGCATCGTGCGGCTCGGAATCGCGCATGTGCCGCAGGGCCGCGGCACCTTCACTACGCTGACGGTGGAGGAAAACCTGCAGCTCGGGGCCATCACCCGCAAGGACAAGGCCGGCATCGTCTCCGATATCGAGCGCATGTATGCGCATTTTCCCGTGCTGAAACAGCGCTATACCCAGCAGGCCGGCACGCTGTCCGGCGGCGAGCAGCAGATGCTTGCGGTCGCCCGCGCGCTGATGCTGCGCCCGCGGCTGATGCTCCTGGATGAGCCGTCGTTCGGGCTCGCGCCGTTGATCGTGCGCGATCTCTTCAAGATCCTCGGCAAGATCAATCGCGAGGACAAGGTCACGATCCTCGTCGTCGAGCAGAACGCCCAGCTTGCCCTCGAGCTTGCCGACCAGGCCTATGTGATCGAGACCGGCCGCATCGTGATGGCGGGCGGCGCCAAGGAAATCGCGAACAACGAAGACGTTCGCAAGTCGTATCTCGGATACTGAGGAGCGGTCCGCCATGGAGCTTTTCACCAACCAGATCCTGGCCGGCATCTCGACCGGGGCGATCTATGCCTGCATGGCGCTCGCGGTGGTCATGATCTACCAGGCAATCGACCATCTCAATTTCGCGCAGGGCGAAATGGCGATGTTCTCGACCTTCATCTCCTGGCAGCTGATGCAGTGGGGCATTCCCTACTGGTGGGCTTTCCTGCTCACCATGGCCTTCTCCTTTGCGGCCGGCATCGCGATCGAGCGGACCCTTTTCAAGCCGCTTGCCAAAGCGCCGATCCTGACCCAGGTCGCGGGCTTCATCGCCCTGTTCTCGATCATCAATTCCTGCGCCGGCCTGATCTGGGATTTCACCATCAAGCAATATCCGACTCCGTTCGGCTCCTCCCCCTTCCTCGGCAGCCAGCTGATCTCGACCCACCAGGCCGGCATGATCGGCGTCACGGTGCTGCTGCTGGTCGCGCTTTACTTCTTCTTCCAGTACACCCGCGTCGGCCTTGCGATGCGCGCCGCCGCCTCGGTGCCGGAATCGGCCCGGCTGGTCGGCATCAACACCAGCTGGATGATCGCGCTCGGGTGGGGCATGGCGGCCGGAATCGGCGCGATTGCCGGAATTTTGATTGCACCTGTGGTGTTCCTTGAACCGAACATGATGGGCGGCGTGCTGATCTACGGCTTTGCCGCCGCGGTGCTGGGAGGGCTGACGAGCCCGTTCGGCGCCGTGGTGGGCGGTTTCCTGGTCGGCATCGTCGAGAACCTCGCCGGGACGTATATCCCGGGCGTCGGCAACGAGCTGAAACTGCCGATCGCGCTCGCGCTGATCATCACCGTGTTGGTCGTCAAACCCGCCGGCCTGTTCGGCCGGCCCATCGTGAAGCGAGTCTGACCATGAGCGCTGCTGAAGACGTCGTCACGGAAGGCCAGGCGGTCGAGGCCGTTCCAAAGCGGGCCATGACATTGGGCGCGGGCACCTCGGTGGTGGTCCTGCTCCTGCTCCTCGCCGTGCCTATATTTGCCAAGAACTTCATCATCTTCCAGATGACGATGCTCCTGATCTACGGCCTGGCCGTGATGGCGCTGAACATCCTGACCGGCGGCAGCGGGCAATTTTCGCTCGGCCAGAGCGCCTTCTACGCCATCGGCGCCTATACCTCCGCGATCCTGATGGAGCATTTCAACGTCAACTATGCGCTGACGCTTCCCGTCGCCGGCCTCATCTGCTTTGCAGTCGGCTATCTGTTCGGCCAGCCGGCGCTGCGGCTTTCCGGCGTCTATCTCGCGCTGGCGACGTTTGCACTCGCAACCGCAATGCCGCAGCTCCTCAAGCTCGGCTTCTTCGAGCACTGGACCGGCGGGGTACAGGGCCTGGTCGTGACCAAGCCGGACGCGCCATTCGGCCTGAAGATGGGCCAGGACATGTGGCTCTATTATTTCACGCTGGCGATCACGATCGCAATCTACGTCGCGTCGGTGAACTTGCTGCGCTCGCGCTCCGGGCGCGCCTTCATGGCGATCCGCGACAATGAGATCGCGGCCTCGGCAATGGGCGTCGACGTCGCGCTCTACAAGACGCTGGCGTTCGGCGTGTCGGCGGGAATCACCGGCGTTGCCGGCGGGCTCGGGGCGATCGCCGTGCAGTTCGTTGCCCCTGACAGCTACACCATCACGCTTGCGATCGCGCTGTTCCTCGGCATGGTGGTGGGCGGCGTCGGCTGGCTGCCCGGCTCGATCGTGGGCTCTGCCTTCATCATCTTCGTGCCGAATATCGCGGAAAGCATCTCCAAGGGTCTTTCGGGCGCCGTGTTCGGCGTGCTGCTGTTCCTTGTGATTTTCCTGGTTCCACATGGCGCCAGGCAGGTTGCCATCGTCAGCCAGCAACTGATCGCAAAGCTCAAGCAGCGCTAGGAGGGGAGAGGACCGCGCCCTGTCAATGCAGGGCGCGACCGAACCTCGGTGCGGATTGGTCCGACCAAGGAAGGCCGGACCACTTCGACACAGGAGATAAGATGTTCTCTGAACGGCTATGCACTGCCGCACTTGCGGCGGTGTCTCTCGCATTTGCGTCCGATCACGCGTTTGCACAACAGAAATACGACGCCGGCGCCAACGACACCGAGATCAAGATCGGCAACATCATGCCCTATTCCGGGCCTGCCTCCGCCTACGGCGTGATCGGCAAGACCGAAGAGGCGTACTTCAGGAAGATCAACGCCGAAGGCGGCATCAACGGCCGCAAGATCGCCTTCATCTCCTATGACGACGGCTATTCGCCCCCGAAAGCCTTCGAGCAGGCGCGCAAGCTCGTGGAAAACGACGAGGTCCTCGTGCTCTTCAACCCGCTCGGCACGCCATCGAACACGGCGATCGAGAAATACATGAACACGAAAAAGGTGCCGCAACTCTTCGTCGCCACGGGCGCCACCAAGTGGGACGATCCGAAGGACTTTCCCTGGACCATGGGCTGGCAGCCCTCCTACCAGAGCGAAGCGCATATCTATGCGAAGTACCTGCTCAAGGAGAAGCCGGACGCCAGGATCGGCGTGCTCTACCAAAACGACGATTTCGGCAAGGATTATCTCAAGGGCCTGAAGGACGCGCTCGGCGCCAAGAGCTCGCTGATCACGGCCGAAGAGAGCTACGAGGCATCGGAACCCTCGATCGACGGCCACATCGTCAAGCTGAAGGCGTCCGGTGCCAACGTGTTCATCTCGATCACGACGCCGAAATTCGCAGCGCAAGCCATCAAGAAGCTTGCCGAGATCGACTGGCACCCCCTGCACATCCTCTCCAAC
>Ga0335079_10003466_pt1 | contig 18249 bp, 18 predicted proteins | sample Lox_Sample_33_FD_206719 | JGI IMG/M metagenome (GOLD analysis project Ga0335079, IMG submission 206719) | Soil microbial communities from Loxahatchee National Wildlife Refuge, Florida, United States - Lox_Sample_3.3 | ecosystem: Environmental > Terrestrial > Soil > Wetlands | place: USA... | reverse complement strand
CCTGGAACGCGCTGATGGACGTGATCACGTCTAAGAGCGCCATCCTCAAGAAGGCGAGTTAGCAGTTTGAATGGCGTGGAGTCTCGGCAAAGTTCTGGCTCGACGCATCATTCCTGAATTGGAAAAACAAACGGGGCGCGAGCTCGGTCACGATAGTTCAAACCAATGCCTTGACCCGGCGCTACAGCAAATTCAAGGAGGCTTTATGACAAGCATCGGATTTTGACAAGCCTTTATACATTCTTCCGTTCGATCACCGCGGTACCTTTCAAACGCAAATGTTTGGCTGGAAGGGTGCGCTGACGCTGGAACAGACAGCGCAGATCGCCGGCGCTAAACGCGTGATCTATGACGGTTTCAAGGCTGCTATCGCCTCCGGAGTTCCTAAAGACAAAGCGGGCATCCTCGTGGACGAGCAGTTCGGCGCTGTCCTCTTACGCGATGCCGCACAGCATGCCTACTTGACCTCTTGCCCCGCCGAGAAGAGCGGTCAGGAAGAGTTCGATTTTGAGTTCGGTGAAGAGTTCGGTAAACACATCGAAGCCTTTCATCCGACCTTCTGCAAGGTTCTGGTCCGGTATAACCCAGAAGGCGACAAGGCCCTGAATGCGCGCCAGTCGTCCCGTCTGAGACGGCTGTCCGGCTACCTGCACCGTGGGAATCAGAGCCTGTTTATGTTCGAGTTGCTGGTGCCGCCCCTGAAGGCGCAACTCGACCTGTTCAAAGGAGACAAAGGAGCTTACGACCTGGAGCTTCGGCCGCAACTTATGGTCCGGGCCATCGAGGAACTCCAGAATGCAGTGGTTGAGCCGGATGTGTGGAAAATCGAGGGAATGGACCGCCGCCAGGATTGCAAGAATATCGTCGCGGCTGCCCGCCGTGGCGATCGGCAAAAGGTTGGCTGCATCGTTCTGGGCCGGGGTGAAGACGATTCGAAGGTTCGTCAGTGGCTCGCAACGGCTGCGGCCACGCGGGGCTTCATCGGATTCGCAGTGGGCCGGACGAGTTTCTGGGAACCGCTCATGGCATGGAGACAGAGAAAGATCACCCGGGAAGGCGCTGTGGCCGCTATTGCCCGGCGATACCAGGAATTCGCAGGAATCTTCGAGGAAAGTACTCTTGCCGCCTAAATTAACGAATGCCAAGGAGCCGGGTCTTTTTGGTCGCGAAGGAATTGCTGGGCAGGGGGTGATGCATGAGTGCCATTGAAAATACTCTCTTGGAGCGGAAGACAGTAGCAAAGACGGATTCCGATGATCGTGTTGGCCAGAGCCATCCTCTAGGCGCCACGATAGTTTCCGGAGGAGTTAATTTCAGCATCTTCTCTCGCACCGCGTCCAGCGTAGAGTTGCTGTTCTTCGATCGAGTGGAGGATGGACGGCCTGCACGGGTCATTCAAATCGATCCCACAGACAACCGTACTTACCACTATTGGCACTCGATCGTACCAGGAGTGCAGCCGGGCCAGATCTATGGCTTTCGAGTTCATGGACCATTCGATCCCGAGAGCGGTCTTCGCTTTGACCCCAGGAAGCTTCTTCTCGACCCGTATGGTCGCGGTGTCGTGGTTCCGAAAGACTACAGCCGCGCCGCCGCCAGCTCGGAGGGCGACAACGCCTCAACGGCCATGAAGAGCGTGGTGGTGGATCCGAGTGCTTACGATTGGGAAGGGGATAAGCCACTCAGGCGGCCATCCGCACGCACGATCATTTACGAGATGCACGTACGTGGCTTTACGGCTCACCCGAGCTCTGGCGTCAGCGAGAAGACTCGCGGTACGTACGCCGGCCTGATCGAGAAAATTCCATATCTTCGGGGCCTAGGCATTACCGCTGTGGAATTATTGCCAGTGTTTCAATTCGATGCCCAGGATTGCCCGCCTGGGCGGGTCAACTATTGGGGCTATGCGCCGGTTTCGTTCTTTGCGCCGCACCAGGCATATAGCTCGCGGCAGAATCCGCTGGGACCGGCGGGCGAGTTTCGCGACCTGGTTAAGGCGCTGCACAGGGCGGGCATTGAGGTTCTTCTCGATGTAGTATTCAATCACACTGCGGAAGGCGACCATAGTGGCCCCACTCTCTGCTTCCGCGGAGTGGACAACAGTACCTACTATATTCTCGACACGAACCGCTCGCGGTATGCCAATTTTAGTGGCACCGGGAACACGCTAAACGCCAATCATCCTGTCGTCCGCCGGATGATCGTGGACAGTCTTCGCTACTGGGTCGAGGAGATGCACGTCGATGGCTTCCGGTTCGACCTCGCTTCCATTCTCGCCCGAGATTCGTGTGGCCAAGTTATGTCCAACCCGCCGGTGCTGTGGGATATCGAATCCGATCCGGCGCTAGCGGGCACAAAGATAATTGCGGAGGCGTGGGACGCGGCCGGCCTGTACCAGGTGGGCAGTTTCGTCGGCGACAGTTGGAAGGAGTGGAACGGGCGGTTTCGCGACGATGTTCGCGACTTCTTCCGGGGCGCAGACGATTCAGTGACGCGTATTGCGGACCGGGTTCTGGGCAGCCCGGAGATCTACAGTCGCAAGCAACGCGAAGCCGAGCAGAGTGTCAACTTCGTAACCTGTCACGATGGCTTCACCCTCAACGACCTGGTTTCCTATAACTACAAGCACAACCGGGAAAACGGTGAAGGCAACCACGACGGAGCTGACGATAACCGAAGCTGGAATTGTGGGGTAGAGGGCCCGTCCGATGATCCGGCAGTGGAGAAGTTGCGCAACCGCCAAGTCAAAAACTTCCTCACAGTCACCCTGCTTTCGCTGGGGGTACCCATGATTGTCATGGGAGATGAAGTGCGCCGAACGCAGCGCGGCAACAACAACGCGTACTGCCACGATAACGAGATTAGCTGGTTCGACTGGACACTGCTCTCCAAGCACGCCGACGTGCATCGGTTCGCCAAATTGCTGGTGGCCCGCCGTCTGATGAGAGACCTGGAGCATGAGCGCCGCCGTCTGAGCCTGAACCAGTGGCTTCGAGATGCGAAGAAGGCCTGGCACGGTATGAAACTCGAACAGCCGGACTGGAGCCATCACTCCCACAGTCTGGCGCTCGGTGCGGTTCTTCAACGCGAGGGGCTGCGTTTCCATTTGATTTTGAATGCATATTGGGAACCGCTCGATTTCGAGCTTCCGGTGTGCGACGGCAAAGAGGTGTGGCACCGGTGGATTGATACAGCACTGGACCCGCCGGATGACATCATCGAATGGCAAAAGGCTCACCCGGTTCCGCGGCGAACGTACCACGTCGGGGCGCGCTCGGTGGTGGTGCTGGTCGCTGGTTCGGGATTGGACCGCGACCATGACCTCTGAGTTCATTTTCACGTTCGCATAACCTATCCCAGAGTGGTTGAACCCTGTGACCTTGAAAGAGTTCAGAAAGAAGGAGAAATCGAAAATGGCATCCAGAACAATGGAACCGCCCGCGGTAGACGCGACAGCAAAAGACTCAATCAGCGCTTACGGCACGGCCAGATCTACTATTGAAGGAAAACCCCTGAGCGCCGAGGCGCTGCGCAAAATCCACGCCTACTGGCGGGCGTGTAACTACTTGAGTCTTGGCATGATTTACCTACAACAGAATCCGCTACTGCAAGAACCCCTGAAACCGGAGCACATTAAGAATCGGCTTCTCGGACACTGGGGAGCGAGTCCTGGTCTGTCATTTGTCTACATTCACCTCAACCGATTGATCACGAAATACGACCTGAATATGATCTTTCTGGCCGGGCCGGGGCACGGTGCTCCGGGGGTATTGGGCCCGGTGTACCTGGAGGGTACCTACTCTGAAATCTACACCGACAAAAGTGAAGACACGATAGGACTGCAGGAATTTTTTAAGCAATTTTCGTTTCCCGGCGGCATTGGCAGTCACTGTACTCCTGAAACGCCAGGATCGATCCATGAAGGAGGGGAACTCGGGTATGTGCTGTCTCATGCCTGCGGCGCTGCTTTCGACAATCCCGACTTGATCGTCGCCGCCGTAGTGGGAGACGGCGAAGCAGAAACGGGCCCCCTCTCGACCTCCTGGCACATCAGCAAGTTCCTGAATCCCATTCGCGATGGCGCGGTCCTCCCGATTCTTCACCTCAATGGTTACAAGATCAACAATCCTAGCCTCCTGGCTCGCATCAGCCACGAGGAAGTGAAGAACCTGTTTCAGGGTTATGGCTGGACGCCTTACTTTGTCGAGGGTTCTGACCCCGAAGGCATGCACCAGGCGATGGCGGCGACGATGGATCAGTGCATCACCGAAATCAGGGACCACCAGCGAGAAGGCCGTACCTCGGGAATTGCCAAGCGCCCCCGCTGGCCGATGATCGTGCTGCGATCTCCAAAAGGCTGGACTGCACCGGCGGAGGTCGGTGGCCACAGGCTTGAGGGCTTTTGGCGAGCGCACCAGGTTCCCATGGCAGACGTGAAGAAGAATCCCGAACAGCTCAAAACTCTCGAGAAGTGGATGCACGCACAGAAACCGGAGGAGCTGTTCGATGCGGACGGCAAACTAATTCCGGAACTTAAAGAATTGGCGCCGATCGGTACCCGGCGAATGAGCGCGAACCCGCATGCCAATGGAGGGCTCATTAGGAAAGCCTTGCGCATGCCCGATTTCCGAGTGTATGGCTTAAAGGTCGACAAGCCCGGACGGATCGAAGCGGAAAACACGCGCCCTCTCGGCGCTTTCCTCCGTGACGTGATGAAACTGAACATGAACCGCTTCCGCGTATTCGGCCCGGACGAGAATACTTCGAACAAGTTGCAGGACATTTATGAAGTCAGCAAAAAGTTCTGGATTGCTGAATACTTTCCCGAGGACGCGGACGGTGGCGAACTGGCGACCGACGGCCGCGTAATCGAGATGCTCAGCGAACACACTGTGGAGGGAATGCTCGAGGGTTATCTGCTGACTGGCCGGCACGGTTTAATCTCTTCTTATGAGGCCTTTGTCCATGTGATCGACTCCATGTTCAATCAACATGCGAAATGGCTGTCGATCTCCAAGGATTTGTCGTGGCGCGAAGAAATTTCATCTTTGAATCTTCTGATCACTTCGACCGTCTGGCGCCAGGACCATAACGGTTTTACCCACCAGGATCCCGGCTTCCTTGACGTGGTGGTGAACAAGAGCGCCGCGGTGACCCGCATTTACCTTCCTCCCGACGTGAATTCTCTTTTATCAGTCGCCGATCACTGTCTGCGTAGTGAAAACTACGTCAATGTAATCGTCTCCGACAAACAGTTGCATCTGCAATATATGGACATGGATGCCGCAATCAGGCACTGCACGAAAGGCATAGGCATTTGGGATTGGGCCAGTAACGACCAGAGTGGCGAACCCGATGTCGTCGTGGCATCGGCCGGCGACATTCCCACTCAGGAAGCCCTCGCGGCAGTCGCATTACTCCGTGCTGACTTCCCCGATCTAAAGGTCCGTTACATCAATGTGGTTGACTTATTCAAGTTGCAACCTAGTTCAGAACATCCTCACGGCTTGACAGATCGGGATTTTGACTCCCTATTTACTGTGGACAAACCAATCATTTTCAATTTCCATGGCTACCCCTGGCTTGTGCACCGCTTGGCATATCGTCGCACTAACCACCACAACTTGCATGTACGTGGATACAAGGAAAAAGGCAATATCAATACGCCGATGGAGTTGGCGATCAACAACGAAATCGACCGCTATACTCTCGCGATCGCGGCAATCGATCGCACCCCGAAACTTCAGAAGACTGGGGCGCACGCGAAAGAAAAATACCGTGATCAGCAGACCGATTGCCGAAATTACGCATACGAGCACGGCATCGACAAGCCGGAAATCGCGACCTGGAGGTGGCCGTATGAGGACGGTGGGCGCAAGATCGGGGTTGCGAGGCATTGAATGACCCTCGCTCAGCTACGGTCTTTGTTCGTGCCTGGTTCCGCCTTTCTGGCATTGAGTATCACCTCATTCCTGAGTCTTTCAGTGCCCCCAGGGATTCTCTTCGCGAAGCGTCCATCGCTTGAAGAAGCGATGGACTTCATAGTCCTCAACACGCCAAATCAAGAAGGAAAAGACACTTTCGAGCTCCATTAATTTACCTGTGGGCGATGAGGATATCGCGGATCGGCTGATACGGGCTTTCCAACACGCGGCGAAGTTGTGTGGCGCAAGGAAAGAGTTATTCCGAGACTAAATAAGGTTGGGTTTTGTTTCTCGGCCCAGGCCGCTACGCAGGGGCTTAGTTGAGAAAATATCTCTTTGGGACGTGGCGCTCTCGGTTGAGCTGCACCGTGAAGTTGCGGTCCACCGAATCCACAGGCACTTCCTTCTCTTCATGCTGCAAGATAATGTAACGTCTTCCCCTCCACCCAGTAGGCGATCGCTGCCCGAATGACGCGGTCTTTGAACGCGATGACGCACATCGGGGAAGCGCCACCGAAAACCTGATTGCTGGACTGATCATAATCGCGAGTCGCTGGCTCTACGGGCCGAACGTAAACCACCGCGGGAGCGGGCCGTGCCTGCTCGGAGTAAATGACCGTAACATTCGGTGACGATTGGTAAGCCGGATACGTCGCGTAAGAGCGTCGTAGGGGTAGTCGGCGTAGCCGGGGTAGTAGGAGAACCCGAGCCCGCAGCTGGGATAAACCACGCTGCCGCCGTAGCCGTAGAAGCCGCGGTTGAAGAATTGCTGACCGAAAAAGAAGCAGTTACCGGGACGAAATCCTCCGAACCCGCCGCGAAAGCCACCGCCCATGCCTCCGCGAAAGCCACCACCCATGCCCCCACGCTGAGCCACAGCGCTCCCTGCGAGCAGCCAACACGCTGTGATAGCTAGAAGAAGTTTCATGGCGTGCTCCTCTACCAGCTCTAGTGTCATGAGTTGGAAATCCGTTTAGAAAGTCTGGCGACCTTGCCAAGAATCAGATCTGCGTCCGCTGTCCACACAAACGGTTTGGGATCTCGATTCCGGCGATCCAAGTAGTCGAGCATCGCCTTTTCCAATGCCGGCACAGCCGTGTGGCTTCCCCGACGGACGCATCGCTGCGTCACTTCCGCAAACAACCGTTCCACCAGATTCAGCCAGCTTCCGCTCGTCGCTGTGAAGTGGATGTGATAGCGAGGGTGGCGTGCTAACCACGCCTGCACCTTGCTTACCTTGTGAGTGCCATAGTTGTCCATCACCAGGTGAATCTCAAAACGGCTGGGAAGGTTGGCGTCGATGTCGTTCAGAAATCGCAGGAACTCCTGATGCCTATGCCGTCGGTAGCAATTGCTGGTGGTGATTCCGCTGGCCACATCCAAGGCCGCGAACAAAGAGGTAACTCCGTGGCGCTCGTAATCATGCGATTGTCGGGCCGGCACGCCCGGTCCCAGCGGCAGAATCGGCTGGCTGCGGTTGAGCGCTTGTACCTGACTCTTTTCATCCACACACAGGACGATCGCGCGGTCCGGCGGATTCATGTACAGACCAACGATGTCGCGCACCTTCTCGACAAACTGCGGATCTTTGGAGAACTTGAAATTCTCCACTCGATGCGGCTGCAATCCGAAAGCCTGCCAGATCCGCACGATCGCGGTCTGCGAAAGCCCTATCTTCTTGGCCATCAGACGGCTGCTCCAGTGCGTGCTGTTTTCCGGCATCGACTCCAGCGTCTTCGTGACCACCTCTTCGACCTGTGCGTCCGTAATCGACCGCGGAGCGCCCGGTCGCGGTTCATCCAGTAGCCCTTCCAGCCGATTCACCCGAAAGCGTTCCCGCCACTTACAAACCGTAGCCCCGGTGATGTGTAGTTTCTTAGCGACGGCGCCATTACTCAATCCTTCGTCACACCCCAGTACGATGCGTGCTCGCATGGCGACCGCCTGGGAGGATTTCGGACGGCGGGACAGCATCGCCAGTTTTTCCCTTTCCTCAGAGCTCAGGTTGAGCGGCTTGGTAGGACGTCCAATGGCCATAGCCAAGTATGCGCCACGCGGCCCTATTATTCAACGAATTTCTGATTCAGGACACTAGAATCGCCCGCCGAGCCCTCGGTCCTTCCGTTGTCACGATACGTGCCGAGCTTGCGCATCATTGATTCGCCTTTCAAACGTGCCCCTTCTGAGTAGCTTCCGTCCATAGCAGCCCGGCTCCCCCCCGCCACGCCACGTATAATCGGAAGTAAGCCTATTTCATGAAACGCCCGGCCTACATCTTTGCCACGATTTTGTTGTGCCTGACGGTGCTGCTGGCGCTGTGGCAGGGATCGTTCAATCTGAAGCAATTCGGACCGGCCGATCCGTACCAGACCCTTATCTTTTGGGCAATCTCGAGCCTGAACTTCGTGCTCATGGTGACGCTTGGCTTCATGCTCTTTCGCACCGGCGCGAAGTTGTACATCGAGCGGCAGAGCAACCGGGAAGGCTCGCGGATCCGATCGAAGCTGGTGCTGGGGGCGCTGGCGCTGACTATTCTGCCGGTGGTCTTCATGGTCCTCTGGGGCGTGGAGGTGTTGAACTTCAACCTGAAGGCCTGGTTCAGCGAGCCAGTCAAGAATCAACTAGCCGTATTCACCAAGGTTTCCGGCCTTCTCAACACAGAATTGCAGGAAGGCGTGATCGATGAGGCCGCCCTGCTTGCGTCGCTGCCGGAGACGCGTCAAATTCTCACCGGCGGCGCGGCCAACCCTGCTCTCCTCGATCGCTTCGCCCAAGAGCACAAACTGGCCTCGGCGGCGATCTACTCGGCGTCGGGAAACATGGTGGCGCAGTGGGGAGCCACGTCACAAAAGTCGGACGGGCAGACCGTAACGGCGCATGCACCGGTGATCAACGGCGCGTCGAAGTTGGGAGAGGTAGTGCTGGTCTCGCGTGTGCCCGTCGACGTGACTGCGCAGCAGGCGGAGATCCGGAAATACGCGGCCGAGTTCGATCAGAACCAAAGGAACCGCAAGGACTACCGGCTGTTCTACACCATGCTCCTGCTCCTGATCGCGCTCTTCGTCCTATACGTGGCCACCTGGATGGCTCTGTTCCTCGCCAAGCAGATCAGTGTCCCGATCACCAAGCTGCTGGAGGCCGCGCGCGAGGTTCGCAAGGGAAACCTCAAGCATCGGGTCCAGGTGCGTGCCATCGATGAGCTGGCCTTGCTGGTGAAGGGCTTCAACCAGATGACCGAAGAGCTGGAAGCCAACAGCCGCGAATTGGGCCGGCGGCAGCGCTTCACCGAGGCGATTCTCGAAAGCATCCCGACCGGTGTTCTCTCGATCGGCTCCGATGGCAGCATCCAGCTCGCCAACCGCGCGATCGCCAAGATTTTTCCCGAGGAGCAGGTAACCAAAGCCACGCGGCTCGAAGACCTCTTCTCCCGCGAAGATACCGCCGAAATCAAATACATGATGAAACGCGCGCGGCGCACCGGCATCTCGTCGCGCCAGCTCGAACTACGCATCGGCAACCGCAACGCCCAGATCGCCGTGACCGTGTCGGCCTTGGAGGAGAACCTTACCTCCGGCTTTGTTGTGGTTCTGGAAGACACCACGGAGTTGCTGCGCGCGCAGAAGACGGCGGCCTGGCACGAGGTGGCGCGGCGCGTGGCGCACGAGATCAAGAACCCCTTGACGCCGATCGCCCTTTCGGCGGAACGCATCAGCCGGCAGATCGACCGCGTGGATTTGGCGCCCGGTTCGGCGCGAATCGTGCACGAGTGTGCCGCCACGATTTCGAAGTCCGTTGAATCCGTGAAGATGCTGGTGGATGAGTTCTCACGCTTTGCGCGCTTCCCCGCGGCGCAACCGGTACGCGGCGATTTGAACGAGCAGGTTGCTCAGGCCCTGGCCGTATTTAACGGCCGCCTGGATGGGATCCGCATCCGCACCAGCTTGGCTTCTGGATTGCCTCCCGTGAATCTCGATCGCGAACAGTTTCAGCGCGTGGTGGTCAATCTGGTCGATAACGCCGCGGAAGCGATGCAGGACTCGTTGGTCAAGGATCTGTATATCGCTACCCAACCTGGCCCTTCGGAAACCGTTGAGTTGATCATTGCGGATTCCGGGCCGGGCATCACGCCCGAGGACAAGGAGAAACTCTTTCTCCCCTACTTCTCCACCAAGAACCGCGGTACGGGCCTCGGTCTGGCGATCGTGAATCACATTCTCTCGGAGCACCACGCCCAGATCCGTGTGGAAGATAACCAGCCGGCCGGCGCTCGATTTACCGTGGAGATTCCCGCCCTGGTTGATTCCGAACCCGCCGATAGCGCCATGAGACCCGCCACTGCCAAGGTATGAAGGCGCGCCGCATCCTGGTAGTCGATGACGAGCCGGGAATTCGCAAGTCACTCAGCGGAGTTCTCGAGGATGAAGGCTACGCCCCCGAGGCCGTCGAGAGCGGCGAAGCTTGCCTCCGCACCCTCTCCGAGGAAGCCGGGTTTGAGCTGGTCATGCTGGATATCTGGCTGCCTGGCATCGATGGCATGGAGGTGCTGGCCCGCATTCAAAAGATTCCGCCTGCCGACCGGCCGGTGGTCGTGGTGATTTCCGGCCACGGCAGCATCGAAGCGGCGGTCAAGGCAACCAAGTTGGGGGCATACGATTTTCTGGAAAAGCCGTTGACGTTCGAAAAGGTCGCCGTCGTGGCCAAGAACGCGCTGGAACACCGCCGTCTGATCCTCGAGAACAGCCGGTTGAAAAGTGACAGCGATTCGCGCTACCGGATCATCGGCAATTCGGTCCCCATGAAAGCGTTGCGCCAGCAACTCGCATTGATGGCCGCCACTGATGGCCGCGTCCTCATCTTCGGCGAAAGCGGAACCGGAAAGGAGCTCGTGGCGCATGCCATCCACCAGATGAGCCCGCGCACCACCGAGCCCTTCGTGGAGGTGAATTGCGCGGCCATTCCCGAAGAGCTCATCGAAAGCGAGATGTTCGGCCACAGCAAGGGAAGCTTCACCAGCGCGCACCAGGATAAGATCGGTAAGTTCCAGAAGGCCGACGGCGGCACACTCTTCCTCGATGAAGTGGGCGATATGAGCCTGCGCACCCAGGCAAAGGTCCTGCGCGCCTTGGAAGAGCAGCGCTTCGAGCCGGTCGGAGCCGCGGCATCGGTGCAAGTGGACGTGCGCGTGGTGGCGGCCACCAATAAGAATCTGGATGAGGAAATTCAGCGCGGCAATTTTCGCGAAGACTTGTTCTATCGGCTCAACGTGATTCCATTCTTCGTGCCGCCTCTGCGCGAGCGGCGGGAAGACATCCCGCAGTTGGCGGAACACTTCCTGCGTGAGTTCACTACGGCTTACGGGCGCAAGCCCAAGGAGCTGACGGCCGAGGCCTACCGCCTCCTCACCGATTATCACTGGCCCGGCAACGTCCGCGAGTTGAAGAACCTGATCGAGCGGATCGTCATTCTCAATCCGCAGGTGCGCGTGGATGCGCGGCACATCCCGTTAAACACCCTGCGCCGGCAGACGGATCGCCCGCTGGATCGTTTCGGCAGCCTGCAGGAAGTGCGCGAGGCGGCCGAGCGCGAATACATCCTCAAGAAACTCGAAGAGACGAACGGCAATGTGACCCGTACGGCCGAGCTGCTGGGCCTGGAGCGCAGCAATCTCTACCGCAAAATGAAGACGCTCGGCATCGGTCCTAAAGAGTAGTTAGTTGCTGATGCGAAGCATCTGCGAAGCCACCTGAATGAAGCATTCATTGAGATCGCTCGAAGAGGCGGCGTTGCAGAATCTTCCCTGGGCGCCGGCCGCTACCGGATTGGGCGAGAGCGTCGGGTCGTTGGCGATGCGTTGCAACAGAACCTGGTCTATACCTCCGGGTGCGTTGTTCAGACCGACGGTGTAGATCACCACATTGGCGAGCGTCTTATTGCCCTGTGCGGAATCGGCCACCCCGCTGCGAATGCGAAACCCGGCATCGTCTGCCGCATTCGTGGAGAAGTTCTGAATGTTGGTGGCGGTTACGGCCAGGCCGGATCCGCTAGTCGTGGTTGATTTGTACCCCGTGGCGGTCAGTGAATTGCCCCAGATATCTGTAAGTGGTGCGTTGGACAAATCCGAAGCGACGCTTGTAAAGGAACTGGTAGGGTTCTGACTAAAAGCGCACCCGCTCGTGCCAGAGCCTGACAACGCTTGCAGGTCCTGTGACTGAGAGACCGGCTCGGCGGGCGCGTTCGGTACCAACAATCCATACGGTTGATTCGTCATCGTCAGAACTCCCGTCAAATACGCGCCGCTTCCATGCGGGTTGCAATGACTGCTGGAACTGATGGGAAACTTTTCCGTAACTGCGGTGGGATAGCCGTCTGTGAAGAACACGATGGCGTTCAGGGCGCCCGTCTGGCTCAGCTGCACCAATTGATCGTATGCCTGCCATAGCCCTTGCGCCGAACTGGTGGCGCCGGTGCAGTTGATGCTGTTGATGATATTCGTGACATTCGGCGAGAAACTGGTGGTGGGCGCGGCATCCACGCGCGAACCGCTGCCGAAGGTGATCAGACCAACGTTGTCGCGGCCCTGGGCGAAGTTACTTACGAATCCAATCGCCGCGGCTTTGAGGGGAGTGCAGGACCCGCTATCGGCTAGCGAACCCGAGCGGTCCATGACGATCATGACATTCACGTCGCGCCGCTGGGCCGTAGAACTGGCCGAAATCGTCTGTGGCCTCAGACCCAGCATGTTGAGGAAAATTAGCGGCAGATTGACACTGACTGTGGTAGTGACGGAGCGCATGGCCGTTTGGCTTTGACCCGCCGTGCTGTTTATTTGAAGGTTGCTGCTGAGCAGATAGCCGCTCGGAAAATTCGCATTGAAGTAAGCCGTGGCCGTCGCTTCCGCGTTGGCCAGTTGCTGAGCGCTGTTGGAGCCGCGGCTCAAGGATCGTGCTCCCGCTACGGCCGACGCGTCCGCCGCTGCCGACATCACCGACTGCACCGTGTACATCAATCCCACATCGATCGCCAACCCCATTACCGGAATCAAAACCAGCGCGATCATGAGGGTACCGAATACCATCACGTAGCCGTTCCGTTTGCGCTTTGGCCGGTTGTTAGAAAATGAAGCGGACATAGTATCCTCCTGTCTGGTTGTTGATAGGGTCCAGCAGATCCAGTTGTGGCATGGAGAAGTACCCCTCCGTCAAATAAGCGACCTGATTGTCCGCCAAGGTCATTACGGATCCGAATCCCGTTGCGATCAGTTGTGCCTGCTGGTATGCGTTCGTCAGTGAGATGCTCCCGTTGGCACCGACGTAATTCGCCGGAGGCGTGCCAAAGGCACTGCCGCGCAGAGTCGCATTACCTAACACGATGCGCTGGATGAAGACCGGCTGGTTGAGGTTCGGGCAGCTCTGCAGATTGGCAGCCGTGCAATCGGCCTGATAGACCTGCACAATCTGTGACAGGATCAACTCGGCCGTCCCGGTACTGGTGAGAGAAAAATTCGTGCTCAAGGTCTGCGCGATGCTGACGGCACCCGGTTGCGAAAAATCGGTGCCCAGCGCGTACATGTGAGCCACATCGCGCGTTAACTGCGTCCCATAGAGGGTCCCACCCATGCGCACGCCGACGCCAGTTACGCCCAGCAGCAGGGTTAGGCCGAGCGACAAGATTAGCGCTAATTCGAGCATCGTGCTCCCCCGCTCGGCGCGCGGCGGCTGCCGGCGGGTTCCGGACTCAACGAACGGGTGGACCGCCAATGGGGGTCGCCTCCATCACATCTGCCGACGCCGCCGAAAACTGCAGCGGCGTATTTGTTCGCCACAAGGGAAACATCCAGGCCCAGGACAATCCCGAGGCCGACACCAGTACGATGTTCCCGCCAACGTTACTGTTTGCGCCGGCCACTGGTTGAAGCGTCACGGGATTGTAGTACGTGATCGTGATCTGGTTCGCTCCGTTGCCCTGGGGGCTCATCGAGTTCAGCAGCCCGATCGTGGAATTGATCACAGTCGTTTTGATGGACATGTCCTGCCCCATGCCCGGCATGGTCTGGCTGGTGATGGCGTAGCGCACGCCCTCGCGCACGGCAAATGACAACGTGTTCTTGACAAAAATGGCGAACGCGACATCGAAAATACCAAACAGGAATGCCAGTAACGGTAGCGTCGCCAGCGCCGCTTCCACCAGCGCACTCCCGCGACTCCGGCGTCTTCGGTTCGATCGCATATTCGCTCGCCTGTTTCTAGTCTCCGGCGAGACCGCGGAAAATACGAGCGATTTGAAACCTGCCTTAGTTTGAAAAACGCCTGAGACGGCGGCCTAAGGTGTTCCCGTAGGCCCTCCCCGCTAAGGCAAAAGCCTTAAGGGAGGCTCAGAGTTGTGGGGTCAGCCCTTCCGGGCTGCCGCCGCGCTTCCGCGCGGCGCGCCGGACGGAAGCCCGGCGGCGGGCCGAAGGCCCGACTCCCCCCTGGCATTCACCACCGACGCATAGAACGCACGAATCGCGGGCGCTCTCGCAATCATCGGGTCACTCCACTAAATAAACATCTCTTCGTCTTGCGTGGCATGGTCCACCGAAGGCCGGTTCGAGCCGTGGACGAGACTGGATACCGCAGCCGAGATCCCGGCGGCCAAACCGTTTACCTCCCGCACCGGCCGCAACACTGCACGCTTCACGTTATCGCCTGCGTGCTCCACCTGTTCCACTGTGCTGCTCACCGAGTGATCGATCTGCTCCAGGCGCTCGCGGGCGCGAGTGCTGGCGTCCCCCACCAAGGCGCCGATCCGCTCTACCTGCTCACGGCTGGTTTTCGAAATGGCCGCCGCGTTCGCCGTAATCTCGGCCACCTTCGGACGGGCGTCCTCGAGGATCTTCTGCGCGGTCGCCAGAATCTCGGTAGCTCGATCGACCTCCGCACCCGCCTTCCTAACTACCGGTCCCACCTGCTCCACAACCGGGCCAATCTTGTCCATGATTGGCCCGATCTTGTCGATGACCGGTCCGGCGCTGTCCGCTACCGCAACGCCTCTGGCGGCGAGCGGCGCCAGTTTCTCGTGAATCTTGCGCGCCACACTGTACAGGCCGATGGCTACGCCGGCTTGGACCAGGATTGCCAGGCAAGCCAGCGCGACCGCGGCTGTGATCACCACCCGAAAGACATCGTCAGACATCCGTAGAGTCCTTACGCTCGATGCATTAGTGAGGCAGTGCGTCGCCCGGAGCCTGCGGCGGCTGGTTCATGGCTTCACGGTATGCCTGCCGCCCAGCTTCCATCGCGTCCTGCAGATTCTCTTTCTGGCGCGAGAGAGCGTCCTTGCCTCGATCCACCCATTCGGACGCCGACTGTTTGACGTCGGTCGAGCGTTGCTTCAAATAGTCCGTGCCCTCACCCGCTTTGGACTTAATAAAGTCGCGCGTTTCCTGACCCGACTTTGGCGCAAACAGCATACCGATGGCCACACCCACGCCCAAACCCAGGAGAAATGCCGACAGGCCGTTCTTATCCATATTTCTTAATCCTCCTCGTATCCCGCGTCACTTGCAATCGTTTTCAGTATACTCCCCAATAGAACCAGCAACATGAGTATAAGCAAGCGGCGGGCCCTCGATGGCGATGCACTGTGGGCTTACGCACTGAAGCTGCTGGGCGGGCGGGCCCACTCGACTGGCGAACTGCGCGAGAAGTTGCGCCGCCGGGCCGACCGTGCCGGAGCAGTGGATGATATCCTGGCGCGGCTCAAAGACAGCGGGTACTTGAACGATCAGCGGTTTGCCGAGGGCTTTGCCGCGGCCCGCCTGGCGAACGATAAGCTGGGCCGCACGCGCGTGATTCAGGATTTGCGGCAACGGCGTGTAGCGCCGGCGCTAGCCGAACGCACCGTGCGCAAACTCTATGAGGATGTCAACGAGGAGGCGCTGATCGAAGCCTGGATCCGCCGCAAGTACCGGCTGGCGTCCCGCGAAGACCTCTTTCAGGAGGATAAGGAACTTGCCGCCGCCTACCGCAGGCTGCTCCATGCCGGGTTTCGCTCCGGCGATATCGTGCGCACCCTGAAACGCTTCGCGCGCAATCCGGAACTGCTCGATTCCTTGGAGCCTCCCGAGGAACCGACCGACTAGGACAGGCCATCGCCTTATGTGGCCTGTCCTACTCGCCGACGGACGCAGACGACAAAAACGATCGTCTGCGCCACCTCGCTACACGCACAGCGGGCTCCGCGCGAACACAAATTCTTCCACCACGCGCCCGCCGATCAAATGCTCCTGAATGATCCGCTCCAGCACCTCTGGCGTGGCCGAGTGATACCAGACGCCCTCCGGGTAAACCACCGCGATAGGGCCCTGCTCGCATACGCGCAAGCAGTTGGCCTTAGTCCGGTAGACGCGGTCGAGCATTTGCAAATCGCTCATGCGCCGCTTGAGATAAGCCCACGCCTCCGTGCCCGCTTCCGCCGAACAACACTTCGGCTTGGTCTGTTCCGCACACAGAAAAATGTGGCGCCGAACACTGGGAATGTTCAATCCCGCGGCAATCTGCTGCAGCTTCTCGATGTCCGCCATGGAGATTAAAACTTCACCGCGGGGGCGTTCCGTGCGCCCGGCTCGGTCTTGAAATACGCGTCGTTGCGTTCAAACCCGCCGATCGAGGCCACTATGTTATTGGGAAACATCTGGATCGACGTATTGTAATGCTGCACCGTCTCGTTATATTTCCGCCGTTCCACGGCGATCCGGTTCTCCGTGCCCGCCAACTCGTCCTGCAGACGGAGAAAATTTTCGTTCGATCGCAATTGCGGATAGTTTTCCGAGACCACCAGCAACCGCGAAAGCGCGCTGGTGAGCTGATCGTTAGCCTGGATCTTTTCCTGCGGTGTGCGTCCGCCGATGAGTGCCGCGCGCGCGTTGGCGATATCCCGAAACACCTCGGTCTCGTGCGCCGCGAATCCCTTCACGGTTTCGACCAGGTTCGGGATCAGGTCCGCCCGCCGCTGCAGGACCACATCCACCTGCGACCACGCCGCGTTCACGGCCTCGCGCTGCGTCACCAGGTCGTTGCGCACACTCACGAACTGGCCGGCCATCGCCAGTCCCACGAGGATCAATACTCCCAAAACGATCAAAGCTACTTTCACAAGTGCTCTCCTATTTCTCCAGACGGTCCACCGCGTCGATGACCTTGCCGACACCCTCCAGGTAGCCTGCCAATAGTGTTACCGGGTCTACGTCGCGCGGTTTGACGCGTTCCTCGCGGATCTCCAGTAACTTCTCGAAGGGCGCCGCGTCGATGCCGAATTGATCCCGCGCCCGCCCGATGATCTCCCGTTTGCGCGCCGCCACCTCGATTCCTGATAGCGCCAGTGCGTGACGGAAGAGCACACAAAAAGTGGAAATCGAATCGACCAATAACCGGCGCAGCAGGTCCGCATCCGACAGCATTCCGGACGCCTTCTGGCGCAACCGCAGCAGCTTGGCACGCAAATCGTGCTCCACCTGGGCGCGGTAGAACGAGCGGTCTACCACCAGCGACGAGACCACATCCTTGCCCGATAGCAGGCGGTGCTGATGCTGGATATCCAGGAACTCGATAGCGAAACAGTCGGTGGAAGTAGCGACTTCCTGCTCCGTCAGCAGGAGCGGCGACGGGCTGCCGAGCTCGCGCCACCAGCGGAAGATGTCGGACGATTCGCCCAATTCGCGCGGCGTGATCGTGCTCAGCACACAGAGCACGTTGAAATCGGAGTACTTCGCATGGTGGTCGCCGTCGGCCGCCGAGCCGTACAGCACCACCGAGACGAGCCGGTCGCCGAAGGCTTTTTCGAGTTTCTCCACCAGTTGGTTGAGTACTTTGTCCATGTTTACCAGTCGCTCGATGCGCCGCCGCCTCCGGAATCGCCGCCGCCGAAACCGCCGAAGCCATCGCCCGAATCGTATCCGCCGAAACCGCCGCTGCCCCGGCTGCCCCAGCTACTGCGTCCCATCATGCTGCCCAGAATCAGCCCCGGCAGAAATCCCCCGCCGCCTCCGCCGCCATACCCGCGCGGATTTCCGCGGGTCATCAACCAGAGGATCACGAACAACCCGCCGATTATGGGAAACCACGGAATTGAATCCACCGGACTTCGCCGGATATGCCGCTCGATCCTGGCGTTCAGCGTGACATGTTTGGCCTCAGCGATGTCCGTCCCGATGGTCGACGCGGCGGCCAGCATTGCTTCCCCATACTGCTGCTGCCGCAAAGCCGGACGCATTTCTCGCAGGATGCTGCCGCTCAATCCGTCCGGCAGGATCGGCTCCAGGCCATACCCCACCTCCAGCCGGCTGCGC
>Ga0335079_10003463_pt1 | contig 18254 bp, 12 predicted proteins | sample Lox_Sample_33_FD_206719 | JGI IMG/M metagenome (GOLD analysis project Ga0335079, IMG submission 206719) | Soil microbial communities from Loxahatchee National Wildlife Refuge, Florida, United States - Lox_Sample_3.3 | ecosystem: Environmental > Terrestrial > Soil > Wetlands | place: USA... | reverse complement strand
CACGTAGCGGCGGCCCCAGCCTTCGGAAATCCAATATTCTTTGGAGGGTTTGTAGTTGTAGTAAACAGGCAGCTGGCCCACGTGGCGCGGGATGGTGATGGGCAGGCGCCCGCTGGGATTGTAGTCGCCGAACAATACGTCGGCCACCGCCCGGCCGCCCTGTTCACCGGGGAGCCATGCCTCGACAACCGCGGGAACATGCTCGGCAATCCAGCGGACCGAGAGCGCGCGGCCATTGTTCAAGACGACGATGGTGGGCGTGCCGGTAGCGTGGACGGCCTCCACCAGGTCCTCCTGAATGCCGGTCAGATCGAGGCTGGCCACATCGTAGCCTTCTCCGTCGGTGGCCTCCGTGTCTTCGCGCGGATTCTCGCCGACGACGACAATCGCCACGTCCGCACGCTTGGCCGCCTGCCGGGCTTTGTCAATCTCGTTGACCTTTGTGCCCATCACGTCGCAGCCCTGGACGTACTCCACGTGAGTGGCGGAACTTACTTTTCCTTTAACTCCTTCGAGAATCGTGACCACATGCTGCAGAACTTTCTTAGCGACGTAGTCGCCCAGCAGGCTGCCCTCACGATCGGCGTTGGGGCCGATGACGGCGATGGATTTGATGTCCTTCTTGAGCGGCAGCAAGTGATTTTCGTTCTTTAGCAGCACGATTCCCTCGCGGGCGACTTCGAGCGCCAGGTCCTGACTCTCCTTGGTATGGGTGACGGCGACGGCGTGATCGGGATCGACGTAGGGATGGTCGAACAAACCCAGGCGGAATTTCTGTCGAAGAATGCGCGTGACGGCGCGATCGATATACGCCATGGAGACACGGCCCTCGCGGACGTTCTCGATCATAGGCTGCATATATCCGGGCTCGTACGAAATGCCGACATCCAGGCCGGCCTTGAGGGCCAACTCGCCGGCTTTTTTCTGATCCGCAGCGATGTGCTCGTAAACCAGGGTGGTGATGCCGCTGCCCTCGCCGAGCACCAGGCCCTGAAATCCCATCTCCTCGCGGAGGATTTTGGTGAGGATAAAGTCAGAGGAATGCGTGGGCACGCCGTCGATGGCGGGATACGTGGCCATGACGCCGAGCCCGCCGGCTTTCTTGATGCCGGCCACCCAGGGCGGCAGAAATACATCACGCAGCGTACGCTCGGAAATCTCCATGGCGCCGCGTTCGAAGCCGCTGGTGGGCTGGCTCTGTCCCGGATAGTGGCACAGGCCGGCGACCACTTTATCGGGAGCTGAGACATCGTCACCTTGGGCCGCGCCGACAATCGTCTCGGCGATTCTGGAACACATGTACGGGTCCTCGCTGAACCCCTCCTGGTTTCTGCCCAGGCGTGGATCGCGGTTGGGTTCGATCACCAGCGTAAAGATCTGATGGATGCCGATAGCGCGCGCTTCCCGCGCCGCAACCGTGTAGATGCGCTTGACGAGTCCCATGTTCCAGGTGCTGCCGATGGTGAGACCTTCAGGAAACACCGTCGCGCCGGAACACATCAATCCGTGCGTTCCTTCCTCGGTCTCCAGCAGTGGTATCTTCAGGCGCGTCTTTTCGATCGCGATTTTCTGCAGCTCATTCAGAAGCTCGGCTTCCCGGCGCGTGCCCTCGGGGACTACGGTGTTGGTGAAGGTGAAGAATCCGCCACCGGGCCCGATGCTTTTCTCGCGCGTCCCTTCCGTGAAACGGCGGCAGGATTCGATCTTCGCGGCATTGTCCATGCCGAGCTCGTCGACGTAGACGCACGGCATGTTCATCTGGCCGATTTTCTCCTCGAGCGTCATTCTGCCGAGCAGATCGGCGACCCGTCTTTCGATGGGCTGTTTCGCATCGAGATACAAAGGCGCGGCGGCTTCCGGCTGCGCGAATGTTGCCACGGAAAAAAGCAAGACAAGAATCAATCCCGCGCCAGATCGTCTGGCACAGCTACGGCTACTCATGCGCCCTCCCTTACGGTTCTCTTTCGAAGGCTTTCAGGTATGAATATATCAAAGAGTGCGGCTAGCCATTCGCCAGAACCTTCTTGGCTTTCGCCAGGGCGACGCGCTGTTCGTTTGTGAGTTCGGGGAACTTGAGGCGGAGCCCCTGGATGGTGCGTGTCAGAATTCCCGAAACCAAAAGGCGCGCTACCCATTTGTGGTCGGCCGGGATGATGAACCAGGGCGCATGCTTGGTGCTGGTGGCGCTCAGCGCGTCTTCGTAGGCTTCCACATACTTGGGCCAGAAAGCTCGCTCGGCCAGATCGGCGGCGGAGAACTTCCAGTGTTTCGCCGGGTCCTCCAGGCGCTCGAGAAGCCGCCGTTTCTGTTCCTTCTTCGAGACGTGCAAAAAGAATTTTAGAATGACCGTGCCGTTGCGGATGAGGTGCTTTTCGAATTGATTGATGTCATCGTACCGGTGTTCCCACAAAGAATTCCCGCGTTTGGATGACAGTTTTTGTTTGTCGAGCCACTCCGGATGGACTCGCACTACCAGCACATCTTCGTAATGCGACCGGTTGAAAATGCCTATGCGCCCACGCGGCGGCAGAGCCTTGGCGTACCGCCATAAGAAGTCGTGCTCGGTTTCTTCGTCCGAGGGCCGCTTGAAGCTGTTGACCTGGCACCCCTGAGGATTGAGGCCGCTCATCACATGTTTGACCAGCCCGTCCTTACCCGAAGCATCCATACCCTGCAAGACCACCAGCAGCGCATGGCTGTCGCTCGCCCATAGCAACTCTTGCGCATTGGAGAGCCGTTCCAGGTTCCGGTGGATGGCGTCTCGAGCTTCCTGTTTGAGCTCGTCGCCCTTCAGGTTTCGCAATGGCTCTGTGCCGGCCCAGGCGGTGTCCCAATCACGAAGACGGACCTTGGTGTGTGGTTTTACGAGGAAGCGATGCGCCAGGTTTTTGTCAGGCATCAGTCAACGGGAGCAGCTACTGAATTTTACACGGAAAGCGCGCGGGCTGGTACCGTCCCGGAGGGTGCCCGGCCATCCCCACGCCCGGGGCGCGTCCAGATTCTCATGTGGACGGAGATGGCTGCTGGGGGCGAGAAGCGTGGTTGACCAATCCGACTCTTGCCATCAGGCGGTTGAAGCGCGGATCGGAGCGCATGCTGTCCCAAAAGGGATCTACGGCGAGCCAGGCCACCTGCCAGTCGCGTTCTTCGACAGCCCGTTCCAGCCATTCGAAAGCCTGATCCTCCTCTCCTAGCCCGGCACAGATTGCGGCCCGCACCGGCGCGGGTACGTACTGCTGTCTGGAAAGCCCGTCCAGCTTTGCCAGAATCTCTCGAGCCTGAACCGGCTGACCAGCTTTCCCGTAAACATATCCCAATCCCGCATAGCGCCAGAGGGAGTCGCCGACGGCTTCTGCTTCGCGGAGCGCTGTGGTGGCCCGCGCTAAATCGCCTCGGTGTGCGTAGGACAGCCCCAAATAGTAATGCGCGATCCAATAGTTGGGATGGAGTTCGGCTGCCGCCCGGAACCCTTCGATGGCCTCGTCGAATCGGTGCGCCCAATAACTGGGCCAGATTGCGGTGGTATTGACGCTCGCCGAAAACGGATCGAGTTGCTGCGCCACTTTCATCTCTGCTTTCGATTCCGCGATCCGCCCCGTCAATCCGAGCACGAAGGCGAGCCATTGGTGCGCGGACGCATATCCCGGATTCAGCTCGAGTGAGTGCCGCAATCTTTCCTCCGCTTGAACAGCGTGCCAATCGAAGAGTAACAGCGTAAACCCCCGGGAGGCATGCGCCTCTCCCAGGGCCGGGTCGATTTCCAGCGCGTGCGCCTGTGCAGCCTTGGCTTGGGTGAAGGCCTGCCGCGGAGCCAGTTCGCCATAGATGGAGAGCATGGCACAGCAGTCTGCCATGCCCGTGTGGGCCCGCGCGTAACTGGGGTCGCTTTCCACTGCCTGTTCGAAATACCCCAAAGCCTTCCTCATTGCCTCCAGAGTCCTCTTGTTCCAAGCGTAACGCCCCTTCAAGTAGAGCTCATAGGCTTCAGGGTTCTCGGTGTAGTGTTTCGTCAGCCGTTGATGTTCCTCGCCTGTGAACTGCACCCGCAGGCACTTGGAGATCTCGGTCGAAATCTCGTCCTGAATGACGAAGATGTCAGTCAACTGCCGCTTGTATTGTTGCCCCCAGAGTTGAGACCCGCTATTCACGTCCACCAGTTCCGCTCCGATAGCCAGGATCTCGCCCCGCTGAGAGATCCTTCCCGTAAGGACGGCTTTCACTCCCAGGTCACGGCCCACTTGCAGCGGGTCGATATCCTTGCCCTTGTGCCGAAACACCGTACTGCGAGCCATTACCTTCAAGCGACGGAGCTGCCCGAAGCTATTGATCAGGCTTTCGGTGATCCCGTCGCCCAGGTAGTCCGCATCCGGGGAGCTACTGGTGGTGACGAACGGCAGTACCGCGAGCGAATCGATCGTGGGACCGGTTCCTCGCGACACGGATCGGCCTGACCAATCCGGTTCGGTCAGCAGATCCCGAAGGATCATACTCAGGTCGCGCGCGGATTGCGGCCGCTGTTCGGGATCTTTTCGAAGGCAGTGTAGTATCCAGCGCTCCAGCTCGGAAGGGATTCCCTTCACAAACTCAGTCACAGGCAGCGGCTCGTCGTTCAAGATCGCCGCGATGGTGGAGACCGGAGAGGAACGATGAAACGCGCGCCGGCCAGTCACCATTTCATAAAGCACGCATCCCAGCGAGAAAAGGTCGCTGGCAGTACCGATCGAATCGCAGCGAGCCTGTTCCGGAGACATGTAGCCGACCGTTCCCATCACAACGACGGCATCCGTAAGTGTCGGAGCAAGGGTCCCGACTTCCACATCGAGCGGCGCTTTGAATCGCGCCAGGCCGAAATCCAGGATCTTGACGCGCCCGTCCTTGGTCAGGAAGATGTTTGCCGGCTTGAGGTCCCGGTGAACAATCCCTTTCGCATGCGCGGCTGCCAGCCCTTCCGTGACCAACGCTCCGATTTCTACGGCCCGCCGCCAGGGAAGAGCCGACTCCATGATCCGCTGGTGTAGCGTTTCTCCTTCGAGTAATTCAGTCACGAGAAAAAGTGGCGGCTTAGTCAGTTCGGCGTCATAGATTGCCAGGATGTTCGCGTGTGACAATGCGGCGATGGCCTTGGCTTCCTTTTCGAAGCGCGAAAGGGCCTGAGGATCCGAAGCCAGGCGCTCCGGCAGGGTCTTGATGGCCACATCACGCTCAAGCCTTGCATCGTGGGCGCGATAGACCTCGCCCATCCCGCCTGCGCCTAGCGGAGCAAGGATCCGGTACGGACCGAGATGAGTGCCAGCCGACAGGGCCATATCGGGTTGATTAGATTCTATTTCATCCAACTGAATATCGTTTGGGAAGTTTGGCAGATCTCCACATGGCGGATCGCGTCCACGTGGCGGACTATGGCACGATGAAACCATGGACTTCCAACTCAATGAAGCCGAGGTGCGCGTGCTCGGCTCGCTGGTGGAAAAGGAGGCCACCACGCCGGACTATTATCCGCTCTCGTTGAATGCGCTGTGTGCCGCTTGCAACCAAAAGTCAAATCGGGAACCGGTGATGGCGCTCGATGAGGACAGCGTGCTGGGCGCGGTGGAAAGCCTGCAAGCGAAGGGCCTGGCGCTGCGCACCAGCGGAGGCGACCACCGCGTTCCGAAGTACGGGCACCGCGCGGGCGAGGTTTTCAACTTCGACCGCCGCGAACAGGCCATCCTGTGCGTGCTGATGCTGAGGGGACCGCAGACCGTGGGCGAATTACGCGGGCGCACGGAGAGGCTGCACACATTTGACGGTCTGGAGGAGGTGGAAGCGACGCTGGACCGGCTGATGGAGCGTACGCCTCCGCTGGTCCAAAAGCTCGCGCGGCAGCCCGGTGAGAAGGAGCCGCGCTTCGCTCATCTTCTGTCGGGTGAAGTTGTGGTGCACGCCCAGCCTGCGGCGCCGCCTGAGCAACGGTCGGCCGTCGAGGACCGAATGGCGCGCATCGAGGAGGAACTCGCCGAACTCAAGCAGCAATTCGAGGAATTCCGGAAGAGCTTCGAGTAGCACGGCCGAATTACTTCAGCGCGGAAAACAGGGCGTCCTTCCAACGCTTCACATCGATGCTCCAGCAGACGCTGGCATTTTGGTTTTGGGCAAGCAGATCCGCCCAGAGGGCGCGATTTCGATGGTTACCCGCTACGTTTAACCGGTCCACGACCGTCATGCCGCGGGTCAATTCGCTCGCGGTTTCCACGTCGACGTAGTGCGGACTTGCCTGAGTGCAGATGGTGGGATCGATGGCAACCGCCATGGCGACGGGATCGGGCAGCGAGATGCCATGCTCGCCGGTCTGCTTGAGGTAAGCCGCACGCGCGTGGCTATTGCATTCAATGGCAAAACGGGCGCGATCGGTGCTCAACGACAAAGCGAAGTCGATGTCCGCGGCGTTCAATATGGCATCACCGCGTGAAAGTTGCCAGCCAACCAATTCCACCGGCAGGCCGCCGCGCAACACCATGCGAGCGGCCTCGGGATCGACCCAGATGTTGTATTCAGCCGCCGGTGTGACGTTGCCTTCACAACACGGCGCGCCTCCCATGACGACGCAGCGGCTCACCTGGGCGGCGATTTGAGGCTTGCGGGCCAGAGCAAGTGCGACATTAGTCAATGGACCCAACGTCACCATAACCAGTCCGGGGTTGGCGTCGATGGTCTGGATGATGGCGTCCACAGCGTGCGTTTTTTCGGGTGCGCGGCGGGGCAGCGGGTAACCGTGGTCGCCCAGCCCGTCACGTCCATGAAACCAGGTGGCGTTCTCGTGAACGCGCAGCAGCGGCCCGGCGGCGCCCACGAAAACGGGAACGTCAGACCCGCACAGCTCAGCGGTATAGATGGCGTTACGCGTTGCCTGTTCGACGTCCACGTTGCCGGCGACAGTGGTGATGGCGGCAACGCGGACGCCGGGCGCGCTCAGCGCCATGAGGAGGGCTACGGCATCGTCAGACGCTGTGTCGGTATCGATGAGAAAGATGCGTTCCATGAAGCTTGGTCTCAGACAGAAGGTCGCGCGCTCTTGGTTTGCCGGACGTGGTCCATGATCGAGTCCGGCAGCATTGGCGTGGCCGGCGGCTGCGAGGCCACCCAGGCGCCCATCCGGTTGGCGAGATCCACGGCGCGCGCGTCGTCCCATCCAAGCGCCAGCCCAATCAGAATTCCGGCGGACGACGCATCACCTGCGCCAACGGGATGCAATTGTTCCTGGGGAATCGGCGTGACATTCACGCTGATCTCGCGATCCCGAGTGAAAAGCAACGTGCCGTCCCCCCCTCGTGTGAGCACGACAGCGCGCACCGGGAACCGCGCCAGAAGCGACTCCAGCCGGCGGCGATTGCCGCCCTCGGTTAGATCGGACGCATCGATACCGAGCAGCTGGCAGATCGTCATCAGCTCAGACTGGTTGGCCTTGATGACGGTCGCCAGCCGGCAACTGGTGTCTACGATTTCCGCGCTGTATCCCTTTTCCCCGCTGACGGTGTTTTGCCGCAGGTTGACATCATACAGGCGCACAGCCTGCGGCGCTCCTTCGAGGAATCGCCGGACGGTGTCGCGCGACACCGGCGAGCGCTGGGCCAGGCTTCCGAAGCACACGGCATGGCACTGAGCCGCGAGCGCGTCGAGAGAATCGCTGGGAGCGATGTAGTCCCAGGCCGCCGGGAGCTCAATCTGATAACCGGGTTCGCCGTCGCGGATGAAAACGGAGACTCGGCCGGTGGGGTGCTCGGGGTCGATGCCGATGTAGCGAGTGGACATAGCGCGAGCGCGGATGGCGGCGAGGAGCTGCTGGCCGGGGGCGTCGTTGCCTACCGAGCTCACCACGATTCCCTCGCCCAATCCGAGCGCCGCCGCAAGCTGGTGTGCGTGCACCGCCACGTTGAGTGGCGCGCCGCCCAGCGCCTGGCGTCCGTCTTCGAAGACGTCAAAGAGAACTTCGCCGATGCCGACGAAGATGCGATTAGAGTCCGTGACCTCTCGCGGCATGCTTCCGTTTCCGTGGCAGGTAAGATGGAGTATACCAGCCAGACATCCGCGGTGCCGCGCAAAACGGCGCCGGTTGCATGCTCCGGAATTCTGTTGGTCTCAGCATTCAGGTGGCGCGGCAGGCGCGGCTCGCTGTAAACTGGACGCGAAGTTTCTGGAGACCGATATGAGCGATCGCGGCAGAACGCAAGGACTGGTTTTGTCTCAGGGATGTGTGGCGGCTATCGCGTTTCTTTTTGCCGTTTCGCCGGCGTCTGCAGCGGCCGCGTTTGTGCGTGTCAACGAAGTGGGCTACGGAATCAATGCGTCCAAACGCGCATACCTCATGGCGGCGGCTTCAGAGGCGGGGGCAACTTTCAACGTTAAAAATTCCGGCGGGAAGAACGTGTTTTCGGCTCCCATCGGCGCGAACCTCGGAGCATGGGGCGCCTTCCCGGATGTTTACGCGCTCGATTTCGATTCCGTCAGTGCGGTGGGAACTTACACAATTTCGGTGAACGGTCCGGTCGCGGCGACATCTCCCAGTTTCAAGATCGATACCGCGGCGAAACTGTATTCGACGCCGCTCGCGAATGCACTCTCGTTTTACGAAAATGAGCGAGACGGTCCCAACTACATCCCCAGCGCACTGCGCACGGACCCGGGGCATCTGAACGATCAGAGCGCGAAGGTTTACTTCACCCCGACGTTCAACAAGAACGACAATGCAGGTCACTTGACCCCGACCGGAGCGGTGATCGATGCGTCCGGGGGCTGGTGGGATGCGGGCGACTACATGAAGTTCGTGGAAACGCATAGCTACACGGTGGGGATAATGCTCACCGGCGTAAGGGATTTTCCGAAACAGATGGGTGCGGGTTCCACTGCGTCCGACTTCACGGCAGAAGCCAAGTTTGGTTTGGACTGGCTGCAGAAGATGTGGGACGACAGCACGCGAACGCTTTACTACCAGGTTGCGGTGGCCTCGGGCGGGTCGCGTTATGCGGGCGATCATGACATCTGGCGGCTACCGCAGGCTGACGACACATACCAGGGGTGCCCGGCCACCTACCGTTACATCTGCAACCGTCCGGTATTTATCAATACTGCCGGGGGCGCGGGAGCAACCATCAGCCCCAACCTGGCGGGACGTCTGGCGGCGTCCTTTGCCGTTTGCTTCGAAGTTTTCAAAACACCCAATCCGCATTACGCGAACCAATGCCTGCTCTCCGCGGAGCACATTTTCGACTTGGCGAACACCGCGCCCACCGGCGATCTGCTGACGGCGGGCCCGTTCGACTTCTATCCGGAGACGGAATGGCGCGATGATCTCGAGTGGGGGGCAACGGAACTCTATTTCGCGCTGCAATCCGGCGGCCTGCCGCGCGGCCTCCCGCACACCAATCCCAATTTCTACCTGACGGCCGCAGCCAAGTGGGCGAACGCTTATATCACGGGTCCGAATGACGCGGCCGATACGCTGAATCTTTACGACGTAAGCGGGCTCGCGCATTTCGAACTGCATCGGGCCCTGGGCCTGGCGGGCAATCCAAGCGGGCTCGCCACTACACAAGCCGCTCTTCTAGCCGATTTGAAAAAGCAGTTGGACAACGCCGTGGCCCAGGCGGCCACGGATCCCTTCGGCTTCGGATTTCCCTGGGACAACTACGACACCACGTCGCACGGCGCCGGCCTGGTGGTGATGGCCCATGAGTATGACCATCTGACCGGTGGCTCGGCCTACGCGCAGTTCGGCCATCGCTGGCTGGCGAACATTCTGGGCGCTAATGCGTGGGGCACCTCGTTGATCGTCGGCGATGGCGCCACATTTCCCTTCTGCATGCAGCACCAGGTGACGAACATTGTGGGATCGCAGGATGGCACTCCGCCCGTTCTGGCCGGTGCGGTTGTCGAGGGGCCCAACTCTTTCGCGGCCACCGGCACCCTCGACGGCATGATGGCGTGCCCGCCCAACGGCATCGACATCTTCGCGCCATTCAACGGCAACGGAGCGGTGTACCAGGACAACGTCCAGTCCTACTCGACGGTGGAACCGGCTATCGACTTGACGGCGTCCTCGCCTCTCGCGTTTTCCTGGCGGATTGCAGGGGCGCCCGCGGGCACACCGTAGATATGAACTACCGATCACGTCGACAATTTCTCGGCGGCATGTGCGCCCTCGCTCTCAAAGCGCAACAGCGCACGGACCCGGATGTCATGCTGTACAACGCGAACATCCTGACGATGGATGCGAACCAGCCGCGCGCGCAGGCGGTGGCCATTGCGGGCGGGCGCTTCCTGGCCGTCGGATCGAATGACGATGTCCGCCATCTGTCGACGCCTGGCACCCGGCAGCTCGATCTCGGCGGCAAAACGGCCGTTCCCGGTTTCATCGACGCCCACACGCATCCTTCGTATGCCGGTATCCGGCACCTGCGATGGGTGGACTGCGATCTTCGCTCCATCGCCGAAATTCAAAATGCCATACGGGAGCGAGCGGCAAAAACGCCGGCCGGAAATTGGGTGATCGGTTTCAAATACGACGACACCAAAACCAAAGAAGGTCGCCGGTTGACGCGGGAGGACCTGGACGCCGCCGCTCCTCAGCACCCCGTGTTCATCGAGCACCGCGGCGGCCATACGGCGTACGTCAACACCCTCGCTCTGAAACGGACCGAGATCACGGAAGCGACGGCTGATCCGGCGGGCGGTCAGTTCGATCGCGATGCCGCCGGACGCCTCACCGGCGGTTTGCGCGAGAACGCCACCGAGCCGTTCCGCAAGATACTTCCCACCAAATTTACGCGCGAGGAAATGCGCCAGGGCGTCAAGCTGATCTCGCAGATGATGGTGCGCACCGGTGTAACCTCGGTGCACGATGCGCAAGGCGCTCCCGAAGACCTGCTGGCCTACCAGGACGCGCGCGAGGCGGGCGAGCTGTCGTTTCGCGTCTATTGTTTTTTGCAATACGAGTTTCTCGACCAGATGAAGGCCGCCGGTGTCCGCACGGGTTTCGGTGACGAGTGGGTCCGTATTGGCGGCATCAAGCTGGTCTGCGACGGCTCCATCTCCGAGCGCACGGCGCGCCTTTCGCAGCCGTACGTGGGCAGGCCGAACGACTACGGCATTCTGGTCAGCAGCGAAGATGAGCTGTACGCCGCCGCCCGAAGGGCCCACGAGGCCGGATGGCAAATTGGCACCCACTCCAATGGCGATGCGGCGATCGACATCATGCTGCGGATTTACGAGCGATTGCAGCGGGAGATGCCGCGCCGCGATCCCCGCTACCGCCTGGAGCACTGCACGGTGATCAATCCATCGCTCGTCCAGCGCATCCGCGCGCTCGGCGCGATTCCCACGCCGTTTTCCACCTACGTGTACTATCACGGCGAAAAAATGCGCGAATACGGGCCCGAGCGCCTGGACTGGATGTTCGCTGTGCGCAGCTTTCTCGACGCGGGAATTCGCGTCACGCAGGCATCCGATTACCCGCCCGGACCTTTCGAGCCGATGATGGCGCTGCGATCCGAAGTTACGCGCACCGACAGCCGCGGCAACCTCTGGGGGCCACGGCAGCGGGTGACCGTGGAGGAAGCGCTGCGCGTGGGCACCATCAACGGCGCCTATGCCAGCTTCGAAGAAAACCGCAAAGGCAGCATTACGGCCGGGAAACTGGCGGATCTGGTGGTGCTCGGCCGGGACCCCTTGCGCGTCGATCCCATGTCCCTCATCGACATCCCCGTCGAGCGCACCATGACCGGCGGTCGCTGGGTGTACGAGGCCTAGCGCCTCCAGCGAGAATCGAGAACTCGCGCGATAATAGTCGGATATCCAATGCCGGCGAGCAGAACGACCTTGAAAACCGCCAAAAAATCATCCGCGATGAACCCCCGGCGGAATACCGTCACGGAGTGGGCCGTCACCATCATCCTGCTTCTCTATGCGACGACGGCGATGGCGCAGCCCTTTGTCATCCCGACCGGCTCCATGCAGGACACACTTCTGGTTGGCGACCACCTCTTGGTGGATAAATTGGCCTATGCGCCGCCCGGTCCGCTCACTAAGCATTTGCTGCCCTATCAAGACCCAAAACACGGTGACATTATCGTCTTCCGCTATCCCCCCCAGCTCGGCCAGACATTAGTCAAGCGACTGATTGGAATGCCCGGAGACCGCCTGAGAATTGATCGCGGCGTTGTTTATCGAAACGGGATCAGGCTCAATGAACCGTACGTGTACCACAAGTATGGATACGATCCAATGTTCGACAATTTTCCGACCCCATGTTGCCGCCCGGTAAAAGAAGAGCTTGCGCAACAAGCGCAACAAGAGATGCTTGCACGGGATGTCATGTCCGGCGAGGTGATCGTTCCGGCCGATAAGTATTTTGCTATGGGAGACAATCGCGACAATTCGTCGGACAGCCGATTTTGGGGCTTTGTTCCACGGGAGAACATCATAGGCAAGCCCGTTTTGATCTATTGGTCGTACAGGGCGTCTACGGAGGATCTGCTTGGAGAATCAGCGGGCTCTCTGTTCAGACATGTTGTTGATCTTGGCGAGCATTTCTTCACCCGAACCCGATGGGAACGGACCTTCATGTTAGTTCGCGGCTTCCCTGATTCTGAATTTCCGGCTGAACCGCTACCCATCAATCCCGGTTCCGCCAATCCGTGACCCGCGGGCCGTTTCCTGATCCTTATCGCTGTGCGGCGCCCGCCCGTCCCATAATCGGCCAGGCGTCGACGACCGAGTCTCCGCGGACCACATAATATCGGTCGTAGACGTTGGTGCTGGTATCGAGATTGGAAGGATATATTTCGACGCGCTCAGCCAGCTTGATGTCGCGGTCGCCTTCGTTCCACAGCAGCATGCCGTATTCGGCCCCGCCGCTTTCGATCTTGACGCCCGGACGGCCTTTCACCTGGTCGGTGGTGCGGAGCAGCGCCTTGTTCCCGTAATCCACGGCGCATTTGTTGGGATGGGTCTTGCTGATGACCGTGGTCAGCACGGATAAAGCCGGTTCGAAATCGCTGTAGACATGCTCGTCGTTCTTGCCGCCGATCTGGCGGTAGAGCGTGTCCATGAAAATGTAGGAGCCTGCCTGAAGCTCGGTGAGGTGGTTCTCGGTGTCGATGTTGTAAGTCCCGGTGCTGCCGCCGGTGATGATCTCGACGGGCAGCCCCGATTTGCGGCAGAGCGCCACCGTTTCGAGCATGGCGGCCACATCATCTGTCGACTTTTTCTTGCGCGCTTCCCAACCGTGCGTGTGCGAAGCGCCGCCTGAGTAACCCATAATGCCGGCCAGTTTCATGTGCTTCGACTGATCCACTTTTTGAGCCAGGCGCAGAGCGGTCTCGCCGGGCGGGCAGCCTTGGCGATCGAGGCCGGCATAAACGTCGACGATGACGTTCATCTTCACGCGTGCCGCGGCGAGCGCCTCTTCGAGGGCATCCACGGTGATGGGATCGTCCAGCACACCGGTGAATGTCGGGTCACGCCGTGCCAGGGCGACCGTGCGGGCGACTTGGTTGCGGCCCGCCGGCTGGCAGGTGTGCAGCACGCCGTGGACACCCGAACCGATCAGCAGCTCGCACTCGGCGGTAGTCGCACAACAGACGCCGTTGGCGCCCAGCGCGATTTGCCGCTTGCTGATCTCCGGGCATTTGTGGATCTTTACGTGCGCGCGCAGCTTGAGGCCTGTCGCCTTGTTGTGCGCGGCCATCGTATGGAGGTTCTTCTCGAACAACGCCTCGTCGATTATCAGGGCGGGTGTGGGCAGGTCCTCTTTGGTGAGACCGTGCAAATCGTGGCGCGCGATGCGTGCCTCCACCTCGGAATTGAGCTCGGTCTTGGCCGCGCCAGCGCTCCGCGCCAGCAATGTTCCGGCGGCGCCCGCGGTCAAAAATCGTCTTCGCGAAGTCATGTCGAACCTCCTCGTGCTTTCCGAGAAGTATACGCCCGTGCGGCGGTCGGCTCAAGTGGGGCTGGCGGCGTCGCAAGAACAACCGGTGAGAGCGTCGCGATTGAGCCTGGATGCTGTACGCAGTGCGGATTCTGATTCACGATGAGCAGCACACCGCAAGGTTGGATATTACTGGAAGTAGTCAACCCTAGAATCTACTCAGTCTCGCTTTTCGCAAGCGGTGACTGTCCTATGATGCCAGTACTTCCTTACGGTGAGGTGATTCGCAGTATGACTGCTCGTCCGGTAACGAATCGATGCTACCAATGTCAGCAGCCGGCGTGAATAGTTAGATGACATAGTTTATATGACTATAATTATGCAGACTAGCGTTCTTAGTTGCCCGTCAAGAATTCTAATAGTTTCACTTCACAGTTCTGCTGGTTCGTGGTATAGCTTGGGAAGGTCGCGCCTGTTCAGCGGGTTTTGCGGCGCGCGAGTAGTTTTTCCAGCTATTACGTGAAAGGAACATAGTTCATGCGAACTACGCCAACATTACTGAGTCTGAGTACGATCTTTCTTATCGCGGCTGCGCAACTAAGTGCGCAAGCGACGCGTACGTGGGTATCTGGAGTTGGGGATGATGCGAACCCTTGCAGCCGCACCGCCCCCTGCAAGACTTTCGCCGGTGCAATCAGCAAAACGGCCGCAGGCGGCGAGATCGACGCTCTTGATCCGGGTGGGTTCGGCGCACTTACCATCACCAAAAGCATCTTCATCGACGGAGGGGGCGCGGGACCGGCGGGAGTTCTCGTCTCGGGTACTAATGGAATTGTTGTCGCCGCTGGTGCCTCCGATATAGTGGTGCTAAAAAACCTCGACTTCAATGGACTGGCTGGGAATGGCCTTAGTGGTATTGAGTTCTCATCGGGCCTGAAGCTGGTCGTAGAGGATTGTCACATCTCGGGTTTCGGACACAGAGGCATCAGCATTGAGAGCAATACCGCGGGTGCGCAGGCATTTATTTTGAATACGATCCTGGTCGGCCAAACCAACAATGGCATTGTTGTCAGCCCAACCGGTGTTACAAATACCGTGATGCTCGACCATGTTGAGGTAGTGGGCAGCACGGCAGTAGGACTGGCGCTTAATCCCGGCAGCATGGTGCATGTTACGAACTCCACTTTCAGCCATAACGGCGCCGCCGGTGTGTACGCAACCGGGAGTGCATCCGTGGCTCTGGAGTCCTCGGTGATATCGGGCAATGCCTTGGGTCTACAGCTTTTGAGCGGCGCCGGCGCCCGCCTGGGCAATAACAATATAGTGGGTAATACTGTGGGCTTCGATACCGCCGGCGGAATCCTCAACTCATTTGGGAATAATCACACGACTGGAAACTTAGATGGCGTCCAGCCTGCCGTGAACAATCATCTTAGCTCGCTGTAATCCGGAGGAATGGGCGGCCCCGCCGCCCTCCCCCGACGCAAAAAACCGGACGGGCTCAATTCTCGCGCACATTCATCGCGAGAAGGTCCGCCGCACTCCGGGGCTTCACTCCCATCCTGCCCGTTGTAGACTATTTCTGGGCTCCCATGACAGAACTCACTCGCAGGGATTTTGCGCGCAGCGCTGGTCTGGCTACCGCGCTCAGTTATTCACGCATCCTTGGCGCCAATGATCGCGTCGGCTTGGGCTACATCGGATTAGGCAACCGCGGCGACCAGGTTCACGACGCCTTTTTGGAGCATGGCGACTGCCGGACCGTTGCGGTTTGCGACCTGCGCGAAGACTACATGGACTTCGCCGTGAAGAAGTCGCGCGCCACTCCGGCCAAGTACAAAGAGTACACGAAGGTGCTCGAAGACAAGGACGTCGACGCAGTGGTGATCGCCACCCCCGACCACTGGCACGCCTTGATGTTCATCGATGCCTGCCACGCCGGAAAAGACGTGTACGTCGAGAAACCCCTGAGCCTCACGGTGGTCGAAGGGCGAAAGATGGTGGAGACCGCCGAGCGCACCGGGCGCGTGACGCAGGTGGGCACCAACCGCCGGTCGTGGAAGTCGTACCAGGAAGCCGCCGATTTCGTGCGCTCCGGCGGCATCGGCCACGTCACCGCGGCTCGCTGCTTTCACGTGCGCAATGAGTGGCCCGTTGGTCTGGGCCCGGCACCGGATGAGGCGCCTCCCAGCGATTGGGAATGGGATCATTGGCTGGGCCCGGCGCCGAAGGTTCCGTACAACCGCAACCGCACTTACTACAACTTTCGCTGGTTTTACGATTACTCCGGCGGCCAACTCACCAACTTCGGTGTGCACTACGTGGACGTCATCCGATGGTGCCTGGGCCAGGACTCGCCGCGTTCCGTCACCGCCATAGGCGGGAAATACGCGGGCGTGCAGGACAACCGCGAGATTCCGGACACGCTCCAAGTGTTATGGGAGTTCGGCGGGCCGACTCTGGTGGTGTTCGAGCAGTACAATGCCAACGCCGCGCCCGGCACAGCGCGAGACGCGGAAATGGAACTGCGGGGCACCAACGGGACCATGTACATCCGGTACGCCAACTGGGACGTGGTGCCGGAGAGAGTGGCGCAGGCGCCGGAAGGATACGACCACAGCAAAGGCTATGGCAATCCGCTCGACCGCGAAGGCGGACGGCGCTTCGGCGCGTCTCTGAAGCCGGCCATGGAGCCGAGGAGCCGTCAGGGCCCCGCGGAGTACGACACGACCTCTCACGCCCGAAACTTCCTGGATTGCATCAAGACGCGCGGGAAGTGCAACTCCGATGTGCTCACCGGCCACATCTCGACTACGGCTGCTTTGATCGGCAACATCGCTCACAAAACCAGAAGTCATCTCGAGTGGGATTCCAAGGCCGAGCGATTCACCAATAACGAGCGGGCGAACGAGCTGCTGCACTACGAGTACCGGCCTCCTTACAAGCTGGGTTGAGAAGCGGAACGGGTTGAAAAACGGTCACCGTTTTTCGCTGATGCCGACGCTCTTGAATTCGCCGGTTTCATCGAAGGAGCCGAACCCGGTTTTGCCCGGCCCCAGGCTGCGGTCCACGGCCTCGAGCGCTGGAACGGGGTGACCGTCTACCGTTACGCCGACAGTCCCGCTGGCCGCATCGTGCACCAACTTCACGTGATACCACCGCCCGCTGGATGAAAACGCCGCCGGACCCTGCTCAGAACTGATGCGCACCCGTTCGCCTCCGTAGACGTGAAAGATGCCGTTGTGCACCGGCTGCTTGGTGCCTGGGTCGACGGACAAGTGCGCGTAGTCGAAGTGCGCTTCATCGCGGTAGGCGAACACGATGAGAAGCGATCCACCCAGCGGTCTCACGTCCGCCTCCAAGGTCAGCAAGCCGTAGTCAGCGACGTTCATCAGCGCAAACTGGATGGGACGGCGCGGTCCCGGCAGTGGCCCCCGGTGCTCGGCGAGGCGCAACACTTCGACGCCGTCGGTGCGCTCGATCTTCCAGTCAGACGCCGCTGGAACCGTCCACTCGTGTCCGAAGACGGTGATCTTGTCTGCAGCGTTGGCCGCGACAATACCGATCGTCAGAATTGCGAGAAGCTTCATCAACTCACAGTGGCACGGCGTTGCGGGATACGTACTCATCCAGCGACTTGTCTGGCCCGATGTAATGGAACTCCTCGGCATGCTCCAGCCCGTATCTTTTGCCAACGGCGCGATCCCGACTCTCCAGCGCCACTTTCGTGAACTCGTGGATGGCGGCGGTTTCATCACCCGATAGCGCCGGCAAGCGAAGCTTTCGTTCGGCGAGCGAGACATTCAGATCCCGCACCATGTGCGTGACCATCGTCCGGCACGATCGCAAAGCCGCCAGCTTGGTCGCGAACACCGGAGAGATATCCACCGCGCGATTCACCAGCTGGGGCCCCCTGGCAAAGTAGTACTTCTCAGCTACGCTGTGCGGCTTCAAGCCAACAGCGAAATGCTCCGGCATATCCAGGTGGCCGCCGGACATCCAGCACGCCGCCTCCACCGCCTGCGCGGTGACGTAATGATCAGGATTTTCTTCGTAATGTCCCCAGGGATCGTAACTAAAGACCGTGTCGACCTTTAGGAGACGAAACAGAAAGATCAGCCGCGCGCGAATCTCCGTGCGAGCCACATCATCCATGCGATGATTTCGGTAGCCGAGGTCGAACATCTGTTTCAGTCCGGCAGCTTTCAAGAACGCCGCGCCGTCGCGCTCATTGCCCAGGACGGTTTCACCCAGGCTCAAGTCGTAGGAGTCCTTTTCGTCGTTGCTGGTGCGGATGAAATATCCGGTGTACCCCTCATTCAGAAGTTTGGCCACCGTGCCGCACGCAAAGAAC
>Ga0335079_10003460_pt1 | contig 18264 bp, 18 predicted proteins | sample Lox_Sample_33_FD_206719 | JGI IMG/M metagenome (GOLD analysis project Ga0335079, IMG submission 206719) | Soil microbial communities from Loxahatchee National Wildlife Refuge, Florida, United States - Lox_Sample_3.3 | ecosystem: Environmental > Terrestrial > Soil > Wetlands | place: USA... | reverse complement strand
GTAGATACTGAAGTTTGTGGTGCGAATATCCTTCGCATCCACGCCGAAGTTTTTTACTGCGTTGACCACTTGTTGAGTTTGGTCATTGTTGGCGGAAACAGCCTCGGAAGCGGTTGGCTGTTCAGTATGTACGCCGATATTGATATATGCCACATCTGGCGTAAGATAGACCATTCCCGTTCCGGTCACGCTTAACGTTCGTTGAGTCGGCGCAGGATTGGAAACAACAGTGGTCGCGCCGCAAGCGCTGAGGACAATTGCGGCAAGTAGAACGGCTGGTACGAGAAAAAATTTTGTTCGCATGACAATCTCCTTGTGGTTTGTTTTTCTGTGAGACGTTCGATCGAGGCGAAAAGTTCCTGAATATTGTAGCCGATTTTAGAAGCAAACAACGCCGAAATTCGATCATTCCATCCAGGTAAAGGACTTGACAAAATTACCCTCAAGGCATATATTACGCAATACGATATATCGTATTGCGTTACAGCGTAGAGCGTATCATGAATCTTACTGACTTTGGACGGTTTTCCGATCCCGCGCTTCTCATCCTTGCCAGCCTGGCGAATGGCCCAAAGCATGGCTATAGCATGATGATTGATATTGAAATCATGACAGGCGTGCGCCTCGGACCTGGAACCCTGTACGGGGCGCTGGCTCGATTGGAAAATTCCGGCTTGATCAAATCTATGCCTGCCAAAGATCGCCGCCGACCGTATCGGCTGACGGTAACAGGCGCGGCGGCGCTGCGCGAGCAATTGTCGCTGTTGCAAAAGCTTGCATCTACAGGACTCAAAAGGCTTGCGGCGCCATGAACCTCCGCGGCTGGTTGATTCAACTTTATCCGCGTGCGTGGCGCGAACGTTACGGGGACGAATTCGAAATATTGCTTCAAGAATGCTTGCATTCTCCGCTGGATATCTTCGATATCATGCTCGGAGCGTTGGATGCGCATCTGGAATTTCCTTATGATTTGAATTGGAGAGTAATGAATATGATCAACAAACTTCGCACTTCGATTTTGGTCGTTTTTGCCGCGTACATCGGCTTCATTGTTGGCGGAATGAGTTTATATGGTCTGGCGGATGACAGCCCAATGGCAGACTTAATGAAAACTCAAACCAACATTCCGCTTCTCGCTTCATGGATAACGATTGAAGTGGGCGCAATCATCGCATTGCTGGCTGTAGTAATTGGCGGATTGCCAATCGCGTGGATCGCGATTCGCTACGCACTAACATCCTCGCGAAGCGATCTACGTTACCTTCTCATACCAGTCTTTGCTTTTCTGGCTTTGATTTTCTATGCCGGTTTTGTCGCTTCGATTGGACTTGGCAAGATTCAAATTCCCGGCGTGTTACCGGTTGTATCGCATGATAATTTTCCAATTGGGAATCGTCTTTTAATAGGCGGAGGCATGTTGATCTTTATCCTCGGGGCAATAGCCAGCACGATTGCTGTTTGGAAAATCGTTGCGAATGCAAATGCAGAGGAAAATTCACTTCACATCTTCAACCGCGCAGAACCAATCAAAACATACAACCATGCATTTAGGTTTTCTCTTGTCACTTCTGCCGCAATGCTCTTAATGCTGATCGCAACGATTGCATGGGGATGGTTTTCTTATTCAGCGATGCCCGAAGTGTTCTCGGAAAATTGGGGCTTGCTTCTCACAAACACAGCCAGTTCATTCGTTGTTATCGTTACCGTGATGGTGCTTTCAACTGCCGCTGCCTTTTGGGGAATTGTGCGCGGCTATTCAGTGCGAAACGTTGCGTTGTAATACGTTTCTACGCGATTCAAAAAAGAGGCGACTCGTACGAGTCGCCTCTTTTTTGAAGATTGAGTTTATCGTCGTTCAGTATGATTTGCTTCATACGATCGTGCGCTCATCCCAACTGGATGATAGGTTGGCGCGACGACGGGGCGAGTCGACTCGAAGGATGGAACAGGTTTGGGCGCGGGACGAATATACGTCGGAGTTCGAATGATTGATTCGGGGCGCGACGGAGGCGATGACCGAATCGGTTTGTAGTTCGATGGCTGATTCTCTGCCATTGTAAAAATGTTTTCGCCCGCAATCGAGAAAGTTCCGATAATCAAGACTCGAATCAGCCAAACCATCACTGCGACAAAGATGGGCACTGCTTTCGTAAGCAAAGCTTCGCCGATCAATGCACTGCCTTGCGAGGTGTGATTCATGATCGCTACCGAGACTCCCCACCATGTGAGTGTCGCGTTGAACAGCGCAGCGATCAGCCAGGCGCCGAATAGATACCAAACTTCAGCCGGCTCGTCGCGTCCGCGTTGAGGCGTGAAGATGCGCGCGATGCCAGCAAAGTCTATGCCGCAAAAGGCGAACGCAAGAATGGTAGCCCACGTGGTGCCTGCAAATTTTAAACCCCCAAGCAAGTCAGTAAGTGCGAAGACGGTGGTTGAGTAGTTAAAGACTTCAAAGGCAAGTAATGCGCCGAGAAGGATGACACCGAAGATTGCGCCGCGCTTCGAGGCTGTGCCGCGCAGGAAAGGCATAAGCCGAATAGGGAAGGATTGGTTCATGGGAATCTCCTTTTGCTTTGTCAACCGGTGGAGCAAAGCTATCCTAAATATAGAACAAATATTCTAAAATGTCAAGCGCAATTTCTTTACGGAGATCTGGAGAATTCCTTGACAATATTCAGTACCTGAATTATAGTTGCTTCTATAAAGCCTATAATTTCAATAGACATTCTATGAGACTTTCAAAACGCGGCGAGTACGGCTTACGAGCCATGATCATGTTGGCAACGCCTGGGTCGGATGGACATCCAGCGATTGCCCAGATTCGAGAAATCTCAGAGCAGGAGAAAATCCCCGCTAAATTCCTCGAACAGATCCTGCTCACGCTTAAGAATGCTGGTTTGTTGCACAGCAAAATGGGTGTGGGCGGAGGCTATCACTTGGCAAAGCCTGCCAGCGAGATCAGCCTCGGTCACATCATACGAATTCTCGATGGCCCATTAGCGCCTGTCAAGTGCGTGAGCCAGATGGCTTATGAACCCTGCGGTTGCCCTGATGAGGAAACCTGCGGCTTGCGATTGGCGATGGGGGACGTGCGTAACTCGCTGGCTAAGATTCTCGATGGCACTTCGTTGGAAGATGTAACGCACCGCGTAAGTAAAGTCCGCAAATCGCTAAAATCTCGTTGATCTAATTTTGTTCGTGGTCAACGATTTTTTGTGGCCCAAAAGTCTACTTGTACTATAGACTTTATAATACTAAATCTATGTTCTGGAGGCGAAATGAAAAACATGTTCTTTAAGCTGTTGAGCTTGGTTGTTGTGGGAATGTTGGCGCTGACTGCCTGCGGAGGTCCGGCAACAGCAACACCCGCGAGTTCAGCAAGCCAACTCAGCGGAACGATCAACATTTCCGGAGCGTTCGCGCTATATCCCATGATGACCGTCTGGGCTGCTGATTTCACTAAACTTAATCCCAACGTTCAATTCAATGTTCAAGCGGGCGGAGCTGGCAAAGGTATGACAGATGCGTTGGCGGGCGCTGTGGATATCGGCATGGTCTCGCGCGCGATCCAGCCGGCAGAAGAAGCCAAGGGCGCATATTGGGTATCGGTCGCGAAAGATGCGGTCTTTCCAGTCATCAGCGCACAAAACCCGGTCTTGGCTGATTTGATGGCAAAGGGAATCAGCCCCGCGATGTTCAAGAAAATTTTCATCACAGGCGAAGTCACTACTTGGGGCCAAGCGGTTGGTAATTCACAGAATACAGATGCAATCCATGTTTACACTCGTTCGGATTCGGCAGGCGCAGCGGATGAGTGGGCGCTGTTCTGCGGCGGAAAGGTTCAAGCCGATATTTTGAAAACCGCTATCGGCGTTAATGGGGAACCGGCATTAGTGGATACGGTGATCAAAGATCCACTTGGAATCGCTTATAGCAACCTGAATAGCGTATTTGATGTAACTAGTGGGAAGATTGTCTCGGGAGCTGTAGTGCCTCCGATTGACGTCAGTGGCACGGGTCAAGTTACGCCGGATGAGGTGTATAAAACCACAGCGGACGCGGTCAATGCGGTGGCAGCGGGTAAGTATCCGTCACCTCCGGCTCGTTTTGAAAATCTGGTAACGAAAGGCAAACCCGCAGGTGTGGTGCAAGCTTTCTTGGTATGGATTCTTACCGATGGTCAAAAAGAACTTAGCCAAGCTGGGTATGTTCCCTTGACGCCGGATCAACAAGCAGCCGCCCTTGCAAAAGTTAAATGAATCGACAAACTCAATTTGATATAGAACAAACCAATCAAACAGCAGAAGGTCGGCATCCCCGGCCTTCTGTGGTTGCTCGCAATAAACAAAATCAATCAGCCCAACGCGCGTTCTTTGTCATCACGTTATTGCCAATGTTTCTGATTGCGGCAATCACCATGTTATTGATTGTGCGTTCGTGGCCGATCCTGAGCGCGTATTCTTTCAAGGCTTTATTTTTAGGCTCCACTTGGCGACCCGACAATGGCTTGTTTGGTTTTTGGCCCTATATTACGGGAACTTTCTGGGTGACTATTGTGGGAGTTTTGCTTGCAGTTCCTCCTTGCTTGCTGACCGCCTTGTACTTATCTGAATATTCTCATTCATTCACTCGTTCTGTTGCAAAGCCCGTTCTTGATCTGCTTGCCGCTATTCCGCCAGTGGTCTATGGAGTCTGGGGATTACTTGCAATCGTTCCATTTGTGGAAAATGTGCTGGCGCCTCTTTCCAAACGATGGCTTAACTTTATCCCGATCTTTGCTGTCAACCAACCGACTGGCTTCAGTATTATCGCGGGCGGGATTGTTCTAGCGGTGATGATCGCTCCTCTGATTATTTCGGTTGTATATGAAATCTTAAGAACGGTGCCAAATGATCTTCGACATGCATCCTTGGCGGTTGGATCAACGCAGTGGCAGACGATTCGTCAGATAGTCATTCCACGCGTCATTCCTGGAATGGTTGCCGCGGTTGTTTTAGCGGCGTCACGCGCATTGGGCGAAACCATGGCGGTGCTGATGGTGGTTGGAAACGTCGCGCAAGTTCCGAAGTCTATCTTCGATGCGGCCTATCCGCTTCCGGCGCTGATTGCCAACAATTATGGCGACATGATGTCCATTCCGCTTTATGATGCAGCCCTGCTTTGTGCGGCGCTCATCCTCCTCATCGTCATATTGATCTTCAATATCCTTTCGACTCTTATACTTCAACGAATGATGGGAAAAAATTGGGCATGATGAAAAAACATTGGCAACGACGGCACTTGGTCGAGTCCTTTTTTAAAGGCTTGATGATCGTTTCATTTCTTGTGGTGGCGTGCGCGCTCGGCGCGATCCTTTGGACGATTCTTGTCAAAGGCTTGCCGGCACTCACGTGGGCAATGGTCTCACAAGCGCCTGAAGGTGGTTTTTATCTTGGCAAAGGCGGCGGGGTATTGAATGCTATTCTCGGTTCGCTTTATCTTGCGGGCGGCGGCACGCTCCTCGCTTTGTTTTGCAGCCTGCCCATTGCACTTTATCTTGAGACCTATCTTGGCGATTCGGATTGGGGACGATATGTTCGCCTTTCGCTGGATGTGCTTTGGGGGATCCCAACAATTGTTTATGGCGTTTTCGGATTCATCATCATGCTGGCGATTGGTTTGCGCGCTTCATTGTTAGCAGGCATTGTTGTGCTGTCGCTTGTTGAATTGCCGATCATGGTGCGCGCCATGGATGAAGTGATCCGCCGCATGCCCATTGACCTGGAGCAGGCCGCGTTAGCCCTCGGCTCGACCAAGCTGGAAGTGGCTCTGCGCGTCGTGACGCGTCAAATGCTCCCCGGTATCATCACCGCGATCCTTCTAGCCTTCGGACGCGGCATCGGCGATGCGGCGTCTGTTTTGTTTACTGCGGGATACACCGACCGCATTCCCACTTCGTTGATGCAGCCCACAGCCTCTTTGCCATTGGCCGTATTCTTTCAGTTAGGCACACCCTACCCTGTGGTGCAACAACGCGGCTACGCCTCCGCTTTGATCCTTACCATCATCGTCCTGATCATCAGCATCAGTTCGCGTTGGATCTCATCTCGTTTGAATAAATACACAGTGAAGTAGAGAGGGACTATATTTTTATGGATACCCATATCCGGGTTCGCAATTTGAACGCCTTCTACGGCAAACAACAGGCGCTGAAAGATGTCAATATTGAAATTCCCAAAAAGCAGGTTACGGTCATCATGGGACCATCAGGTTGTGGCAAGTCCACTCTGCTGAAGTCGCTCAATCGCTTCCTCGAATTAACGGATGGCACGAAAATTTCCGGCGAAGTGCTTGTGGATGAGCAGGATATTTATGCGCGCGAGGTGGATGTAACCGAAGTCCGCAAACGCGTGGGTTTGCTGGCACAACGTCCATCGCCATTGCCGATGTCCATTTACGAGAACGTCGCGTATGGAATGCACATTCATCGAATGAAAAATAATCGAAGAGAATACAAAGATGCAGTGCGGCATTATTTAGAGATTGCCGGGCTATGGGATGAGGTCGGCAAACGCTTGCATGATCCAGCTACCAGCCTTTCGATTGGCCAGCAGCAGCGTCTATGTTTGGCGCGCGGCTTGGCGGTCGAGCCGGAGATCATTTTGGGTGATGAACCGACGTCGGCGCTCGACCCGATTTCCGCGCAGAATGTCGAACGGCGTTTGCTCGATCTGAAAGAACAATACACCATCGTGATCGTGACCCATACCTTGCGTCAAGCCAAGCGTCTTGCCGATTATGTGATTTATATGTATCTCGGTGAAGTGGTCGAAGCGGGACCCGCCCATGAGGTCTTTAACAATCCAAAACATGAACGAACGCGTGCTTATCTCGAAGGACAATTTTAATCCGTAAGGGCGACCCGTTAGGTCATTCCTATTTTTCTTGCTTCTCCTATTTCTTTGAAACAGCGAGTTGTGCGATAGTTATAGAGAACACACTGCCGCAACAGAGTTCCTCCAAAGATTTCAAGAGGCGAACCTTGGTATGCTATTTTCACACTGTCGCGATGGTCTGGCGCGGGCGAGACATCCACGCAAAGGACGATGCCCTGCGTAATGGTATAATTTCGATTACAATAAATATCAATAGGCACGTTGGCGATGAAGCTCGTCAGCGTTAAGAAAAAAGCCTTTGCCGAATTCTCGACTGATAGCCTCTACCACAGTCTTACTGGTAGAGGCTTTTTTGTTGCTGAAATGTAATCTCAAGGAGTACTTGATCAAGATGGATAATCGTATAAAAGACTTGCTCAATCCTTCTCAGTGGAATTCGCTTCGGATCACGTTGCGCATATTTGAAGAGAACTTGCGCCGCGCACAGGCATGGCTGGACGGAAAAGAGGAAGACGGTACTTTATATCAATACAAACTGGTTCTTTCCGTAGAAAACAGAAAACGGGCCCAGCGCCAGATCAAAATTGCATTGGATCAAATTGTAAAATTGAGCAGTTTATTTGAGATGCAGAAAGAAAATGAAAACCCTGCTTCGTTGATACGCGGGCAAATGTCCGTCAGTTGGGCTGATCTGCATGATAGCCGCACACATAAGCTGAGCAGATATGGTAAAGTTCATCCTGAACTTGCCAAGGTGCTGGATTCTGAAGTTCAACATTTATCCGAGATTGCGCTAAACTTAGCCGCGATCTTCGGTGAATCAGAAAAGGAGAAATGAAAATGTCCAAGATCGTATCTGTACACGCCCGCGAGATTCTCGATTCGCGCGGCAATCCCACGGTGGAAGCGGATGTCCTTCTGGAAGACGGCTCGCGGGGCAGAGCCGCTGTTCCTTCGGGCGCATCCACCGGCATTCACGAAGCGCTCGAATTGCGCGACGATGATAAGAAGCGATTCGGGGGCAAGGGCACGCTCAAGGCGGTGGCAAATGTCAACGGACCGATTGCCAAATCCCTGACCGGGAAAGAGGCGGGGAATCAGTCTGCAATTGATAAGGTTATGCTAGATTTGGATGGAACGCCGAACAAATCCAAACTGGGCGCGAACGCCATCTTGGGAGTCAGCCTGGCAGTGGCACGTGCCGCGTCTAATTCGGAACATAAGCCGCTCTATCGCTATTTGGGCGGAGACTCCGCTCGAACGTTGCCCGTTCCGATGTTCAACATCTTGAATGGCGGCGTACATGCCAATTGGCAAGGCACTGACTTTCAGGAATTCATGATCGCTCCGGTCGGCGCGCCGAACTTCCGCGAGGCACTGCGCTGGGGCAGTGAAGTTTATCAATCGCTGAAAGGTGTTTTGAAATCGGATGGATATTCGGTCGGTGTGGGAGACGAAGGCGGCTTTGCGCCCGCGCTCAAGAAGAATTCAGACGCGGTCGACTTGATTTTGAAGGCCATCGAAAAAGCCGGATATAAACCCGGCGAACAGATCGCCATCGCGCTCGACCCGGCCTCCAGCGGTTTTTACGAAGACGGTAAATACAACCTGCGTACCGAGAATCGCAAGGTGACCTCTTCCGAAATGGTGACGTTATATTCCGAATGGGCTAATAAATATCCCATCGTCGTGCTCGAGGATGGACTCGCGGAGGATGATTGGGATGGCTGGAAATTGCTCAATCAAAAATTGGGGCAGAAGATCGAGCTCGTGGGTGATGATTTGTTCGTCACGAATGTCGAGCGCATTGCGCGCGGCATTAAAGAAAATGTCGCCAATGCGGTATTGATCAAATTGAATCAGATTGGCTCGCTCACTGAAACGATTGCTGCGATTGAGATGGCCCGCAAGGCAGGCTGGGGTTCCATGGTATCGCATCGTTCCGGCGAGACGGTGGATTCGTTCATTGCCGATTTCACAGTTGCAATGTCCACAGGTCATTTGAAAACTGGTGCACCAGCGCGCGGCGAGCGCGTCGAGAAATATAACCAGTTGATGCGCATCGAAGAAGAACTAGGCAAAAACGCTGTGTATGCCGGACGCAAGGCATTTGTGCGTTAATCCTGACCGGGACAATTTTGGCAATAGTTGCTCCCGTTCGCTTCAAGAACGGGAGCAACATTAACCAAGCTCAACAATAAACAAGAAACGCAATAATGACGTCTATTATTTTAGTCAGGCATGGACAAACAGCATAGAATTGCTATGCTATCTATGATGCATGAGAGCTTTGAATAACACCTGGCGATCCACTAGTCCAATCGCTTTGCCTTGAGCATCAACCACAACCAACCATTTACGTTGCGGAGATAACATTTTCTGCGCGGCGTCAGTCAATAAGGTATTTGGCAGGGCCGTCAAAACGCCGGGCGACATCAGCTTCGCAGCACTCGCTTTTTCGTCTGGGGCCTTCTGTTTGCCGCGCAAAGCTTGCATCACGCCGCGCCGCGCCGCAGGCTGGACGCGCATCACAGCATCCGCATCGCTGATTAATCCCAACGGACGGCCATCCTTACCCGTTACAATCAAGCGCCGGGTACCGGCCTCTAGAAAATGGACAATCACATCGGCAAGCAGCGCGTCCTCATCCACCGTGGGTATTTTAGATACCATAATGTCTTTCAAAGTTCGAGCCGCACCAGTTGGCGCTTTGGCAACTTGTTTCTTCGTTTCTTCGCTGAGAACCTGACGCAAGACATCCACGCGCGAGAGCACGCCGATTAATTTTCCCTTCTCATCCAGCACAGGCAAACGTTTGACGCTGTGCTCAGCCATACGCGCCGCCGCAATGCCTAAGGATTCATTATCACGAACCGTGATTACAGGCTTCGTCATCACATCCGCGACTTTGAGTGGACTCTGTTTCAATGCCGTGAATTCTGCCTGAAGGGTATGCTCGTCCAATCGCTCCGCGACCGATAAATTCTGCTCCAAACCCGCGCGTTCAAGCAAGTCTTCGTCCGTCAACATTCCGACAACTTCATTTTGCGAATTCAACACCGGCAATCCTTTGATCAAGTGTTTGAGCATCCGCTCCCATGCCTCAGCGACGGGCATCTTATCGGTCAATGTAACAACCTTGTGCGTCATAACTTCCGAAACCGGTTTGTCGATTGGAAGGAGATTCAAATACCGATGTGTATATTTGATCACTTCCACCTCATCAAGAGTGATCAAGCCTTCTCCCACCATCGGGGTAATGACCTCAAGAGCCTTTTCGATTTTTTCTGGAGCGTCAATCGCTTGGATTAGCAAGGGGAGATCAATTGAGAGCACCTCGATATTGGCAGTATGAATCACAGAATGGGCGCCAAAACCGGCGAGGCCGCGCGTCACAGTCGCGCCCGCCAAGCCATTTTTCCTAAGCGTCTCCAAGAGAGCAACATACAACGCTCTGCCCCTCCAGCGATCACTCTCGCCAATATAAATGCTTAGTCGTTTTGCTTTCTTCTCCATGAGCTGCTTCGGTGACATTCTACTAACTCCTTGTGATTCGATTAAATCATTCTTGCCAGAAAGATTCCTGCGGTAGCCGCTAACCCGCCAAATATACTGCTCCCAAGCAGGTCAAACAATCCAAGCAGAATTTCGCCACTCAATAACAAGTTCATGCTTTCATAAGTATATGACGAAAAGGTGGTGTACCCACCAAGAAATCCAACGGCGACCAATAGACGCCAGCGTGGATCAACAAGAAAGCGTTCAGCCATGAGTGTCATCAGCAAGCCAAGCAAGAAACTTCCGGTTAAATTGATGATTAGGGTTCCATATGGGAATGCCGCTCCAAAGCGACTTGCCGCCCAGCCGCCAACCCAATAACGCAAGTTTGCGCCAAAGATCGCGCCTAATGAAATCAGTAAAAATGTTTCCATGTCCTTCGATAAAACAACCTTTCTTGCCCGATTTGAAATTGAATGCCAGAGACGGTCAAATGTTTTCTTCATGTTTTTTGTCTTGGAATATCGCGTCGTATAAATCCTTGCCATAACTTGTTTGCAAAGGCTCGCCTTCTGTTAGCTTGAAAGTTCGTGTCCCATCTTCTTTTCTCTCAGCCCGCAGATAGATGGCGTGCGCCATCTTTTTATCATAAAAACTGTGCGCGATTTCATATAAATGGGTCACGAAGAAAACTTTGATATGCTTTTCCAATAGTGCGCTTACAATTTGTCGCGCGATCTCCGAGCCTTCCCGTTCATTGGTCGCGGCGAATGACTCATTGAATAGCAGCATTGAATTCGGCGACAAGTTATCCACGATGCTGCTCATTCGGCTGAGTTCCTCATCGAATTTACCGCTGGTCATTGTGGTATCTTCTTCACGCCTGTAATGCGTGAAAAGGTTGGTGCACAAATTTGCATGGAAAGATTTCGCTGGCACGAACATGCCGCATTGCATCATGAGTTGTGCCAAGCCGATGCTTCGCAGGAAAGTGGATTTGCCGCCCTGATTGGCACCAGTAATGACGATAAGGTTTTTATCGTCCGCATTCACATCGTTGCCCACAACCTTTTGCTTCATGGTTAGCGCCAGAGAAACGTCATATAAGCCGGTGAACGAATGCCTGCGTTTGCCCGCGGACACGATTTCTGGGAATGCGATAGGTTCCCCCAACTCAGCGAGTCTTTCCGATAAATTCATACAGCCAATGTAGAACGCCAATTCCAATCGGAGCGCGTTGAGAAAACTATCAATGTGGTCAGCGGATTGAGCTACTGCATTGGCAACCGAGTTGAGTCCCCTGTCCCGCAAATCCCCCAAAACTCGCGCTCCGCCTTCGTCGCGCGGATCGAGCGTAAATGAGTAAACCGGCGATTTTTTGGCGAAGATTTGCTTCATCCAATGCTGGTTGCGATGGTTTCTTTTGCGAAGAATGTAATTCGTCCCTTCATTCCCTTTTCCCAATTCCGCGCTGAGCAAAACGCCGTCGTTGAATTTCAACTCTTTGAGATGTTTTTTTACAACTTCAAAATACTCTTCGTCCAGTTCCTGCCGGATCATCGCAAAGAACCTGCGAAAACCTTGCGATTCAAATTCTCCAGAATGCCCATCGGTGATTTGCTTTAATGTCTTTAGCAGGTCAACGAACATTTCAAGCATTTCCCGCGCGCCGCTCAAGACTCCGCTCGGATAATTGCTGAAAATGCCCATCCAGTGTCTGTGCTTGTTTTCGATGGACTGGATCGGGATGCGGTAGATCTGCCGTATGATTTCAGGATGCTTCAGACAATCTTTAAGAATCGCTTGGCGATAACAGACGATATCCGGCGAATCCAAACTGGATAATAAAGCTTGTTTCGCCACATCGAATAAATACTCGTCCCCGTGCGCCATCGCGTTCAAGAGTGTCTCCAATTCCAAATCTTGAATGAGCGCCGCTTTTTCTTTTGGAATTAGAAGTACCTGCTTGTGTGGAAATTTCTGCTCCACACGTTCCACTTTGAAATCCCGGTCGGGATACATCAGAAAGACCTTCATGACTGGATGCGCTCCTTGATCTGTTCGTAGGTCAGACGGTGTTTTTCGGCAATGGAGAGGGCATAAGCCAGCCCATCCGCTGGCCTTCTGATGATCTTGAACGTCCGCATAGCTGGGTTCTCAGGCACAACGGTACTCACCATGCTGACAGTCTTTTCATTTAATGATGACAACTCATCCATGAATGTAACGCATACACATAGCACATCTAGTTCCATGACTCTAGCCATGATTTCCTTGCTTAAGAAAACGGCATCTTTCAGAGTGGTGGATGCGAAAATCTCGTTCAAGATAAGGATGCTGTTGGAAGTGACCCGCGTAAAAATGGAATGAATGCGAAACAGATCATCCTCCAATTTGCCGCGCAGATTGTTAATATCTTCTTCGCGCTCGAAATGCGTAAAGATCTGGTCGAATAGAAAGAGCCGCGCTTCGCGGCCCGGCACAGGACAGCCGAGACTCGCGAGATAATGCAGTTGACCAAACGTGCGGGCAAAGGTGGTCTTGCCGCCTTGATTTGGACCCGAGACAACCATAATACGTTCCGGTTCCTTCAAGACAAAGTCGTTGCATATTACCTGCTTCTCTGTGTGAAGCAGGCTGTGCGCCAACGCGATATCAAACCCGTCATAATCGTACACCTCGCGGCTTGTACTGACCTGCGGATAACAAAACTTGAGTCCTTTAAGTTTAATGTCAGCCGCGAATTCAAGATAGGAAACATAAAACTGGATTTCACGGTCGAAGACGCGGATCGTTTCATCCACAAACTGGCTGCGATTGACGCAAAATTGATCGAGAGTCGCAAAACGTTCTGGGTACAATCGAGCGACGAACTCGAGGATTTGCGCTTCGATATGATTCATCCCGGACCCCTTATACAGTTTAGACCGATAGTCTTTCACCGCGCCTTGCTTGAACTTCTCGAAGGTCTTCTCGACCTCTATACTGTAATCAGTCTCGCCTTCGTAAGCCCGCACCTTCAGCGCGCCGATCTGGATGATCGCGCTATATTTTACGCTTGACAGCCCAGCTTTGACCCTCCTTGACTCAGCCAGCAATATCTGAAAGCTGTGCGAGAGAACATAGTTCTTGACATACTCGCGGAAGGCGATCAAGCCGCGCGATTTCAAGTTAGCAGTGTCCAGGTCCTGCGCCAAGCCGGTTACGGCTTCACAATAAACCAAAGCCGCTTCGAGAAACCAACCCTCTTTATGAAAGTGGTATTCCAGTTTTGCCACCAGTCCCAAATAACGGCGCACAATGATCATTTTCTCGGCGAAGATCTTAATACATCCCATCAGCGCTGCATCTTCCAAGTCGCGCATGATTTCGTGACGATACTGGATGGTGTCAACATCGCGCAAGGGCGTGTAAAAAAACGGCGTCAGGTTATATTCCTGCTTGCTAGTTGTGATGGCATCTATGATCTGGTCAAGATTTAGATCAACAAAAAAGTCAGGCTGTTCCAGCGTTTCTTTTTTGATGTCATTTTGGTTTTTTTCAAAAAGGATGCTGTGGAAGATCATAAGATAAACACCTATCTTTCAAATAATGAGCTGCGGCAAAATAAAATAGCCTCTACCGAATCAGAAAAATCGGTAGAGGCTATCAGTCAGTTCGACAGTTACGGCGAGCCTCATCGCCCTATGTTTTAATTTTATCACAAGTTCATATATTCAGTTTACTGCGAGCGGCAACCAATTGATAAGAGCAGGCGGCATCTTTAATGTGTCTTCACGGCGTGGCAAACCGCAATGTGCGAGGGCGACATCGTACCTGCATTGTCCCCGAAGGGGGATGAAAGCCCGCCCGACTGGATGGAAAACGTTAGCGAAGGACAATTTTATTGTGGGGGCGACTAGCACTTTTCGAGCATCTGCCGCGAGTCGCCCCTACTACAATTGGGATTATAATCTTTTCGGAGTCTCTATGAAACGAATTAGCCTATTATCGGTTTTCCTAATCGGATTGTTTTTTACATTTCATTCTGTGCGCGCTCAAACGAATCAGCTGGGCGGCTTTGTGCCGCCCGCCCGCTATGCCGCTGACACGGCGTCAGCGGCGCAACCGCTCATTTTGGTTATGAATGTGAATGGAGCAATCGAGCCTGCCATGCAGGAATATTTCGAGCGCGGCATTCATACTGCCGAGCAACGCAACGCAGAAGCCCTGATCATTCAATTGAATACCCCCGGCGGTGATTTGCAAAGTATGGATAATATCATTCAGGATATACGCGCCAGTACTGTACCCGTAGTGATTTATGTCGCGCCCAATAGCGCGATGGCTGGCAGCGCCGGGGCGCTGATCACTATCTCGGCTCAAGTCGCGGCGATGGCTCCCGAGGCGGCCATCGGCGCATCCAGCCCGATCGATTCGAGCGGCCAAAACCTGGACTCGACTCTTGCTACTAAGCAAAAAGAAATCATGAAGGCAACCATTCGTCCCTTGGTGCAACGACGCGGAGCCGATGCGACTCAATTGGCACAGGATATGATCGATAATGCCAAAGCAGTTTCTGCATCGGAAGCATTGCAAGCGCACTTGATAGACTTTACTGCGACAGATGTCAATGATGTCATCAAAAAACTTGATGGTTTTACTGTGACCATGTCCAATGGCACACTTACGCTGCATACCGCCAACGCGGTGACCGAACCGTTGGATATGAATTTAATCGAACAACTTTTATTAATTCTCACCGACTCAAACTTTGTTTTCATTCTGCTTTCTATCGGCGTATTGGCATTGCAAATCGAATTATCCCATCCCGGCACATGGGTGTCTGGTTTTGTCGGCGTGGTTTGCCTGGCGCTGGCGATCTATGGAATGGGATTGCTATCGGTCAATTGGTTTGGTTTGATTTTTGTCGGAACAGCATTCGTTCTGTTCATCCTCGACATCAAAGCGCCAACGCACGGCGCGCTCACGATAGTAGGAATTGCATCGTTCATTTTTGGTGCGCTGATGTTGTTCAATTCACCGAACGTGCCGCAATTCCAGCGTGTGTCCGTTCCGCTGGTGGTTGTGGTCGGCATCGGCATCGGATTATTATTTGCCGCGATCCTGGCCTTCGCTTTGCGAACGCTTCATTCTCCACTTCATTCGGGTGTGCAAACGCTGATTGGCAAAACGGGATTCGCTAAAAATGATTTCGGCGCAGTGGGACAAGTTCAAGTTGGCTCCGAGCTTTGGAGCGCGGAACCTGCTGACGGCTCAAGTCAGATTCGTGAGGGCGAGAGCGTCGAAGTGGTCGACGTGAAAGGCTTGCGACTCAAAGTCCGCAAAAAATAATTAACATGACCTCTACCCCAACACGAGATCGAGTCAACCCTGATAATTTAAATGTGCGTCCATTGCGCCGCCCTGAGTGGATCAAAGTGCGCGCGCCCTCCGGCGAAACCTATGAGCGCTTGCAAACGTTGATGCGTTCGAAAGAATTGCACACGGTTTGCGAAGAAGCCATGTGCCCCAACATGGGCGAGTGCTGGGGATCAGGCACAGCGACATTTCTCATGCTCGGCGATGTATGCACGCGCACTTGCGGTTTTTGCGACATCAAACACGGCAAGCCGGCGTTGATGGATTGGAACGAAGCCGAGCGTGTGGCGCAAGCTGTGAAGTCTATGAACCTGAAACACGCGGTGATCACGTCGGTCAACCGCGACGACCGGCGTGACGGCGGCGCGCCGATTTTTGCAATGGTCATCCGACGCATTCGTGAAGTGCTGCCGGGTTGTTCGATTGAAGTCTTGATCCCCGATTTCAAAGGCTCGCTCGAGGCATTGAAGATCGTGATGGAAGCGCGGCCTGAGATTTTGAATCACAACGTGGAAACCGTGCAGCGCTTATTCAAACAGGTTCAACCGCAAGATAATTACGATTGGGCGGCGGCAACGTTATCCAATGCCAAGAAGCTCGATCCCGAGGTGTTGACCAAGTCCGGCATCATGGTTGGACTCGGCGAAACGATGGATGAGGTCAAAGCCGTGATGTGCGATCAGCGTTCATGGGGCGTGGATATCCTGACTATCGGTCAATATCTTCAGCCGAGCAAAAAGCATCTTGCGATGGATCGTTATTACACGCTGGAGGAATTCGTCGAGTTGAAACGCTATGGAATGGAAATTGGCTTCAAATGGGTGGAAGCCGCACCGTTGGTTCGGTCTTCGTATCACGCCGCGGATCAAGTGCGCGCCTTGAGCATCGTGCACCGTAAATTATACGGAGAGCAAGGCAAATGACGGTAAGCTATTATCTCAAAATTAAGGAGTGACCTGGCCATGAACGTGCTTCTGATTTACCCTGAGTTCCCCGATACTTTCTGGAGTTTTAAGTATGCCTTGAAATTCATTCGCAAGAAAGCCTCCCTGCCTCCTTTGGGACTCCTGACCGTGGCGGCCATGTTGCCATCCGAATGGGAGAAGCGTCTAGTTGATTTGAATATTGGAAAGCTCACAGAAAAAGATCTGGCTTGGGCTGATATGGCTTGGGTCAGTGCGATGGTGGTGCAACGTGAATCGACTCAGCGGGTGATTGCCCGCTGTAAAGCCGCGGGCCTCAAGGTTGTGGCAGGTGGTCCGCTATTTACTGCTGAATACGAGCAATTCGATAACGTGGATCATTTCGTACTGAATGAAGCGGAATTGACTCTGCCGCCCTTTCTGCATGACTTGGAGCAGGGTTGCGCGAAACATATTTATACTTCCACCGAATTCCCAGACATTCAGCAGACGCCTGCACCTCTATGGGAATTGGCTGACTTGAAACGCTATGCAACTATGGCAATCCAGTACTCGCGCGGCTGCCCTTTCGACTGCGAATTTTGCAATATCACCACATTGTTTGGACACCGACCGCGCGTCAAAACCGCCGAACAAATTATTCGGGAATTGGATGGGCTATATCGCCTCGGTTGGCGCGGGATCGTTTTCTTCGTGGACGACAACCTCATCGGCAACAAGCGACATCTCAAGGAAAGCCTCCTGCCTGCGTTGATTAAATGGCGAAAGGACAAAGTGGGTTTTGTATTCACCACCGAGGTCTCGATCAACCTCGCAGACGATCAGGAACTGCTGGATTTGATGTCAGAAGCGGGTTTCGATACGGTCTTTATCGGCGTTGAAACGCCCGATAACGACAGCTTGGCTGAATGCAACAAGAAACAGAATCAGAAACGGGATCTGGTGGAAGATGTCAAACGTATCCAGCGCAGTGGATTGCAGGTCCAGGGCGGATTCATCATCGGCTTCGATAGCGATACGCCGTCCATTTTCCAGCGACAGATCGAATTCATCCAGAAAAGCGGCATCGTGACTGCCATGGTTGGCTTGTTGCAAGCACCCATCGGTACAAGACTCTACGAACGGCTTATGGATGAGGACCGCTTATTGGGATTCATGTCTGGGGACAATGTGGACGGCACGACCAACATCATTCCAAAGATGAACATTGACATCCTGCATAAAGGCTACAAAACCGTCATCAATTCGTTATATGCACCCAAGAACTACTATGCGCGCGTGATAACTTTTTTGAAGGAATACAAAGCCCCCCGGATCACCGTTCCGCTGGATTTTCAACATGTGCTAGCCCTGTTCCGTTCCATCCTGCGGCTGGGCATCCTGGATAAGGAACGCATTCATTACTGGAAACTTTTCTTCTGGACCTTATTCCGCCGCCCGCAGTTGTTCCCATTGGCGATCACTTTTGCGATTTACGGGTATCACTTCCGCCAAGTGATGGACCTGCACGTTCTTTAGGCTATCTTTTTATCATTGCTCCCAATATCGGAGCATATCAGCCAACGACAAATCGGCGAGCGATTTCAATTTAAGATACTTACCTTTAA
>Ga0335079_10003454_pt1 | contig 18272 bp, 15 predicted proteins | sample Lox_Sample_33_FD_206719 | JGI IMG/M metagenome (GOLD analysis project Ga0335079, IMG submission 206719) | Soil microbial communities from Loxahatchee National Wildlife Refuge, Florida, United States - Lox_Sample_3.3 | ecosystem: Environmental > Terrestrial > Soil > Wetlands | place: USA... | reverse complement strand
CTGAAGCTACTTTTTCCGGGCCTCGCATGTTTTTACGCGGTCGTTTCCGACCTTTGGTACCCGATGATTCGTATCGTCTTCGCCGCGTGCCTCATGACCCACGGCTGGCCGAAGTTGATGAGCGGCGCCGCAGCCATCGCACCCGGCATGGCCAAATATGGTTTCGTGCCGGGGTTGTTCTTTGCCTATGCCGCGATCGTCCTGGAAACAATTGGCGCGGCCTGCGTCGCGCTTGGACTGTTCACGCGCTTCTTCGCCGCCGCCCTCGCCATCGAAATGGCCTTGATCACGTTCGTTGTACAACTGCCGCGCGGCTTCGCGCGCATGGAGCTCGCCCTCATGTTCGGCGTCGTCTTTTTCGCCATCGCGCTGCGCGGCGGCGGCCCCTACTCCCTTGACCGGCTGATCGGCAAGGAGCTTTGAGCGGGCCATTGCCCACAGCTTTTTTGCATCGCCGAACCGCATCCCCTGCGGTCCGCGTATGCTAGTGTTTCGGCAAGTCAAAGATTCAAAATCACAAATGACAACTAGCTGGGGAGAAAACTTCAATGAACGATAGATCATCGCATCCGCTGCTGTCCTGCACCGACGGTATCGCCACGGGAATGTCCGACGTACTGCTGCTCGTCGGCCGCCTGCTGATAGCCGTCGTCTTTTTAATGACGGTCACGACCGGTGGGCCAAGCGCCGCCTATCTCAAGTCCATCAACTTCATCATGCCGGAGTTCATGAGCGTGTTGGCGCACGTGGTCGAATGGATCATTATCGTCGCGCTGGTCCTCGGCGTGGGCACACGCTACGGCGCATTGCTTGCGTTCGTCTTTGTCGTGATCGCCTTTGTGACCGCGCACCTTTATTGGCAGTTTCCCCAGGCAGCGCAGGGCCTGCAATACATTTTTCTCAGCAAGGATCTCGCCATCGCCGGTGGCGCTCTGGTGCTGTTCGTGAGCGGCGGCGGCCGTTTCAGCGTCGATCGCGCGCTGGCGAAAAAATAAACCGCCTCACGGCGCGCGCCGCCTGATCCACACCTTGTTGTCGTGGACGGCGGCGCCGCCATAGGGCGCAATCGAATCCGCGCCGGTCAGCGAATTGATGCCGCAGCCGTCGTCGTAGGCTGAGTTCGGCCAGATCGACTCCGCAATCAGCACGCCGCGCCGCACGCCGGGAAACAGCTTGGCGTGCAGGCGCACCTGTCCGCGCGTATTGCCAAGCGTCACGGCGTCGCCGTCGGCGATGCCCTGCCCGGCTGCATCGTCGGGATGGATGAACACGGTCGGCCGTTGTTCCTGCGCGAGCGAGGTCGGCGTCTCGTTGAAGGTCGAGTTGAGGAAGTTGCGCGCCGGCGAGGTCGCCAGGCGGAACGGATGCTCGGCATCCGCCTGCTCGATCGAGGTCCAATGGTCCGGCAGCGCCGGCATGGCGGCGATCGGCCCGCTCTTGTAGGGGCTGCGGAACGGCACGTTCTCCCAGTCCGGCTTGAAGCGGAATTTGCCGTCCGGCCAATGGAAGCCGTCGAGGAAATGCGACTGGCGGAACGGCGGCTGACAGTCGAGCCAGCGATTGGCTTGCAATTCGTCGAACGTGCCGCGCTTGGACACACGCAGCATCTGGTCGATCAGGTCGCGCGCGCTTAACTCGAACCCCGGATGCCGCGCGCCGACGCGCTTTGCCAGGGCGCAGAGCAGCTCATGGTTGCTACGGCATTCCCCCGGCGGCTCGATCAGCTTCGGCCCGAGGATGAGATACTGGTGGCCGCCGCCGCGATAGATGTCGTCGTGCTCGAGGAACGTGGTCGCCGGCAGCACCACGTCGGCCAGCTGCGCGGTCTCGGTCATGAACTGCTCGTGCACGCAGACGAACAGGTCCTCGCGCGCAAAGCCGGCTTTCACCTTGTTCTGGTCGGGGGCGACCGACACGGGATTGGTGCTCTGGATGATCATCGCCGTCACCGGCGGCCCGCCGGAGAGCGCCTCGGCGTCGCCGGTCAGGATGGCGCCAATGCGCGACTGGTCGAGCATGCGCACCGAGCGGTCCCAGACGTCGAGGCCTTCGATGATGGTCTTGTCGAGCTTGTAGATGTCGGCGTTGATGTGGAAGGCGCCGCCACCCTCGAGCTGCCAGGCGCCTATCACCGCCGGAATGCAGCTTGCCGCGTGCATGTTGGCGGCGCCGTTGCGCGAGCGCGAGAAGCCGTAGCCGAGGCGGAAGAAGGCGCGCTTGCGCTCGCCGATCAGGCGGGCGAATTCCTCGATGGTCTCGACCGGCGTTCCGGTAATCGCGGCGGCCCAAGCGGGATCGCGCGAGCGCAGGTGGGCTTCCAATTCTCGCGGCGCGTCGGTGTATTTGTTCAAGTAGTCCCAATCGGCCTTGCCGTCGCGGAACAGGCAATGCATCACCGCGCAGGCGAGCGCGCCGTCAGTGCCGGGCTTCACCAGCACCGGCAGGTCGGCCTGTTCCATGGTGCCGTTCATGTAGACGTCAACCGCGGCGATCTTGGCGCCGCGCTCTTTGCGCGCGCGCGTCGCGTGCGTCATCACGTTGACCTGGGTGCTCACCGCGTTGGTGCCCCAGATCACCACCAGATCGGATTTCGCCATCTCGCGCGGATCGACGCCGGCGACGGTGCCGGTGCCGGCGGCAAAGCCGGAATAGGCCGGGTTGACGCAAATCGAGGAATGGAAGCCGGAATATTTCTTGGCATGGCGCAGACGCTGGATGCCGTCGCGCATGACCAGGCCCATGGTGCCGGCATAATGATAGGGCCACACGCTTTCGGCGCCGTAACGTTTCTCCGTGGCGAGGAACTTCTCGGCGACCAGATCGAGCGCGTCGTCCCAGGAGATTTGCCGGAACCTGCCCTCGCCTTTGCCGCCGACGCGTTGCAGCGGATGCGTAAGCCGGTCCTTATGGTGCTCGCGCTCGGCGTAACGCGCGACCTTGGCGCAGACGACGCCCAACGTGTAGTCGTTGTCTTTGGCACCGTGCACGCGGCCGATGGTGCGCTCGTCGAGCAGTTCGACGTCGAGCGCGCAACACGACGGGCAATCGTGCGGGCAGGCGGAGAAGCCGACCCGCTTCACGTTGCCGAGTTTGACCGCTTGATTCATCGCCTCGGCACTATAGCCGCGATCAAGGGCGCCGCGAAGCGCGTCAGACCGCGCTTTCGCGCTTGGCCTGCCGCCACAGCCCGCCGGCGATCAGCACCAGCACGGCGCCGGCGGCGGCCGAGGCGTATTCGACCGTGCGCGCAAGCGGAACGTCATAGGCGTGCACCAGATAGCCATGCACCACGGGATCGGTGGCGATCACCTGGCCGGCGATCCAGCCGAGCAACGCGGAACCGGCCCAGACGAAAATCGGAAACCGCTCGAGCAAGGCCGCGATCAGCGCGGCGCCGGCGACGATCAACGGGATGCTGACGGCAAGGCCCAGCACCAGCAGCACCATGTCGCCATTCGCCGCCGCCGCGATGGCGATGACGTTATCGAGGCTCATGATGATGTCGGCGACGGCGACGATGCGCACCGCGCGCCAAAGATGTTGCACCGCCTCCGATTCGCTCTCGTCGGGCGGGTCCGGCACCAGAAGCTTGGCGGCGATATAGAACAGCACCAGACCGCCAACGAGCTTGAGATAAGGCAGCAGCAGCAGCGAGGCGACCACGCCGGTGAAGACGATCCGCAAGACGACGGCGAGGCCGGCGCCGAGAATCATGCCCCCCATCCGTTGCCGGTGCGGCAGCCCGCGGCAGGCCATGGCGATGACCACGGCGTTGTCGCCGGACAGCAGGACGTTGATCCAGATGATCTGGAGGACGGACAGCCAGAAGGCCGGCGAACTGAACTCCGATCCGAGCGAAGCCCAGTTCACGTCATCGCCCTAGCCGACGATCTCGTTTTCGGAGAAGAACTGCGCGATCTCACGCGCCGCGGTCTCCGGTGCATCGGAGCCGTGCACCGAATTCTCGCCGATCGACTTGGCGTGCACCTTGCGGATGGTGCCGGCGGCGGCCTTGGCGGGGTCGGTCGCGCCCATCAGCTCGCGATAACGCGCGATCGCGTTGTCGCCCTCGAGCACCTGCACCACCACCGGACCGGACACCATGAAATCGACCAGCTCGGCGAAGAACGGCCGCTCCTTGTGCACGGCGTAGAATTGCCGCGCTTGCGGCAGCGAGATGCGCACGCGCTTCTGCGCGACGATGCGCAGGCCCGCCTGTTCGATCATGGCGTTGATGGCGCCGGTGAGATTGCGCGCGGTGGCGTCGGGTTTGATGATGGAAAAGGTGCGCTCGAGCGCCATCGGGTCATCCTTCACAAAGATTGATCGGAGCCTTGACAGGCATTGATTGGAGGTACGATTTGGCGCGGCTTATACCGGGGGGCGCACCACGCGGCAAGATCGCGTGGATGGCCGCGGTTTCGCGAGAATTGGCCGCGCGACAGGAGCGAGCCATGAAATCCCGTTACCAGATGTTCGCCGGCTATAACGCCTGGTGCAATGAGCGGCTCTATGCCGCTGCCGCCACCGTGTCGGACGCCGATTACCGCGCCGACCGCGGCGCCTTCTTCAAGTCGCTGCGCGGCACCCTCAACCATTTGCTGGTCGGCGACCGTATCTGGATGCGGCGCTTCACCGGCGTCGGCGAAATGCCGCCGAGCCTCGATACCATTCTCTATGACGACTTCGAAGACTTGCGCGCCGCCCGCCGCAGCGAGGACACGCTGATCGGCCGCTATATCGCGCGCTTGAGCGATAGCGATCTTAACGGCACGCTGCGCTACCGCACCGTGGTGCGGCCGGTCGAGATCGTGCAGCCGCTGGCGCCCGCGCTTGACCATTTCTTCAACCACCAGACCCACCATCGCGGCCAGGCGCACGCCCTGCTCTCGTCGATCCTCGGCAACGAGGCGACGCCGAGCTTCGACCTGATCATCTACCAGCGCGAGACCGGGATCGGCCTGCACAAGCCCGGCTGAGCGTGCTAAGCGACGGGCTTCGGCGTTCAGTGACAAGGATTTGCTTATGAAGACCAATCGCGTTCACCGCATCGCGGTCGTTCCCGGCGACGGCATCGGCAAGGAGGTCATGCCGGAGGGCGTGCGCGTGCTCGAAGCGGCGGCGAAGAAATTCGGCTTCGAGCTGCGCCTCGACGATTTCGATTTTGCCAGTTGCGACTATTACGAAAAGCACGGCCGCATGATGCCGGAGGACTGGAAGGAGCGGATCGGCAAGCACGACGCCATCTATTTCGGCGCCGTCGGCATGCCCAGCCGCGTACCCGATCACATCTCGCTGTGGGGCTCGCTGATCCTGTTCCGCCGCGAATTCGACCAGTACATCAACCTGCGCCCGGTGCGGCTGATGCCGGGCGTGCCCTGCCCGCTCGCCAACCGCAAGCCAGGCGACATCGATTTCTGGGTGGTGCGCGAGAACACCGAGGGCGAGTATTCGGCGATCGGCGGCAAGATGTTCCCCGGCACCGAGCGCGAGGTGGTGGTGCAGGAGACGGTGATGAGCCGCATCGGCGTCGACCGCGTCTTGAAATTCGCTTTCGAGCTCGCCCGCTCGACGCCGAAGAAGCACCTCACCTCGGCGACCAAATCGAACGGCATCGCCATCACCATGCCGTACTGGGACGAGCGCGTGCGCGAGATGGCGAAGAGCTATCCGGACGTGAAGTGGAACCAGTTCCACATCGACATCCTCACCGCGCGCTTTGTCATGAACCCCGACTGGTTCAACGTGGTGGTCGCCTCCAATCTGTTCGGCGACATCCTGTCCGACCTCGGACCGGCGTGTACGGGCACCATCGGCATCGCGCCGTCGGGCAACATCAATCCCGAGCGCAAATTCCCCTCGGTGTTCGAGCCGGTGCACGGCTCGGCGCCGGACATCTACGGCCAGGGCATCGCCAATCCGATCGGCCAGATCTGGTCGGGCGCGATGATGCTCGACCACCTCGGCGAGCCGGAGGCGGCGAAAGCAATCGTTGCCGCGATCGAGACGGTGCTGGCCGAGCCAAGCTTGCGCACGCGCGACCTCAAAGGCCCGGCGGACACCGTCACCTGCGGCAAGGCGGTCGCCGACGCGCTCGGATAAATCCTCACTGTCATTCGGGGGCGCGAGCGCGAGCGAGCGAACCGGGAATGACGGGAATTAAGTTGCGCGGCGCAGCCGGCTCGGCCAAAACCCCACGCCATGCTCGTCATCGACGATCTCACCGTCCGCATCGCCGGCCGCACGCTGTTGGAACATGCCTCGGCCAGCATTCCGAGCGGCGCGCGCGTCGGCCTGATTGGCCGCAACGGCACTGGCAAGACCACGCTGTTCGGCGTGATCGCCGGCGACATTTCGCCAGAGCACGGCGAGGTGACGATGTCGCCGCGCTGGCGCGTCGGGCGGCTGGCGCAGGAAGCTCCCAACGGGCCGGACAGCCTGCTCGAGGTGGTGCTCAAGGCGCATGGCGAGCGCGAGCGCCTGCTCAAGGAAGCCGAGACCGCGCAGGATCCGCATCGTATTGCCGAAATCCAGACCCGGCTGGTCGATATCGACGCCCATGCAGCGCCGGCGCGCGCCGCCGCGATTCTGGCGGGCTTGGGATTTTCCGCCGCCGACCAGGCGCGCCCCTGCGCGGAGTTTTCCGGCGGCTGGCGCATGCGCGTCGCGCTTGCCGCCACGCTGTTCGCCGAGCCCGACCTGCTCCTGCTCGACGAGCCGACCAATTATCTCGATCTCGAAGGCACGCTCTGGCTGCAGGATCACTTGGCGCGTTATCCGCATACGCTGATGGTCATCAGCCACGACCGCGACCTGCTCGACAGCGCCGTCGGCCACATCCTGGCGCTCGAACAGCGCAAGCTCACGCTCTATCGCGGCGGCTATTCGGCCTACGGGCGCCAGCGCAGCGAGCGCATGCTGCTCGACCAGAAGCTGATCAAGAAGCAGGAGGCGCAGCGCAAGCATCTACAGGCCTTCGTTGACCGCTTCCGCGCCAAGGCCACCAAGGCGCGGCAGGCGCAATCGCGCCTCAAGATGCTGGCGCGCCTGGAGCCGATCGCGTCGCTGGTCACCGAGGAGGTACGGCCGATCCATTTCCCGGCGCCGCACAAGCTCTTATCGCCGCCGATCATCGCCACCGATGACGTGTCGGTCGGCTACGACGGCCGCGCGGTGCTGTCGGGGCTGTCGCTGCGTATCGACAATGACGACCGCATCGCCCTGCTCGGCGCAAACGGCAACGGCAAATCCACTCTGGTCAAGCTGCTCGCCGGCCGGCTCGCGCCCATGCAGGGCAGCGTGACGCGCGCCGCGACTTTGAAGGTCGGTTATTTCGCGCAGCATCAGCTCGACGAACTCGATCCCGACGCCAGCCCCTATGACCACGTTCGCCAACTTATGCCGGACGCGCCGGAAGCCAAAGTGCGCGGGCGCGTCGGCGCCATCGGCTTTTCCGGACTGGCCGCCAATCACGCGGTGAAGACGCTATCCGGCGGTGAGAAGTCGCGGCTGCTGCTCGGCTTGGCGACCTTCGAGGCGCCGCAACTCATTATTCTCGACGAGCCGACCAACCATCTCGACATCGACAGCCGCGGCGCGCTGATCGAGGCGATCAACGACTTTCCCGGCGCGGTGATCCTGGTGTCGCACGACCGTTATCTATTGGAAGCCTGCGCCGACCGGCTTTGGCTGGTCGCGGGCGGCAAAGTCGCGCCGTTTGACGGCGATCTCGACGATTACCGGCGCTCGGTGCTGGCGGGAGACAGCCAAGGCGTCACGGTCGGCTCGAAATCCTCGCCGCGCTCCGAGCCGAGCGAGGTGCGCCGCGCCGCCGCCGACAAACGCGCGCAGACCGCGCCCTTACGCAAACGCATCTCGCAAGCCGAAGTTCTGATCGCGCAGCTCACGCGCCAGCTGCACAAGCTCGACACCACCCTCGCCGACGGCGCGCTGTTTTCGAGCGATCCGGCGCGCGCTGCCGAATTGTCCAAGACCCGCGCGCAGGTGGTGGCGGCGATCGCGAAAGCGGAAGAGGAATGGCTCGCCGCCAGTGCGGCGCTGGAAACGGCCTGAGACGGCCGCGCTACTGCACGTATTCGCGTTCGATGTCGCGGGTCGCGGTTTTCGGCTTGACCGGTTTTTTGGCGCGTTGCTTTTTGACCGGCTTCACCGGCGTCGGCGGCGCCGGCGCGGCATCGACGATCTTCAACCGGCCGGACTCGAAGGCGTAGATGCCAGGCCAGTTGCCGGTCAGGTAGGTGAGCACGACCCTCCGCTCACCTTTGTCGCTGGCGGTGATGTTGACGCTGCCGGGCAGACCCGCGCGCCGCACCACTTCGCACTCCGTCATGCCGAGTGCGATGCCGCCCATGGTCAAGGAACCGCCGGCCGGCTGAGCGGGCGGCACAGCCTCCGGGTTGACCGCGACCGGGGTCGCCGCCGGCATCGGCGTGATGGCAAGGTCGCCGGCCACGGTGCCGACCGGCCGGTCCGCCGGCGCGGCGGGCGCAGCGGCAGGAGCGGCTGGAGCCGCCGGCGCTACCGCCGTCACGGGCTCGCCGCAGCGGCCGTCGGCGCTGACCAGTTCGTTGGCGTCGACGGGTCCGCGCGGGTTGAGCTGGACGTTCTGCTGGTCCTCGCCGGTCGCCTTTGCCCAGCTCGGCTTGTCGAAAATGTCGACACGCTTGGAGAACCAGCCGCCCTCGTTGTTGTCCTGGAACAGCTGCGCCGAATTCTTGCAGCCGGCGGCGGCAAGCCCGACGGTACATAGAACGAGCCCGATTTTGGCGGCGCGATAACGCAATACAATCTCCCCCGGCGGTTTTATCCGCTTGTCCCTTAATAGCTATTTTGCGTCATCACGATGGCATCGACAAGCCAAGCCTGGCCAAGGGGTTAACCAAGCCATTGACCGAGTGTCCGCTGGCCGATGGGCCATTGGCCTAGTCCCTTAGGCCTTCTTCACCCACCGCCCCTGCTCGTCGCTTTGCCAATAGGTGACGTCGAAGCCTTTGGCCTTGGCGTCGCCCCAATGGGCGCGCGCAGCGGCGACCGCCTCGTCGTCCTCGCCGTTGAACACGAGCACGATGCGCTGATAGGCGGCGGCATCGGCCGGCATCGGCGCGCCGTCGATCAGGAAGCGCACGCTGGCGGCATTGGGATTGCCGTCATTGACGGTGAGCAGCACCGGCTGCACGGCGGCATCCTGCTCGCGCCAGGTGCCATGCGGCAGGAAGCCGTCGTCGCGGTAGGTCCACAATTGCGCGTCGAGCGCCTCGATGCGCTCTTCGGAGGCGCCCTGCACGATCACCGTCCAGCCGCGGTCGAGCGATTTCTCCAGCAGCGTCGGCAGCACGCCTTCCAGCTTCTGGCCCCGCAGGTGATAGAAGAGGATTTCGGTCATGGGGCGCAGCCTAACGCCAAACGTTACCGTTCGTAGTAATCCTTCACCAGCCGGTCGAGCAGGCGCACGCCCCAACCGGAGGCCCAGCTCTTGTTGATGTCGGTCTGCCGGCTGTCGAAGCCGGTGCCGGCAATATCGAGATGCGCCCACGGCGTCTTGTCGGCGACGAAACGCTGGATGAATTGCGCGGCGGTGATGGCGCCGCCCCAGCGCGAGCCGCCGGTGTTCTTCACGTCGGCGAATTTGGAATCGATCATCTTGTCGTATTCGGGCGCGAGCGGCATGCGCCAGACTTTCTCGCCGGTCGCCTCGCCCGCCTTGGTCAGCCGCTCGGCGAGTCGGTCGTCGTTGGTGAACATGCCGGCATATTCCTGGCCGAGCGCGACGATGATGGCGCCGGTCAGCGTCGCCAGATCGACCATGAATTTCGGCTTGAAATGCTTGGCCGTGTACCAGATCGCGTCGGCCAGAACGAGGCGGCCTTCGGCGTCGGTGTTGATGATCTCAATGGTCTGCCCCGACATCGAGGTGACGATGTCGCCCGGGCGTTGCGCCTTGCCGTCCGGCATGTTCTCGACCAAGCCAATGACGCCGACCGCGTTGACGCGCGCCTTGCGCGCGGCGAGCGCCTGCATCAGGCCGGTGACGCAGGCGGCGCCTGCCATGTCGCCCTTCATGTCCTCCATCGAGGCCGCCGGCTTGATCGAGATGCCGCCGGTGTCGAAGCAGACGCCTTTACCGATGAAGGCGAGCGGCGCGTCGCCCTTCTTGCCGCCATTCCAGCGCATCACCACCACGCGGCCGTCGTGCGCGGAGCCTTGCGCGACGCCGAGCAGCGCGTTCATGCCGAGCTTTTTCATCGCCTTGACGTCGAGCACCTCGACCGCGACGCCAATTTTCTTCAGCGCACCGGCGCGGCGGGCGAATTCTTCCGGGTACAGCACGTTGGCCGGCTCGTTGACCAGGTCACGCGCCATCACGACGCCGCCGGCGATCGCTTCGCGCGTGGCGTAGGTCTTGCGAACAGCGGCCACATCGTCGACCGCGACGGTCATGCTGCGCTTTTCTGGTGGCTTCTCGTCCTCTTTGCGCTTGGTCTTGTAGCGGTCGAAGGCGTAGGCGCGCAGCACCACGCCGAGCGCGAGGTCGGCGGCCTGCTCGGCTTTCAGCGCGCCGCCCGGCAATTCGGCAAACACCATGCCTTCGCTCGCCGCGACCGGCAGTTTGCCCATGGCGAGCCCACCCAGCTTGAGCATGTCCTTCTGTTCAAGCCCCGCCGTCTTGCCGGCGCCGATTACCACCAGTCGGGCGACCTGCAAACCCTCCGGCACGATCAATTCGAGCGCCGAGCCGCTCTTGCCGGCGAAGCGCTCGGCTTTGGCCGCGCGCGCCACGAGAGCGGCGGCCGGCGCAATCGCCTTGGTGGTGGCAGGGCCAAACCTGAGGCCGTCGCCGCAGAACACGATGAGAACGCCCGATGCACCGATTCCGGCTGGGGCGGCGAAGGGGGCAAACCCGAGCTTGAGGGCATCCGACATCGGCTCGTTTCCTTGGATCCTGGGAACCTTGTTGGGGGGCGGTCGCAAATCCCATATGGCCTGCCGTACCACCCTCTGCAAAGCCCCAAATCGCCCGATTTCCAGGCTTTTCGCCGCAGCCGGCTCAGCACCGCCGCAAAATCGGGGGTGCAGGCGGCCCGGCGCCGAAAAACGACCCTTGAAGGGCGGAGGCCCGGACCTGCGGGTTTTACTTTTTGTTGTGCATGTTCAAAGGCTTTGCCTTTGCACGGCCACTTTGTAGATGGATCAAGGTAACTCTGAATGGGCGGGAATAGGCTGGATACGCTGGTCGTCCGGTAGGGGTACTGGACGAGCGGTGGGGTTTGCCGGAATTGGGGACGCCGCGTCGGATGGGGTCGATCGGTCGCTATATTTTCCGCACGACGTTCGGTGCGTTCCTGGTCATTTTGGTCAGCCTGACCGCGGTGATCTGGGTCACCCAGGCGTTGCACGACATCGACCTCATGACGACGCAGGGTCAGTCGATCCTGATCTTCGTCAGCATCACCGGCATGATCATCCCGCTGCTGATCCTGGTGATCGCGCCGATCGCGCTGCTCATCGCGGTCGTCCACGTGCTCAACAAAATGTCCACCGACAGCGAAATCATCGTGATGAACGCCGCCGGCATGTCGCCGTGGGTCCTGTTCCGCGCTTTCATGACGGCGGCAGTGGTGGTGGCGATCGGCGTCACGGCGATCAGCGCCTATTTCGCGCCCAAGGGCCTGCGCATGCTGCGCGATTGGCTCACCGAAGTGAACGCCGACGTGGTGAGCAATCTGGTGCAGCCGGGCCGCTTCACCACCATCGCCAACGGCGTCACCATGCGCATCCGCGAGCGGCGCAGCAACGGGCAGATGTACGGCATCTTCCTCGACGACCAGCGCGATCCGGCGCAACGCGTGACCGTGATCGCCGACGTCGGCGAACTGCTCAACGGCGCGAACGGCACCTACCTCGTGCTGCAGAACGGCATGGTCCAGCGCTTCGAGAGCAAGGAGCGCGATCCCACCATGGTCGTGTTCGACCGCTACGCCTTCGACCTCTCCTCGATGATCCCCGGCCAGGCCGCGATCCAATATTCGATCCGCGAACGCTATCTATGGCAGCTGCTGTTTCCCGATCCGAACGACAAGCTCTACCGCGAGGAGCCGAATCAGTTCCGCGCCGAGATGCACGATCGTCTCGTCGCGCCGATCTATCCGCTCGCCTTCACCGTGATCGCATTCGCCTATCTCGGCGCGCCGCGCACCAACCGGCAAAGCCGGGCGATATCCGTGTTCGGTGCCGTCGGCGGCGTGGCGCTGCTGCGCATGATCGGATTCGCCTCGAGCGTGTTCGGCGCCACCATCCCATGGATGCTGTCGCTGCAATACGTGGCGCTCCTCGTCGCATTCGCCGGCGGCCTGTTCGTGATCCAGCGCGGGCTGATCCTGGAATTGCCCGCCGCGATCAACAATTGGCTGACCGTGCTGACCGAACGCGTGATGCGGCGCGTTGCCACGCAATGAGCGCGCCATGCAGATGATCGGTCGGACGCTTGGGCGTTATATCGGGCTGCGCTTCCTCAGCGCGGTGTCCCTGGTATTCGCCGGCATTTTCGTGCTGGTCGCGCTGGTCGACTACATCGAGACCATGCGCCGCGCGAGCGAAATTCCGCACGTCTCGGCGCTTCTGGCGGCGAAGACGTCGTTCTATCGCGTGCCGCAAATTATCGAGCGGGTCACGCCGTTCTGCGTGCTGATCGGCACGATGGTCTGCTACCTCAATCTGTCGCGCCGGCTGGAATTGGTGATCGCGCGGGCGGCCGGCGTATCGGCCTGGCAATTCATCTCGCCGGCGGTGATCGTCGCCTTCCTGCTCGGCGTCGTCGCCACCACCGCCTACAATCCGCTCTCGGCAATCATGCAGGAGCAGTCGAAGCGCTACGAAGCGATTTTGTTCGGCGAAAAATCGGCTGAGCTGCAAGGCCGCGGCCCGTTCTGGTCCAGCCAGCGCAGCAGCGAAGGCCAGGCGATCATCAACGCCAAAGCGAGCCGCGATCAGGGCGTCAACCTGGCCGGCGTGACGTTTTTCATGTTCGACAATGACGGCCGCTTCACGCAGCGCGTCGACGCGCGCTCGGCGACGCTGGAACCCGGCGTGTGGCGGCTCATCGATGCCCGGGTCAACAGACCGGGAACCCTGCCGGCCACACATGCGGTCTTCGAGCTCAAGACCAGCCTGACGCCGGAGCAGGCGCGCGAGAGTTTTGCAACCCCGGAAACCGTACCTTTTTGGGATCTTCCAGCGTATATCACGATCGCCGACCACGCTGGTCTTGTCGCCGCAGGCTATAGATATCAATTCCAAAAGCTTATTGCGCAGCCTTTTTTGCTGGCGGCCATGGTATTTCTTGCCGCCTCTGTCAGCCTGCGTTTCTTCCGCTTCGGCGGCGTGCAAAAGATGATTTTAAGTGGCGTCGCAGCGGGCTTTCTGCTTTATGTCTTGTCGAAAGTGACTGAGGACATGACGAAGGCCGAGCTGATGCTCCCTGTGGCAGCGGCTTGGCTGCCCGTGCTTGCCGGGGGCCTGACGGGGTTTATTGCGTTGTTGTACCAGGAGGACGGGTGATGGCGGGGCCGCTTTGCGCTCGTCCACCTGTGCCCCGGCCGCTTTGCCGTGGCATCGCAAAAGTGATTGCCGTCCTCGCCGTGCTGGCTTGCGGCAGCGCGCTGACGTGCGCGCCCGCCATCGCCCAGCAACAAATCTTCAATTTCCCGCCGAGCCCGCCGGCCAAGCCGAAATCCGCCATCGCCATTGCGCGCGAAAATGCTGCCGCGCAGCAGATGCTCGTGAAAGCGGACGAGATCGATTACGACTACACCAATCACCGCGTTTCGGCGGTCGGCAACGTGCAGCTTTACTACCGCAATTCGACGCTCGAAGCCGACAAGGTGATCTACGACCAGACCAGCAAGCGTCTGCACGCCGAGGGCAACGTCCGGCTCACCGAAGCGGACGGCAAGATCACCTACGGCACCATCATGGACCTGTCGGACGATTACCGCGACGGCTTCGTCGATTCGCTGCGGCTTGATTCGCCCGATCAGACGCGCATGGCGGCCGCGCGCGCCGAGCGTTCGAAAGGCAATACCACCATCTTCCATAGCGGCGTCTATACCGCCTGTGCGCCGTGCAAGGACGATCCGAAGAAGCCGCCGCTGTGGCAGGTGAAAGCCGTGCGCATCATCCACGACCAGGGCGAAAAGATGCTCTATTTCGAGGACGCGCGCCTCGAATTCTTCGGCCAGCCGCTGGCCTGGCTGCCCTACTTCTCGGCACCCGATCCGACCGTCAAGCGCAAGACCGGCGTGCTGACGCCGTTCATCACGTCAAGCACCGTGTACGGACAGGCCATCGAGGTCCCCTACTACTGGGCGCTGGCGCCCGACTACGACGCGACCTTCTCGCCGATGGTCACGACCAAGCAAGGCGTGTTGCTGCAGGGCGAGTTCCGCCAGCGCCTGCTCACCGGCGCCTATTCGATCCGCGCCGCCGGCATCAACCAGCTCGACCGGTCCTATTTTGCGACCCTGGGCACGAATGCGCCCGGCGACCGCAACTTCCGCGGCAGCGTGGAAAGCGAGGGTCAGTTCGCCATCAATGATAAATGGGTGTGGGGTTGGGATGGCGTCCTGCTGACCGATAAGGCGTTCTTCTCGGACTACAATCCGCGTCTGTCGGCCTATCACTACAGCGACACGCTCGGCGCCGCCGCCAACTCGGGGCTTTCGCAACTCTATCTCTCCGGCAAGGGCGACCGCAGCTATTTCGACATCCGCTCGATCTATTACTACGGCTTCTCGACGGCCGACGTGCAGCAGCAGATCCCGGTCATCCATCCGGTGCTCGACTACGACTACACCTTCAATCACCCGATCATGGGCGGCGAACTCGGCTACAACATCAACTTCACCAGCCTGACGCGCAGCCAGGCCGAATTCGACGCCATCAATCAAACTGCGGCCAACGCCAACACCTGCGGAAACACCGCAGACCCCATGTTTGCGACGTCGAACAACTGCCTGTTGCGCGGCATTCCCGGCACCTACAGCCGCTTCACCGCGGAAGCCCATTGGCGCCGCACATTCACCGACTCTCTTGGCCAGCAGTTCACGCCGTTCGCGTCGCTGCGCGCCGACGCCGGCTCCATGCAGATCGACAACGATCCGGGCGTGTCCAATTACATCGCCACCGGCGATAGCAATCTGATGCGCGCGATGCCGACGGTCGGCCTGGAATATCGCTATCCGTTCATCAGCGTGCAGTCCTGGGGCACGCAGACCATCGAGCCGATCGCGCAGATCATCGCCCGGCCGAATGAGCCGCAGGTCGGCAAGTGGCCGAATGAGGATGCGCAGAGCCTGATCTTCGACGACACCAACCTGTTCAAGGTCGACAAGTTCTCCGGCTACGACCGCGTCGAGGGCGGCGGGCGCGCCAACTACGGCGTCACCTATACCGCGCAATTCAACCAGGGCGGTGCCTTCAACGCGCTGTTCGGCCAGTCCTATAGCCTATGGGATAATTCGTTCTCGCAGAGCAGTATCTCCAACGTCGGCCTCGACAGCGGGTTGGACACCACGCGGTCCGACTACGTGGCGCGTGCGTCGTTCCAGCCGAATGCGACCTACAAGTTCACCACGCGCTTCCGCTTCGACAACGACACCTTCGACGTCAAGCGGACCGAGGTCGAAGCCGCCGCGAACTTCGACCGCTGGACGGTCTCCCTGCTCTACGGCGATTATGCGGCCCAGCCCGATATCGGCTTCCTGACCCGCCGCCAGGGCGTGCTCGCCAGCGGCTCGGTCAAGCTCGACGCCAACTGGCTGGTGCGCGGCTCGGTGACCTTCGACCTCGAAACCAACCAGATCGCCCAGGATTCGATCGGCATCGCCTACGTCAACGATTGCCTAATTTTGGGCCTGAATTATATGACTAACTACGCCTACGGGACCGGCTCGCCGCAACTTAACAATACGATCATGGTGCAGTTGAGTCTGCGTACGCTCGGCGATACATCGGTGAGCCAGAACGTCGGCCCGAATGCGAATTCGCACTGACGGCAACCGCGGATGACGCATCGGACCGCCGGCTCCCGCCTGCTACAATGGATATTGCGATGCCGAGGATGAGCGTGAGGTTTGCTTCTGTCCGCGCCGGGCTCGCCGCCGCGTTGTTCGCCGCTGCCGTCATGGTGCCGGCGGCCGCGCGCGCGCAAGTCGTGGTGGTCGCCAACGGCTCGCCGATCACGGTTTACGACATCGAGCAGCGCACCAAGCTGATAGCGACCTCGACCCACAAGCCGCCGTCGCGCCAGGAAGTCATCCAGGACCTGATCGACGACCGCATCAAGATCGCCAAGGCCAAAAGCTATGGCTTCGAGATCAGCGACACGGAGGTCGACGAGTCCTATAACAACATGGCCAAAGCGCAGCATCTGACGCCGCAGCAGTTCTCGCAGATGATTGAGCGCTCCGGCATCGCACCCGGAACGATCAAAGCGCGCCTGCGCGCCGAGTTGACCTGGACCCAACTGGTGCGGGGCAAGTTCAGCTCCTCGCTGCAGGTCGGCGATTCCGACATCGCCAATGCGCTGCGCTCGCGCAACGCTGGCGACGCCGATGAGATCGGCTATATCTACACACTCTATCCGATCATGGTCCTGTTGCCGCCGAATTCGAGCCCGGCAGTAATCGAGGCCAAACGCCGCGATGCGGAGGCGCTGCGCGGCCGCTTCGCCTCGTGCAAGGAGGGCCTGCCGTTTGTTCGCGCGCTGCGCGACGTCGCGGTGCGTGAGCCGATCACGCGCAGCTCCGGCGACCTCCCGGAACAGCTGCGAACCGTGCTCGCCAGCATCCCGCTCGGCCACCTGACCGCACCGGAGCCGACCGCACAGGGCCTGCAAATGTTCGCGCTGTGCGACAAGAAGGAAAGCAAGACCGACTCGCCGCTCAAGCGCGAGGTGCGCCAGCAGCTGTTCGCCCAGCGCTACGATGTCGAATCCAAGCGGTTCCTCGACGAGATCCGCAAGCAGGCGATGATCGAATACAAATGAGCGCGCGCGCCCGGCCTCCGCTGGCGTTGACCCTGGGCGAGCCGGCCGGCATCGGGCCCGATCTGACGCTCGCCGTTTGGCAGCGCCGAAACGAGCTCAACCTGCCGCCTTTCTATCTGATCGGCGATGTGGATTTTCTCGGCCGCCGCGCGCGCCTCCTCGGCCTCGACGTGCCGCTCGCTGCCGTCACACCGGCCGAAGCTGCCGCCGCTTTCGCGCGCGCATTGCCCGTTGTGCCGCTCGACTTGGCCGTCACCGCCACCCCCGGCAAGCCCGATGCTGCGAGCGCGCCGGCGGCGATTGCCTCGATCCGCCGCGCCGTCGCCGACGTGCTGTCCGGCCGCGCCGGTGCGGTGGTCACCAATCCGGTCGCCAAGAACGTGCTTTACCGCTCCGGTTTCGCCGAGCCGGGCCATACCGAATTTCTCGCCAAGCTCGCCGCCGAAGCGACGGGAAAAGCCGCGCATCCCGTGATGATGCTGTGGTCCGCCGAGCTCGCCGTCGTTCCGGTGACCATCCATCTGCCCTTGCGCGAGGTCGTCTCGACGCTCACCGCTCCGCTCATCGTCGAGACCGGACGCATTGTCGCCCGCGATCTTCACGCCCGTTTCGGCATCGCGCGCCCGCGCCTTGCGGTCGCCGGCCTCAATCCGCATGCGGGCGAGGAAGGCGCGCTCGGCGAGGAGGACCGCGTCATCGTGGCGCCGGCCGTCCAGCAATTGCGCGCGGAGGGCATCGACGCCATCGGACCGCTGCCGGCCGACACGCTGTTTCACGCACGCGCGCGCGCGAACTACGACGTCGCGCTGTGCATGTATCACGACCAGGCGCTGATCCCGATCAAGACGCTCGCCTTCGATAATGCGGTCAACGTGACGCTTGGCCTGCCCTTCGTGCGCACCTCGCCCGATCACGGCACCGCCTTCGATATCGCCGGAACCGGCCGTGGCGATCCGTCGAGTCTGGTGGCGGCGCTCGCGCTCGCCGCACGGCTTTTCGCGAATGCCCCGGCTCTGGTGCCGGCCAAATAATTCATGGCGCAGATCGACGACCTGCCGCCGTTGCGCGAGGTGATCCGCCGGCACGGCCTGTCGGCCAAAAAATCCCTCGGCCAGAATTTCCTGCTCGACCTCAATCTGACCGCCCGCATCGCGCGCGCCGGCGGTCCGCTGGACGGTGCCACCGTGGTCGAGGTCGGCCCCGGCCCGGG
>Ga0335079_10003453_pt1 | contig 18272 bp, 19 predicted proteins | sample Lox_Sample_33_FD_206719 | JGI IMG/M metagenome (GOLD analysis project Ga0335079, IMG submission 206719) | Soil microbial communities from Loxahatchee National Wildlife Refuge, Florida, United States - Lox_Sample_3.3 | ecosystem: Environmental > Terrestrial > Soil > Wetlands | place: USA... | reverse complement strand
CGTCACCCCAATGCCGCTCCACCCACGGTCTATCGGGCGCTCGACTTCCTCATCGCGCAGGGCCTGATCCATCGCATCGAGTCGCTCAATGCCTATGTGGGATGCGATCGACCCGATGCGCCGCATCTCAGCCAATTCCTGATCTGCGAGCGCTGCAACGGCACAGCCGAGCTCGATGATCCCGCGATCGCGACCGCCGTGCGCCGCCGCGCCGGCGAGCTCGGATTCGCGGTGAGCCGCCAGACGGTGGAGGTACGCGGGCTGTGCCCGAGGTGCCGAGAGCAGGCGGAAGCGGAGTAGCCTGGCCTACAGCTTCCCGACGTAGCGCTGATTCACTTTGGCGACGAGCTTGTGCGTGCCGAGGAAGGCGTGTTTCGACATGTCCGGCGAATAGCGGCTGGCCTCGGGATGGCGGCCCAGCGCCTCTGCGACCGCGCGGATGTGATGCGGACCCGCGCCGCAGCAGACGCCGAGATAGTGGATTCCCATTTGGTAAGCTTCCCTCGCGAACTCGCCGAGCTCGTAGCGGTTGCACACGAAGGGATCGAGCGCGGTCGGAAACGGCCGTCCGCCGGGAATGCAGTCGCAATGCGAATCTTGCAGCGACTGAAACGAGGGTTGCTTGCGCGTGGTGCGATAGGGCACGGGGAGCGCCGCCATCTCGCACTTGACCGCACGGCGCATGCGCTTCAGCAGCGGCATCATGGTGTGAGGCCCGCGGATGCAGTTGAGCCCAACCACGTCGGCGCCCGCGCCCTCCAGGCGCTTTGCCGCTTCGACCACGCTCCATCCTTCGCGCGTCACGTCTTCCTGGTGCATCGCAAGCGTGATGACCGCGGTCTTCTTTGCCTCCTTGATGACGTCGAGCGCGAGCAATGCCTCCGCGGCAAAGGAAAAGGTCTCGCCGATCACAAAATCAACACCGGCGTCTCCGGCCCAACCCACCTGCTCCTCGAACATCGCGTGCACGGCCTTGTGCGTCTTCGGATCGGCGGGATCGTAGATGTTTGTGTTGCAGATGTTGCCGGCGAACAAGGCCCCTGTAACGCGCGCCACTTTCTTGGCGATCTTGAGCGCCGCTCGGTTCATCGGCTCCAGATCCCTCTCCCGGCCGATGATGCGCAGCTTCTGGCGATGAGCGTAATAGGTGAAAGCCTCCACCACGTCGGAGCCCGCGTGCACGAATTCGCGGTGCAACTGCTCCACCATCTCCGGATGCTCCAGCACCACCTCCGGCACATAGGCGCCGGCCTGGAGATAACCCCGCCGCTCGAACTCGAAGAGATAGCCTTCGGCGCAAATCACCGGACCCGCTGCGAGCCGCTGCATCAGCGATTTTCCCGTGCTTGATTTTTTGCGCGCCATGGCCGCTCGCTTTCTTTGATTTATCGCACTTGATAGCCGAATTCGAGCGCGGCGTCGGTCACCGTTTCCCAAGCCGAAACGGCGAAGCCGCGATAGACCGCGATATCGAACGTGTCGTCGGCGCGGCAATCCAAAAGTGCGCCGATCTGCCCTAGCTGCGTCTGCGCGCAGGTGTCCGCCGGAAAAGCCGGCGGGTCGAAGTCGAGTGTGCAGAGCTTCGCCAGCACCGGGCGCGCGGCATTGCCTTCAATGCGGATCACCGTGCGCGCGTGGCTCAAATCGGTGATGGCGGCGATTTCCGGTGTGCAGCGCTCGGCGATCAGGCCCACGAGATCGCGGCTTTCGGGCTCGCACACCAGCCAGCGCCCGGGACCGGTCCAGAGCACGCGCGTGAGGCCGCTTGATGCAACCCCGTGGCGGGCGAGAGGTGCGGAAGTGCCGATCGCAGGAGCGAGCGCCGCCCACGCTTGCGCGGCATCAATAGCGGCGACTTGCACCATCGCCAGATCAGTTACTTCGCCGATCGCTAGATTGGGAGAGCCGGCCGCGACGGCGCCGTAGAGACCCGGGCGCAAGCATTCAGCCAGCGCAGAGCGGCGCTCAGGCATGGAGCCGAGCTCCCTCGGCATCAACGAAGACCGGATTGACGATCCGCGCGGCGACCACGCCGCCGTCCATAGGAAACGCGACCTGTATGGTCTCGCCCTTGTGCTCGAGCCCGCCCGCCAGCAAGGCCAGCGCGATCGGATGCCCGAGCGTCGGGCTAAACACCCCCGAGGTGACGTGACCGAGGCTTTGCGTCGGTAGGGTCGGCGCCGGGTCGCGGACCAGATGCGCGCCGCTGCGCAGACGCGAGGAACCATCCACGGGCACCAGCCCCACAAGCCTGAGCCGCGCGGAATCCTGCAAACCCGGTCGGCTCAGAAGATGCTTGCCGACGAAGTCCGGCTTTTTCTGCGCGACCAAGCGGCCCAGACCCAAATCCCCCGGCGTCGTGCGACCATCGATCTCCGGTCCCGCCACATGCCCCTTTTCGACGCGCAACACGCCCATGGCCTCGGTGCCGTAGGGAATGATGTCGTGGCTTTGACCCGCGGACATCAGCGTCTCCCAGACCAGGCGGCCATGGTGAGCGGGCGCATTGATCTCGTAGGCGAGCTCGCCTGAAAAGCTGATGCGAAAGATTCGGACGGGAACGCCCGCGATCCGCGCCTCGCGCACACCCATGAACGGGAGTCCGGTGTTCGAGACGTCCGCTCCCTCGGCGGCTTTCTCGAGCACGGCGCGGCTCTTGGGTCCCGCCAGCGCCATCGCGGCCCATTGATCGGTGACGGACGTAACCTGCACCCTGATCGCGGGCCAGACCACCTGCAGTAGGTGCTCGAGATGCGCCAGCACCGCCGCCGCATTCGCGGTGGTGGTGGTCATGAAGTAGCACTGTTCGGTGAGGCGGCTGGTGGTCCCGTCGTCGAAGACGATTCCGTCCTCGCGCAGCATGATGCCGTAGCGGGCCTTTCCCACGGGCAGGCTCGCCCAGTTATTGGCGTAAACGCGGTCGAGGAACAGGGTCGCATCGGGGCCCTGCACATCGATCTTGCCGAGCGTCGACACATCGACCATCCCGACGGCGCGCCGCACATGCGCTGCTTCGCGGCGGATGGCATCGGTCGGACTTTCGCCGGCGCGCGGATAACAACGCGGCCGCATCCAAAGCCCCGTTTCCAACATGAGTGCGCCGTGCTCCTCGTGCCACTCGTGCATGGCGGTGCGCCGCGTCGGCGCGTAATGGCGTCCAGTCTCGCGCCCGACCAGAACGCCGATGGCGACGGGCGTATAGGGCGGGCGGAAGGTGGTGGTACCGACCGCGGGGATGGAGGCGCCGCGCTGCTGTGCGAGCAGTGCCAACCCAGTCACATTGGCGGTCTTGCCCTGGTCCGTTCCCATGCCCAGGGTCGTGTACCGTTTCAGGTGCTCGACCGAGACATAGCCTTCGCGCGCCGCGAGACCGAGGTCGCCCAGGGTCACATCGTCTTGAATATCGACGAAGCGCTTGCCTCGACCCTTCACAGGGACTGACCAAAGCGCCTCCGATGAGAGCGGCGCACCATCCTCAACGCCCGGAAGCTCGACCCCCGCACTCGACGAAAAACCGGCCGCCGCCGCGGCTTCTTGTCCCACGCGCACGCCGTCTGCCAGGCACTTCGAAAGCGCGAATTGACCACGCGCCGACCCTGCCGAACGGACATAGGCGCGGCCCGTCCCGGGGACGAAGCAGAGCTGCGCCTCATCCCAGGTGAGCTTGCCGCTGGCGTGACAATGAAGATGCACGGTCGGATTGAATCCGCCGGAGACCGCCAGCAGGTCGCAGACGATGCCGCGCCGCTCCGTCGCATCGGAAATTGAGGCCACCGATATGCCCGCGAGTGCCATCCGGCCATGCGTTGCCGCCACCACGTGACCCGCGAGCACGTCGATGCCGCTCTGCCGCGCGCGATCCGCGACCGCGCCCGGCGATGCGCGGCTGTCGACGATCGCCACCACCGTCACGCCGGCTGCGGTGAGATCGACGGCCGTTTGATAGGCGCCGCTGTTGTTTGCGAACACCACCGCGCGCCGGCCAGGACATACACCGTATTGGTTGACGTAGGCGCGCGCGGCGGAAGCCAGCATGATCCCAGGGCGGTCATTATCGGGAAACACCAGCGGACGCTCGATCGCACCCGTCGCCAGCACGATCTGCTTGGCGCGCACATTCCAGCGCCGCTGGCGCGGTTGGTTCGGCGGCGGCGCCGGGAGATGATCCGCCACCCGCTCCGCCAGCGCCGCCATGCCGTCATCGAAAAGGCCGAAGGCCGTGGTGCGCACCAGCACGCGCACGTTGGGCAGCGCTGCTATCTCCGCGGAAATGCGACGCGACCAGCCGGCACCGGGTTCGCCGCCCACGCGGTCGCTTTCGCGCAGCAGCGAGCCGCCGAGCTCCGCGCGCTCGTCGCAGAGGATGACGCGAGCGCCGGCGCGCGCGGCCGCCAGCGCCGCCATCAGGCCCGTGGCACCGCTGCCCACCACCAGCACGTCGCAATGGGCGTGGCGATGCTCGTAACGGTCGGGGTCGCGGCCCTCGGGCGCCGTTCCCAATCCCGCCGCACGACGGATCCAGTGCTCATAGGTCATCCACCCCGGCGGACCCATGAAGGTCTTGTAGTAGAAGCCCGCCGGCAGCAGCACCGAAAGCCAGTCGTTTGCGGCAAGCAGGTCCAGGCCGAGCGACGGCCAGCGGTTTTGACTCTCGGCCTCAAGGCCGTCGTAGAGCTCGATCATGGTGGCGCGCGTACTGGGTTCGTGCCGCGCGCCGCGCCGGAGTGCCACTAGGGCGTTCGGTTCCTCCGGTCCCGCGGTGTAGACGCCGCGCGGGCGATGGTATTTGAAGCTGCGTCCGACCAGGCGCACGCCATTGGCCAGCAACGCCGAGGCCAGGGTGTCGCCGGCGCAACCGATGTGGCGCTTTCCATCGAAGCTGAAGGAGAGCGGCCGAGAGCGGTCAATCGCGCTGCCGCCGCTCGCGGTGCGGAACGGCTCCGTCACTGGGGTCCCTCGCGCGGTGGCGCAGTGCCGGAAATTTCGTGGGTCAGCGTATTGCGCTCGACCAGCAAGAAGCGCCGGCAGCCAGCGGTGTGCTGCCAAAGCTCGCGGTGGGGACCGCGCGGATTGTCGCGGAGGTAGACGTACTCCGCGAATGCGGTTTCACCGGCGTCCGGATCGGGACGCCGCACCGTCGCATCTCCTGCATAGGTGAACTCCACCTGATCGCGCGCGCCGCACCAGGGACAGTCGATCAGCAGCATGGTGCGCCCCTCCTAATGCGCATTGGGCGTGGGGCCCGCGCCCTTCTCGTCGAAGACGACGCCGCGCGCGAAGCGATCGAGAGTGAAAGGTTCGTTGAGCTGATGCGGCCGATCTTGCGCGATCGTGTAGGCGAACACCCAACCGGAGCCCGGCGTCGCCTTGAAGCCGCCATAGCACCAGCCACCGTTGAGATAGAGCCCTTCGATCGGCGTCTTGGAGATAATGTGGCTACCGTCCATGGTCATGTCATTGACGCCACCCCAGAGCCGCATCATGCGCAGCCGGCTGAAACAGGGGAACAGCGCGAGGCCGCCCGCGAGCGTGTGCTCCACCAGCGGCATGTTCCCGCGCTGGGCATAGCTGTTGTACATGTCGAGATCGCCGCCCATCACCAGCTCGCCCTTGTCGGACTGGCTCACGTAGAAATGCCCGGCGCCGAAGGTGACGACGGTGTGCAGGAACGGCTTCAGCGGCTCGGATACGAAAGCCTGCAGCACGTGGCTCTCGATCGGCAGGCGCAGGCCGGCCATGGCCGCCACTTGGCTCGAATGCCCGGCGACGGCGATGCCGATTTTGTCGGTGGCAATCGCACCGCGCGTCGTCTCGACCCCGCGCACGTGCCCTCCTTCGACGCGGATGCCCGTCACCTCGCAATTCTGGATGATATCGACGCCCCGCTGGTCGGCGCCGCGTGCGAAGCCCCAGGCGACGGCGTCGTGGCGCGCCGTTCCGCCGCGTCGTTGCAATAACGCGCCATAGATCGGGAAGCGAGCCTCGGCTGAGAAATCCAGCAGCGGGATCATCTCGCGCACTTGCTCTCGGTTCAGCAGCTCGGCGTCGATCCCGTTCAAGCGCATCGCATTGCCGCGCCGCGCAAATGCTTCCATCTGCGTGTCCGAATGGGCCAGGTTCACCATGCCGCGTTGGCTCACCATCACGTTGTAATTGAGATCGCGGCTCAGTCCCTCCCAGAGCTTGAGCGAGAATTCGTAGAGCCGCGCATTGGCATCGAGCAGGTAATTGGAGCGGATGATCGTGGTATTGCGCCCGGTGTTTCCGCCGCCGATCCAGCCTTTCTCAAGCACCGCAACGTCGGTGATGCCGTGCTCCTTGGCAAGATAGTAGGCGGTCGCGAGGCCGTGGCCGCCGCCGCCGATGATGATCACCTGATAGCGCGGCTTCGGATCGGGATCGCGCCAGGCACGCGGCCAGTGCCGGTGCCCCGTGAGCGCATGCCGCGCGAGACTGAGAACGGAATATCGAGCCATTAGCGGGAGGAAGCGATGAATCTCATTGGACACTCGGCCCGCATGCTAGAGCATTTCAGGCCGTGCATACAGGGCGTCGACGACCCTCCGGCGAGACACAGAGACGCAGAGTAATTCTCGATCTGCCGTGGGTGGCCCTTTCCTCGTCTCTCCAGTGTCTTTACAGCAAGATTTTTCTCGGCGTGCTCGCGCGTGCGATACCGGTCTGTTAAGTTCATCCACCGCTTTACCACCTTTCCACATTTCATTCGGGGGAGATTAGTTTATGGCCATATTGGTGTGGATCATTTTGGGGATCGTGGCCGGCTTTGTCGCCAGCAGGATCGTGAACAAGCGCGGCGAAGGTCTCCTCACGAATCTCTTGCTCGGCGTTGTCGGCGGTATCGTCGGCGGCTGGATCATGGAGCATTTTTTCCACCGTGCAGGGGTGCACGGGCTCAACCTCTACAGTCTCGCGGTCGCGGTCGGTGGTTCGGTTCTGGTGCTGATCGTCTTCCACGCGCTCCGGCGCGCCTAGCGAGAAAGGATTCGGTCGAGCGTCCGGCGGTAAGCAGCGTCGATGCGCTGCTGGGCCGCATGGTGGCGCTCGCGCACCCGCCAGCGTCCGCCGATCATCACATCGCGCACAAGTTTGGCGCCGCCCGCGAAAACCAGCGAGTCCGCGAACATATCGCCGCCCCGCCCATAGAGCGCGGGCGCACCACCGTCAAGCACGACCAGGTCGGCGCGCGAACCCGCCTCGATACGGCCGATCGGACGGCCCAGCGCTTGCCGTCCGCCTTCCGCGGCGGCGCTCCAGAGCGCGGTGCCGCCGCCGCGATCGCCCAGCGCCATGCGGCGCTCGGCGCGGAGCCGCTGACCGTAGTCGAGCCAGCGCAGCTCTTCGGCGGGGTCGATGGAAACATGGCTGTCGGTACCGATCCCCCAGCGCCCGCCGGCACTCAGGTACTCCGCGAGGTCAAAGAAGCCGTCGCCCAGGTTTCCCTCGGTCGTGGGACAAAGGGCTGCCACCGCGCCGCTCCGAGCAAGGCGAGTTCTCTCATCGGCGGTCATATGCGTCGCATGCACGATGCACCAATGCTCGTCCACCGGCGCGTGATCGAGCAGCCAGTCCACCGGACGCGCCCCGCTCCAGGCGAGGCATTGATCCACCTCGCGCTGCTGCTCCGCCACGTGAATATGGATAGGCGCCGACGCGTCGAGCCGCCGCAGAGCGGCGATGGCAACAGCGAGCGGTTGCGGCGGCACCGCACGCAGCGAGTGCGGCGCGATCCCGATCCGCACCTGAGGGTCGTCCCTGTGCCGCGCCATCAGCCTCGCAATCGACGCCAATATCTCATCGGTGCCGCTGATGAAGCGGCGCTGGCCCGGCGTGGGGGCGGCGCCGCCGAAGCTGCTGCTTTGATAGAGCGACGGCATGAGCGTAAGGCCGATCCCGATCTCGCCCGCCGCGTCGAGGATCGCCTCAGCCATGGCAGCGCGGTCGGCATAGGGCGTGCCGTCGGGCGCGTTGTGCAGGTAGTGGAACTCGCCCACCGCCGTGTATCCCGCACACACCATCTCCAGATAAAGCTGCGCCGCGATGGCGCGGACATCCTCCGGCTGCAATGCCGCGAGGAAGCGGTACATGACCTCGCGCCAACCCCAGAAATCGTCGCCGCCGCGCCCGCCTTGCTCGGTCAAGCCCGCCATGCCGCGCTGAAACGCGTGCGAATGAAGATTGGGCATGCCGGGCACGACCGGACCCGCAAGCCGTTCGGCGCCGGCCTCGGAGGCATCGACCTCGACGCGCGCGATCGCGCCGGCATCGTCGATCGTCAGGCGCACATGGCGCGCCCATCCCGAGGGGAGCAACGCCGCCTCTGTGAACAGGACATTCATGAGGGCGCCCCGTGGCCGAGCGCCAGCCGCATCACCGGTACCGCATCGGGAAAAGTGTCGAGCGCCTGCGCCTCTTCGAGGGTGAACCAGCCAAGCGCCAACGCGTCTTCGATCGGCTCGCCCTCGCCCGCACGCCACTCCAACAAAACGCACACGAGCGCATAATGCACGTGAACGCGGCCATCGTCGTCGCGACGGATGGCGTCCAAGACCGTCAGAACCGAGACCGGCTCGGCGGCGATCCCGGTTTCCTCCGCCAGCTCGCGTCGGGCGCCGTGGAAAATCGTCTCACCCAGCTCCTGCATGCCACCGGGGAAGCCCCATTTGCCGACGCTCGGCGGAACCGAGCGCTGCGCCAGCAACACCCGGCCGCCGCGCCGCACCACGGCGAGGCAGCCGAGGATCGGACGGTCCGGATAGAGCCGCTCGCTCCTGCTCACACGTCGGACGCCCCCGCCTGCCCTTCCGTTACCTTGTAGATCTCGCCACCTTCCCGAAGGAACGCTTCGGAGCGCTCCTCCATGCCCTTCTGGGCGTAGTCGCGGACTTCCTGCGAGATCTTCATGGAGCAAAACTTGGGCCCGCACATCGAGCAGAAATGCGCGAGCTTTGCTCCTTCGGCCGGCAAGGTCTGGTCGTGGAACTTCTCGGCGGTTTCGGGGTCGAGCGAGAGATTGAATTGATCGCGCCAGCGGAATTCGAACCGCGCCCGCGACAGTGCATCGTCGCGATGCCGCGCTTGTGGGTGTCCCTTGGCGAGATCGGCGGCGTGCGCCGCGATCTTGTAGGAGACGACGCCGGTCTTGACGTCGTCGCGGTCGGGCAGCCCCAGATGCTCCTTGGGCGTGACGTAGCAGAGCATGGCGGTGCCGAACCAGCCGATCATGGCGGCTCCGATCGCGCTGGTGATGTGGTCGTAGCCCGGCGCGATGTCGGTCGCCAGCGGGCCCAGCGTATAGAATGGCGCCTCGTGGCAATGTTCGAGCTGCAACTCCATGTTCTCCTTGACCTTGTGCATTGGCACGTGGCCCGGGCCTTCGATCATCACCTGCACGTTGTGCTTCCAGGCGATCTTGGTGAGCTCGCCCAGGGTCTTCAGCTCCGCGAACTGCGCCTCGTCGTTGGCGTCGGCGATCGATCCGGGGCGCAGTCCATCGCCCAGAGAGAAGCTCACGTCGTAGGCCTTCATCACCTCGCAGATCTCTTCAAAGCGCGTGTAGAGGAAATTCTCCTGGTGGTGCGCGAGGCACCACTTCGCCATGATCGAGCCGCCGCGCGAGACGATGCCGGTGACGCGTTTCGCCGTCATCGGGATGAACGGCAGTCGGACGCCGGCATGGATCGTAAAATAATCGACGCCCTGCTCCGCCTGTTCGATCAAGGTGTCGCGGAAAATTTCGAAGGTGAGGTCCTCAGCCTTGCCGCCCACCTTTTCCAGCGCCTGATAGATCGGCACCGTGCCGATCGGCACCGGCGCGTTGCGGATGATCCATTCGCGGATGGTGTGGATGTTCTTGCCGGTGGAAAGGTCCATCACGGTATCGGCGCCCCAGCGGATCGCCCAGACCAGCTTGTCCACTTCTTCGGCAACGGAGGAGGTCACGATCGAATTGCCGATATTGGCGTTGATCTTCACCAGGAAATTCCGGCCGATGATCATCGGCTCGGATTCCGGATGGTTGATGTTGGCGGGAATGATGGCGCGTCCGCGCGCTACCTCGTCGCGCACGAATTCGGGCGTGCAGATATCGGGAATAGCGGCGCCGAAACCCTCGCCATCGCGCGGCGACGTTTCCGCCGAGCGCTTGCGCCCGAGATTCTCGCGGATTGCGACGTACTCCATCTCGGGCGTGACGATGCCGCGCCGGGCATAGGCCAGCTGCGTCACTGCGGCGCTTCCCTTGGCGCGAAACGGTCGGCGCTCCGCGCGGTCGAATTGCGGCACATCGCTGGTTTCGCCGACACGCAGGCCATTGTCCTCCGGGCGCACCGCGCGGCCCGGGGTCGGCTCCATGTCGCCGCGCGCGCGAATCCACGCGTCGCGCAGCGGCGGCAAACCAGCGCGAATGTCGATCGCGACGGCGGGATCGGTGTAGGGACCGGAGGTGTCGTAGACGCGAACCGGCGGCTCCTTCGCCATTGGCGACACCTCGATCTCGCGCATGGGGACACGCACGTCGCGATGACGCTCCCCTTCCATGTAAATTTTGCGCGACGCCGGCAGCGGGCCTGTCGACACCTTGAATGACGGGTTGAGGGTACCTTCGGGCATGACGATCTCCTTCCTTGGGACTCGAGGAGATCCGGGGCTTTGGGCTGCAACATCGGCCTATTGCGGCCGATCGGTTCCTGTCCCTACGCCGGTACGATCCGGATCAGGTTCTAAGGGTTTCCGCGCCGCCCGCCTCACTCCAGAGCCGAGCTTGCGGTCTCTCAGCCCCTTGGCGGGGCTCCCCTTGGACCAGCCTTAGTATCTCGGCTCCGCGACGGCGGCGTCAAGGGCAATGGAAGTTGTCGGTTGTCGGTTGTCAGCTCTCGAAATTTCTCTCTCCGAGAACTGACAACCAGCAACTGAAAACTGACGACTCAAACCACGGCCGTCTTCCCGCGATGCAGCACATCGAGGTTGAGTGGCAGTTTGGCGCCCAGCCAGAGCGCGTGGTGAGCGTGGTCATCATAGTCGTCCCCGGTCAAGGGATGGACCAAGACCACAAGCTCGCGACGATTCAACATCAGCCATGGCACGAGACGCGGAAACTCCGCCACCGGGAACGCCACCTGATACATCGAGGTCGGATGCGGCCCCACGGGGTTATCGTGCCAGCGCCCGAGCGTGCACTCGAAGCGCCGGCCGATCTCCTCGCGCAACCAAGCCGCCCTGTCGCGCGTCGCGGGGTCATAATAGACGTGCGCGTGATAGCCCGTGATCCCGGCGGGGTCGAGAGGATCGTTCATGGGGTTGCTCGCCACCGCCGCGATCCCGAGACGGGCTTACGCGGCATCGCGCAGCTTGCGTGCCGCCAATGCTGCCGGACGATCGAGGCAGCGATTGAGCCACGCATGGACATGCGGATACGCCTTCAAGTCCATCTGCAGCGCCCGGATCATCACGCTCGCGAGGTTGAGGTCGGCGATCGTGAAGCTGTTGCCGACAAGGAATTGCTGCTTCGCCAGATGATCGTCGAGCACCTTGAGCGGCCCCTGCAGCTTTTGCAGCCCATCCGCCGCCTGTTTGGCATCGCGTTTCTCCAGCGGCAGCGCCTGCGTGTGCATGCCCCAGATGCCGACCGGCCCCTCGATGTTGGCCGCGGCCCACAAGGTCCACTGCCAGACCTTGGCCTCGTCCTTGAGGTTCGACGGGTAGAGCCCCTTATCAGCGTGCTTCTTCGCGAGATAGAGATTGATCGCGAGCGACTCCCAGAGCTTGAAGCCGTCGTCGTCGATCACGGGGACGCTGGCGTTGGGATTGACCGAGCGGAACGCCGGGTTCTTGGTGCCGCTCTCCGAGAAGTCGGTTTTGACGTGCTCATAGCCGATGCCGAGTTCGCCCGCGGTCCACATGTTGCGGAACGCGCGCGAGCGCGCGATGCCGTAGAGGGTCAGTGCCATCGATCTTTCCTCCGATATATTTCGTTTGCTGGCGCATGACCGCGCCGGCACCCCTTCTATTTAGCGACAATCGCGCGCTTTGGGGAGTCGACGGGAGGGCGCGGCGCTGCTCAAATAGCCGTGTCCCGCCCCATACGCTCGCCTGAGGTTTCCATGCCCGATCTTACTCGCCTCTCCGCCCATGACGCGCTGCGCCGGCTGTCGGGCGGCATACTCACCGCCGAAGCGTTGATGCGCGCGCTCTTGGAGCGCATCGCTGCGCGCGAGCCGGTGGTTGGTGCCTGGCAACATCTCGATTCGGAGCAGGCGCTCGCGTCGGCCCGCGCCGCGGACAAGGCTGGTATGCGCGGGGCGCTGCACGGCCTGCCCATCGGCGTCAAAGACATTATGGAAACCGCCGATATGCCGACGACGCACGGTTCGCGCGCCTATGAGGGGTACCGTCCCCGCGCCGACGCCGCATGCGTGGCGCTGGCACGCGCTGCCGGGGCGATCGTGCTCGGAAAGACCGTCACCACGGAATTCGCCGCGGGCGCACCCGGCAAGACGCGCAATCCGCACAATCCCGCCCATACCCCGGGCGGTTCATCCAGCGGCTCCGCAGCCGGTGTCGCCGATTACATGATGCCGCTCGCCTTCGCAACTCAGACCGCCGGTTCGATCATCCGTCCCGCATCGTTCTGCGGCGTCGTCGGTTACAAGCCGAGCTTTGGCACCATCCCGCTCTCCGGCACTAAAGCGCTCGCGGAGAGCTTCGACACTATCGGCGGAGTGGCGCGTTCGGTGCGCGACGTCGCCCTCTTCGTCGAAGCGATCAGCAATCGCTCCGGCCTGGTGCCAAAGGAGCCGCATCCGCATCCTCGCATCGGCCTTTACCGGACCGCCGAATGGGGCAAGGCGGATGCCGCCTGTCAGGCAACGGTCGAGCGCGCCGCTGAACGTCTCTCGCGCGCCGGCGCCCAAGTACAGGACCGTCCGCCCTTCCCGGCTTATGACGGGATCGTGGATGTGCACTTGACGCATATGACTTATGAGGCGGGCCGCAATCTCGCTTGGGAACGCACCAACCGCCTCGATGTGCTGCAGCCGCGCAGCCTTGAGTTGCTGCGCGAGGCCGCGGCGATCACGGTCGCGGCCTATGACGCGGCACGCCAAACGACGGCTGCCGCGCGAGCACGCGTGGGCGAGCTGTTCGGCGACTTTGATGCGCTGCTGGTTCCGGCGGCGCCGGGTGAAGCGCCGGCGCGGCTCGACATGACGGGCGATCCGCTTTTCAACCGCACCTGGACCCTGCTGCGGCTTCCCTGCGTCACCATTCCGGCGGAGACCGGAGCCAATGGGCTGCCGATCGGCATTCAGTTGGTCGGTCGGCTTGACGACGACGCACGCACACTGGCCATTGCGCAGTTCGCGGAGCAAGCGCTCACGTGAACGCCCTCGAAACCACGCCGGTGCGTCGGACGGCGCCGCTCGGCGTGTTTCTGCTCGCAAGCCTGGCGCTGTTCTGGGGCATTTCCTGGCCCGCGATCAAGATCGTCGTGGAGGAGATGCCGGTACTGGCATTCCGCACGATCTGCTGTCTCGCGGGCGGAGCCGGCGCGCTGGGGCTGGCACTGCTCGCGGGCGAGCGGATCCGGGTGCCGCGGCGCGAGATCTTGCCCCTCTGGATGATGGGGCTCTGCAACGTCACCGGATGGCAAATCTTCATGGCCTATGGGCTGCGCATCCTGCCCGCGGGTCATGCGAGCATCATTGCCTATACGATGCCGGCCTTCGCGACGCTATTCGGCTGGCTCTTTCTAAAGGAGCGGATCAACGCCGCTCGGCTCGGCGGACTCGCGCTCAGCATGGCCGGCCTCGCCGTACTGGTTGGCCCAGAAATCGCGGACTATCGATCGGCGCCGCTAGGCATCCTGCTGATGGTCGGCGCATCGGCGAGCTGGGCTTGCGGCACAGTGGGGATGAAATATTTCCGCTGGTCGCTTTCGGTCCTGCAGAACACCGGATGGCAATTCCTGCTCGGGGGAATCCCAATCGTAATCGCCACGGCAATCGAAGGCTCGACCCCGCAATTTGCCTCCTTGAGCACGGCGGCATGGATCAGCTTCGCCTATGTGCTTACGTTCCCGATCCTGTTTTGCCAGTGGGCGTGGCTCAAGGCCATCGATCTGCTGCCGGGCAGCATGTCCGCGATGGGAACATTGGCAATCCCCGTGGTTGGTGCGTTATCGGGCGCGTTGCTGCTGCACGAGAAGCTCGGCGGCGCGGAGCTGGTGGCACTCGGACTGGTGACGGCGGGACTAGCGCTCGCATCCTTTGCGCCTTTGTCCAAACGCCAGGAAGCCTAGAGCTTGCTTTGTGGCTCCGCGTTCGAGGACGCCGATCGCGCATGGACGACGGCAATACTGTCGGCATAGAGGCGGTGCCAGCCCGGCAGGTGGTCAAGGAGGACGACAGCCCGACTGTCCGGCGGGAGCAGCGTCCATGCGATGTGAAACTCGTCCAGCAGCGCTGGCAAATCGCCGCTGTGCAGGTCGACGGCGTCGCTCTCACGCTTAACAAAACGGTCGCCGTACATATCGGCACGACCGTCGATGAAGGTCGGGATGCCCACGAAGATCAGATAACCGCCGAAATTATAGTCGTTCAGCACCGGCCCCTCCACGCGATGGTCGCGCACCGCTTCGATAGCGGCGGCAGGCCGAAAAAGGTCAGGCGGCTGCAGAGCCGAGGTCGAGAAGGTACCGGCCACCGCGACCATGATGAGGGCGGTGATGGCAGCGCCGCGGAACCCGCCCGGACGGGCCATGTCGCTCATCCAGTGATCGAAGGCAGAACTTGTCGTGCCCGAGAATCGACCAAGCTGGGTTGCGGCCGGTGCCGCGATGAGCAGCGGCGCGGAGAAACCCAGCAATTCCCCGTACCGCCAGTGCGCAAGCGCCATGTGCGCGAGGAGCAGCACGATGGCAATTCGGGTCGGCGGCAAACGGAGACGCAATGTGAAGCCGGCCAATAGCACCAGCAGCAACCAGACTTCGAGGGGCTGAAACGCGCCGAGCTTTGTGTTCTGCCACTCGATGAGATTGGCCAGCACGTATTGCATATGAAGCAACCGGTAGGGCAGCAGATAGGCCTCGAAGCCGTTGGGGGTAACAAAGGACGCGAGGACGGCCGCCGCCATGAACCCGGCCCAGCCGCGCAACGCCGCCAACCGCTGTTCCCTCGTCGTGGCGAGGAGCACCGCCTCGCCCATCAGCATGGCTGCAAAAGCGAGGCCAAAGAGAAAGCTCGCGTGCAGATTGACCCAAGGCACCATCAGCAGCGCCGCTCCGAGCGGCGGCGGCCGCTCGCGATCCCGCGCGGCGGTCAGGCACGCGATCCAAGCGACCATCACCGGCAGCGCGAAGAGATGCGGCCGTGCCAAAAGATGCGGCAGCAACAACAGAAAGGCCGTTCCCGCGGCAACGAGCGCGTGGGCGGGATCGAGCGAACGCAACAAGGCCCGAACCAGCACCGCCATCGCGGTGGCAACCGCAAGACCGGCGGCGATTACGAGGCCATGCCAACCGAGCCCAACGTAAGCCAAGGCCATGATGACCTCGGCAAGCCATTCATGGGCCACCCAAGGGGCCCCTCGCATGGTGAAGGAGAACAGATCTGCGTGCGGCACCGCGCCATGGGCGATGATCCAGCGTCCCGTGACGATGTGAAAGTAGATGTCGGGATCGGCCAGGTCCCGCGGGCCCAGGGCCAGCGTCACGGCAAAAACGAGCGCACCGACGGCCAACGGCCATGACGGGGCAAGGCGGGCGCGGGGCTGGCTCAGCGTGCCAATGCTCGTCATGTTCGTCCTCGCGCCGTAACCGCGACGCTTGAAACCGGAAGCGCCGGGTCAGGTTCAGAGACGAAGCTAGCGGCGATTGCTTAGTAAAATCTTAGAGCGCTGTTGCGCCCGCCTACGGGCTGCGGCAGCTTGCTGCCCCATGCGCGTGCGCCGAACCTTTCTTGCCGCCGTCACGCTGGCCGTTACTGCGGCGGGCTGCAGCGGTAGCCTGCCCCCGTTCGATACGCGGCCGAAGTCCGCGCCTCCCGCGGCGCACGAAGACTTTTCCCGGATTGGGGTCTGCTACAACAGCTTTACGGCGACGCGGCAAATGGTGTTGGCGGTGGCCCGTGCCAACTGCGATCCTGGCACCGTCCCCTATTTGCTGACCCAGGACACCGACCTCGTCTGTCCACTGCTGACGCCCGAGCGCGCGACATTCGCGTGCCTCAAGCCCGGTACGCCGCCGCCGGTCAGGCGCTGAGTACCAAGCGAGCGCGACTTTTGGGGCCGCGCCCGAATTCGATCCCCGAGCGTGGGATCGCAGATCAGGTCTGCTTTTCGGCCTTCGCCTTGTGGACGTGCGAGGTGCTGTGCGCGACGTGCTTGTGGGACGTCGACTTGTGCGCGATCTGGTGATGATGCGACGTCGACTTGTGCGCGGTGTGGTGCGTGGTCGATGCCGTATGATGCGAGTGATGCTTGGTCTTGCCGGGTTGAGTGGCGGTCGAGGACGGGGTCGCGGCAAACGCCGACGAACCGGACGCGCCCACGAACGCGACCAGCGCGAGCGCTGTGATCAACGCCTTCATGAAGGACTCCTGGATGGGCCGTACTGGCCGAATGTGTTGACGATGAGAATCGGTTGCCCCTGCGAGGACGCCGCGGATTTGTGAATCGTTGGCGTCTCGATGATTCTAACTTTGCTGATTCGCGATTGCGATAAAAATCGCCGCTGCGGGGCGAATCACCGGGGTGCGCAGCGCATTTCTCGCCTGCCGCTATTACTCCCGCGCCGGCGGACTCGGTTCGCTGAGCACACATGCATGCGACTCGGCGTAATCAGCGCTTCGAATCGAGCGCATTTTCGCAAAATTCGCGGCAATACCAGGACGATTATTACCGGAGTTCCGCCCGGTTTAAGGGTGGCTTAACCGCTGCTGCTGAGACTGGCAGGCGTCGGACCCCAGCCAGGAGAAGTTTCAAATGCGCCTCTTAAAGTTACTGGTCCAGCGCCGCGAAGGCGCGACCGCAATCGAATACGGGCTGATCGCGGCTCTGATCGCGGTTGTGACCATCGCCGGTCTCACCGCCGTCGGCGTCGACCTCAACACCAAGTACGGAACCATCGCCACCAGCGTGCAGAACGCAGGTTGATCCAGTCGCTCCGACCCGGTTTTCAAGTGGAAAGCCGGGTCGGGCCAATTTTCACCCCACTGAACACCCGATTTACCAAGCAAGTTTTTTAAAAAGGCAAACAAATTTGCACCCCGTACCAGTCATTGTTTTGCGGATTAACGGTCTCTTAGGAGTCCCCATGGAGACTGTCCCGCGTCGTCCCAAGCAGACCTCAGGAGTTACGGCAATGCGCAAGTTCTTCCAGAAGCTTTTCGCCAACCGGGCGGGCGCCACGGCGATCGAGTACGGCCTCATTGCCGCGCTCATCGCGGTCGTCACCATCGCGGGCCTCACCACGGTTGGTACCAACCTGAACACCAAGTACGGCAACATCGCTACCAGCGTGAAGAACGCAGGCTAATACTGACCACCCGGTCGGCATGTCGCCGATCGGCATCAATTCCGCGAAGAAGGGGACGGTCTGCTAGAACCCGTCCCCTTCCTCCTGCGGCAGGTCGCATCGGAGAAGCCGAGCACATGACCGCAACCGCTATCGATCTCCTCGCGCTGGCCATCATGGCGACAGCGCTATTGGCCGCGGCCTGGAGCGATCTGCGGCACTACCTGATCCCCAACCGTTATCCGGCCGCGATCGCGGCGGCCTACGTGATCCCGGCTGTCCATCAACCGGCGAGCCAATCGCTCTGGGCGCTCGGCATCGGGCTGCTGTTTTTTGGCGCAGGTGCCGCGCTTTTCGCCGCCCGCGCGATGGGTGGCGGCGATGTGAAGCTGATGGCGGCAGTCGGCATTTGGGCCGGTCCAGGATTCGCGCTCCCGTTGGTCGAAGTGATTGCCTTTGCCGGCGCCGTACTGGCGCTGATTTGGCTCTCTCCGGCGCGCCGCTTGCTGCCCGCCGCGCCCGGCGTCTCGGCGGCGGCGGATAGCCTGCGCCAGCGCCTCAAAGAACCGGTCCCCTATGGGATCGCCATAACCGCGGGCGGACTTTATCTCGCGGCCTTACGAGCTCTCGCCTGAACGTAGCGGAGACCCACCATGTCACCCCGTCGCATCATCTTTCTGGTCCTGGCGCTGGTCGCCGCCGGCAGCACCTTCTTTATCGGCCAGATGTGGCTGAAGGCGCAGCG
>Ga0335079_10003451_pt1 | contig 18276 bp, 14 predicted proteins | sample Lox_Sample_33_FD_206719 | JGI IMG/M metagenome (GOLD analysis project Ga0335079, IMG submission 206719) | Soil microbial communities from Loxahatchee National Wildlife Refuge, Florida, United States - Lox_Sample_3.3 | ecosystem: Environmental > Terrestrial > Soil > Wetlands | place: USA... | reverse complement strand
TGTGGCCGCCGCGCAGGCGCTCGCCGAGGCGGGCGCCGACGTCGCAGTCGGTGCCCGCCGCGCCGACCGGCTAGCCGACACCGCCAAGCTTGTCGAAGCCGCCGGGCGGCGCGCACTCGCCGTTCAGACCGACGTGCGGCGCCCGGACGCTTGCAGGCACCTCATCGATCAAACCGTTGAGACGCTCGGCCGGGTCGACATCCTCCTGAACAACGCCGGCGTTGGCGCTGCGGTACCTGCTTCCCTGGAGACCCCCGAGCAGTTCCGGTCTGTTCTCAAGATCAACCTGGAAGGCTGCTATTGGATGGCGCAGGCCGCGGCCAGGGTCATGCCGACCGGCTCATCGATCATCAACGTGTCGAGTGTGCTTGGCATCGTGACCGCCGGATTGCCTCAGGCCGCCTACGCCGCATCAAAGGCCGGCTTGCTCGGCCTCACCCGCGACCTGGCGGCACAGTGGACCTCGCGCAAGGGGATTAGGGTCAACGCGGTGGCACCCGGCTTCTTCGCCACTGAAATGACCGAGGCGTACCCGCCTGGATATCTCGACCGCTTCGCTGGCGTGATCCCGGCTAAACGGCCGGGCAAGCCGACCGAACTCGCTGCCGTCATCGTCTTCCTGGCGTCGGACGCCTCGAGCTACGTCACTGGCGTCACGCTGCCCGTCGATGGAGGGCTTACCATCGCGTAACGGCTCCGAGTGTATTCAGCGCCATGCGGCTATGGTGGAGGACCGGACAGCGCCCGCCAGGCACGAGGAGCAGCAGCGAAAAGGGATGCGCATGGACGAGATCGAGTACTCGGTACGGGGATTTCTGACCGTCCGCAGAGATTCGTTGCGGGTAGCTCTGCGCGGGTCTCTGGCACTGCACTCGGAGACCGGCTCCGGCCTGTTCAGCGGGGACATGGTCCTGGACCCGTCCACCATCAACCGCACGGTCCTCGGTGCCCACCTGTTCACCGCCACCGTCCAGATCAGCGCCGCGTCCCCCGTCGTCGGCCGGATCGACCCCGACGGCCGGATGTTCGCGACCGCGACGGTGGACGCCGTCATCGCCGCCGCCCACGCCGACGGCCGAACCCTGATCAGCGGTGACTCGTGCCGCACCGTCACGCACGCCCTGGTGCCGCTGGAATCGCAGCCCGGCTTCGACTTGCACCAGGGCGGCCGCCTGGCCGGCAAGTACCACCGGCCGCCGTTCACCGGGTGTGGCCGGATCACCCCGCTTATCAACCTGCTGATCTCTGGCTCAGGCAACGCCGCCGTCATCGACCTCGTCCCGCTTACAACCTGACACGAGTAGCCGGGCAACGCTGCCCGGTTACTGCCGCCAAAGGGGGCCAGGGACGCCCTCGTGGTCCTAGATCAGTCGCCGCTCGGTTGCCCATCGGGTGAGCTGGTGGCGCGTCGAGAGCTGGAGCTTCCGTAGCACCGAAGAAACGTGGCTTTCAACCGTCTTGACGGAGATGTAGAGCTCTCTGGCGATCTCCTTGTAGGTGTAGCCGCGGGCGATCAGGCGGAGCACTTCACGCTCGCGGGGTGTCAGCTGGTCGAGTTCGGAATCGAAGGACGGCCGTGCCCGCTCTGTCACGTGCATGGCCGCAAAGGCGTCGAGGACGAATCCGGCCAGCCGGGACGAGAAAACCGCGTCGCCCTGCGCCACCCGGCGTATCGCATCCACGAGCTCGCCGCCGGAGATCGTCTTCGTCACGTAACCTCGCGCACCGGCCCGGATGACGGCAATCACGTCCTCGGGGGAATCCGAGGCCGACAAGGCGAGGAAGCGTACCTGCGGGTGGGTGGCGTTCATCGCCGTCACCACGGCCTGCCCACCCCCGCCGGGCAGGTGCACGTCGAGCAGCACCACGTCGGGAAGGCTCTCGGCGATCAGGGCGATCGCGGGCTCGACATCGTCGGCCTCACCCACGACCTCCACCTGGTCGCCAAGCTCGGCTCGAACTCCGGAGCGAAACAGGCCATGATCGTCAACAATGAAAACCCTCGGCCGCGGCCCGCCGGGGGCGTACGGACCTGGCGTGTTCATGCCCGCTCCCCGCGGCTTGGCTGGCGGGCACCGGCGGCGCGTGGCATCGTCAAGGACACCTCGGTGCCTTCACCTGGGGTACTGCGAACGATCACAGAGCCTCCGCGGCGGGCCATCCTGGCATGGATGGACTCGGTCAGCCCCTTGCGGTCATCCGGCACCCCGTCGGGGTCGAAGCCACGCCCGCGATCCCGTACGAACACCGACACCGACGTCGGCTCGACTTCGGCGAAGACGGACACGACATCGACGCCCGACCACTTCGCGGCGTTGACCGTCGCCTCGCGCGCGGCCCCAAGCAGCGCGCTGAGGTCATCGTCAAGCTCGCAGTCTCCGACGATGACAGCCTCGACAGCGACCAAGTGCTGCGCCTCCACCTCGCGCTCGATGAGCCGGACCCCGGCCGCGAGGGTGGTGCCATCGCCGTCAACGGAGCCAGGCGCGCGGCCGTCGAACAGCCAGCAGCGCAGTTCGCGTTCTTGGGCTCGAGCCAACTGGATCACCTGCTGCGGCTCGTCGGCGCGACGTTGGATCAGGGCGAGTGTTTGCAGGACCGAGTCATGCACCCGCGCGGCCATGTCGGCCCGCTCTTCGGCCCGGGCACGTGCCTGGCGCTCGACGACGAGGTCGCGCGCGATACGAAGCCACCAGGGGCCCAGCACCACCACGATCGCGGCAATCACGAGCACCGCGCCTTCCAGCGGACGTAGCGACGCGTGGCCGTTGTGCCCGAACAGCACGATAGCCAGGCCGCCAATCAACAGCAGGGCCCCGAGCGACACCCGCAACAAGGTCCGGAACCGGCTCTTGTTTCCGCTCCATCCCACGAGCGGCTCGGCGAGCCGCCGCAACGTCGCCTGCTCGTCCGACGCAGCGTTTCTCGAGATCAGCACGAGGCCTGCCGCGCTTATCACAAGCGACCATGCCAGGTCGCCAAGCCAGCCGGCGCCGAGCACCGACGCGATAAGGAGCAGCACAACGAGCAGCGACCCGAGACCGGCCGCTACAGCGATACCCCGCCGATCGGTAAGAGCCCTGACGGCGATATTGCTGCTCTCGCCGGCCGACGGCACCAGCAGCCAGGCGACAACGTACACCGCCACGCCAAAGCCACTCGCCAGCCCGGCCACGATAAACGCGACCCGCACGACAGTGACGTCGAGGCCTGTCCGCGCCGATAGCCCCGCTGCCACGCCGGCGACCAGGCGGTCCTCCCGGCCGCGCCGCAATGGCCCGCTGCCCTTGGGCCGTCGGATCCACCGGCCGGGACCACGCCCGAATTGCCTGCCGCGCAGGGGTTCCTGCTTCGGCGCTTCGCGGTTGTCCTGCGAAGGCGCCTGCCACGGATGCCAAGGATCGGCCTGACGCGGGTCAGCGCCTCTGGGCGGCGCAGTACCGGCTGGTTCGTCCACATGTCAATCATCGCGCCAGAGCGCTCATCCGGCTATCCGGGGCGAACCCTGATCCTGGCCGCGCGGGATCAGGGTGCAGTCGGGGGTCTTCCCGATTGGCTGGGCCGGTCGGGCGCAGCACGCTGGAGGCATGAACACAACCGAAATGAATCCAGACACTGCAGCCCAAGACACCACCAGCAATGCCACGAGCACCCAAACCGCGCCGCAGCCGCTGTGCCGGCCCGTCCAGGACCGGATGCTGGCGGGCGTCGCCGCCGGTATCGCGCGATACCTCGGCGTGGACGTGACAGTAGTGCGGATCGTCCTCGCGGTGCTCGCGGTCGTAGGAGGCGCAGGCGTGCCTGTCTACCTCGCCGGCTGGCTGCTAATCCCCGAGGAGGGGTCAGAGCAGTCCCTCGCCAGCGAATTCATCCAGTCTCTGCAGGCCCATCGCGCTGACCGAGGAGGTCGCATCTAAATGTCAGCCTCGTCCAGTCCGCACGTGAGGCGCGGAAACCCGTATCGCCGGGGCACCAGCTACGGTGATCCCGACCTGAGGGTCTCCGACGCCGAACGCGCCGAGGTTGCCGACCGCCTGGCCAAGCATTATGGGGACGGGCGGCTGGATCAAGCCGAGTTCGACCACCGCCTCGATCAGGCGATGGGCGCGAAGACCCAGTCCGACCTGGCCGGGTTGTTCGCCGACCTGCCAGGCACAGATACACCCGCCGACCTGCCAGGCGCAGGTAAGCGCACCGACCCGCCAGGCGCCGATGCTGCAAAAGGGGCGGCGCGGCAGCGGAACCAGCGCCCCCATCGGCACCACCGGATCCTCGTCCTCGTCGTTGCCATCGTGGTCGCCGCCGCGGTGGGGCACGCTCTGATGCACTCATTCGTCCCATGGCTGTTGATCGGGCTCCTCGCGTTCTTCTGGCTGCGCTACGAGACGTAGCAGCACCGCCCATAGCGGGCGGTCATGGCGGCGGTCGTAGCGCAGCCGGCACCGCTGGGGGACCCGGGACTCGCGCGGGTCCCATGCCGCGCCGCCGACGGCGTCCCCGGTCACGCGCGTCAACGTTGCCGAGCGATGCCGGGCCCGACACCCGAAGGCCAGCCATCGTGATCGTGACTGCCGCGCTTCGATGCATACGCCGCGGCTCAGGTGGCAGATAAGGGACACTCAGCGTCAGGCGTGGACGGGATCATGGCGGGATCATGGCAGGGACGGGATCATGGCAGGGACGGGATCATGGCAGGACAGTACCGCCGCAAGCACGCACTGCGTGACGCCGGCGCGGTCGAAGTTATCCCGACAGCGCCGCGCTGCTCGACGATCTGGACGCCAGCGCTATCGGCCGCCTGAGCAGCGAGCAGCGCGCCGACACCGAGTCGCGCGTATCCCGTGGATCTTTGGCGGACGCGAAGTGCCGCCCGCGACCCAGACGACGACCGGGGCCGTGCACGGCACCGTCGTCCTCGCCGATAGCCGCATACGTGCTCCTCGAGAACAAGCAGGCCGTGCCGATCGCCTGCCCGGATCGCCGCCCGCATCCACCAAGATCCACGGGACGCCCCAAGGCGCACAGCGTGCTATAGCTGAAGGTCGCTGACCACAGCGAAATGGTCCGATGGCCATACATCGCCGACGGGGGCGTTGCCCGCCAGCCTCGCCGACTGGACCCGGCCTCTGCCTTGGCGGGGGAGGCCAACCAGGATGTAGTCGATTCTCGAGTCGGGGATGGAGCTGCGTACCTGGTAACCGTTGCGGCGGTCCCAGGTGAAGCCCGGGTCGGCCGGGTCGGCGTAGCGCCAGGCGTCGATGAGCACCAGCCCTGGCACCGCGGGGTCGGTGAGCAGCCCGCCGAGCAGCCGCAGTTCGTCGGAGTCTGGCTCTGCGTTGAGGTCGCCGGTAAGGACGGGCGGGTAGTCGCAGTCCGCGGCGTGCCCTGCGATGAATTCGGCGAGCAGGCGCACCTGTGCAACGCGCACCTGCGAGGCGCCGGGCTGATAGGTCAGATGGGTCGTGAACATCGGCAGCGCGCCACCTGGCGTGCCGATGCGGGCATGCAGAGCGACCCGGCCCTCCCGAGGGTCACTGGCGGGCAGCCGTGCCTCGGCGCGCGCGGTGATTGGCCACCGGCTGAGGATCGCGTTGCCGATGAGCACATCGTCGTCCTTCGCTCGGTTGGCCGCCGCCCAGCACCAGTGCATGCCCAGCCGCGCCGCGAGGTCTGCGGCCAGGTTCTCCCCGCCTGCGCCCCACACTTCCTGCAACCCGCACAAATCGGGTCTGACTTCAGCCAATGTCGCGGCGATAGCGTCGAATCGCCGCTGCCAGGGTCCGTAGCGCCACCACAGGTTCCAGGTGAGGATACGCATCGCCGTCGCCCTTCCTGGCAGTAGTCAGCGGGCCTGTTTATGCAGCCCGCCCGCGACCTTCTCCGCGATCAGCCCGAAGGAACGGATCCGGTCCTCGATGTCATACACCAACGTCATCAGCATCAGCTCATCTGCTCGGGAGCAATCAAGCAGCCCGGCCAGTTGCCGGCACACCGTTTCCACGGAACCGACGGCCTGGCCGGCAAAGCGCTGCCGGGCGAACTCCCGCTCGAACGGCGAATACGGATAGGCGGCCGCCTCCGCTGGGCTGGCCAACGGCTGCGCCGCTCCCGCACGCAACTGCAGGAAGGACAGCGCGGCCGGGCCGGACAGCCATTGCGCGTGTTCGTCGGTATCGGCGCAGACCGCACTCACGGCCACCATGGCGTACGGGCGTTGCTGCCATCGCGAAGGCCGGAACTGCTGCCGGTATAAGGCCAGCGCGGGCACCGTGTTGGCGGCGCTGAAATGGTGCGCGAACGAGAACGGCAACCCCAGCAGGCCAGCCAGCTGCGCGCTGAACCCGCTGGAGCCGAGCAGCCACATCGCCGGCATGTCACCGCTGCCGGGCATCGCGATGATCGGTGCCCTGGAATCTTCACCTGTGAAGAACCCGATCAGGTCATCAAGCTCTTGCGGGAATGCCTCGGCGGACAAGCCTTCCATCTTGCGGCGCAGCGCCAGCGCGGTGAGCTGATCGGTACCCGGGGCCCGGCCGATCCCCAGATCGATCCGGCCCGGATGCAATGCCTCCAGGGTCCCGAACTGCTCCGCCACCACCAGGGGTGCGTGGTTGGGCAGCATCACCCCACCGGAACCAACGCGGATAGTGGCGGTCGCCCCGGCCAGGTGCGCAATCAGCACGGCCGGCGCCGAACTGGCGATGGCGGGCATGTTGTGGTGCTCGGCCACCCAGAAGCGTCGGTAGCCAAGTTCCTCGGTGCGCACGGCCAGTTCGGTGGTCTGCCGGAGGGCCTGGCCCGCATTCGTGCCGGCGGCCACCGGTGACAGGTCCAGCACGGACAACGGCACGTCGATCACATACGTGCGCAACTCGCAGCTATCCCGGTTTCTTCCGCAGCCTGGCGGCGAGGGCGCCCGTTGACATGTGACCCTTCGGCCGGCCACTGCGTGGCCATGCCTGAGTCCTCAGCGACCTCAAGACACTGCTCGAGACGGGTGAGTCGTTCGCGAACTGAGCCCGCTCAGCGGTGACTTTTCTGAGAGCCGGCTGTGACACGTCCCTGACCAGGCTCGCATCGTTGCTACCGTCCTTTTCATGAGGCTGCCCGGTGCAAGGGACGGTAGGCAGCGACTGTGGGGGCGGACCGTGGCCGTGATGGTGGCCGCGCTTGTGGCGGTCGCCGCCGCGGCTGTGATCGCTGCCGCCCTCGGCAGACCGCCGCCTGTCGGCGTCCGCAACCTGCGCATCGCTGTCGCCGACGGGCCCCGCGGCGACCAGCACGTGGTGCTCGACGCCAGCTTCTTCAGTCCGGCCGGTACTGCACGGGTCCCCGCGATTCTTCTCGCTCATGGCTTCGGTGCGACCAAGAACGCCGTCCGTGCTCAGGCTGTGACGCTGGCACAGGCCGGTTTCGCGGTGCTCACCTGGTCCGCGCGTGGGTTCGGCGCTTCCACCGGGCAAACGGCGCTCGACTCACCGGACTACGAGGTCAAGGACGTGCAGCAGCTCGTCACCTGGCTGGCCCGCCAGCCGCGGGTCCTGCTTGACCGGCCGGGCGATCCCAGGGTCGGGATCGCTGGCTCCTCCTACGGCGGCGGGCTTGCGTTGCTCGCCGCCGCCTACGACCACCGGATCGATGCGATCGTCCCGCAAATGACGTGGAACAACCTGGCGACCGCGCTGTTCCCCAATGCCGCTGGCGGCGGCCCGATGGGCGGTGTCTTCAAGAAGCAGTGGGCTGGCCTACTCTTCACCCAGGGCGCCGTGGGGTTCGGCGCGGCCGGCCAGGCACCCCAGACGGGCCAGACCGGCCAGACGAGCCAAAGCAGCCAGACGCGCCAGAGCGGCCAGGGTGGGCAAGGGGGCCAGACAGGACAGCCAGCCCCTGGCAGCAGGGCGGCCGCCGCGCCTTCGCCACAGTGCGGCAGGTTCATTCCGCAGATCTGCGCGGTTTACCAGCGGGCTGCCACGCTTGGCCGACCGACGGCCCGAGCGGTCACGCTGCTGCTGCGGTCAAGCCCGGCGAGTGTCGCCAGCCGGATCGACGTTCCAACTCTCCTGATCCAAGGCGAGAACGACTCCTTGTTCGGACTGGACCAGGCGGATGCCAACTTCGAAGCGATCAGGCGAAACGGCGCCCCGGTGGACATGGTCTGGTTCAACGGCGGCCACGACGGCGGTAATCAGGAAACCGTCAGGGTGAACGGGCTGACCACGCAGTGGTTCGACCGGTGGCTGAAACCGGCCCACTCGGCGCCCGCCGGCGGCGGCACCGGCCAGCCCACGTTCGCGGTCAGCCGGGTACTCGGATTCGATCCCTCGAGTGACACCGAGCTCCTTGGCGTGGCCACCGCGCCCGGGTATCCCGGCCTCGGCGGCACCCGGCAGGAGACGGTTACGCTGACCGGCCAGGCGCAGAACATCGTTAATCCGCCAGGCGGGGCACCGCCGTCGATATCTGTCTTCCCCGGGCTGGGCTCCGCCGGGTCAAGGTCATCGGCGGGCTCAGCGATGGATGGCCTTTCCTTCGACATCCCCGGCCAGAACGCGGCCTTCATCTCGGCCCCGTTGCGGGCGCCGCTGCACGTGACCGGTGCGCCCACCGTCCGCATCCGGGTCGGCGGCGCCCCCGACATCACGCTTTTCGCCAAGGTCTACGACGTCGACCAGGCGGGCAACGCGACACTGCCGTTCCAGCTCGCGGCGCCGCTGCGGGTCACCGGGGCGACAGCTGGGCGGGTGGTGTCGATCAAGCTCCCGGCCATGGACTACGGGTTCGCCGCAGGGCACCGGCTCCGCCTTGTGCTTGCCAGCACCGATTTCGCCTACGCCACCCCTGCGGCGGCAGCGACCTACTGGGTTGCCCTCGCCGGGCCTGGCCTGTCCGTGCCCACCGACCCGGCCCTGATAATCCGCAGCGGCGGGCTGCCGTGGTGGGTATGGGCCGCCCCGGCGGCGGCACTGCTTGCGGCCGGCCTCATCCTCATCGCCCGCCGCCGGGCGCGGGAGACGACCTCGCCCGGCCTGGTCGGCGTTCCGCTGGAAATCACCGGCCTGACCAAGCGCTTCCACGACGGCCAGCTCGCCGTCGACGACCTGTCGCTGCGTGTGGAAGACGGCCAGATCCTGGGGCTGCTGGGGCCGAACGGCGCGGGCAAGACCACCACGCTGCGGATGCTGATGGGCCTGATCCACCCGGACGCGGGCACCATCACGATCTTCGGCCGCCGGGTTCACCCCGGCGCTCCGGCCCTGTCCAGGCTCGGCTCATTCGTAGAGGGGCCCGGTTTCCTGCCGCATCTGTCCGGCCGGGCCAATCTGGACTTGTACTGGCGGGCGACCGGGCGGCCGGCCGCCGACTCGCACATGGCCGACGTCCTCGAGGTCGCGGGCCTTGGCACGGCCATCGACCGGCGTGTCCGCGCCTACTCACGCGGTATGCGACAACGTCTCGCGATCGCCCAGGCCATGCTCGGCCTGCCGGACCTGCTGGTACTCGACGAGCCGATGAACGGGCTCGACCCGCCGCAGATCAGGGAGATGCGCCAGGTGCTGCTGCGTTACGCCGCGGCCGGCCGTACGGTGATCCTATCCAGCCACATGCTCGCGGAAGTCGAGCAGACGTGCACGCACGTGGTCGTCATGAACCTGGGGCGGCGTCTCGCCGCCGGCCCGGTAGGCGAGATCATCGGGGCGGGCGCGGCGCTCGTGGTGGGCACCGCAGAGACCGACCGTGCGGTGGCCGTACTCAGTGAACTCGGCGGAATCGAGTGCGCGGAGCCGCACCCGGACGGGGTGCTCGTGCACCCCGACGGCGTGCCCGCCGCGGCGATCGTCGCAGCGCTCGTCGGCGCCGGGATACCTGTGGAGCGGGTCACCGCCAACCGCCGCCTGGAAGACGCCTTTCTCGCACTGATCGCCGAACCCGCGGTGGGCGAGGTTCAAGTAGCCGCAGCGGAGGGACGTTGATGGCCGCCGACGCACCGAACCCAAGCACCGTGAGCTCGAGCACAGTGGATTCGAGCACAGTGGATTCGAGCACAGTGGATTCGAGGATCTGGAGCTCCGGGGCACGGGGGTACAGCCCGCACCGCACGCTGCCGCTGTCCGTCGAGGCGATCCGCCAGCTCCGGCGGTGGCGGACGATCGTGGCATTCATCATCTTGCTGGTGTTGCCGTGGATCCTGGTCGGCGCGTTCGAGCTCGGCGGCCCTCCGCAACCAGGCAGCGGCGCACCAGGCCTGGTGGATCTCGCCACCGGGGGCGGGCTCAACTTCGCCGCGTTCAGCTTCTTCGCATCCGCAGGCTTCCTGCTGGTGGTCGCGGTGGCGCTGTTTTGCGGAGACACGGTCGCGAGCGAGGCAAGCTGGTCGTCGCTGCGTTACCTGCTCGCGGCGCCGGTCCCCCGCGCCAGGCTGCTGCGCCAGAAGCTCGCCGTCGCGCTCGCTTACGCCAGCATCGCGGTGACCAGCTTCCCGCTGATGGCGCTGCTCGCAGGGACACTGGCGTTCGGCTGGCGTCCGCTCAGGCTGCCCGGCTCCGGGGTGGAGCTGCCGACGGGGACCGCGCTGTCCCGGATGACTATTGTCCTCGCGTACGTACTCATCACCGAACTGGTGGTGGCGGGGCTGGCCTTCCTGCTGTCGGTCTGTACCGACTCGCCTCTCGGCGCGGTCGGCGGCGCGGTCGGGCTTGTAATCGTCAGCAACATCCTCGACGCGGTGACGGCCCTCGGGTCCTGGCGGGAGATCTTGCCGACCCACTGGCAGTTCGCCTGGCTCGACGCGCTGCAGCCGCAGATCTCGTGGGGCGCGATGATCGAGGGCGCATCCGTATCGGTGTCCTACGCCCTGGTCCTTTTCGCGCTGGCGTTCCGCAGGTTCCGTGTGAAGGACATCGTGTCCTGAGCCGGCCGCGCCACGGCGCGGAGGCGACGATCGCTGCGCGGCCCGGGCTGTGATGGGTGATGGTCAAGGAACCCTGACGGCTGCCGCGGATGCGGCATCGATCGCTGCGGGGGGATCCCGGGGGGTCGGCCCCCCGGGGCAGCACAGATCCCTAACGGCTGTCGCGGACGTCGCATCCACTGCTGCCTAAGCCTGAAACGCCATTTTCATCAACAATCCACGGCAATTCTCTCTCCAGCCGCTTACGCGTCGTGTCGCGCCCGCGTAAGCCGTTAAGACTCTATTGCCCGGGGTGATAACCCCCGGAATCCCCCACAGCCTGTAGCGGCCCCGCTCACTGCTGGATGAGAATCTGAGAATCCGCCGATTCACGTATCAGGATGTAATGGCTCCGCGCGGACTCTCAGGTCGCTGCGGGTAACCAGGACCAGAAGCCGAGGCGTGCATGAGGATGTCCGTATTGACCGTTGTGGCCGCGCCGTGGATGGCCTGAAACGCGCTCGGGTGAATAGTCACCCTTCGGTCAGCCGACCGGCTAGCAGCTGCGCGAGATGAGCTGCGCTGCGGCCGGTCAGGTCGGTCAGCTGAGTGCGGCACGAAAAACCGTCGGCGAGCAGCACGGCGCCCGGGCCCGCCGACCGGACCGCGGGCAGCAGGGCGGTCTGCGCCACGGCCACCGACACGTCGTAGTGCCCCCGCTCGACGCCGAAGTTTCCCGCCAGCCCGCAGCAGCTGCCGACCCGGGCCAGCTCAGCCCCCGCCCGGCGGAGCAGCGCCGCATCGGCATCCCAGCTCATCACCGCGGAGTGATGACAGTGCGGCTGGGCCACGACCTTCACGCCGCGCAGGTCGGGCGGCTCCCATGCGGGAGCCGTGGCCAGGATCTCGCTCAGCGTCCGTACCGCGCCCGCCAGCGCCTTCGCGCCCGGAGTGCCGAGCAGGTCCACGCTGTCCGAGCGCAGCGTTGCCGTGCAAGATGGCTCCATACCGACGATGGGAACGCCTGCCGCCACGGCAGGGCCAAGTTCGCCGACGGTGCGTCGCAGAATCCGCCGGGCGGCGCCGAGCTGGCCGGTGCTGATCCAGGTAATCGCGCAGCAGGTGGGATGACGGGGTATGGCGACACTGAACCCGGCATCTTCGAGCACCCTGACCATGGCAATGCCGACCTCGGGGCAGAAGTAGTTGGTGAACGTGTCCACGAGCAGCAGCACCGGCGTGGCGCCGGCGGCACGGCGGCTCGCATGCCTGCGGTACCAGGCGCGGAACGACTCCCGCGCAAAGGACGGCAGCATCCGGCGTGAGTCAATGCCAGCGGCGAATCGGGCGGCGCGGCCGAATGCGGGCGTCGCGAGCGCGGCATTCGCCAGGCTCGGCGCGATCGAGGCCAGCCGCGCCCAGCGCGGCAACTGCCCGAGCGCATAGTGCGTGCGGGGGCGCAGCCGCCGCCGGTACGCCTGGTACAGGATCTCCGCCTTGTAGGCGGCCATGTCAACCCCGGCCGGGCACTCCGACGAGCATGCCTTGCACGACAGGCACAGGTCCAAAACGGCGCTGACCTCTGGGGCCCGCCATCCTCCTGTGACGAGCGTGCCGTTGACCATTTCCTGCAGCACGCGGGCGCGGCCGCGGGTGGAATCCTGCTCGTTCCTCGTGGCCAGGTGCGACGGGCACATGACCCCGCCCGCCCCTGTTGTGTCCGCCACGCACTTTCCGACGCCAGAGCAGCGGTGCACGGCGGCGCCGAAGTCGCCGCCGTCATGCCGGTAGGCGAGGGCCAGCGATTCGCGGACTGGCCTGGACGCGCTGACCCGCACGTCGGCGTCGACCGGCCTCGGGCGCACAATAACACCGGGATTCAGCAGGTTGCCCCGGTCGAAACAGTCCTTCACCTGGCGGAACAGGTCAATCGCCGCGGGCGAGTACATGACGGGGAGCAGTTCGCTTCTGGTACGGCCATCGCCGTGTTCGCCTGACAGCGATCCGCCGAAGCGTGCGACCAGCCTGGCCGCGTCGAACAGGAAGCTGCGCAATGCCGCGCGGCCGTCCCGCTGTTGCAGTGGGAAGTCCAGGCGCAGGTGGAGGCATCCGTCACCGAAATGGCCGTAGGGGATGCCGGTGAGCCCGTGCTCGCTCAGCAGCGCGTCGAGTTCCCTCAGGTAGGGACCGAGCGAGTGCGGCGGAACGGCCGAATCTTCCCAGCCGGGGTATGCGGGCTGACCCATAACGCCGCGCCCGGCGAGACCTGCGCCGTCTTCGCGGATCCGCCACAGCGCCGCGGCGTGCTCCGGGTCGGATACCACCGTGCCTGCGAGGGCCGCGCCAGCCGACACCACCTGATGTGCCAGGCTGACGGCCGCCGTCTCGGTGCTGGCGGTCACCTCGACGAAAAGCCACCCCGCGCCGCGCGGCAGGGCGGGGACAGCGGCTTCGCCCCTGCGGGCGCGGACCACGTCCACGATGCGTGAGTCAAGACCCTCACAGGCGGCCGGCTGGTGACGCAGGATCTCAGGCGCGGCGTCGGCCGCAGTCGCCATGTCAGGGTAGCCGAGAACGGCGAGCACCCGGTGTGCGGGTTCGCTGACGAGGCGCAGCTTGGCGCCGGTGACAATGGCGAGCGTCCCCTCGCTGCCGACTAGGGCGCGGCGGACGTCGAACCCTCGTTCCGGCAGGAGGTGCTCAAGCCCGTATCCGGAGGCCTGACGGTCGAAGCGGCCAAACTCGGTCCTGATCGTGGCGAGCCCGCCTGCGACGACGCCGCGCAGTCCGGTGAGCTGGCGGCCGTCGTCCTGGCCACCCGTGGCTGCGTCGGGCCCAGCGAGCCTGAGCCGTCGGCCCGCAGCGGTCAGCACGTCAAGCACGAGGACGTTGTCAGACGTCCGGCCGTACCGCAAAGACCGGGAGCCGCAGGCGTTGTTGCCGATCATCCCGCCGATCGTGCAGCGGTTATGCGTCGAAGGATCGGGCCCGAACCTCAGGCCGAACGGGGCCACGGCGCGCTGCAGCCGCGCCTGCACAACGCCCGGCTGCACGGTCGCCGTGCCATCTCGCGGGTCGACGTCGAGCACCTGGTTCATGTGCTTGCTGAAGTCAAGGACGACGCCGGTACCCACCGCGTTACCGGCGACCGACGTCCCCGCGCCGCGGCAGGTGACCGGGAGGCCGAGGGTCCGGCATACCTCGAGCGCCGCGGTCACCTCGTCGGCGGCACGCGGATGTGCCACCACCGCGGGGACCACGCGGTACAGCGACGCGTCCGAGGAGTACAGGGCGCGCTGCAGGACGCTATCGCTCAGGTCTGTCAGGTCGGCCTTCCTGAGGGCGGCGGCTACCTCTGGCGCCGCGGCTGCGTCAGATGCCGCCGCTACATTTGGTCCGGACACGCCGGCTCGTGGTGGCTCGCGGGCGCGGGCCTGGGGTGGTCCGCTCCGGGCGGCGCTGGCGGGATCGCGTCGCCGGCACGCAGCGGCGCCGACTCGAAGCGCCCCTCATGCGCGAGAACGGGACGCCGGTCGCCCGCGAGCTCGAGGTGCCGGTCCTCCAGCGCTTTGCGACGCTCGGCGGTGCGCCGCAACTGCGTCACGTACTCCGGATTTGCCTCATGCGTCCCGCGCCAGGTCTGCGGCATCGCCTCGGGCGGTGGCGGCAACGATGCCGCTGCCCGGCCGCCGATCCCGAACACCGCGGGAACCTTCGCCGTCGCTGCCCCGCAGTCGGGGCAGGCGGGCAGCGGAGCGCGGAACGACTGGATCACTTCGAAGCCATGACCCTGGCCGCATCGGAGCTGGTAGATGGGCACTGGCTACCAGAGCTCCAGCGACCGGGAGAAGATCCCGGCGAGGTCGTCCTCGGTGGCCACCTTGGGCGCGGTGGCCAGCAGCCGTTGCTGCTTCAAGGTTCCCTGCACAAGTTCGGGGATGTCACCAGCGGTGTAACCGACCGCGGCGATTCCATTTGGTATCTCGATGTCTCTCATCAGTGCGATGAGGACGGCCGGGAGGGTCTGCGCGGCCTCAGCCGACCGGCCGGTGCCTGGCGCCAGGAGATCCGCGGCACGCAGGTGGCGCTCGGGGGACGCGTCGAAGGTGTATCTGAACGCCTCGGGCGCGGTGAGCGCTACCGACATGCCGTGCGGGACCATCGGCTCGTGGGCCGGGTAGTCCTTGGGATGGAAGTCGCGGACGCGGCCGGCGATCGGGTAGGCGTTGGCGTGCGGGATGTGCACGCCCGCATTGCCGAACCCCATGCCGGCGAAGGTCGCGGCGATCGCCATGTCGGCTCGCGCCGCACCGTTGTCGCCCTCCCGGACCGCGTTACGGAAGGAGGAGGCGAGCAGGCGCATCGCGCGCTCCGACCACATGTCAGAGATCGGGTTGGAACCGCAGTAGGGCACCCGCTGCTCGGCCCGCTTGTGTTCGTAGGTCGTGTACCAGCGGGCGGTGTAGCTCTCAAGCGCGTGACACAGGATGTCCATGCCCGCGGAGGCGGTTACCCCGGCAGGCTGGGTGAAGGTCAGCAGCGGGTCGATCACCGCCAGGGTGGGCCGCAACCTGGCGTGGCTGATGCCGGTCTTCACCTTGAGCGCCAGCACATCGAGCACGCAGATGGTGGTGGACTCCGCTCCCGTGCCCGTGGTGGTCGGCACCGCGATCAGTGGCTTGAGCGGGTTGACGGGTGCCGTGCCCTTGCCGACAGGCACGTTGATGTAGTCCATCAGCTCGCCCGGGTTGGTCAGCAGCAGGTTGATCGCCTTGGCGGTGTCGATGCTCGACCCGCCGCCGACTGCGACGAACGCGTCCCACGGGCCCGTTTCGCGGGCGTGGGCGATGGCGGATTCGAGACTCGCGTCGGTAGGTTCCACGTGAACGCCGCCGAACACGCGGGCCTCGATACCGAACTGCGCCATCTGGTCGGCCACCCGCTGCGGGGCGCCGGTCGCCGCCACACCCGTGTCGGTGACCACGAGCGCGCGGGTGACGCCGTACTGGCTTAGGTCGTACCCGATCTCCTCGGACGAGCCCGGGCCGAACTTCAGCTGCGGCGCCCCGTAGGTAAAGATCGCCTCGGGATTGGCGGGCAGGGTGACGTCCACTTCTGCCTCCTCAGGCGTAGTAGCCGTCCGGCGCCCTGCGCAGCGACCTCAGCTGGTCCGCGTCATGCCCGAACACCACCGTCGCGTCCGACTTCGCCGCGAGGTCGCGGATCTTTTCTACCGATGCGTACCAGGCGGACAGGTCGTTGACGATCGCCGCCGGAGTTGCGGGCGGGCCGTAGGAGTCGCCCATATAGACGGCGTCCGAGGTGAAGATCATCGTGCCGGTCTCGGGGAGGTCCACCTTCATCGACATGGTCCCCGGGGTGTGGCCGGGCGCCTCGATGAACGTGACGCCGGGCAGGAACTCCGCGTCGCCGGAGACCGTCTCGAACTCCAGACCCTCGTAGTCGGCCTTCAGGTGGGCGCCGTTGAACTCGCCCGGGTAGCCGAATGCCCAGTCCCTCTCCTTGTCGTTGCAGACTAGCCGCGGGCCCGCCCCGGCGAAGGTGCGCACGTTGCCCGCGTGGTCGAAGTGCAGGTGGGAGAGGACGACGTAGTCAAGCTGGCTAGCGGTGATGCCGAGCTGCACGAGCCGTGCGTCGAGGTATTCTTCCTCCTTGACCTGGTCGTATGGGAAGAACTCCTGCAGACCTGTCGGCACCCAGCGGCTCTCCCAGTCACGCGGGCAGCTGGTGTCCCACAGCAGCGTCCCTTCCGGCGTCTCGACGACCACCGCATGCGTGGTACACGGGTACCACTCGACCGGCTTGTCCTTGTCGGCACGGGTCCGGATGCTCCGGCCCGGTTTCAGCAGCAGCCAGGTAAGGTCGCAGCTCATCGCACCGCAGTCGAGCACGTGCAGCTTCGTTGCTTTCGCCATGGGACCTCCCCGAGCCGGATTTTGTTAAGCAACGTCGCATGTGGCATGTTACACGAAGGGGACACCTTTCGCCGGTATGGTGTCAGCATGCCCGGCCAGCCGATGACGCCCGCGTTTGAGCCGCTGGCGGCCCCCGCAGCCTCACTGACCGACCAGGCGGTCGCGGCGATCCGGCAGGCCGTGCACGACGGGACACTGCAGCCGGGGAGGCTGTACTCGGCCTACCAGATTGCGAGCTACCTCGGCGTGTCGCGGAGCCCCGTACGCGAGGCCCTGATGCGCCTCAAGGAAGCCGGACTGGTGGCATTCGAGCGCAACCGCGGGTTCCGTATCGTCCTCCCTGGGCCGCAGGAGATCGCGGAGCTATTCCAGCTACGCCTGCTGCTTGAGGTGCCTGCCGCACGGCGCGCCGCCCTGCAGGCGTCGGCAGGCCTGGCGGTGGAACTCGGCGCCGAGCTCACGCAGATGCGCACAGCCGCGCGCGGCCACGACGAGACGGTCTTCATGCGGCACGACCAGCGTCTGCACCACCTGATCCTGGCCGCGGCAGGTAACAGCCGGATAGCCGGCCTGGTGGACAACCTCAGGGATGTCACCCGCCTGCTTGGTGCTTCCACCGTGGGCCGGTCGCGCGACCTCGATGCCATCGCCAACGAGCATGTGCCGATTCTCGACACCATCGCCGCAGGCGACGTCAACGCCGCAGGCGAGGCGATGGCGCACCATGTCTCTCATACCGGGCACCTGCTCGTCGCGCAGGCGGTCGCCGAGGCCAGCGGGCCGGTCAGCGCCGACGAGCTATGGGAAAGTACGGTGCCCGTCTAGTGGTTTCGTCATCGCCCAGGCGGAATTCTCCCTCACCCAGATGCCCGGCAGGCCGGTCTCCGGGCGGATCTTCTTCGACCAGGTCATCCGCGACAACCTCGATATCGGCCGCCCCGACCAGGTCAGCCTCGTCTTCGACCGCCACCTGATCCGCACCGGACGGCGGCCCACCCCCGGCCGGTTCCGGACCCGGGTCATCACCGACGGGGTCACCCCGAGCCTGCACGTGGACTACAAGAACGCCAAGATCAAGCAGTACCACAAGCTCGGCCGCGCCCTGCGCACCGAGACCACCATCAATGACACCTGGGACTTCCGGATCGGCAAACGGCTGACCAACCTGCCCGCGCTGCGGCAGGTCGGCTTCACCGCCAACCGACGGCTGCTGGCCGCCGGAAACTCAGCCACAACCCGATCGACGGAGCCGCCGCCCTGGCCACCGTCACCGCCCCGGTCATCACCGATACCGGCGCCCGCGTGCCCGGCCTGCGCTTCACCGACCCCCGCGCGCACGCCCTGCTCGCCGCCTTGTGCGTCTTCCGGCTGCTGCCCCACGGCTTCACCAGCCCCGGCCTGCGCCACCACCTCGCGCCCCCGCTCGAGAGAAACCTCCCGCGCACACGACCA
>Ga0335079_10003450_pt1 | contig 18277 bp, 17 predicted proteins | sample Lox_Sample_33_FD_206719 | JGI IMG/M metagenome (GOLD analysis project Ga0335079, IMG submission 206719) | Soil microbial communities from Loxahatchee National Wildlife Refuge, Florida, United States - Lox_Sample_3.3 | ecosystem: Environmental > Terrestrial > Soil > Wetlands | place: USA... | reverse complement strand
AAGCAGATCGCGTCGACCGCGCGGGCGGCGCCCGAAGGGTGACGCCGCGGGACTTGCGGGGCTGGGTCCTCTTCTCTCTCCGTTAGGCCTCAGCGCCTCGGTCCTTCCGGCGGGCGCGATGTCGGCATAGACTTGCGCTCCGATGAGGGCATTCCGCCGCTTCGCCGAAAGTCTGCCGGCTGCCGCAAGCGCCGCGCTGCTTTGTCTGGCCGTCGGTATGGCGCGAGCCCAAGCCGATAGTGTTGTCCGCGTCGGCAAAGGCTTCTCGGGGGTCTTCGACTTCGTACCGGTCGATGTTGGTCTCGCGCAGGGCTTCTTCAAAAAGCACGGCCTCGACGTAAAGGAGTTCGATTTCAACGGCAGCGCCAAGTACCAGCAGGCGTTAGCGGCCGATGGGATCGACATAGGTCTCGGCTCTGGGGTCGAACTCGCCTACGTCGCGAAGGGCGCACCCGATCTCGCCGTTGCGGTCCTGATGGGACCTCCAGCCGATCTCACGCTCTTCACGCGGAAGGGGGCGGGACTTGACGCTCTGAGCAATTTGAAAGGTAAGCGGATCAGCGTGTCGACCGTCGCATCTTTGACGGAGTGGCTCGTGCAAGAGCTGTCCAGACAGCAAGGATGGGGCACGCACGGCATCGTCACGGTTCCACTGGGTGCGCGGCAGGCACAGGTTTCCGTGCTGCGCACCGGCCAGACGGACGGGATGGCGATCGACTTCATCGGCGGCACGATGCTCCAGAACGATGGCCTAGGCCGGATCATTCTGCACTTCGACAAGGTGGAACCTGACTTCATTACGCACGCGGCCTTCGCGAGGACCGCCTTCATCAAAGAGCATCCCGCGGAACTGCGCGGTTTTCTCGCCGGCTGGTTTGAGACCATCGCCTACATGCGCAAGCACAAAGCCGAGACGGTCAGTATCGCTGCGAAAGCCCTGCAAGAGCCGGCCGATATCGTTGCCACCGACTACGACGCGACGATGCCGGCCTTCTCAGACAACGGTCAGTTCGAAGAGAAGCCCTTAGCCGTGCTCGGTCGCTCCTTCATCGATATGGGATTGCTCGACAAGGCGCCCGACATGAAGGCGCTCTACACGGAAAAGTTCCTGCCGAAGCCCCGATCTTAACGATCTCATCCTCTTTCTGCGATCCCTGAAGCCTGTGAAATCGCAGTGACGGGATCATTTCGCGCTCGTCCCACCAGTCATTTCGCCGGCGCCTGCTCGGGCACAACGCGATAGGGTTCGCGTGCCAGCGCGTACTGAACCTCGGTTTGCCGCGCCCCGAACACGTCCGTCTTGTGCTGCTGGAAGTCGACCAGCTGCTTTGAAGGATCGCGAATGACGAAGGGCGGATCCTTGCCTTCGGCGACCGCGGCGAGCGCCTCGCGCATGAGCTTGCGCATTAGGATGATGCCCCCGTCCGAGGCGCCCAGGTTTTCCTTCGTGCGGTCCGCGATCACGCCCTGCTGCTCGACCGCCATGCGGTCCTGATCACTGACATCGATACCCCACCAATCCTTCTCAAGCGGCCGGTACTCGCCGTATTTCTGCGTGCCGCGGAAGGTGCGGAAGGTGTGCTTCTTGTCCGTATAGAAGCGCGGGAAATAGAGAAGCGTCGAGACGTCGTCCTGCGGCACGCGCCAGATCATCGAGCGCACGAGCTCGGTGCTGCCCTCAACGGGCGAGCCCGAGAAGCGGTTGATGTTGGGAAAGCCGTAGCAGGAGCGATGCGTGTCCTCGATGCCGTCGACCTGCATCACATTGTCCGCGCCGTACTGCGTGCGCTCCCAGTGATAGGTGACCTTCTTGCCGCCATAGGCGGGGAAGGTATAGCCGTGCAGCCAGGCCAGATGGCTCACGTCGACGATGTTCTCGACGTGGTTCATGAAGTTCGCTTCGACATTGTTGAGGATGAGCGCCTTCACGCCCTCGGTCTCGCGCATCAGGTCGAACAGCGGCAGGAGCGGCGCGGGCTCGGGCCCCATATAGCCGAAGACGATTCCGCTCGCCTCTTGCGTCTTGTAGGCCTTGAGCTTGATCTCGCTCTTGTATTTGCTGCCCTCGGGCTCGGCCGGCTGATCGAGGCACTGCCCGGAGGCGTCATAGATCCAGCCGTGATAGGGGCAGCGGATGCAATCGCCCTCGACGCGGCCGTAATCCAAGGCGACGCTGCGATGGGCGCAGCGGAGCTGCATCAGATGCGTCTTGCCGCTCTCGCCACGGAAGAGAACGAGGTCCTCGCCCATCACCTTGACCCGCGTCGGCTTCTTGGTGACGAACTCCGAGCAGCCGACCGGCTGCCAATAGCGCCGCAGCAGTTCGCCCATCGGCGTGCCCGGGCCCACGCTTGTGAAAAGCTTGTTTTCCTCCTGAGTCAGCATGCGTCACCTGTGGATTCATCGCCCGGCACAAAACTACGCCTGCAGACCCCGACCGTCGAGGGCCGAGCATAGGGGCGAACCGGCCCGTGCTTTACCTCAAACTCAGTCGTGCGGCGTTGTCGCGTTTTCTCGACGCCCATTTGTCTTTTTGAACATCCAGCGGTCACCCGGCACTTCGCGAAAGTGACTTAATGCGCTAAGCCATATGTCTACCGTCGTGATAGATTGAGTCTGATCGGCTCCGAGCCCCCGCAACGTCTTTGTCGAAAAGATGGCATCACCATGCCCCTCGTTCTCGGATTGGCATCCTCTCACGCGCCGTCAATGTTCGTGGGCGCGGAGCACTGGCCGACCATTCATCGCGCACTCGTCAAGGACGTGCCTCAGCCGCGCGAGCTTGCGCAAGAGACACCGGAGGTGCTTGAGCAGTACGTGCGCCGTGTCCGAACGGGCTTTGATGCGCTGAAAAAACGGCTGGAGCTGGCGCAACCTGATGTCGTCGTCGTCGTCGGCGACGACCAGAACGAGGTGTTCTCGAACGCTTTTGTGCCGACGCTCGCCGTGTTCATCGGCGAAGCGGCTTCCGGCACCACGAGCATCAGTTTCATCGGCGAGAAGCAGACGGCCAACCACGTCACCTTAACGGGCCATCCGGCGCTCGCGCGAGGGCTGGTCGAAGCCTTGGTGGACCGCGGCTTCGATCCGGTTTGTATGGAGGAGTTGAAGGCGACAGGTCGGCCGGAGACGGGCCTCGGGCACGCCTTCACCCGCATCGGCAAGGTCATGGCGCTTGCCGAGCGCGGCCTTCCGCTCGTTCCGGTGTTCATCAACGCCTATCACCCGCCGCTCCCGAGTGCCGCCCGCTGTTATGCGCTGGGCCAGGCGATGCGCGCGTTCTTTACGGCGCGCCCCGAGCGGGTGGTGCTCTACGGGTCGGGCGGGCTTTCTCATTGCCCGGTAGGGCCACGCGCGGGTTGGGTCGACGAGCCGCTGGACCGCTGGGTCCTCGAGCGCATTGCGCGCGGCGAGGGCGCGCAACTCAAGAACCTCTTCACGTTCGATTCCGATACGCTGCGGAGCGGAACGGGCGAGATCCGCAGCTGGGTCACGGTCGCCGGCGCCTTCGACGACGCCAAGGCAACGGTGGTCGACTACATCCCGGCGCGGCACGCGGTAACCGGGCTTGGCTTCGCTTATTGGGATGCCCGATAGGCCGCGTCAGGGTCGCAGGAAATCGCGAACAATCCTGGCGCACTCATCGGGCTTGTCGGTCTGCGCCTGGTGTCCCGCGCCGGCGATCCAGTGGAACTTGCAGTCCGGCAAGCGCTTCTCGATCTCGCGTCCGGTCTCGGGCAGCGCGAACGTGTCGCTGTCGCCCCAGATGAAAATCGTCGGGATCGCTTGCGTTAGCGCCGGCATGCTCTTCGTCATGTCGCTCTGAAGCGCGAATAGCGGATGGGTGCGCGTCGCGGCGACGGCGCGGCCGAAACTGCGGAACGCTTCAAGCGCGCCGGGACGGGTAGCCGCCGCTTGGCGCTCGTCGATCAGCCGGTCGGTGATCCGCGCGCGATCGATGATGAGCGCCTCGAGAATTCGCCGCATTCCCTCGCGCGAGCCGTCATACTCGCTGAGCGCCTTTCCCGCCTCGGTCGACCTCTGGCGAATGCCGAGCGAGGCCGCGATCGTAAGCGAGGAGACGAGGATGATCTTCTCGACGCGATCGGGGTTGAGGAGCGCATACTGCGCGGCCGCCCAAGCGCCCTGCGAGTTGCCGAACATCGTCACTTTCGGGAGGCACAGCGCGTCGATCACATCGGCGGTGTGCTCGACCCGGCTGAAGAGGCCGTGGGGCGCCGGCGCATGGGGATCCGTCAGTCCGAACCCGCCGATCGAATCGGGCGCGATGACACGAAAATCGTCACCGAGCTTCTCCATGAGGAGCCCTATTCCCGAGGCGCCGGAGGATCCTGCGCCGCCGCCATGAAGCGCTACAATGACCGGCCCGTCGTCACCCACCTCGGAATAATGCGTCCGCACACCGTTCGCCACCACGAAACGCGACCGCAGGCGGCTCGTCATCGGGATCTCCTTCAGTTTCTCTCTGTCAAACGTGTGCCGATCGCGGAATTGCGTCGTGCCGAGGACAGCCCATTCATGTCTAAGACCCCTTCGGCAGAAAACGCTCGGTGTAGAGCTTCGTCATATCGATTGGCTCGGGCAGCAGCTTGAGATCGGCGAACGAGGTGCGCAGCGTCGCAATCGCTTCCGGCTGGAACCGGCCGTCGATCGAGAACCCCGACATGACGCTATCGTATGTGTGGGACACGGCGTTGACCGAAAAGCCGGTTGCCGCTGCGGCCACGCCAACGGACTCGGCCCTGTGAGTCTTCATGTAGGCGACCGACTCATACCAGCCTTTGAGGAAACGGCGAACGGCATCCGGGTTGCTTTCTATCACCCGGTTGCTGGCGAAAATCGTGAACAGCTCGATCGTATCGAGGTATGCCGAGCACTCGATCAGGAGCCGGCCTTGATGCCGCTCTTCGAGTTCGAAACCGGTAGGTGGTCCGCCGACATCGGCGTCGATCTGGCCGACCTTGAGCGCGGCAAAGACCGCCGTGGGCGAGCCGCCGATCGCGACCGCAACCGCGCGCTCGTCGCCGGTCCAGCCCTTCGCTTTGTTCAGCGCATCGACGATCCACTGGGTGAGCGATCCGGCCGTGGTAATGCCGATTTTCTTGCCCTTGAGCGCGTCGACGCCGCTGCCGATGAATTGAGGGCCGACGACGATCGCCATGAAGGCCGGCGAATGCGTTATGGATGCCACCGCAATCTCGGGCACCCCCTTGGCGACAAGGACCATCTCCGGCCCGGAGCTCAGCGAGATGTCGACAGCGCCCGCGACGACGGCCTGCGCCATCTTGGCTCCGCCCGCGAAATTGATCTCCTCGATCTCGAGGCCGTTCTTCTCGAAGATGCCCGCCTTCAATCCGACATCGAGCGGCACATAGCCGAACACTTCGGCCACGGCCTTGCCGACGCGCAATTTATCGGCAGCTCTTGCGGGGCGGCTGGCGATCGCCGAAAGCGAGCCCGCGAGTCCACAGATCGCCGTGCGCCGCGTCATATGAAGTGGCATCGTCGTCGCTCACGAAAGCCCAAGGAGGCGCTCAGCATTGCCGTGCGCGATCTTCTCGCGGTCGGCATCGCTGAGGCTTAGCGCTTGCCAGAATTCCATGCCGGTCCGATTGGCTTCGTAGGGCCAGTCGATCGCCCAGAGAATGCGATCGGCGCCCAAGGCAAGGAGCGTGCATAGGAAAGCCGGCTCGTACCAATTGCCGCTCGTCGTCACGTAAAGGTGATCGCGGATGTAGCCGAGCGGAGTCTTCTTGAGGCCTCGGCGACGCGCCGCCTCCAACGTGTGGTCGTTCATGCGATGCATCGCGAAGGGCAAGCCCTCGCCGAGATGTCCCATGATCATCTGTAGCTTCGGGAACGCGTCGAACACGCCCGCAAAGAGGATGCGCAGAAAATGGACGCTTGTGTCGACGGCAAACCCCCATCCGGGACGGGCGATCACGTCCTCGAACCCCGTGAAATATGCCTTCAGCGCGTCCGGATGCGGCAAGGCGGGGTGAAGGTAGATCGGCACGCCAAGCTGTTCCGCGCGCGCAAAGATCGGCCAAAACCCCTCGTCGTCCAAAAACCGCCCCGCGCTGTGGCCGTGAATCATCGCGCCGACCATGCCGAGATCCTTGACGCATCGTTCAAGTTCGGCGGCGGCGGCGAGTGGCTCCGTCATCGGCAGCGCGGCGAAGCCCGCGAAGCGTTTCGGATGCGCCCGCATCGCGCCGGCGAGACGATCGTTCAGATGGCTTGCCATGCTGATCGCTTCAGTCGGCGCAAGGCCGTGTGCGACCGGTGCGTTGAATGACAGGATTTGGACATCGACGCCGCTCGCATCCATGTGCTGGAGGCGCGATTCGCCTAGGTCGTCGAGCTCCTTCGCGATGTCGTGCCCAAGCCGCTCGCTCCGGCTGACGATGTAGAAACTGCGTCCCTCGTTGACGGACAGCTTCTGACGGTAGAGCGGGTCCGAGAAATGCTCTTCGATGGCGATGATGCGCATGGGGGACGGCGGTGCGGACCAGTCACGCCGCCTGAAGCGGGCGGTAGTGATTGCCCTTCGAGACCGGCGCGAGCCCGGCCGCGATGCGTATCCATCCCCGCGCCTCATCGTCGCTTGCGAACACCTCGCCATCCGTGGTGCCCGCGAACAAAGTGAAGCCGCCGGCATAATCTGCGAGGCTCATGGCCTCGATGTTGGCGCGCCCGTCCTCAGGGAGGCCGCGGCTTGCCTCCGTCCAGGTCCTCCCCCGGTCGTGTGTTTTCATGATCGTACCCTCCGCGCGCCGCGTCTTTCGCCATTCGCCGGGATTGGCGCGCGCGCCCGCCACGAACATCGTGTCGCCGTCCGACGGCGAGACGATGAGGTGATCGGGATATCCAATGCGGAAATTGTTATCGACGATGAGGGCCCACGTCTCGCCGGCATCGTGACTCCGATAGAGGCCCATACCAGTGGTCATATAGAGCTCGGCCGAGCTCGACGGGTGAACCACGATTTGATGGATGTCGCGATAAGTCCAATCCGTCGGCTTCGAATAGTCATCGAGCACGCGCCACGTGGCGCCGCCGTTCGTCGTCTTCAACAGATCACCCTGCTCGACGCCGGCGTAGATGACGTCGGGCGCGCGCGGGTCGATCGTTATCGTTTTCACGTGCGCCTGATGCGGCGGACTTGGAAAAGACCAGTTCTCGCGTCCCTGCGTCTCCTTGACGTCGGGCTGCTCAACCCACGTCAGGCCGTAATCGTCACTGCGAAACATCGAGGCGGGCTCTGTCCCGGCATAGAGCGCGACCTTGTCGCCGCGATGGGCATAGCCGAGGGAGAACACGTGGTCGACGGAAATGCCGTTGGACCGCGGCTCCCACGTCTCGCCGCCATCGGGGCTGAAATAGAGGCCGCCACTATGCATGCCGGCGAAGATGCCGCCGCGTCGCGGCTCGATCATCAGCGAGCTGCAATGCTGGCCCTCGAGCCGGCTCCCGCGGCCGGTCCACGCGCCAGGACCTGCGCGCTCCACCACGCTGATGCCGCGCAATGTCGCAACGAGAAGCCGTGTCGGTGGCAAATTGCCATGGTTGAGGTTCTGGCCGTTCGGCGACAAGCATGCAAGCATGGCGACCTCCTCTACTTTCCGGCGAGTGGCGCACCCCCAAAATTGCTCACGGCAACGCCCGTGCCTCGCTCCATGTCCCAACGCGCCATAACGACGTTGTTCTCGCCGACACCGCGCTGCGGTACTGCACCAAAATCATAAGGGCCGTCGGCTCCGACCCAGCCCTTTAAACTTGCAAGGTAGTCGCGGAGCCGCGCGGGCGAAACGCCGGGGCCGAGCTTCCTCAGCGCATCGACGACGAGCATGCCCGGATCCCAGGCGCTGATCGCGATCATATCCGGCTTGGAGTTCGCCGCCGCGAGAGCGTGGGTGAGCGCTTGGAGCGCCGCGGTCGTCGCTTGGTCGGTCGATGCGCCATTCGCATAATATGGGACGGCGGGGAAGATCAGCTGCGGCGGCAGCATGGCTGCATACTGCTTGAAGAATGCCTCGGTGAGATTTCCCGGCGAGGTGACTGTCGGCAAATCGAGGCCGAGGTCGCGGGCGCTGCGGAACAGCATGCCCGCGGGCGACCCGGTCGCCCACGCGACAAGCGCGGCGGGATTGGCGCCCTTGATCGCGGCTATCTGGGCCGCCGCGCTGACATCGCCCGGAGAGAAATGCTCCCGTGCAACGAGCTCGAGGGATTTGTTCTCAGGCCGCGCCAAGGCGGCTTGCAGCGCCTTCTCGGCCCCTTGCCCACCCGCGTCGGTCGAGAAGATCGAGGCGATGCGCGTGAGCCCGCGCTCCCGGAAATACCGCACCGAGACTGCGAGCTGCGCTTCGTAGGACATGAGCGTGAAGAACTCGTAACTACCGGGAACCACGTTCCCACCATTGGCGAGGCAGTAAAGTACCGGGCCATCGCGCGCGACGAGCGGAGCCACGGCGGCGCACGACGCCGGCCCCGATGAGCCGAGGATTACGGGCACATTCTTCGCAATGATGTCTTGTCCAAGCTGCACCGCAGTCTGCGCGCTCGACTGGTCGTCGGCGATGACAAACGTCATGGGCCGCCCGGCGATACCGCCGGTCCCGTTCACATAGTTTTCGAGCGCCTTCAAAGCGCGCTGCTGCGTCGAGCCGACAAAAGCGATGTTGCCGGTGAGCGACAGGATGACATTGATCTCATAGGGTTCGGCGGCGCGGGCGGGCGCGATGGAAGCGGTGATTGCTGCAGCAAAGAGCGCCAGAGCCGATCGCCCGCCCCGAAAGGATAAACCCCATTCTGCCATAACCGAAACGCTAGGCGCGGCCATTTCCCCTGTCAATGGCCTGCTCGACAATTTTTGTGAAGCGTTATACAGTACATAACAATGCGTGTTTCCGATTTCATCGATCTCGAGACCGGTACTCTGAGCAGAGAAATCTTCTCGAGCGAGGAGATTTTCCGTCGCGAGCTCGAGCGCGTGTTCTTGCCGGCTTGGAGCTTCGTCGGTCATACGAGTCAGCTCCAGCGGACTGGCGACTTTTTTCTTTCACGCGTCGGTACCGAGCCGGTGATCGTTACGCGGGACCAAACGAGCACCGTCAACGTATTGCTGAACAGCTGTCGGCATCGCGGCATGCCGCCTTGCCGCTACGACATCGGCAACGCCACGGGTTTCGTCTGTTCCTATCATGGCTGGTCTTATGCGCTTGATGGCGCGCTCACAGGCGTACCGAAATTCAACGAGCGCTATCGGGGACGGCTTGAGCGAGGCAATTGGGGTCTCGCGCGGGCGCGGGTCGCCGTGTTTTACGGCTCCATCTGGGCGACGTTCGACGAGCGTGCTCCGTCCTTCGAGGACTACCTAGGCACAGACATGCAGTTCTATCTGCGCGCATTGCTGCAGGGACCCGATGGCGAAGATGACGGTTACGAGGCGATTGGCGGAATCGTCAAGTGGCAGGTTCCGTGCAACTGGAAGTTCGGGGCCGAAAATTTCGCCGGCGACCACTACCACGGTTACAGCCATATTTCGGTCGAGCGCCTTTCGATCGGCCTCAGCGGCAAGTCTTCGCGACACAATTTCGCCGCCGTAAAAACGCCTCGCCAGGCAATGAGCGTGGCCGACCCAAACCGGGGGCACACCATTCGCGCCAGTATCTATCAGGCGATCGGTGCATATGATCCACAGGCGGGCGCGCCCGACGAGGTGAACGACTACTATCGCAGATGCCATGAGATCCGGCAGCGCCGCTTGGGCGACAAATCGCGCCTCATGATTCATGGCGGCGTGATTTTCCCTAACACGCATTTCAATAGTGCCGGGCGCACGACCATCGGTGTCTGGCTTCCGCTAGGCGCGGCACGGACCGAGGTTTGGCGATGGCTGTTCGTGCCGCGGAATGCGCCCGACATCGTGAAGGACACGCTCCGCGAATATTACCTTCGTTATGCGGGTCCGGCGGGCATGGTCGAGCAGGACGACATGGAGAATTGGACCGCGGCGCAGCGCGGCGCAGAAGGTATGGTCGCGCGAAGGTACCCTTTCAATTATCAGCTCGCCATGGGCCTCGAGCGGCGCGCGCGTCCCGACGAATGGCTCGGCGAGGGTGTTACCATTACCGAGGACGTGGCGGAGCATAACCAACGCGCGTTCTACGCCCATTGGGCGAGCATGATCGCGGCGGAACCATGACGGGAAGCGATCACGCGCTCGATGCGCTTCTCATCGAAGCGGAGGTGGAGCGATTTTTCAGCGCCGAGGCGGAGCTCCTCGACGAGCGCCGCTTCGAGGAGTGGCTCGAACTACTGCACCCCGACATTCGCTATTGGATGCCGATGGCGCGCAATGTCCGCTTCGACATGCCCGAACTCGAATATACCCGTGCCGGGCACGAAGCGAACTGGTTCGATGAGGGCAAGGACAGTCTGGTGAAGCGTGTACAGCAGATCGCCGGCGGCGATCACTGGGCCGAGGAGCCGCGCTCGCGAACAACGCATCTCGTTGCGAACGTACGGCTCGACAAGATCGAAGGCCGAGACATTACCGCCAAAAGCCGCTTCGTGGTTTCCGCCTTTCGGCTCGAGCACGATTTCGATCTTTTCATTGGCAAGCGGCTCGACGTGCTTCGCCGCGAGCAGGACGGGTTGAAAATTCTGCGGCGCACAATCTATCTAGATCAAAGCGTTCTGCTGTCGAGGAATCTCACAACCTTCTTCTGAGCCAATGTCACGCACGCGGCGTTCCTCGAAATCGGCTCCCGGCGAGCTGACGGCCGACTTGGATTTCTTGATCCGCGACACGCGTCTTTGCCTGTACAAATACATCGAGAGCCGCATTGCGCGCAGCGGCATGCCCCTCCGGCTCTGGTTTCCCTTGCGTGCGCTCTATGGCAATGAGGGGATTACCCAGCGCGAGCTTGGCCGCATGATGGGCTACGGCGATGCCCATGCCGGCGTGATCGTCAAAGCCATGATGCGGCGCCGCCTCGTCCGCCGCATATCCAGCGTCCAAGATCGGCGCCGCATCAATCTCTATCTCACCCCGGCCGGCCGCAAGATGGCGCGGCTAGCCTTACGCTACATGCGCGAGGTCAACGCCCGGATCATCGCCGGATTGACCTCGAGCGAAGCTCGAAATCTATATACGCTGCTCTCACGGGTCCGCAAAAACATTGCTCCACCGTGATAAGTCAGCTGCGTGCTGCGCAGGGTCCAACCGTTGCATGGGACATCGAACCCTTATTCGCTGGACACGCCGGGGCGTTTAAAATTGCGGTCGAGGTGCCCCTTGCCTTCGAGGTCGCCCTTCTTGAAGAGCCAGCTATAGCCGCCCTGGGGGTTGGTGAGAATCTCCCACGAATTACCGTCGGCGTCCCAGAAGTAGAAGCTATAGGTGCCATGCTGGAGCAGCGGCTTCGAAACCTTCGTGAGCCTCCATTTCTCGGTTTGCTCGACCACGGTTCGGTGCGCCGCGTCGACCTCGTCCTTGGTCGCGACATCGATACCGTTATGGTTGAGGAGGTTCATCTCGCTCGGCCTTTTGCTGTAAACGACAGCGTAAGTGTGGGGGCCGCCGAGCCGGATCAGCAGCGAGATCGGGCTTGTCTGCACCACCTCGAAGCCGAGAAACTCCTCGTAGAACTGGCGCGAGAAGGCCAAATCACGGCTCTCCAGCGTGCCATGCGAGAGAAAGTTGAGCTTGAGCGCGGGTTCGGGCTTCTCGTGCTTTGTCGTCCCGGGCACCCCTTCGGCCATTGACATCGCGATCTCCTCCTCGTGACGGTTGACCGAATTCTCCTGATTTATGGCCCTCAGGTCTAGAGGAGGCCCGTACCGGCCCCCCCTCCTCAACCTTCCGCAAAGTCGGCGTGCGCGCGGCCGCATTCACGCAGGATCAGGGGAGTCGCGTGAAGATGCTGCGTCCCAAGCCGCGTCAATCCGATTTCATCTTGTCCTCGCCGCCATTTTATGACGAGTTTGTGCAAATGAAGGGGGGCATCGCCCATCCCCGACGACGGCGACGCGGGCGCCGACACAGTTGTCATCAGAGGGAGGTGGATATGCACAGGGTCAGATTGGGAGAACGGCTCGCTTGGGCCGTAGCGGCGACGGCGATCGCGGGTGGGCTCCTCACAGGAACGGCCCGGGCCGCCGACGAAAAAGCGATGGTGATGAAGATCTCAATTCCCACCATCAACGACATATTGCATGACTACGCCAAACGGCTTGGCGCCCGGATAGAGAAGGATTCGGGCGGCCGCATCACGGCCGAGGTCTATCCAGCGAGCCAACTCGGTTCGATCCCGCGCCAGATTGAAGGAACGCAATTCGGCTCGATCCAATGCGCGATCGAGCCACCAGAGTTCTTTGCCGGTATTGACGAACGCTTCGAAATCCTCGCTTCGCCCGGCCTTGTCTATTCAATGCCGAATGCGCAACGCGTTGCGGATGATCCAGAGGTGCAAAAGCTGATGTTCAGCCTCGGCGCCAACAAGGGCCTTCACGGCAACGGTCTCTTTGTGGCGCTTCCGTCCTCGGTCATTACCAAGGTGCCGATCCGGCACCTTGACGACTTCAAAGGCAAGAAGATCCGAATTCTCGCGTCCGATTTCCAACAGAAAGCTTTTGAGCGGCTGGGCGTTACACCCGTAGCCATGAGCCTCGGCGACGTCCTGCCAGCGATCCAGCAGGGCGCGATCGATGGTTCGATCGCCGGCATCACGGTCTTTACCAGCATGCACTATGCCGACGCGGCAAAGTACGTCACCGAGATGGGCCAGCCTTACATCTTCCTCATTAGCGAGTTCAGTCAGAAATGGTTCGATGGTCTGCCCAAGGATCTGCAGGCGATCGTCGACAAGGCGGCAATCGAGGAGGCGACGGCAACCACCCGCGTCGCACCCGATTTCTTTGAGAACGCCCGCAAGGACTGGGTCGCGGGCGGCGGCGAGCTCATTAGCCTGCCCCCCGATGAGCAGGCGACGATGCTGAAGACGCTGGCGAGCGTCGCCGAGGACGTGTCATCGCACAAGCCCGATCTTGCCGCGGCCTACAAGATTGTCTCGGACGTTGCCAAACGGACGCGCTAGCTCGGCGCAACAGCGACCTCGCCCACGGCACTGGCTTGCTGCGTCATCGAGCCCGAGGCTTTGGAGCGACCGTGAGCGGCAACGCGGTGCTGTATTTGACCTGCTTGAGCGCGAAGCTGGACTTTATGCTGGCGACGCCTCGCACGCGCGTTAGATGATCCATGAGGAAGCGCTCGTACGCGGCAAGATCGGCGGTGACAACGCGGAGCAAGTAATCGGCGTCGCCCGTCATGAGATAGCACTCCATGACCTCGGGCCTTTCGAGAATTGCCTTCTCGAAACGCTCGAGCGCCTGCTCGACTTGGCGCTCGAGCGTAACGTTGACGAACACGCTGACCGGCAGACCGATCGGAGCAGGGTCGAGCAACGTGACATAGCGGCGGATGACGCCCTGTTCTTCGAGTTCGCGGACGCGGCGCAGACAGGGCGAAGGACTAAGTCCGACCTCTTCGGCGAGTTGGACATTCGGGAGCCGCGCGTTTTCCTGCAGCGCCGCCAGGATCTTTCGATCGATTGCGTCTAGGGCCCGATTGAGCAATTTTTCGCTCATCGTGGTGTCCGAAATGGCGAATAGTTGTGCAAACTATCCCCGGATTGGGCGGTATTTGCAATGACACACCCGCTTGTTCCGCGGTATCGAAGCGCCATGGCCGTCACCGCCCGCCGTCTCCCTACTGATGCCCCCGACCGGCTTACGTTACTGCGCACGCTCGATCGCAAGGTCCTTTGGCTTGCGGCCTGGATGATCCATCACGCCAATCATCTCCGCGAGAACCAGGACGGCCTCAAGGTGGGCGGCCATCAGGCGAGCTGCGCCTCGGCTACGACGCTCATGACCGCGCTCTATTTCCACGTTTTGCGGCCGGAAGACCACGTCGCGGTGAAGCCACATGCGGCTCCCATTCTCCACGCGATCCAATACCTACTTGGCCGTCAGAGCCGAACCGCGCTCGAGAATTTCCGCGCGCTCGGCGGTGCGCAGGCCTATCCGTCGCGCACCAAGGACAAGATCCCGGTCGATTTCTCCACCGGGTCGGTTGGGCTTGGCGTCGGCATCACGCTCTTTGCTTCGCTGGTGCAGGACTACGTGCGTCTCCACGGGCTTGCGCCGCCGGGAGCCACCCCCGGGCGCTTGATCGCCGTCATGGGTGATGCGGAGCTCGACGAGGGCAACGTTTTCGAAGCGCTGCTCGAAGGCTGGAAGCACGACGTACGGAACCTATGGTGGATCATCGACTACAATCGCCAAAGTCTTGACGGCGTCGTCAATGACCGTCTTTTCCAGAAGATTCAGAGTTTTTTCGAAACCGTCGGCTGGCGGGTCGTAACGCTCAAATACGGCAAGCAGCTCGAAGCCGCCTTCGCCGCGCAGGACGGCGAGGCCTTGCGGCAGTGGATCGATGAATGTCCGAACGATCTCTATTCTGCCCTCACCTATCAAGGCGGCGCGGGCTGGCGCGAGCGTCTTCAGGCGGACCTCGGCAACCGTCCCGGCATCATGCGGCTCCTCAGCGGCCATGACGATCCCGCGCTCCATCGCCTCATGACGAACCTCGCGGGCCACGACATGGCATCGCTCATCGAAGCATTCGACGGCGCAAAGTCCGACGTGCCGCATTGCTTCGTCGCCTATACCATCAAAGGGTTCGGCCTGCCGCTCGCCGGCCACAAGGACAACCATGCCGGGCTCATGAACCCGGCACAGATGGCGGGCTACAAGGCCGCGCAGGACATCTCCGACGGTATGGAATGGGACAAATTCACCGGGCTCGACGTGGCGCGCGAAGCGCTCGAATCGTTCCTGGCCACGGTGCCTCTTGCCGCGCAGCGCAGTGTCCCGTCGCGCGCGGCGCCGCCGCTCTCGATGCCAAAGCTTGCGTTGCCGCGTGCTGCGGAGATGTCTACGCAGGAGGGCTTCGGGCGGCTGATGATCGAGATCGCGCGAGCCGGCGGCGACTTCGCGTCACGGGTCGTAACATGCTCGCCCGACGTCACCGTCTCGACCAATCTCGGGGGCTGGGTCAACCAAGTCGGCATCTTTCATGGGACGGCGCATGCCGATGTGTTCCGCGAGCGGCGTTTGCCCTCGGCGCAGCGCTGGACGCTCTCGCCCGAGGGCCGCCATGTCGAACTCGGGATCGCGGAGAACAACCTTTTCCTGCTTCTTGCGGCGCTGGGCCTCTCCGAGGCGACGTTCGGCGCGCGACTCTTGCCTGTGGGAACGCTCTATGATCCTTTCATCGCGCGTGGCCTCGATGCGCTCAATTACGCCTGTTACCAGGACGCGCGCTTCATGCTGGTAGCGACGCCCTCCGGCTTGACGCTTGCGCCCGAAGGCGGCGCGCATCAATCGATCGGCACGCCGCTTATCGGGATGGGCCAGCCCGGCCTCACCTACTTCGAGCCCGCCTTCGTCGACGAGCTGCAGGCCGTCATGGAATGGGCGTTCGATCATATGCAGCAACCGGACGGCGGCTCGGTCTATCTGCGGCTCTCGACGCGCAGTATCGAACAGCCGCGACGGACAATGGACACGAGCCTTATCGACGCCGTGACCGATGGCGGCTATTGGCTGCGCGAGCCGGCACCGGGGAGCGATCTCGCAATCGTTGCGATGGGCGCGGTTCTCCCCGAAGCGATTGCGGCGCTCGCGCGGATCGGCGAAGAGACGGCGCGCGCCGGGCTTCTGGTGGTGACATCGCCTGACCGCCTTCACCGCGACTGGCTCGCGCATGGCGATAGGTCGCATGCAGCAAACCTGCTCGCGCCGATTGCCCGCGACGCGGCACTCGTCACCGTGCTCGACGGCCATCCGCTGACCCTGTCTTGGCTGGGCGCGGTCCGCGGGCACCGCGCGTTACCGCTGGGTGTTTCAAAATTCGGCCAGTCGGGGAATCTGGTCGATCTCTACCGGGTCTACGGCATCGACGCTGATGCGGTCATCGGGCGCGCATTGCCTTCGGCCGGAAGAGAATAGCCTTGGGCAAGCAATCGCCGTCTAAAGACGCGCGAAAGGGAGCAACGCATGGCGTCGAAACGTAGCCTCATGGATTTGCTCGGCGCGCCTTGGACGTCGATGGGTGAAGCGTTCAATCGGCGCGGCGGACGTGGTGAGGCTGAGATCAAGATCCTCACGGCACCGGATGGCCGGCGCGTCGGACTGATTCACCTCAATGGCGAGGGCCGGCCGCATTTCCACACGAAGGCGTCGAGCTTCTTTATCCTCGATGGGACGATGGAGCTTCGCGACCGCATCATCGGACCTGGCACATGGGCGATCGAGCCTTATGGCGCCGTCCACCCGCACACACGGTTTCACGACGTGGTCTACGGCCTCGGCATGGCCGAAGGCGATTTCGGGGTCGGTAACGTCGTCCTCGATCGTATCGAGGACGCGCCGGAATGGGTTGCGCGGGCGGGCCTAAAGCCGGGCGATTTCTCGACGCTCGTTGAAGCCCACTCGGTTCCCTGGCTGCCCTTTGGCGACGGGCTCTCGATCAAGGTATTGCACGTGTTCGACGGGCGAAGCGCTTTCGCCGCCTTGTTCAGAGCTGAGCAGGGCGCGCAGCTATCGCGGCGCCGCTACCTTGGGCCGGCGGATTTTTACGTCCTCGGCGGGCAAATGGAATTCGCCGACGCCACAGCCACCCCCGGCACCTGGGTGCATGAACCAGCCGGCGCGGAGGACGAGGCCGTGACCTTCCGAGTGGCTACCGAGTTCCTCGCCAACATGTACGGCGCAGTCGTCGAATTCGACATAGGGGGCGCCGTCTCGCGCGTCATCGCGGGTTTTGCTCTCCGCGACCTCGCTCATGTCAGGACGGATGGCCAGCCGGACGTGACAAAGCTGAGCCACGCCGACCAACAACGGGCACTCGCGGCCTTCGCGACCGTCTCATCATTGCGACATCGGGAGAGAGTGACGGTCGACGGCTAGCCGCCCGCCGGACAAGCAAGATTCGATGGGGTCGCGTATAGTGATCTTGTCGCCCGCAAGCGTGGGAGGAAGCATTGGCCAGCCTCAAGCTCAGTCTCGCCATCACGAGCAATCCGCGCACCAGGCCCGTCATCGACGGCCGGGTCAAGGCAGAAGGCATCGATTTCACCACGACGGTCCTCGGCGCAGGAGAGATTTTCTGGCGACAATTGAGCTTTGCCGAGTTCGACGTTTCCGAAATGTCGATGTCGGAACTGATGATGATCCGCGCCCGGAACGACGAGCGATTCATGGGCGTGCCCGTATTCACGACGCGACGCTTCTATCACACGGGCATCCTTGTGCGCAGGGACGCCAGGATCGATGGTCCCGGCGACCTTAAGGGCAAGCGCGTCGGTGTGCCGGAATACGTGCAGACATCGGCGTTGTGGAATCGCGGCGTTCTCGAGAACGAGTTCGGCGTCGCGCCCAAGGATGTGACCTTCTTCATGGAGCGGTTGCCGGCCCGTAGCCATGCAGGGGCGATCGGCTTCAAACCGCCGCCGGGCGTCACCATCAACCAGATTCCATCCGAGGAGAACATCGGCTCCATGATGCTTTCTGGCGCACTCGACGCCTGCATATCCTATATCCGCAGCCCCGGCCTCATCGATCGCAGCGATGCGGACCTCGAAGCGCATTCCGAGATCAAGCCGTTGTTTCCCGACCCAACGGTCGAGGGCATCCGCTACTACAAGAAGACCGGCATCTTCCCGATCAATCACGGCATGGTCGTTAAGCGCTCGCTGTTCGAGCAGGAACCGTGGGTCGTGATCAACATTCTCAAAGCGTTCAATGAGGCGAACGACATAGCCGAGCGCGAACGTCGCGAGCATGTCGCCTACCATTTTGAGACCGGACTCGTGCCGCCGGACTATCGCAAGGCGCTCGCGACGCGACTCATCACGCATGGACTCAAGGCGAACCGCGCAACCCTCGAAACGGCGGCAAGATATTCGCATCAGCAAGGCCTCACTCCCCGCGTGGTGGCGATGGAGGACCTGTTCGCGCCGAATGCGTTGGAGTCGTGAAGGGGCGCTCGCCTATTTCAGAGGATAGGCTTCGGTATCGAGCCTCGACATGTCGCGGTAGCCTCCGACGAGCTTCATTCACGCAAAGGACCTGCAACGTTGGAGGACGCCGCGTGGCCGAGCTCAAGTCGCTTGGGCAGCAA
>Ga0335079_10003449_pt1 | contig 18282 bp, 14 predicted proteins | sample Lox_Sample_33_FD_206719 | JGI IMG/M metagenome (GOLD analysis project Ga0335079, IMG submission 206719) | Soil microbial communities from Loxahatchee National Wildlife Refuge, Florida, United States - Lox_Sample_3.3 | ecosystem: Environmental > Terrestrial > Soil > Wetlands | place: USA... | reverse complement strand
ACTCCTGCGCGGGCTTTACGACCGCACCCAGGGCGGTGATGGCTTCGTGAGCCTCGAGGTGTCGCCGCACCTCGCCTACGACTCGATCGGCAGTCTCGCGGAAGGTCGGCGCCTGTGGCAGCGACTCAACCTGCCGAACGTGCTCATCAAGATCCCCGGCACCGAAGCAGGGCTGCCGGTGATCCGCGATCTTGTGGCGCACGGCATCAACGTCAACGTGACGCTGCTGTTCTCGCCCGAGCGCTATCGCGCGGTGGCGCGGGCGTGGATGGACGGGCTCACGGCGCGTGCCCGTGCGGGCCAGCCGATCGGCGCCGTCGCCTCGGTGGCGAGCTTCTTCCTGAGCCGCATCGACACGCTGGTGGACCGGATGCTGGACTCACTCGCCTCGCACGGCCAGCCGGCGGCGCGCACGCTGCGCGGCAAGGCGGCGATCGCGAGCGCCGCACGCGCCTACGAGATCTTCGAGGAGACACTCGCCACGCCCCAGTGGCAGGCGCTGGCCGCGCAGGGCGCGCGGCCGCAGCGCCTGCTGTGGGCCTCGACATCGACGAAGGATCCGAGCTACAGCCCCATCAAGTACGTCGAGGAGCTGGTGGTGCCGGGCACGGTCAACACCATGCCGCTCGAGACACTCAACGCCTATCGGCGTCTCGGCCGCCCCGAGCTGCGTCTCGAGCGCCATCTCGCGGAAGGCTCCGATACGCGCGAGGGGCTCGAGCGGCTCGACATCGACATGGAGGCGGTGGCTCAGCAGCTCGAGGGCGAGGGCGTGGCGAAGTTCATCGAGCCCTTCGACAAGCTGCAGAAGTGGCTCGAGGACCGGCGGCGGCAGTCGCGGCCGTCCTGAGTCTCCTGGCAGGAGGTGCAGGTGGAAACCGACGCGGTACGCGAAAGGCTGCTCAAGCGCCGTGAGGAGCTGCGCCAGCGCGCGAGCGATGCAAGCGCCGAAGCGCGCCACGAGGCGGATCCGCTGTCGGCCGACTTCGCCGAGCAGGTGACGCAGCGCGAGAACGACGACGTGCTGGGCGCGATCTCGAGCTCGGCGCGCGCGGAGCTGCAGCAGGTCGAGGCGGCGCTGCGGCGTCTGGCGCAGGGCCGCTACACCACCTGCTCGGCCTGCGGCAGCGACATCGAGCCCGAGCGCCTCGCCGCCGTGCCGTACACCGACCGCTGCCGCGCCTGCGCCGAGAGCGCGCGGCCGATGCCCGGCCGCGGGCGCGGCTGACACGCTTGGCGGCTTCGGGCGTCATCACCGTCACCACCGACTTCGGACACCAGGGCCCGTTCGTCGGGGTGATGAAGGGCTGCATCCTCACGCGCTTCGCGGGTGCGAGGATCATCGATCTCACCCACGAGATCGTGGTGCACTGGCCCGCCGAGGCGGGCTTCTGGCTGGCGCGCGCGTTTCGCTTCTTTCCCGCAGGCACGGTGCACGTCGCGGTGGTGGATCCCGGGGTGGGCACCGCGCGTGACATCCTCGCCGCCGAGGCGGGCGGGCACTTCTTTCTGGCGCCCGACAACGGGCTGCTCGCCCCGGTCGTCAGCGGCAATCCCGGCGCGCGTCTCACGCGCCTCACCAGTCCGCATCTCGCGCGCCTCGGGGTGGATCACCCGAGCGCCACCTTTCACGGCCGGGACATCTTTGCACCGGTCGCAGCGGAGCTCGCCGCCGGGCGCTGCCTGCCGGCGGACCTCGGGGACGCCGTGGACACGCTCGTACCGTCCTGGGTCGAGGACCCGCTGGTGGAGCCGGCGAGCGTCGCGGGCGTCGTCATCACCATCGATCACTTTGGCAACCTCATCACCAACATCGACGCGGCTCTCATCGAGCGCTTCCGGGTACCGGTGGTGCACGCCGGCAACCATGCGTTCCCGCTCCTGCGGACCTATGGCGATACCCGGCCCGGGGAGTACCTGGCGCTGGTCAATTCCTTCGGAGTGGTCGAGATCGCCCGGGCCGAGCACAACGCCGCCGAGGGCCTGGGTCTCAGCCGGGGGGCTCCGGTGGTGGTACGAGACGGCACCGACCACGCCTGAGGCCCTCCCCGGACCCCCTTGTTCCGGTCCCGGAACCCCCCATTCCGGCAAATATTGATCATGGGCGCGAATCGGCTATAGTTCGCGCCTTGTTCCGTGCCGAATAGGCACGTTAAGCTTTGAATTAGTTAAGTATTTAGTACTACCAGATGTCTGAACGGGATAACGAGGGCTTCGACCTCGACGAGGAATTCCTGAACAGTCCGCCCGAGGACGGCACCGATTACGACCGGATGCTGGATCGGGTGGACAAGCGCGTGCGCACGCAGGGCAAGCGCGGCAAGGCCGCGTGGAGCCGCCTCGAGGAAGTGCTGGCGGACAAGAAGCTCGAGAAGGATCTGCAGGATTTCGAAGACGACTGAGCTCTAGAACAGCCCTCGCGCTGCCCGCTCCAAGCTCCAGACTCGAGCCGCATCGGACGCCGCCGCGCCGCCTGGCACGGCGGTGCGCGCCGGGGAAACACTCGTGACACGTACCGCTTCTGCCTGGATCGTCCTCAAGTTCGGCGGCACGAGCGTCGCCACGCTCTCCAACTGGACCAACATCGCCCAGGTCGCCGCCGACCGCCGCGCCGGCGGGGCGCGCGTGCTCATCGTGCATTCGGCGCTGAGCGGCATCACCGACCGCCTCGAGCGGCTGCTCGCGGCCGCGGCCGAGGGACGCCAGGAGGGCGAGCTGCGCCTCATCGAGGAGCGCCACCAGCGCCTCGCCGCCGAGCTCGGCGTGCCGCTCGGCGAGGACGTGGAGCGTCAGCTCGCGGAGCTGCGCGAGATCGCCTCCGGCATCGCGCTGGTGCACGAGGTGAGCGACCGCACGCGTGCCCGCGTGCTGGCTGCCGGCGAGCTCATGGCAACGCGCATCGGCGCGCGCTTCCTCGCCGCACGCGGCCTCGATGTCGCCTGGATCGATGCCCGCACCCTGTTGCGAGCCGAGGAGCGACACAGCGCCTCCTCGAAATCGAGCGTGCTGTCGGCGGTGTGCAGCTTCACTCCCGATGCGGCGCTGGAAGAGCGCCTGGGCGCATTGTCGCCGCTGCTCCTCACCCAGGGCTTCATCGCGAGTGATGCCGAAGGCCATACGGTACTCCTCGGCCGCGGCGGCTCCGATACCTCGGGCGCCTACTTCGCGGCGAAGCTGCGCGCGCAGCGTCTCGAGATCTGGACCGACGTGCCCGGCATGTTCAGCGCCAACCCGCGCTCCACGCCCGCCGCGCGGCTGCTGCGCTCGCTCCACTACGACGAAGCGCAGGAGATCGCCACCAGCGGCGCCAAGGTGCTGCATCCGCGCTGCATCCTGCCGGTGCGCCAGCAGGGCATCCCGCTGCATATCTATGCGACCCAGGCGCCGGAGCTCGAGGGCACGGTGCTGAGCGCGGCGGGGGGCGAAGGGGGCGGCGCGCAGGTGAAGGCGGTGTGCACGCGCAAGGGCATCACGCTCATCTCGATGGAGAGCCCGGGCATGTGGCACCAGGTGGGCTTCCTCGCCGACGCCTTCCAGGTCTTCAAACAGCACGGGCTGTCGGTCGACCTCGTCTCGACCTCCGAGACCAACGTCACCGTGTCGCTCGATCCCGCCGCCAATACGCTGGAGAACGCCCAGGTGAGCGCGCTCGCCGCCGATCTCTCGCGTCTGTGCCGCGTGCAGGTGATCGGCCCATGCGCCTCGGTGAGCCTCGTCGGGCGCAACATCCGCGCGATCCTGCACCAGCTCGGCGGCGCCTTCGAGTTCTTCGAGGAGCAGAAGATCCACCTGGTGAGCCAGGCCGCCAACGACCTCAACTTCACCTTCGTGGTCGATGAGGGCCAGGGCGACCGGCTGGTCGAGCAGCTGCACGCGCTCCTCATACAGCCGCTGCCGGGCGACCGCGTGCTCGGCCCCACCTGGCAGCAGCTGTTCTCCGCCCCCCCCGCAGGTGCACACCGCACGCCGCCCTGGTGGCGCACGCGCCGCGAGGCGCTGCTCGCGGCCCTCGGCGAGCAGGCGGCGGCCTACGTCTACGACCTCGACAGCGTGCGCAGCGCGGCGCGCGCACTGCGCGCACTGCGCTCGGTCGAGCGCGTGCATTATTCGATGAAGGCCAATCCGCACCCGCAGATCCTGCGCGCGCTGCGCGCGGAGGGGATCGAGTTCGAGTGCGTGGCGCGCGGGGAGGTCGAGCGCATTCTCGCCACCTTGCCGGAGCTCGAGCCGGAGCGAGTGCTGTACACGCCGAACTTCGCGCCGCGCGAGGAATACGCGTGGGCGCTGGCGCGCGGCGTGCGCGTGACCGTCGACAACGGCTACGCGCTCGAGGCATGGCCGGAGCTGTTCGCGGGGCGCGAGATCTTCGCGCGCCTCGACACCGGCGTCGGCCGCGGCCACCACTCGCACGTGCGCACCGCCGGCTCGCGCTCGAAATTCGGCGTGAGTCTCGCCGATCTCGAGCCGTTCGCGCGCGCGGCGCGCGCCGCGGGGGCGCGCATCACCGGGCTCGAGGCGCACGTCGGCAGCGGCATCTTCGATGTCACGAGCTGGGAGCACACCGCGCAGCTGCTGGCGAGCGCGGCCGCGCGCTTCCCGGACGTGCGGGTCATCGACGTCGGCGGCGGGCTCGGCGTGCCGGAGCGCCCCGAGCAGCCGGGAGTGGACCTCGCCCGTCTCGACACGCTGCTGGGCAAGGTGCGCGAGGCCAATCCGCAGCTTGCCATCTGGCTCGAGCCCGGGAGGTATCTGGTCGCCTCCGCGGGCGTGCTGCTCGCCCGCGTCACGCAACTGAAGCACAAGAGCGGTGTGCGCTTCGTCGGCGTCGCCACCGGGATGAACTCGCTGATCCGTCCGGCACTCTATGGTGCATACCATGAGATCGCCAACCTCACGCGTCTCGGCGAGCCCGCCACGGAGCTCGTCAACATCGTCGGCCCCATCTGCGAGAGTGCGGATGTGCTCGGCCACGATCGGCTGCTGCCGCCGACCGCCGAGGGCGACGTGCTGCTGATCGCCAACGCCGGCGCCTACGGACACGCGATGAGCTCGCAGTACAACCTGCGCGCTCCGGCCGCGGAGCTGATCCTCTGAAGCGTCTGTTGCTCGGACTGCTGGGCGTGCTGGCACTCGCAGGCGCTGCGTACGTGCTGTACCTCGACCTGCTGGTGACGCGGCAGTTCGAGGGGCGGCGCTGGACGCTGCCGGCGCAGGTGTACGCGGCGCCGCTGGAGCTGTACGCCGGGCTGCAGCTGCCGGCACCCGAGCTCGCCCACGAGCTCGAGCGGCTGCACTATCGCCGCGTCACCCGGCTCGACCGGCCGGGGACTTACCGCACGAGCGGCGCGCGGATCGACGTGGCGCTGCGGCCGGTGAATTTCCCGGACGAGAAGCGCGATGCGCAGCTCCTCTCCATCCTCTGTGACAGCAACGGCATCGAGAGTCTGCAGGACGCCGCCGGGCGCGAGGTGCCGGTGCTGCGGCTCGAGCCGCTCCTCATCGGCAGCATCTTCCCGATCCACGGCGAGGACCGGGTGGTGGTGACGCCGCGGGAAGTGCCGCCGCTCCTGCCCGCGGCCCTCAAGGCGGTGGAGGACCGGCGTTTCGACTCGCATCGCGGCGTCGACCCGCAGGCGATCCTGCGGGCGCTGTGGGTGGACCTGCGGGCGCGGCAGATCGAGCAGGGCGGCAGCACCCTCACGCAGCAGCTGGTGCGCAGCTACTTCCTGTCGTCCCGGCAGACGCTCGGGCGCAAGCTCCGGGAGGCGATCATGGCGATCGCCCTCGACGCGCACTTCACCAAGGACGATCTCATGAACGCCTACATCAATGAGATCTTCCTCGGCCAGGACGGCGACCGGGCAATCCACGGCTTCGGGCTCGCGAGCCAGTTCTATTTCGGCAAGCCGCTCGCCGAGCTCGACTCCGCCGAGGTGGCGCTGCTGGTCGCGGTGGTGCGCGGGCCCTCCTGGTACGATCCGCGGCGCCACGCCGATCGCGCGCTCGCGCGTCGCAACCTGGTGCTCTCCGAGCTCGCCGAGCAGCACGTGCTGAGCGCGGCGGAGGCCGCCGCGGCCGCGAGCAAGCCGCTCGGCGTGACCCCGCGCCCGGCGGGCGCCTACTACCCCGCGTATCTCGACTTCGTGCGCCGTACGCTGCGCCGCGACTACCGCGAACAGGATCTCACCGAGGCGGGCCTCACGGTGTACACGAGTCTCGAGCCGCGCGCCCAGGATGCGGCCGAGCACTCCCTCGAGCACGAGCTCGAGCGGCTCGATCACCTGAAGAAGCGCGGCGCCGAGCCGCTCGAGGGTGCCGTGGTGGTGACCACTCCGCAGAGCGGCGACGTGACGGCGATCGTCGGCGGGCGCGACGTCGGCTACGACGGCTTCGACCGCGCGCTCGATGCGCATCGCGCCATGGGCTCGCTCGTCAAGCCCTTCATCTATCTCACCGCGCTCGAGAGCGGCCGCTACAACGCCGCCACCATCGTGCAGGATGAGCCGGTCGATGTGAAGCTCGCGGGCGGCAAGCACTGGCGGCCGGAGAATTTCAACCACGACACGAACGGTCCGGTACCGGTGGTGCGCGCGCTCGCCGAGTCGCTGAACCTCGCGACCGTTGGCGTGGGTCTCGACCTCGGCGTGCCTAAAGTCGCGGCGACGCTCGAGCGCTTCGGCCTCACTCCCGCGCCCGAGCAGGTGCCGGCGATGCTGCTCGGCGCCGTCAACGTGACGCCGCTCGAGGCGGCGCAGCTCTACAACGGGCTCGCCAACGGCGGCTTTCACAATCCGCTGCGCGCGGTGCGCACCGTGATCGGCGCCGACGGCAAGGCGCTCAAGGCCTTTCCGCTGCAGGTGACGCAGGTCGCGACGCCGCAGGCCATGTACCAGCTCGACCGGCTGCTGGTGCAGGTCATGAACCGCGGCACCGGCCGCCCGGCGCGTCCGCTCCTGCCGGCCGACCTCGTGGTCGCCGGCAAGTCCGGAACCTCGTCCGAGTTTCGCGACAGCTGGTTCGCGGGCTTCTCGGGGAGCGATCTCACCGTGGTATGGGTGGGATACGATGACGACGCGCCGACCGGCTTCACGGGCTCCGCGGGCGCACTGCCGGTGTGGGCACACATCATGGCGAGCCTCGGCGGCCACGCGTGGAATCAGCCCGCACCCGAGGGAATCGTCGACATGGAGATCGAGTATCCGAGCGGCTTGCGCGCCCTGCCGGGCTGTGCGGACGACCGCGTCACGGTGGCCGTGCCCGCGGCCGCCCAGATACCCGCCAAGCCCGGCTGCGGCTTCCCTGAGGCGGGCAACCCCGTGACCACCCTGATCAGCCGCAGCGAGCGCTGGCTTCACGCCCTGGTGCACTGATGCTGCGTGCGCTCGTGCTGCTGCTCGCACTGGCTCTCGGCGGCTGCGTATTGCGCGGCGGGCCGCTGCCTCCCGGCGGACCGCCGGGCGCACCGGCGGGCGGGCCACAGGGTCCGGCGCCCGGGGCGGCTGCGCCGGGGACCCAGGCGCCGGCCGCGCCGGGCGAGCCGGGAGCACCTCCGCGCCCGCGCATGGGACCGGCGGCGATGGCGCTCCTCGGACAGGCGCGCTCGCAGGCAAGCGCCGGGGAATTCGCCGCCGCCGGCGCGACGCTCGAGCGGGCGCTGCGCATCGAGCCGGAGAATCCGCTCCTCTGGGCCGAGCTCGGGCGACTGCAGCTGAGCCAAGGGAACCCCGCGCAGGCCGAGGGCATGGGCCGCAAGGCTCTCGCCGTCGCGAGCGGGGATGCCGAGGCTCAGGCCGCGGCCTGGGGCGTGATCGCGGATTCCCTCCGCGCCCGCGGCCGCAATGCAGAGGCCGCCGACGCCGAGCGGCGTGCCGCGGCCCTCGCGCCGCGCTGAGCGCGAACCTCTTCACAGAAGGCAGGCGCGGGCGCCCTTGCGGATCGAGCCCGCCGCACCCTAAACTTGCGGGACTCATCGAGACCGGCTGAGGGATAGGCCCTTGGACGCCGGGGCAACCGCCAGGCTTAACCACCCTGGGAAGGTGCCAACTCCTTCGATTCTGGCCCTCCGGGCCGGGATCGACAGATGAGCGGTTTGCGTAGCCCCCCGGGTGCCTGCCCGGTGCGTGGATGGACGCAACATGCCTGGCGCACATCCTGCGCCGGCCCGCTCCGCGAGCTTCCGATGACCTGAGAAGCTTGTGGAGGATCCTGATGAGCCGCGTGACTGACCTTCTGACGGGCGCTGAACTTGCGGCCAACGGCGTGAGCCAGGTGACGCAGACCGTGCGCGCCGGCCTCGAGTGCGAGGATCGCACGGGCTGCGTGATTCCGCCGCTGCACCTGTCCTCGACCTTCGCCTTCCGCGGCTTCGGCGAGAAGCGCGCCTATGACTACACACGCTCCGGCAACCCGACGCGCGACCTGCTCAGCGAGGCGCTGACCGAGCTCGAGCAGGGGGCGGGCGCGGTCGTCACGGCGAGCGGCATGGCCGCGGTGACCCTCACCGGTTACCTGGTACCGGCGGGCGCGCGCATCGTCGCGCCGCACGACTGCTACGGCGGCACCTATCGCCTCTTCGAGGCGTGGCGCAAGCGCGGCGAGCGCCAGGTCGAGTTCGTCGACTTCGGCGACGCGGCCGCGGTGCGCGCCGCGCTGGCGCGGCCGACCGCGCTCCTGTGGATCGAGACGCCGAGCAACCCGCTGCTGCGCATCACCGACATCGCCGCGTTCGCGGCCGCGGGTCGCGCGAGCGGCGCGATCACCGTGGTGGATAACACCTTTCTCTCTCCCGCGTGGCAGCAGCCGCTCACGCTCGGCGCGGACCTCGTGGTGCACTCGACCACCAAGTACCTCAACGGCCACAGCGACGTGGTCGGCGGCGCGGTGGTGGCACGTGACAAGGCGCTGCACGAGGAGCTCGCGTGGTGGGCCAACTGCCTCGGCCTCACCGGCGCGCCGTTCGACAGCTATCTGACGCTGCGCGGGCTGCGCACGCTGCACGCGCGCCTCGAGCACCATGCGCGCAATGCGCACGCACTCGCGCACTGGCTCGAGGGCCAGGCGAACGTGCAGCGCGTGTGGTACCCGGGGCTCGCCAGCCACCCGGGACACGAGCTCGCCCGCCGGCAGCAGCGCGGCTACGGCGCCGTCATCACCCTCGAGCTCGAGGGCGGACACGACGCGGTGCGCGAGTTCGTCGCGGACCTGAGCTGCTTCTCGCTGGCGGAGTCCCTGGGCGGCGTCGAGAGCCTGGTGGCGCACCCGGCCACCATGACGCATGCGGCCATGGATCCGGCGGCGCGCCTCAAGGCGGGCCTGAGCGACGGGCTGATCCGCCTGTCGATCGGTATCGAGGGGCTCGAGGATCTGCGCGCGGATCTGGCGCGCGCACTCGCACGGGCCGCGCGGGTGCTGCCCGCGCAACCGCCTAGGCTGGCGGCCGCAGGCTGCTGATCACGGCGTCCGCCGCTGCGCGCGTGCCGAGCGCGGGCGCGCCGGCGGGGACCAGGTCGACGGTGCGCGCCCCGGCCGCGAGTGCCGCGTCCGCGGCGCGCTCCAGCGCCGCCGCTTCGGCGGCGAGCCCGAGCGAGTGCTTGAGCAGCAGCGCCACGCTGTAGATGGTGCCGTAGGGATTGGCGATACCGCGGCCGGCGATGTCGGGCGCCGAGCCGTGGATCGGCTCATAGACTCCGCGCCGACCCTCGCCGAGGGAGGCCGAGGGGAGCAGCCCCAGCGACCCGGCGAGCATCGAGGCCTCGTCGGTGAGGATGTCGCCGAACATGTTCTCGGTGACCAGCACGTCGAAGTCGCGCGGCCGGTGGATGAGGTGCATCGCGGCGGCGTCTACGAGGCTGTGCTCGAGCGTCACGTCCGGGAACTCGCGTGCCATGAGCTCAGTGGTGACCGCGCGCCACAGGCGCGAGGTCTCCAGCACGTTGGCCTTGTCGATCGAGGTGAGGCGCCCGCGCCGCGAGCGCGCGAGCTGTGCCGCGACACGCACGATGCGCTCGATCTCCGCCGCCGTGTACACACAGGTGTCGGTGGCGCGGGTGGCATCGCGGCTCTTGTCGCCGAAGTAGATTCCGCCGGTGAGCTCGCGCACGAAGATGAGGTCCACCCCCGCCACCACCTCCGGCTTGAGCGTCGAAGCTCCGCTCAAGGCAGGATGGACTTTCACCGGACGCAGGTTGGCGAATACTCCGAGCTCCTTGCGCAGTCTGAGGAGACCGGTCTCCGGGCGTACGGGCGCCTCGGGCGCGGACCATTTCGGTCCGCCGATCGCCCCGAGCAGCACCGCATCGGCGCTGCGGCAGGCGGCGAGGGTTGCGGCCGGCAGCGGTTCGCCGTGCAGGTCGATGGCGGCGCCGCCGAAGGGCAGCTCGCTGAGCTCGAACTGGTGACCGAAGCGTGTGGCGAGCGCGCGCAGGCAGCCGAGAGCCGCGGCGATCACCTCCGGACCGATACCGTCTCCCGGGAGGACCGCGATCCGGGCTCTCATCGGGTGCGCTCGTACGCCTCGATCTCGCGGCCGAGTGACAGCAGGTAGCCGAGCTCGTCGATCCCGTGCAGCAGGCAATGCTGGGCGAACGGCTCGACGGGGAAGCGCACGGCGACGCCCGTCGGCAGGGTGAGGGTCGCCGCGGCGAGATCCAGCGTCAGCTCGGCGCCGGGGTGCGCGAGCAGCCAGTCGCTCGTTCTCTCATCGACGATCACCGGGACCAGGCCGTTCTTCAGCGAGTTGTTGCGGAAGATGTCTGCGATCTCGGTGCTCACCACCGCCCGGAAGCCCTGGTCGAGCAGCGCCCAGGGTGCGTGCTCGCGCGAGGAGCCGCAGCCGAAGTTGCGGCCGGCGACGAGGATGCGGCAGCCGGCGCTCTCCGGGCGGTTGAGCACGAAGTCGGGCCGCGGCCGGCCGGCCTCGTCGTAGCGCCAGTCGGCGAACAGATGCGCGCCGAGTCCGGTACGCGTGGTGGTGGTGAGGAAGCGCGCCGGGATGATCTGGTCGGTGTCGATGTTGGTGGCCGGCAGCACCACGGTGCGCGAGGTGAGGGCGGTGAACGGCTCGGTCACAGCAGCTCCCGCGGGTCGGTGATGCGGCCGCGCACGGCGCTGGCCGCGGCGGTGAGCGGGCTCGCCAGCAGCGTACGCGCCCCCGCCCCCTGGCGGCCCTCGAAGTTGCGGTTGCTGGTGCTGACGGCGTATTCGCCGCGCGCCACCGTATCGCCGTTCATGCCGAGGCACATCGAACAGCCCGACTCGCGCCACTCGGCGCCGGCCTCGAGGAACACGCGGTCGAGTCCCTCGGCCTCGGCCTGGCGCTTCACCTGCTGCGAGCCCGGCACGACCAGCATCGTGATGCCGCGCGCGATGTGCCGGCCGCGCAGCAGGCGCGCCGCGCTGCGCAGGTCCGAGAGGCGCGCGTTGGTGCAGCTGCCGATGAACACCACGTTCACGGGCCGGTCCCTGATCGGCTGTCCGGCCTCGAAGCCCATGTAGCTGAGGGCGCGTGCGTACACCGCATCCCCCCGGTGGTCCGGGATCGCGCCGGTGACCGGCACCACCATGCCGGGGTTGGTGCCCCAGGTGATCATCGGCTCGACCTGCGAGGCATCGAGGCGCAGCTCGCGATCGAAGCGCGCGCCGGGATCGGTGGGCAGCGCGCGCCACTCATCGAGCGCACGTTCCCAGGCGGCACCCCTGGGCGCGCGCGGACGGCCGGCGAGATACGCGTAGGTCGTGTCGTCGGGCGCCACCATGCCGGCGCGCGCCCCCGCCTCGATCGACATGTTGCAGACCGTCATGCGCTCGTCCATGTCGAGCGCGCGCACGGTCGGGCCGCGATACTCGATCACATGGCCGGTACCGCCGGCGACACCGAGCCGGCCGATGATCGCGAGGATCAGGTCCTTGGCCGAGACGCCCTCGCGCAGCTTCCCCTCCACCTCGACCGCCAGCGTGCGCGGCTTGCGCTGCAGGAGGCATTGCGTCGCGAGCACGTGCCCGACCTCGGTGGTGCCGATGCCGAAGGCGAGCGCCCCGACCGCGCCGTGGGTGCTGGTGTGGCTGTCGCCGCAGACGATGGTCTTGCCGGGCTGCGTGAGGCCGAGCTCGGGTCCGATGATGTGCACGATGCCGCGCTGCTCGCTCTCGAGGCCGAGGAGCTCGACGCCCGCCTGCGCGCAGTTCTGCTCCAGCTCGCGGATCTGACGCGCCGCGGACTCGATGGTGATCGGCGCGCCGCCGAACACCTGAGCCGTGCGGGTCGGCGTCGAGTGATCCATGGTGGCGAGTGTGAGGTCCGGCCGTCGCACCGCGAGGCCCCGCTCGCGCAGCAGCGTGAACGCCTGGGGCGAGGTGACCTCGTGGATCAGGTGCAGGTCGATGTAGAGCACCGCCGGGGTGGCGGCGGTCTCGGCGGCGACCTCGTGCCGCTGCCAGACCTTCTCAAAGAGTGTACGGGCGAGCAGCGCCATGTCAGCCGGCGGCCGCAGCACGCGGCGCCGACATGTCGACGTAGTCGAGCCAGCCCCAACGATCGGGGGTCTTGCCCGAGAACAGTCCGAAGAACGCGCTCTGCAGTGTCTCGGTCAGGGGACCGCGCTTGCCGTTGCCGACGGTCAGGCGGTCCACCGAGCGGATGGCGGTGATCTCGACCGCCGTACCGGTGAAGAACGCCTCGTCGGCGAGGTACAGCAGCTCCCGCGGAATCGCCATCTCGCGCACCTCGATGCCGCGCTCGCGGGCGAGCCGCATCACGGTGTCGCGCGTCAGCCCGCCGAGCACCGAGTGGGCGAGGGCGGGGGTGAGGAGCACCCCGTCCTTTACGAGGAACAGGTTCTCGCCCGAGCCTTCACTCAAGGTGCCATCGGGCGAGAGCCCGATGCCCTCGGCGAAGCCCAGGCGGCGCGCCTCGGCGCCGATCAGCTGGCTCGAGAGATAGTTGCCGCCGGCCTTGGCGAGCGCCGGCAGGGTGTTGGGTGCCACGCGGTTCCACGACGAGACGCAGACATCGACGCCGGCGTCCTCGCCCTCGCCGGCGAGATACTTGCCCCATTCCCAGGCGGCGATCGCGACCTCGGTGGGCGGATCGATCTTCGGCGTCACGCCGATCTCGCCGTAGCCGCGGAACACCACCGGGCGGATGTAGGCGCCACGCTTGAGACCGTTCGCCGCGATCACCTGGCGGCAGGCCTCGTTCACCTGCTCGACGGAGAACGGCATCGCGATGCGGTAGATCTTCGCCGAATCGAACAGCCGCCGCGTGTGATCGCGCAGGCGGAAGATCGCCACGCCGCGCGGCGTCTCGTAGGCGCGCACGCCCTCGAACACCGACGAGCCGTAGTGCAGCGCGTGGCTGAGCACGTGCACCGTGGCCTTCTCCCAGGGCACGAGCTTGCCGTTGAACCAGATGAACTGCGTGGCGGGAATGGGCATGGGAACTCCTGGACTTCAGACCGCCGCCGGCACCGCCGGCGTCGCCGCGGCGCGCGCGCGCGTCCCGGCCTGCGCCAGCTCGATGCGATTGATCACCTCGAGGAAGGCGCGGGTGCCGGACTCGACGATATTGGTGCTCACGCTGGCGCCCCGGTAGGTGCGGCGATTGTACTCCACGTACACCCGTGCCTCGCCCTGCGCGTCCTCGCCCTCGGAGACCGCCTTGACCTCGAACTTGCGCAGCACCACGCGGATGCCCGTGGCCGCCTCGATCGCCTTGAAGGCGGCATCCACCGGGCCGTCGCCGTGGGCGGCCTGCTCGATGCTGCGCCCGTCGGCATGGGTGAGCATCACGAGCGCGCGCGCCGCTCCCGTGCTGCGCGTCTCGGTGGTGAGCTCGGCGAGCGTCCAGGGTCCGGCCGCCGAGCCCTCGGCGCGCAGAATGAGCGCCTCGATGTCGCCATCGTAGAGCTCCTTCTTGCGGTCGGCGAGCGCCTTGAACTCCTCGAACAGCTGATTGAACTCCTGCTCGTCGAGCTCGAAGCCGAGCGCCTGCACCCGCTCGCGCAGCGCGTGCCGGCCGCTGTGCTTGCCGAGCACCAGATGGCTGCGCGACAGGCCGACGTCTTCCGGCCGCAGGATCTCGTAGGTCGAGTAGTGCTTGAGCATGCCGTGCTGATGGATGCCGGCCTCGTGCGCGAAAGCGTTCTCGCCGACCACCGCCTTGTTGCGCGGGATCGGCATGCCGGTGATGCTCGAGACCAGGCGCGAGGTGGGGTAGAGGCGCGGCGTGTTGATCCCGGTGGCGACGTTGAAGAAGGCGGCGCGCGTCTTCAGCGCCATCACCACTTCCTCCAGCGAGCAGTTGCCGGCGCGCTCGCCGATGCCGTTGATGGTGCACTCGATCTGCCGTGCACCCGCGACCACCGCGGTCAGGCTGTTGGCCACCGCCATGCCGAGATCGTCGTGGCAGTGGACCGAGAGCCGGATGTCATCGATGCCGCGTACGTTCTTGCGCAGATAGCGAAACAGCTCCGCGAACTCATCCGGCACGGTGTAGCCGACGGTGTCGGGAATGTTGACGGTGCTGGCGCCGGAGGCGATCGCCGTCTCGACCACCTGGGCGAGGAACTCGAGCTCCGTGCGCGAGGCATCCTCCGGGGAGAATTCGACGTCCGCGCACAGCTCGCGCGCCCGCGCGACCCCGGCGGCGGCGGCGCGCAGGATCTCCTCCTGCGCCATGTTGAGCTTGTACTGGCGGTGGATGGCGCTGGTGGCGAGGAACACGTGGATGCGGTGACGCGGCGCCTCCTCGAGGGCGCGCGCCGCGAGCTCGATGTCCTCCGCGTTGCAGCGCGCCAGGCCGCAGATGACCGGTCCCGCGATCTCGCGCGATACCGCCTGCACACTCTCGAAATCGCCGCGCGAGGCGGCCGGAAAACCCGCTTCGATGACGTCGACGCCGAGTTCGGCGAGCGCGCGCGCGACGCGCAGCTTCTCGGGCCGCGTCATGCTGCAGCCCGGGGACTGCTCGCCATCGCGCAGCGTGGTATCGAAGATCAGTACGCGGTCGGGATTGCTGCTCATGGCCGTTACCTCACGCCCGCCGTTCGTTCAGCCATGGCATGCGCGCGCGCAGCCCGGCACCCACTTTCTCGATCTGCCGGTCGATGTCGGCGGCGAGGAGCTTCTGGTAGTTCGCCTTGCCGGTCTCGTTCTCCCTGATCCACTGGCGCGCGAACTTGCCGCTCTGCACCTCTTTCAGCACCTTGCGCATCTGCTTCTTGACGCGCTCGTCCACGATGCGCGGGCCGCGCGTCAGATCGCCGTACTTGGCGGTCTCGGAGATGAACTGATGCATCTTGGAGATGCCGCCCTCGTGCAACAGGTCGACGATCAGCTTCAGCTCGTGCAGGCACTCGTAGTAGGCGACCTCCGGCTGATAGCCCGCCTCGACGAGGGTCTCGAAGCCCTTCACCACGAGCTCGGTGGTGCCGCCGCAGAGCACCGCCTGCTCACCGAAGAGATCCGTTTCGGTCTCCTCCGCGAAGGTGGTCTCGAGCACGCCGCCGCGCGTGCCGCCGATGCCGTGCGCGTAGGCGAGGGCGCGGGCGTGCGCCTTGCCGCTCGCGTCCTGGGCGACGGCGATGAGGCACGGCACGCCGCGCCCCTGCTGGTATTGCCGGCGCACCAGGTCGCCCGGCCCCTTGGGCGCAATCAGCACCACGTCGAGGTCGGCGCGCGGCTTCACCTGGCGGAAGTGGATGTTGAAGCCGTGCGCGAACAGCAGCGCCGCGCCCCGCTTCAGCACCTTCCTGATGTCCTGATACAACGCCTTCTGCGCGAGGTCCGGCACCAGCATCGCGATGAGGTCGGCGCTCGCGGCAGCAGCTATCGGCTCGGCGACCTCGAGTCCGTCGCGACGCGCCTTCTTCCAGCTCGCGCCCCCCTTGCGCACGCCGACGACGACGTCGAACCCAGAGTCCTTGAGATTGAGCGCGTGCGCACGCCCCTGGCTGCCGTAGCCGAGGATGGCGATGCGCGCGCCCTTGAGCGCCCTGCGATCGACGTCTTTATGGGAATAGAGCTTCATGTCCTCGCCTCCTCGAAGCGGCGCCGTGCGCCGCGCTGCAAACGCAAAAAACCCCGCAGCGGCTTTTGCCGGTGCGGGGTCTTCAGTTCTCTCTTGCTTCGCTCGTGCCTTACTTGCTTGGTCAGGCGTGCGTGCGTGCCCCACACCGGCTTGCTGCACTGATAAGCAGCAGTGCCGCGGGGAGTCCAAGCAGCAGCGCGAGACGCGCGGCGGGTGCCGCGGTGCGGATCTCAAGCGATGTTGCTGCGGATATCACGGACGAACCCACCTCGTGCCCTCGATGGGAGCACAGGAACCGCCGACTTGTCAACGAGTTGAGCGCGCAGCCTGAAGTCGCGGGTGCTAATCTCGCCGCCATGAAAAAGAAGACGACCGATGAGCGGCAGTACTCGCGCGTCGTGGTGGATGGACTGAAGCAGGCACCCGCACGCGCCATGCTGCGGGCGGTGGGCTTCAGGGACGAGGACTTCGGCAAGCCGCAGATCGGCGTGGCCTCCACCTGGGCGAACCTGACCCCGTGCAACATGCACATCGGCGCGCTCGCCGATGCTGCCGCCGCGGGCATCGATGGGGCGGGGGGGAAGAGCGTTCTGTTCAATACGATCACGGTGTCCGACGGCATCTCCATGGGTACGCCGGGCATGCGCTACTCGCTCGTGTCGCGCGAGATCATCGCCGACTCCATCGAGGCGGTGGTCGGGGCCGAGGGCTTCGACGGCTTCGTCGCCATCGGCGGCTGCGACAAGAACATGCCCGGCTGCGCAATGGCCATGGCGCGGCTCAACCGGCCGGCGGCCTTCGTCTACGGCGGCACCATCCGCCCCGGAATTCAACGGCGCGACATCGTCACCGTCTTCGAGGCGGTCGGTGCGCGCGCCGCGGGCACCCTCTCCGAGGAGGCCCTGCGGGAGATCGAGCGCACGGCGATCCCCGGTCCCGGAAGCTGCGGGGGCATGTACACGGCCAACACCATGGCCTCGGCAATCGAGGCCTTGGGCTTGTCCTTGCCGGGCAGCTCGGCGCAGGACGCGGTGGGCGCCGCGAAGCATTCCGACAGCGCACGCGCCGGCGCGGCGGTGGTGAGGCTGGTGCGCGAGGGCTTGAAGCCGCGCGACATCCTCACCCGCCGGGCGTTCGAAAACGCCATCACCGTGGTCGCGGCCCTCGGCGGATCGACCAATGCGGTGCTGCACCTGCTCGCTATCGCCCGCGACGCGCGGGTGCGGCTGAGCCTCGATGACTTCACCCGCGTCGGCAAGCGCTCGCCGGTGCTCGCGGACCTGCGCCCGAGCGGCAGGTACCTGATGTCGGAGCTGGTGGCGATCGGCGGCATCCAGCCGCTCATGAAGATGCTGCTCGACGGCGGTCTGCTGCATGACGATTGCATGACGGTCACCGGCCAGACACTGCGGCAGAATCTCGAAAAGACCCCGATGTACATGAAGGGACAGGAGATTGTCAGACCGTTGTCCGATCCCCTGAAGAAAGAGAGTCACCTGGTGATCCTCTACGGGAACCTCGCTCCCGAAGGCGCGGTGGCCAAGATCACCGGCAAGGAGGGGGAGCGCTTCGAAGGGCGGGCGCGCGTGTTCGACGGCGAGGAACGCGCCACGGCGGCGATTCTCGCCGGCCGCATTCGCGCGGGCGATGTGGTCGTGATCCGCCACGAGGGACCGAAGGGGGGGCCCGGCATGCGCGAGATGCTGAGTCCCACGGGCGCGATCAGCGGAAGGGGCCTCGATGGCAAGGTGGCCCTGATCACCGACGGACGCTTCTCCGGGGGCAGCCATGGCTTCGTCGTCGGACATATCGCACCGGAGGCCGCGGTCGGCGGCCCGATCGGCCTGCTGCACAACGGCGACGCGATAGCGATCGATGCGCGCAAGCGCGAGCTTCGCGTGAATCTCACGGCCGCGGAACTGCGGGCGCGCCGGCGGGCCTTCAAGCCGCCGCGGCCGTTCGCCGCGGCCGGCGTCCTAGCGAAGTACGCGCGCCTTGTCCAGAGCGCATCATTGGGCGCGGTCACCGAGCCGATACAGACACGTCGGCGCGCTTCCTGAGGGGCCGCCGGAGTTGTCAGTCCCGAAGTCAGCGGTTACAGTGCGCGAGGCTCCGTCGCAGCGCACACTGCGAGGCAGCGTCCGGGGGAATTTTAGAATTTAACGCTCCCCGCCCGACTGCCTGACGGAGTGAGTTCGTCAAGTATGATTCGTTTCCAGGGGAGCCGGCGGGGCAGGCCGCAGGCAACGGGGTTCTGG
>Ga0335079_10003446_pt1 | contig 18294 bp, 18 predicted proteins | sample Lox_Sample_33_FD_206719 | JGI IMG/M metagenome (GOLD analysis project Ga0335079, IMG submission 206719) | Soil microbial communities from Loxahatchee National Wildlife Refuge, Florida, United States - Lox_Sample_3.3 | ecosystem: Environmental > Terrestrial > Soil > Wetlands | place: USA... | reverse complement strand
TTTCGCAACGAGCAGTACGATTCGCCACAACATAACCGCGTCCAAGACCATCGTGCTTTGAGGACAAGGGTCTCTTCAATACTGACTTTGGTTTCGCCGGAGCACGGAATCTTCATCATCCACGGGATAACGGGAGGTTCCCCATCGGGGTGAACCCGGGCTTCCCGGCCGCGGCTGGACCGTACACGCGGCCGGGTTCTGACACAGGCTCGTACGACGGAAGCAACCCGTCAGGGTGAGGGTTCCAGCTAGAATAGGCACCATGCGCGCATGGCTGCTGGATTCGTTCGAAGGCGTAGAAAAGATGCAGTTGCGGGATGTGCCGGACCCGCAGCCCGGCCCGGGGCAGATTCTGATGCGGGTGAAATTCGCGGCATTGAATCCGGCGGACGCGTTTCTGGCGCGCGCGATGTACCCGGCAAATCCGCCCCTGCCGCATATTTTGGGGCGAGACGGCGTGGGGGAAGTGGTCGCCGCGGGTCCGGGCGTGACCAACGTTCGGGTTGGGGATACGGTGGGGATTCTGCGCTGCGAAGTGGGTGTAGCGACGTGGGGGACGCTGGCGGAGAAGACCGTAGTGCCGGCGGCCAGCGCGGCTCCGGTGCCGAAAGGCTGGAAGAGCGAAGAGATGGCGTGCGGGCCGCTGGCGTTGCTGACGGCCTACCAGGCGTTGACCCAATGGAGTGACCCTCCGGCGCCACCCGAGGCTGGATCGACGGTGTTGGTCACCGGAGCGTCGGGCGGGGTGGGAATCGCCACAATTTTTCTCGCGAAATCGATGAAGCTGACGGTGGTGGCGTTATCGCGCAGCGCCGAAAAGGGCGCGAAGCTGAAAGATCTGGGGGCCGATTTCGTTTTCGATCCATCCTCGCGAGATCTGCGCTCGGAAGTGAGCAAGGCCCTCGCGCCAAAGAAGATCGATATCGCAGTGGACAACATCGGCGGGCCGTTCTTCAACCAGGTGATCGCGATGCTGGGCTATGGCGGGCGCATCAGCGTGGTGGGGAGGAGCGCGGGGCCCGTGCCTGAGTTCAATACAGCCTCTCTGTTTTTCAAACGCAACCGCATCGGCGGCGTGGCCGTCAGCGACTACACGCCGGAGGCGGCGCAAACGACTTGGAACGAAATCGTTTCACGGCTGGATGCGATGGGCCGCCGGCCGGTGATCGATCATGTCTTCCCGTTTGAAGAAACCAAGCAGGCGTTTGCGCGCCTGGGGCAGGGGCCGATGGGAAAAGTGGTGATCCGGGTGGGGGGGTAGAAATGTCTCTCCTCTAACACAGGCCCACTCGTGTGAGTCGTGCCGCACAGCTGTTTTGAACTCCCAGCGCTATTCTGGCGGCGAAGGGGGCACTCATGAAGGCAGTAGTTTATAAGGGCAAGAAGCAGGTTGCGGTCGAAGACGTTCCCAACCCCAAAATCGAAGCGCCGGATGATGCGGTGGTGCGGATTACCACGGCAGCCATCTGCGGCAGCGACCTGCATATGTACGAAGCGCGGAGCGCGGCCGAGCCTGGAATTGTGTTCGGGCATGAAAACCAGGGAATGGTGGAAGAAGTGGGACCGGCCGTGCGGCAGATCAAGAAAGGCGACCGCGTAGTTCTGCCGTTCAACGTGGCGTGTGGGTTCTGCTTCAATTGCAGCCGCGGATACACGAATGCCTGCCTGATCGCCAATCCGGAAGGCGCCACGGCCGGGTATGGATACGCCGGCATGGGGCCGTACCGGGGTGGACAGGCGGAATACCTGCGGGTGCCCTTCGCCGATTTCAACTGTTTGAAGCTGCCGGGAAAAGAAGCTGATGAATTTGAAGACGATTTCGTTCTGCTGGCGGACATCTTTCCCACTGCCTGGCATGCGGCGGAGCTGGCGCATGTGCAGGCCGGCGATTCGGTGGCGGTGTTCGGCGCCGGACCCGTTGGGCTGTTGTCGGCCTACAGTGCGCTGCTCCGCGGCGCGGCCGAAGTGTACGTGGTCGATCGCGCGCCCGAGCGGCTCCGCAAGGCCGAGAACATCGGCGCGACTCCAGTTGATTTCACCCAGGGTGATGCGGCCGAACAGATTCAGGACCTGCGCCAGCGCAACAAGCGGCAGATGAGCACGCGGCGGCCCAATGAAGAGAAGATGGCAGGAGTGATGTGCGGCATCGATGCAGTCGGATATCAGGCACGCAGCGATGAAGATCCGGACCGCGAAGATCCCGTGCAGACGGTGCGGCAGCTCGCGAAGATCGTGAATCCCACCGGGCACGTCGGGCTGATTGGGGTTTACTTTTCCGAAGACCCGGGCGGGCAGAGCGAAGCGGCCAAGAAAGGAAAGTATGTGTTTCCCCTCGGCGACTTCTGGGAAAAAGGGATCACGCTGGGAATGGGGCAGTCGCCCGTAAAGAAGTACAACGTGTACCTGCGCGACATGATCATCAACGGCCGCGCCAAGCCAAGCTTCATCATCAGTCATCGGATGCCATTGAGCAAAGCGCCGGAAGCGTACTCGCGGTTTGTGTGGCGCGGCGTGGGCGAGGGCAAGGACGTCACGAAAGTGGTGCTGAAGCCCGCGATGGACCGGGCGGCATGATCCGCGACCGGGAAGCTCCCATCGAGGAGCCGGAGCCAGAGCCGAAACCGATAGAGGATCCGGAATACCCGCACGATCCGGGACCCGCGGAAGATCCGGAGCGGCAGCCGGTCCGGGAGACTTAGGTACTGCGGCTGTTATAAATGGAGCCCAGGGATGTCGGTGAAATCGGCGCGGTTGACGCTGCAAAGGGGCGCCTCGCGATTGATGGCGCAGGTTGCGATGGCGAAGTCGATCTCGCGGGCGGCGAACGGAGCGACGGAGGCGGGCACTCAGAGCGGCGTGCGCTCGATCGGCAGCTCCATTCACTGGCTTACGGGGATGGTATTTTGAGAAGCGCGTGAACATCACGGTCTCGGGCGCATCCGGCTTCATCGGTCGCCGGCTGCTGAAAGTATTGAGTGGAGCGGGGCATTCGCTGCACGTGCTCAGCCGGCATGCGGGAACGAACCTGCCGTCGGGAGTGCGCTTGCTCTCGGTATGGGATCCGGTGAAAGGGCCACCGCCGCGCGAGAGCCTCGAACGCGCCGACGTGGTGATTCACCTTGCAGGAGAGCCGGTGGCGCAGCGTTGGACGGCGGCGGCCGGGGAACGAATCCGCAAAAGCCGCGTTTCGGGAACGCATCACCTGGTTGAAGCAATATCGGCGCTGCCGCACAAACCCGCGGCGCTGGTTTGTGCCTCGGCCATCGGCTACTACGGGTCGCGCGGAGATGAGCTACTCGACGAGTCGTCTGCGCCGGGGTCAGGCTTCCTGCCGGAAGTCTGCGTGGCCTGGGAACACGAGGCACGGTCGGCGGAAGCGCTGGGCGTCCGAGTGGCGTGCATCCGAATCGGCATCGCGCTCGGTATGCACGGCGGCGCGTTGCCCCAGATGCTGAATCCATTCCGGTTCGGCGTGGGGGGGAAGCTCGGTTCAGGGCAACAGTGGATGTCGTGGATCCATCTCGACGATCTGGCCGAACTGTTCCGGTTTGCGGCCGAGCAGCCGGTTTCCGGAGCAGTCAATGGGGTAGCGCCTCGGCCGGTTCGGAATGCGGACTTTACTCGAGAAGTTGCAAGGGCGCTCAAACGCCCCGCCGTATTTCGAGTACCGGCGCTCGCGCTTCAACTGCTGCTCGGCGATATGGCGGAACTGCTGCTCGGCAGTCAGCACTGCGTCCCTACTGCGGCTCAGGCGGCCGGGTTTACATTTCGGCATCCGGAACTCGGTCCAGCCTTGGCCGATTTGATGCGATAGCAGTCTCAGAGAACAGGCGACAGCGTATTCATCAAGTCGCGGAAGCGACGCCGGCTGACCTCCAAGGTTTCGCCGTTGCGCAGCACTACGTCGCCACAGCCGCCGGTCTCGGGCGTGACCTTGGTCACGGCATTCAGATTGATCAGCGCGGCGCGCGAGATACGAAAGAAACGCGTAGGGTCAAGACGTTTCTCTAGGTCATTGAGGGAAGGGTCCATCCAATACTGACCGGTATCGGAGACCAGCCGGGTCAGGCTGCCCTCCGTGCCGAAATACAGCACGTGGGATTCGCCGATGACAACGTAGTGCGCGCCGCTTCGAACCAGGAAGCGCGCCGGGCCGGATGGCCGCCGGCGGAGCGTCCGGTCGAGGGCCGAATCACCGCTATCTACAGCGGTAGCGAGCCGCGAGCGGACGCGATCGAGAGCCTGCGCCAGCCGCGCGCGGCTGACCGGCTTCAGGAGATAGTCGACCGCATCCAGCTCGAAGGCCTCGATTGCGTATTGATCGTACGCGGTGCAGAAGATGATTTGCGGTCGGGGCGGCGGCAGGGAGGCGGCGACATCGATGCCACTGCTGCCGGGCATCTGGATATCGAGCAGCATCACGTCCGGGCGCAGTTCGGAGGTCATCTCCATGGCTTCGGTGCCGGTCTCGGCTTCTCCGGCTATCTCGACATCCGGATGTGTTGCGAGCATCTGGCGAAGCCTGACGCGGGTTGGAGCTTCATCATCGACGATCAGAACGCGCACGGTTCGTATCTCCAATAGCCGCGCTGGACAGCGTGCATTGCGGGAACGTCAACCCGACCACGGTTCCGTCGGGACCGCATTTCCACCACAGCCTGGCTGCCTCGCCATAATAGCCCCGCAGCCGTTCCATGACGTTTCGCAAGCCGTGACCCTCTCCATAATCTTCCAGGGAGAACTCCGGTGGAAACCCGGGACCGTTGTCGAACACTTCGATGGATACCAGTTCTCCGTCGAGCGCGGCGCGCAATCCGACGATGCCGTCCTGCCTACCGGAGATGCCGTGCTTGATGGCGTTCTCGATCAGCGGTTGGATGCTCATGGCTGGTATAGGAATCGGGCAGGCTGCCGGGTCAATCTGCAGCTCCACTTTCAAACGCTCGCCAAAGCGGGCCTGCTCGATGCGCAGGTACGCGGCCACGAATTCCATTTCCTCGGCGAGCGGAGCCCATTCGTGGGTCGATTTGCGGAGCGTATACCGAAACACCTGAGCGAGTTCGTCAATGGTCCCGGCAGCAAGTTCGGGATCGTATTGGATGAGGCCGGCAATAACGCTGAGCGCGTTGAACAGGAAATGCGGGTTGATTTGCGCGCGCAAAGCCTTCAACTCGGCGCGGCTGGTAAGCCATCGGAGTTGCTGCTCGCGCTCTTCCTGCCGCCGCCGGTCCGCGCGAAACTGAACGTTCTCCAAAACTACGCCGAGCGCGCCGGCGAGCGATTGCAGCAACCGTCGATCATCGCTCAGAAAGGGAATGCCGTCCGGACGCGGCGCCACCACAATCGAGCCCGCGTTAGAGCTGTTTGCTTCAACACTGGTTGCGAGGCTGCCGTCTTCGACTGCTTCGTCTTTGGAAACCACCCCTCCAAACCGCACCTCCGGCTTCGCACGGAAGATCGCCTCCAGACCGCGGCCGGCCGCTGTCCGGAGTTCGTCCTCGGTAGCGGCCGCCTGAATTTCGCGGATGAACTGGCGCTCCGCCTCGATCGGCGCATACGGGCGGCGCAACCAAACAGCATCGATTGCGCGATCGATTCGTTCATATACCAAAGGGCCAAGCAGCCATAGCGCGAGCAGCAGAATGCCAATGCCGTAAACGGAACGCATCCAAAACGCTCCCGCCAGCAGAGAACCGAACAGAATCGCCAGACCGGTGGCGAAGAATGCCCCGCGCTTCACCAGCAGGTCGATGAACGCCAGGCGTTCGCGGAAATAGAGGGTGACACAAAAGAACGCCAAGACCAGGTAATCCGGCAGTTGCCGCACCAAGGCTCCGGGTTCGCCGAGGTTGGCGGCAGCACAAACCAGCATCGGGATCAGCACGGCAATCAGCGCGCGCCGGTAGGAACGCTCGCCTGGCCGCAAGGGACGCCGCATCATCGCCAATCCAAGGATGGCCGGCATCGTGGCTCCGAGCAGGAGCACCGCCGGTACATGGACGCCCGCAATGCCGGGAACAGAGAGGAGGCCGGTCTCGTCGAGGCCCGCCGCAACCGAAGCAACCGAACCCCCGCCGTAGAAGGCAACCAGAATGCCGAGCCACCCCGGGCCCCGCCGGCCGTGCGACACGAATTCGACAACCAGGTGCAGGATGAGCGCGGGCAGCAGGCCGGCGGACAGGTCACGCACCAGTACCGGCCCCACGCCCTGCAACATCCCCGTCTGATCGAGCAGGTTATTGACGAAGGCGATCGCACACACCAGCGTGAAAATGCGGAGCACGGCCGACTGGGTCGCACTGCGCCGGCGCCGCTCCGTCCAGTAGAAGACGGTGAGCACCGACAAAGCCAGCGCGCCGAATGTGAAGACCGCCAGCGAAGCCAGATACGAGAAATCAGGCATGACCGCCGCCCCTACATTGGATCATGGCGAATCCTCGATGGGCTTGCCGGTTATGGCCTTGAGCACCGCCAGAATCTTCCCGCTGAAATAGCTGTCCAGCAGAAGGGCGGCGCGGTTTCCATCGTCGGCCTGATAGACGATCCCGAGGAAGTTGTGGTGCTCAAACAGGCCGAACAGCGTCGGTGGTTTGGGCGGAAGCTCAGCGCCGGGCACTTCCGCGACGCGCCGCCACGCGCCCGCCCCCGCGCTCAGCGAAATGATTTGCGACGGTTTGACGTGGACCGTCTGCCGCGAGGTGAACAGCTTGGCCGGGGCGATTACCACCACGATCGAATCAGGGTTAGAAGTGGCGGTAACGGTCGTGTTCCAGTCATATGGGCTTGGTTTCACGGCGATAGTGCCGCCGACATACCGGACCCGGTTCCACGATTTCCGCTCGGCGGCGGCAGTCGTGCAACAGGCAGCCCCCACGATGATGCATAGTAACGCCCGGCGCATACGGATGCGGTCCACTCCGTCCAAGCGACTCCAGTATAAGAGGCGTTTTTTGCAGCGAACAACGAGTTCCTGCCGGGCGGCGAACGTATCTGCTGACCGGCTTGCCCGGCTGCTGAGCGGCCGTTGCCGCCCAGCCGAAAATCAGCCCACTCAGCGGATTCCTTGCGCCGCCGGCCGGCAACGCCTCTAACATGCTCTTGAAGCCGGGAGAAGCTGCTCATGAAGGCGCACGTTCCAATTACTTTGCTGGCTATGCTGATTGCGTGCTCCGGCGCTGGAGCGCAAGGCGTCCAGAACCGGGATGTGTTCTTCCTGGCGGGGCCTGTTCCGATCAGCTCGTGAGTGATCCGCGGCTCGAATGTGACACTGAGTGGCCAGACCTCGTCCGGATTCGCGCTTGGATATGGCTATCAACTGACGCGAATCTCGGCGTCCAGCCTATGGCTCGAACTGGTTGCGCCCACTGCTTCCTTCGGGAGAAGCAGCGCCAGCATTCCGGGATCCGTCAACAACGACCTGCAGACCTTCGCGGTCGCGGCGCGGTTGATGGTGCCGCTTCAATCCCGCCTTTCGGTATACGGAATCGCGGGCGGCGGTGGCGGATCCTTCCACTATCCGGTGATCGCAGGCGGATCGAATCCGTACGTCACGTCCAACGCGACCGCTCACGGTGTGTTCGAAACCGGCGGCGGAATCGACGTGCGTCTGAATGAGCGCCTCAGTCTTCGTGGGGAGGTGCGCGACTTCGTCACGGGTGCCAGACTCAGTGGCGCCGCAGGGCGGCACCATATCCTGCCTCTGTTTGGATTGGCATTCCACTTTTGAACCGGGCGCCACTCAGCGCGAAATGCGGCCGTTCAGCGGAATTGTGGGACGGTTCCCACGAGATCCGACTAAGATTCGGATGAGGTTCGGCAAGCCACATTATGAAAGCGCGATTCCTGTTCTCGTTGGTCGGCTTGGCGCTCGGATGTCGCGGAGGCTGGGCGCAACGCGTACAGAACTCAGACATATTCTTCTTGTACGGCGCTGCCCCGGTTAGCTCACGCACTATCAGCGGTTCAAACGTCATAATCAATGGGGAGACGGCTCGGACCACCGAAGTCGGATACGGCTACCAGATCGCCCGCTTCTCGGCCGCGAGCCTTTGGGTTGAGCTGGTCGCGCCGGCCACTTCTTTCGCGTCAAGCACTGCCAGCATTCCGGGATCGGTCAGCGATGACCTGTTTGCCTTCACGGCGGGGGCCCGGGTGATGGTGCCTCTCCAATCGCGCCTCTCGGCTTACGGGGTTTTGGCCGGCGGCGGCGGATTCCTACAATCTCCGGTGATTCCGGGCGGGCCGAATCCGTCGATCGCGTCAAACGAGTCAGCGCACGGAATGTTCGTTACGGGCGGCGGCCTTGATGTGCGGCTGGCCTCGTTTCTTAGCATCCGCGCCGAAGCCCGGGACTTCATCACAGTTCCGGGTCTCAGCGGCTCTGCCGGCCACAATCACATCCTGCCGGCACTTGGAATTGCCTGGCACTTCTGAGCGTGGACGGCGCCGACAACCCGATCGGGCGGCTGGCCGATTTGCTACGATAAGAACTGAGGATCCGGTGTCTCCACGTACGTTTTTCCGTCTTTTCACCCACTTACAGATGCTGCCGATTTTGGAAGCCGGGGAAGAAACCCTGGTCGGCGGGCAGGCCGTGATGGAGGGGGTCATGATGCGCGCTCCGCACAGCTATTGCGTGGCGGTGCGGAAGCCGAACGGCGAACTGGTGACTTCGGAGATGCCGATCGAGCGCATTTCGGAAAGGCATAAGATCTTCAAATATCCGCTGCTGCGCGGGTTGGGCACGCTCTACCAGGCGCTCAAACTGGGCGGCAGAGCCCTGAACTTCTCGGCATTGGCATCGCTGGAAGAAGAAGATAAGCCGGACGCGAAACCGCCCGCCGGCAGTGACAAGCCCAAGGAAGTGCCGGGGTGGGCAATGGGTCTTCCCGTGATTTTTTCCTTCCTGTTCTTCATCTTCATGTACAAGTTCGTCCCGCTGTTTCTGGTGACCCGGCTGGCGAAGATCTACCCGGTATTTGAAGGGCGGGTGGTCTCGACTTTGGCGGACGGCGGGATCCGGCTGGCGCTGTTGCTGATCCTGCTCTATGGGTTTTCGAAGTTGAAGGACATGCGGCGCATGTTTGAATATCACGGCGCCGAGCACAAGGTGGTTTTCAATTTCGAATCCGGGCAACCGGTGACGATCGAGAACGCGCAGCGATTCACCACGTTTCATCCGCGTTGCGGCACGAGCTTCTTGGTGGTCGTATTTTTGCTGGCGATCCCGCTGTATGCGCTGATCCCGTTCGACGGGTTTGCGGCCAAGCTGGCGGCGCGCGTGGTGCTGATCCCGCTGCTGATCGGCATCTCCTACGAGCTGATTTTCTACGCGGCCCGCAAACGAGGTTCGCTGCTGGCGCTGTTGACGACGCCCGGACTCTGGACGCAGCGCATAACCACCAAGCCTCCTTCCGATGACCAGGCTGCGGTGGCCATCCATGCGCTCGAAGGCGCGATGGCGCTTGAAAAATCCCAGGGCGGCCAACTGGTCATCGCCTGACGCCCATGCAATTCCGTCAAAAACTGGAAGAGCTCGAAAAGCGCTTTGAAGATCTGACCGCGCAGATGGCCGATCCCTCGGTGATCGGTGACGCCGACCAGTATCGCAAAGTGACTAAGGCGCACAGCGAGATCTCCGACGTGGTCGGCAAGTTCCGCGAGTGGAAGAAGGCCGAGGACGGGCTGGAGCAGGCCCGCGCCATGCTCAACGACCACGACCCGGACCTGAAGGCCATGGCGCAGGAGGAAATCGGACAGCTCGAGCCGGAGCTGGCGCGCATCGAAGACGAGCTCAAGGTGCTGCTGCTTCCGAAGGATCCGCTGGACGACAAAAACGTTGTGCTCGAAATCCGCGCCGGGACGGGCGGTGACGAGGCCACGCTTTTCGCCGACGAGATTTTCCGGATGTATTCGCGATACGCGGAGACGCAGCGGTGGAAAATTGAAGTCACCTCGAGCAGCGAATCTTCCGTCGGGGGGCTGAAGGAAGTCATCGCGCTGGTCAGCGGCGACAAGGTCTACAGCAAGCTGAAGTACGAGAGCGGCGTGCACCGGGTGCAGCGCGTGCCGGTGACCGAACAGCAGGGGCGCGTGCACACGTCGGCGATCACGGTGGCGGTGCTGCCCGAGGCGGACGAAGTCGAAATCAAGATTGACCCCAAAGACATTCGCATCGACACGTTTTGTTCATCGGGTCCGGGCGGGCAGTCGGTGAATACAACCTATTCGGCCGTCCGCATCACACACCTACCTACCAATTTGGTGGTTTCGTGCCAGGACGAGAAGTCGCAGATCAAGAACCGAGCCAAGGCCGAGCGCGTCCTGCGTTCGCGGCTGTATGAAATGGAACTCGAGAAACAGCAGGCGGCGATGGGCGCCGAGCGCCGCAGCATGGTGGGCTCGGGCGACCGCAGCGAGAAAATCCGGACGTACAATTTCCCGCAAAACCGCGTTACCGATCATCGCATCGGGCTCACGCTCCATCAACTCGATTTCGTGATGGACGGCAAGCTGGAGCCGATCATCGACGCGCTGACGACGTATTACCAAACCGAAAAATTGAGGCAGCAAGGCCAGGCCGCCGCCGACTGAGCCGCCATGACCGTGCAGACGGCGCTCCTTCAGGGCACCCGGCTCCTGGAGGAGGCGCAGGTAGCCGTGCCGCGTCTGACTGCGGAGGTGCTGCTGGCGCACGCCATGCGCGCCGAGCGCGTCTATCTGTTCGCGCATTCCGAGCAGGAACTGCGCGAGGTGGAGTGGCTACATTACGGCCGTTATCTGCACGAGCGCATGCTCGGCAAACCCACCCAATACATCACGCGGCGCCAGGAGTTTTACGGGCGCGAATTCCGGGTGACGCGCGATGTTTTGATTCCGCGGCCGGAAACCGAGCACGTGGTGGAAGTGGCGCTGCGGGTCGCGCGCGGCGCCAAGCGAATTCTGGACGTAGGCACAGGGTCCGGTGCGCTCGCGATTACCCTGCAGCTCGAAACCGGCGCCAGCGCAGTCGCAACCGAGATTTCCCCGGCCGCGGCGGCCGTAGCACACCAGAATGCGCGGCGGCTGGGCTCACCGGTATCGCTGGTGGTATGCGACCTGATGAGTTCGGTGCGCGACGGCAGTTTCGATCTGGTGGTCAGCAACCCGCCCTACGTACCGCTTCGAGAGCGCTACGGCCTGCAGCGAGAGGTACGGGATTGGGAGCCCGAAGTCGCGCTCTTTGGCGGCGCCTCGGGTCATGAGGTGTACGACCGGATCGCTTCCGACGCGCCTCGGGTGCTTCGTCCCGGCGGGTGGGTGGTGGTCGAACTCGGGTTTGGCAGTCTCGACCATGTCCGTAACCTGTTCAGTGCATGGGCAGAAATCCGGGTGGAACCTGATCTGGCAGGAATTCCGCGCGTCTTGGCCGCCCGTCATGGCGGTCGCTCGATATAGCGGATGATATATCGTAAGATATAATCATGAACAAGGATTGGTGGAATCCCTACGGCGAAGTGTGGCCGTGGTCGTTTCTGGGACGCCGGTCCCGGTTTTTCGAGTCGGGTGAAATGCGGCTCGCGATTCTCTCGCTGCTCAGCGAGGGACCCAAGCACGGCTATCAATTGATGAAGCAGATGGAAGAGCGTTCGGGCGGGCTGTATCGCGCGAGCGCCGGCAGTGTGTATCCGACGCTGCAGCAACTCGAAGACGAGGACATGATTCGCTCCGAGCAGCAGGAAGGCAAGCGCGTGTACTCGATCACTGAGGCGGGACGGGCGGAGTTGGACAGGGACCCGGAAACCGTGAAACGCATCTGGGAGCGCGCCGGCCGGTGGGAAGAGTGGAAAGCATTCCGGCCGGTGCGGCCGTTCAACCCAGCCCTGATGCACACGCTGATGACACTCATGAAGGACGTCTGGCAGGCGGCGGCGCGGCTGAGCGCGCAACCGGGCGGCGCCGACAAGGTGCGCGTCATTCTCGAGCGCACCTGTCACGAACTGGAACAGTTGAACTGAGCTCGCGTAGCGGTTCGCGCGGGTTTGCTAAACTGAAAAAGATTCCAACGCGGTGGGTGTAGCTCAGCTGGTAGAGCGCTGGATTGTGGTTCCAGTGGTCGTGGGTTCGAATCCCACCACCCACCCCAGCCTGTCACCTATGTGTCGGAACGGTCACTTATGTGCCGGAACGGTCCGCTGTCCCGATCCGAGAATCGTTTGCCGCTTCTACGCGGCGGAGCCAGACTTCTTTTGAGCCTTCTTCTGCCGGCGAGGAAGCCGCGACTTGTTTTTGGGAGCGAGCTTTCCCTCTGACCCGCGCGCTGGTGTGGTCTCCGGCTGCGATTGGATTCCAGAGACGGCCGCAATCTTGCCTGCCGCTTTACCAATCGTCTTGGCGGCAGTCACCAGCAGACTGTCGTCGTTGACTTCCGTTTGTTTCGCTTTTCTGGGCATAGGCACCCCCGTGCGATGACCTCTCGGCTGCCTGCATTTGGATGTCCGAGGGGCGGAAGATTACGTTTTACCACTCTATTGCCGTTTCCGGGTGGAACCGGCGGCGTCGAATTTCGTGCCCTCGCCGCCGCACTGCGTATATCCAAGGCGCAGAGCGGTCACCCGCTGGTCCCAACTCACGCGCGCCACCGGCGGATACTTCGAAGCGGCAGCCAGGGTTTCCTGCAGACCGCGGGCCGTCAGATTTGTTCGCGCGAGCGCACAACCCGCCCAGGCATCGGCACGCAGCTCGGGTGAGCCGAGAGGTTTTGACCACGGCGCCGCTGTGGTTTCATCGAGCGCGTGGCCGAACAAATGGGCGATGACGACGAGAATCGCACCGTCGCCATAGCCATCGTAAATGGCGGTGAAGAACTGGGGTGCGTAGACGATCTTCGCGTCTCCGTTATTTCCCACCACGAGCATGGCATTGGGCGCGGTCGCATTCCGGAAAATGGCAATTTGCGGGCAGCGGGGCTGGCAGACCGATCGCAGTGCGTTATTGATATCGCCGGCGAGCTGCATCGCGTCGCCGGTCGGCCGCTGGTCCTGGTATCCGTTGTAGGAGGGGGCACCCGCTCCCAGCGCGCAGACCACCTCGCCGGCAGCCATCAGATGCAGAGCAAGCAGTCCGCCGAGCCACCAGGGGCGGCGCAGAACTGGAGTCCAATCCGGCAACTCCTTTAGAGTACGACAGGCGCGCACGACACCGTAGCGGCTGCTGGGGTTCTGTTCAAACCCGGAAGGTGTCGGCACGCCAGCGGACAATCGCCTTCTTGATCTCCCGGCTGGGCATCCGGCCCGTCAAGGCTTTCTCGACAAGCCGAGGCACCTCCTGGTCAGATGCAAACCGGAGTGCAACCAGTTGCGATTCGCTCAACTCGGGGATACGCGATCGAAGCGGCTCGTCCAAAAGATTCGCCAGCCGGAGCTGCTCTTCCAGCCGGATCACGCGATCTTGCACTTTCAGCGCGTTCAGCCGCAGGAGCGTTACCGCAATCGGCGCCATCACGCACAACAGCAAGACGATCCACGCTTCCAGCGTCTCGTAATGCCTGACGATGTTCACAATGCCCAGGATGGGGGCGGCCAGCGAGGCGGGCACCAGGAAGAAATGAAACGGCGGATGCAGACGGACATGGTTGGCGTAGGTCTGAGCGGCCTTTTCAGCCATAAGCGACTCCTAGTCTTGAACTAAATTCTACTAGGAGCGGAACGGCAGTGGCGGCGCCCGATGGATTCACCGAGTCTCCCTTGCCTTCCCGCGCACCTTGGTGGCAGCGCTCGTATTATTCCTGTGTTCCCAACGTAACGAACGTCGAGGGGGAGCTTTGGTTGTTGTATTCGGTAGCAATCCAGCCCGCGGATCGGATCGAATTCGAGAGGCGCCATTCGTCGATCAACCCACTGAAGTATTGGTTGTTGAATCCGCCGATCAGATCGTGCAAATCGACTAGGTTGATGCTCGATCGGATCGTCTGCCCGCCGTCGTAAACCGTTTGCGCCGCCCCATTGCTGTATATCTTCACTTTGGTTGTGTTGCTGGCTTGCGTCCCATCAAATGCGATCGTCACATAGGTCCACGATCCTGCCGAGAGGATGTTCGATTTCGTGCAGGCGGCCCCGCCCAGGATGAACCGGACGTTCGCGGACCCTCCGCAGTAGGGCTCGCCCATGTCCAGAAACATTCTCGTCCCGGTGTTATTGATGTCGCTCGAATAGGTGCCGTAGAACGCTTTGGATGCCGTTACGCTGGTCGGTTTGATCCAGAACGAGATCGTCGCCGAGGCAGTATTTGTCGCGGCCGGTGCGTTGATAGTAATCGCCGCGTTGGAGCCGTTGAAGCTGCCGGCCCCGCCGATCCCCCCGGCCCCCGCCACCGCATTCCCGATCGTCCCGTTATATCCATCGGCCGTCGAATCGCTCGCTGACAAGCCGCTTGCCCCGCCGAAGTGCCACACGCCCTTGTAGTTCGTGTCCCACACTCCCGTGGGGTTCTGCTGATTCGCCGCCCCGGCGTTCCCGTAATAGATGTAGATGGTGGTATCGCTCGTCGGCGAAACAGCGGGCACTTGTACCCACGCCACCAGCGTTCCGGTGCTCGCGGTATAGGCTTCGAGTTCGTGATTGAGCTTGCTGACGCCGTCGGAAGCCGTGAACAGAATGTCGTTGCCATTGGACTGCGCTACCTGTCCGCCGAATGCCACCGATTCCAGGTTCGGGTCCGTCACCGAGATCAGCACCGGGAAATTCGTAAGGCCGGAAGCCCCCGATACCATCGCGTGATTAATCCGGATTGCCTTGCGGTAGGTCCACGATGGAGCATACCAACCGACTACGCCCGATGATGTGATCGTGAGTGTAGCGCTGGCGCTTTGCCCGTTGTACGTCGCGGTTATCAGTGAAGAAGTAGTTGAACTCGTGGTCAGTGTGGTGATCGGGAAATTGGCCTGCGTGGCCCCAGCGCCAACCGTGACCGTGGAAGGGACGGTAGCCGCCGCCGTATTGCCGCTCATCAACGCGATCACCGCGCCGCCGGCGGGCGCCGCCCCGTTGAGCGTGACGGTGCCGGTGGACGAAGTTCCGCCCATCGCTGAAGTCGGATTAAGAGCCAGGGCCGACACGGATGCCGGGTTCACGGTCAAGATTACGGACCCGCTTGAACCGTTGAATGTCGCAGTGATTGTCACTTGTTGTTGGCTGGCCACTCCACCGGTCGTTACCGGAAAAGTGGCGCTGCTTGTACCGGTTGCAACCGGAATAGAGGCCGGGACACTCGCGACTGCAGAATTACTGCTGGAAAGTGTGACGCTGGAATACGATGGAGCGGCTCCCGAGAGATTCACTGTGCCGGCAGTCGTGTTGCCGCCGACCACCGGCGTCGGATTCATGACTACCGAACTCACCGCAGGAGTAACAAGCAAATTAATACTCTGGACGCTGCTTCCATACGTGGCCGATATGGAAACTACGGTCGGGCTCGTAACGGCTGAAGTAGTAATGCCGAAATTGGCCGTTGTGGAGCCGGAGGGCACGTTAACGCTATTGGGCACAGCAGCTACATTAGTATTATTGCTGGCGAGCATCACTGTCCCACCAGTCGTCGTGTTCAATGTAACAGTGCCGATAACTGGATACCCGCCAGCGATGATACTGGGTCTGACAGCGACGTTCACCGATGATCCCGACCCGGATTGTTCGACAAATACACCGGTGTTACATGTTCCAGCATAGACAGTAACGGGAGTAGTCAATGCGAATGCAATGCTGTGAACCAGAAGATCGGTAAGCCCGTTACTCACCGAGTTGAACGTGTTTCCTCCATCCGTGCTGAGATAAACACCGGCTCCGAAAACTCCCGCGTATACATTTGAAGGTGTCACCGGGTCGACCGCGACGGTATGCAGGCCGAGGCCGCCTGGAATACCGCTCGCGCCTGTCCATGTCGCGCCGCCGTTGTTGCTGACGTAAACTGTCCCGTCGGCGACGCCGCCGACTGCATCCGGTGCGGCATACAAAGTCGATGGAGTTACAGGGTTGATCGCAATTGCGTGGATCTCGGAATTGGCGGTCATGCCGGAGCTGGCTGCAGCCCAGGTGGCTCCGCTATCGACGCTCTTGTACACCCCAATCGAAGTCACTGCAACATATAGCGTGGAAGGGGTCCCTGGGTCGATCGCAATCGCGTTGACTGTGGAAGCGGGCAGCCCCGTATTCGTCTGCTTCCAGGTATTGCCGCCATCTGTACTCTTGTAGACACCGGCGCCGGCGGTGGCCACATATAGGTTGGTGGTCGTCTTCGGATCGATTGCGATGCCCATTATGCTGACGTCGGTGCGCAATCCGTTCGTAATGGCATTCCATGTGACTCCACTGTCACCGCTTTTATAGAGCCCGCCGCCAAACAAACCGGCGTACAGAACCGAGGTATTTGAAGGATGGATTGCCAGCGAGTAAACCGAGGAGTTCGTAGGCAGCCCCGTATTCGGGGCACTCCAGGAGTTCCCTCCGTCGATGCTTTTGTACACTCCCCAAAGCGGATGCCCGTCGTCGTATACCAGCGCGGCGTAGACGTTCCTCGGTGTTATCGGATCGACGGTTACAACTCTTATATAACTTCCGGTGGGACCAATTCCTACCCAGGTTTGGGCCGAAACGACCGAAGCAAGGGCAAGACAATAGAACGACAAAGCTAGGATTGGTCGCAGAAGAGGTTTTTGCATACGAATACGGGCCGAATTATACAGGGAGAAACTCATTGGTTCAACTCCAAAGTGGAATTGCTTCGAGAAACTACAATCGTGTTACTCGAATTCTTGTACTGAACTTGACTTTTGGTATTGCTCCAACTTCTTCTGCGCCTCTCAACCTTCTGATGACCTTGTTCATGGCTGTCCGAAGATATGCAGCGTCCAGCTCTGCCGGAATTCGGAATCAGCGCTAAAACGAACGAGCTAGACGTACTGAAAGGAGCGTACGTTTAAAACATTACGATGAAAGCGCCAGCGGACTTGGCGCTGGTGATGACAACACTGCGACAGAGGGATGACAACGCCGTAACTGGCATGTAGGGCGGCTTTGGCAAGCCCCGGCCGATTGGCAATCGCCCTGATTTCGTCCGGACCGTATCTGCTGATTGCTCTGATTGGATTTCATCGCGAACCAGATCCAAGGCCACCCGGATCCTCCCGGAAATGCAGCGCACCGCGGGCCGTTGAATCGCGGCCGCCGCCCTTGCTTCCCAGCGCCGCCTACAGTAGCATTGAGAGCCTTGGGGGTGAAGGTGTTCTGCCTACGAGTCGTCGCCTGTGTCGGGTTGTGTTCGGCCGGCGCATTCGCGCAGTGGCTGAATTATGTTGCCCCGGGAACGCCGCGCACTGCCGACGGAAAACCGGACCTGGCCGCCCCGGCGCCGCGCACCGTCGACGGCAAGCCCGACCTCTCGGGCGTCTGGATGCACGAGATCACGTCCATTGAAGAAGTCAGGCGTCTTTTCGGCCGCGGTTTCGACGAAGCCATTCTCACCAACGGCCTGGGCATGGAGATCGGCACTCAGCACAAGTACGAGTTCGACATCCTGCTCGACTTCAAGCCCGGAGAATCGCCGCTCCGGCCAGAAGCCGCCGAGCAGATCCGCCGCTACGCGCAGGGCCGGCGTGACGGCAGCGACGTTTGCGTGGGCATTCCCGGCATCCCGCGCGCCGATCTCCTCTCCGAGCCGATCAAGATCGTTCAGGCGCCGCGCACGACCGTGATTTTATATGAGGCCGGCAACTCGCATCGCCAGGTTTATACGGATGGCCGCGCGCTTCCGAAGGAATTCAACCTGCCGGCCTGGCTGGGCTACTCGGTGGGCCACTGGGACGGCGACACTCTGGTGGTGGAGACCGCCGGCTTCAACGACAAGACGCCGCTCGACCGCCTGGGCCGTCCTCATAGCGAAGCCTTGCGCGTAGTCGAGCGCTACCGCCGCCGCGACTTCGGGCACCTGGACATCGAATCGACTTTCGACGATCCGAAGTTTTACACGCGCCCCTTCACGATCAAAGTCCCGCACAATCTTCTGCCCGACGGCGACATCTTCGAATCCTACTGCACCGACAACGAGAAAGACCGAACTCACCTCGGCAAACGCTGAACGGCCGCCGAAACGATCCCGATCTTACCGCACGTGAGGCGACGCTCCCTGACTACCGGGCGGCGGCGCGTGCGCGAACCGGCCGGATCTTCCGCTGCACCTCGGCCATGTATTGGCGGGCATCCGCGCGAGTTTGTAACCTGCCCACTCGGGCAATGATGGCAGGACGCGCTTCGGGCGGAGACA